>Ga0315545_1003336_pt1 | contig 13826 bp, 10 predicted proteins | sample SalMarSW160210MG_FD_203096 | JGI IMG/M metagenome (GOLD analysis project Ga0315545, IMG submission 203096) | Salt marsh sediment microbial communities from the Plum Island Ecosystem LTER, Massachusetts, United States - Salt Marsh Sediment SW1602-10 ... | reverse complement strand
TATGATATCCCGACAAACGGAGCTCTCGTTGGTAATGACCTTCCTCCTTATGCCGAGCAAACTATCGTTCACGGAGGCAACCAGTCGATGCCGCTTTACTACGACAACAGTGTTGGGAACTCTGAGGCAACTCACACGTTGACTTATCCGCGTGACTGGACTGAGAAAGGTGTCGATACGCTGACGATTTGGTTCAGGGGCAGCTCAACTAACGCTGCTGAGACGCTGTATGTTGCTCTCAATGGCAGCGCGGTGGTCAATCACGATAATCCTGATGCAGCACAGACAGGCAGTTGGACAGAATGGAGTATCCCCCTGCAGGCGTTTGCAGACCAGGGCGTGAACCTGGCCAACGTCAATACGATTGCCCTTGGTCTTGGTAACAGGAACAATCCGCAGGCCGGCGGTTCAGGCACAATGTACTTCGATGATATTCGGCTGTATACTCCGGAACCGTAAGCCGAGATTTGCCTGGTAATTAAAATTGATTCGTTGATATAACAGATTCGTGTCACTTCGGGGCCTATACCAATTTGGTATGGGCCCTTTTTTTAATTGACAATTGATTATCAACTGTTGACAATTTACTATTAAGGGTGAGTTGTGGGATTTGTTCTGAGACTTGGCTTTGGAGTAAAATACCATGATTGGCATAATAGGTGCTAAAACAATAGGCGGCGTAAGCAATGTGGGGCGGTTCGGCAGGTTTGCCTGGCAATCGATGATTGTGTCTTTGCGGAGCTGTCTGAGCCATCGCACGTATCCGTTGATATGGACACAAATGAATATCATCGGTGTTCACAGTGTCCCGGTTGTGATGATAACGGGTGCGTTTGTGGGGATGGTATTGGCGGTCCAGGCCTATGACCAACTGGCGGGTATGGGATTGGAAGAGCACTTAGGCGTTCTGATTAATATTTCAGTTGTGAAAGAATTAGGGCCTGTGCTTGCGGCGGTTATGTTGGCCGGGCGTATCGGGGGTGCTTTGACCGCTGAATTGGGAACGATGAACGTTACTGAACAAATTGACGCCATTAGGAGCATGGGGACGGACCCGATACGATATCTGGTTGCACCGCGGATTCTGGCATGCCTGCTGCTTACGCCGTTTCTTATTATTTACGCGGATTTGATGGGTATTATCGGCGGTTATTTTCTAAGCGTTATCCAACTGGGTATTAACAGTCGGGCGTATTGGAGCTTTAGCGCCTCCGGCGTGGAACTGTGGGATGTATCTATCGGTGTTATAAAGGGTTTCTTCTTCGGCGCAGCTATTGCGGTTATCGGTTGCTATAAGGGCTTTACCTGCAGGGAAGGTGCTCAAGGCGTAGGACAAGCGTGCACAGAGGCATTTGTGACCAGTTTTATTTCCATATTAGCACTGGATTTTGCACTGGCGGTGATTTTCAAAGCGATTTACAATACGTTTTGGCCGCTTAAAAGCCTGGTTTAATGACAACGTTCCCCCGCCAGCAACAAGCGGGTGCAGGCAGCGAATAGAAGAGAACAGCAAGTGAAAACGAAATACAAAAATAACCACGACACGGAGACAAGCTCCAATGGCATGCTTGAGGTTAAGAACCTTACTAAAATGTTCGGCAGCAATGTCGTTCTGGATAATATTTCTCTGACAATTGAGAAAGGCAAGACGATCGTTGTGATTGGCCCGAGCGGATGCGGCAAAACTGTTTTAGTAAAACATTTGATAGTTTTATTGAGGCCGAACTCCGGCGAGGTTTATTTTAAGGACCGGCGAATCGACAATCTGAATGAAAATGAATTAAATAAAATACGCACCCATTACGGTTTTCTTTTCCAGGGAGGGGCGTTGTTTGACAGTCTCAGCGTTACTGAAAATATAATATTTCCGATAAGACAGCACTGTAAGATAACCAATTGGAGAGAGATCGAAGAGCTTGTAAAGGCCAAATTAGCTATGGTCGGTCTTGATGGTTTTCAACAATTTTATCCGGCGAATCTTTCCGGGGGCCAGCGAAAGAGGGTGGCTCTGGCAAGGGCAATTGCGCTAAATCCGGAGATAATTTTATATGATGAGCCGACTACGGGACTGGATCCTATTCGTTCGGATGTCATCAACGAGCTTGTACGGAAGTTGCAAAAAGAGCTTGGTGTAACATCCATTGTTGTTACTCACGATATGAAAAGCGCCTACAAAATAGCTGACCGTATAGTTATGCTGCATAACGGCAAAATTATTGCCGACGGCGATACCGACCATATTCGTAACCATCCCCATCCTGTTGTTCAGCAGTTCATCGAAGGACAGGTCAGCGAAGACGACCTTGCAGTCCTGCGGATGAGCGGAACCATTTCCCAAGCCCAGTTCCTGCCTCGTGATTTCGAGTAATAGTCAGGAAGAACACAAGTGCCAAAGGACATAAAAGAAGTGATGAACGCCGGACCGGAACAGATTGCATCCGATTTGGCTAAAGTTGTGCGGGGAGATGTTTTTGCTGATATACTGCACAGGGCTGCATACAGCACCGATGCGAGCATTTACAGGATAATTCCAGCGTGCGTTATTGCTCCGCATGACAGAGGCGATGTGGCTGCCGTTGTAAAATATGCCGGCGCCCAAGACATACCAATTGTTGCCCGCGGAGCAGGCACCGGGCTGGCGGGTGAGTCGCTGTGCAGCGGTATAGTCTTCGATATGACCCGGTATATGAACAAGATTATTGATGTCAGAAACGGAGGCAAGACTGTAGTTTGTGAGCCGGGGGTTGTACTGGACGATTTGAATAAATGCCTGTCAGAGTTCAGCAGGAAAATTGGGCCTGACCCGTCGAGCGCCAATCGGGCGGTAGTAGGCGGGTGTGTTGCCAATAATTCAACCGGTGCCCATTCGCTTGAATACGGTTTTATCGCCGACTACGTGGAAAGCATCGAAGCGGTCCTGGCTGACGGCAGTGTAGTTGAATTCAAAAATGATTTTGACCCGGAACAGGCACCGGACGACAGGGTCGCCTGGATTGCGAGAGAGTGTCTGTCCGTCCTCTCGGATAAAGAATCGGTTATCAAAAAAGCACAACCTAAATCCAGGCGCAACCGAAGCGGCTATAACATTGCAGGGATTTGCCATAACGGCAGGATAGATTTGGCCCGGCTGTTAGCAGGCTCGGAAGGGACGTTGGCCATTTTTACGAAGATTACGCTCAGGACCGTCGTGGTACCGGCGGCGAAAGGTCTGTTGCAGCTTGAGTTTGACTGCTTTGAGAAAATGGCACAGGCGGCGCCGATTATAGTTGATAACGGCGCCTCGGCGTGCGAGCTGATGGATAAACAATTAATCGATATGGCATTTGAGGCCTTGCCGGAATATCGCGATGTTTTACCCGCCGGTGCGGCTGCCGTTCTTTTGGTCGAGCATACCGGACAAACACAGGAGCAGGTGAAAGAAAAAATAGAAAAAACCGATCGGCTTATCGGCGCAATAGCAAGCGGGCGAAGTATTTTTTTGGAGCCGAAGGCGCAGGAGCGGTTGTGGAAGTCGCGCAATGACGCCGGTCCGTTGATCTACAGGAAAAGGAGTAATAAACACCCAATAGAATTTATGGAGGATACTTCTGTTGAGAACGCTCGGCTGGGGGAATATATTTCGGGACTGCAGGAAATCGGAAAGCGTTATGATATCGAGATGTGTTTTTATGGTCACGCCGGTGACGGCCTGCTGCACGTGCGGCCGTATATGGACTTGAGCGACCCGTCTGAAGTAGAAAAGATGCGGGCGATTGCAAATGACGTTTTTTCGCTTGCCTGGTCGTTAGGCGGCACGATAAGCGGCGAACACGGAGAGGGCCTGATAAGAGCGGCCTTCGTGCGAGGGCAATACGGCGATGAGTATTATGAATTACTGTGTAAAATCAAGAACATATTCGACCCTGACGGCCTGATGAATCCGGGCAAGATAATCAATCCCGATGCCGATGTTATGGTCAAGAACCTTCGGGCTGAATATAAGGTCTTGCCGGAAAGAGTTAAAACGGATTTGCTTTTTGAAAAAGATGAGCTTGCCGCCAAACTCGAGCAGTGTTACGGATGTGGTCTTTGCCGAAGCTGCGAGCCGGATTTGCGGATGTGTCCGGTGTTTCGGGCGATGGGTGAGGAATTGGGCAGCTCGCGGGCAAAGATTAATATACTGCATTTGTGGGCGACAGGACAGTTAGATGAAAAAGATTTTGAATCGCCGGAGTTTAGAAAGTTTCTGGATTTGTGCGTTAATTGCAAGGCCTGCCTGATGCAATGCCCGTCGGGAGTTGATGTTTCCGAGCTGATGATAGCGGCCAGAGCCCAGTACGTCAAACGCAGGGGCCTGCGGCGGACAGAGCTGGTTCTCAGTCATAATCGCTACCTGAGTATGTTAGGCAGTATTTTTTCGCCTGTATCGAATTTTGTGATGCGGCTGCCGGTATTCAATTGGTTACTGGAAAAATTTACGGGTATGGATAAGCGAAGAAGTATGCCTAAGTTCAGGCACAGGTCCTTCATAAAGGCGGGACGTAAATATTTAGCTGCCAGTGAGCCGATAGATAAACCGATTGATAAAGTGGCATATTTTGTGGATACGTATGCAAATTACAACGACCACGAATTAGGCTTTGCTGTTTTGGATGTTCTGCGAAAAAATGGAATCGAGGTGATTCTGCCGAAGCAGTTACCTGCACCGCTGCCGGCGATTGTTTATGGCGACGTCAAGACCGCCCGTAAGGATTTGGCATACAGTGTAAAACATTTAGCTAAGGCGGTGCGTGAAGGTTACAAGATAATTTGTTCCGAGCCCAGTGCCGCACTTTGTTTGAAGCAAGAGCTTCGGCATTTTGTCGCCGGGCCGGATGCTGAGCTTGTTTCTGAAAACACTTACGAACTAATGAATTATCTCTTTAGCCTGTTTACGCAAAATAAATTGAAGTCGCCGACGAAGTCGATAACAGAGGAGTTTGTTTATCACTTGCCCTGCCATTTATGCGCTGTAGGCGATGAGGGGGCGAGTATAAGGCTTTTGCAGGAGCATTGCGGTGTGAATGTCGTTGACCTAGCGGCCGGCTGCTGCGGCCTGGCAGGGACATTCGGTATGCAAAAGAAAAATTACGAACTTTCCTCTCAGATATCCGCGAGCTTAAAGGAAGCGCTGGAAAAATCACCTACAAAAAACGTATTGACCGAATGCGCCGCCTGCAAAATGCAAATAGAGCACATAAGCGATTGCGTGGTCGGCCATCCAATCAAGGTGATAGCCGGGGTATATAAGGTTTTAAAATGAGGTTTATGCTTGGACCTTTGCCAGAGAATTCACAGTCTAACCTGGAAGACGAAGGATGGATAGCTGTACGTGAACCAAGTTTCATCAAGATACAACTATTAGCAATTCCGGTAGTGGTTTTAATAGCCATCTTGTTTCAATTGGCATTTTGGCTTGCTGGCGTAGATGTATCGCCACTGTCAAATATCAAAAACGCTCCAATCGCTTTAGCTATAATACTGGTAGTTGTTCCTATTCATGAGCTATTGCATCTGGTGTGTTTTCCCGGCTTTGGACTAAACGAGAAATCGATCGTTGGGTTCTGGCCAAAGATGTTTATTCCATATGTGCACTATGATGGGATTCTTTCGAAAAAGCGATATGTGTTAATCGCTTCCTGCCCGTTTGTTGTTCTATCGATAACGCCGTTACTCAGCAGCTTTATCAGGCCGGATATAGCTGTAGTAATTGTCGCTGTATCCTATCTAAACTGTTTGGTATGTGGTGTTGATTTGATTAGTATTTTCTTAGTAGTAAAACATGTCCCAAGCGACGCTGTGGTGAAAAATAACGGGCTCCATAGTTACTGGCGAAATAAATACCGAAATAATTCTGCTTGAAAACGTAGGATCAAATGTTAGATTCGTGCAAAACTTTCATCACCGAGCAAAAGTCCTTGATGCTACTTATCTTCAAACTCAATATCGTTTTCCTGGCACCATTCGATGGCTATTTCCTTTAGCGCATCGTTGCGGTACTTGTACCAGTCGTCGGCAATGTCATATTCGTTTATAGCATCTTTGAAACGCCGAAATGCACCGCTGCCTTTTATTGCGCTATAAAGATCATCACTCATTTCAGAATCATCAAGGGACAGGCAGAACTTCTCCATAATGCTGTATTCATCGATGTCGAATTTTGTGGGCAGGTCAATGTAATCTCCTGTCTCATCTACTATTTCTTTAGCGATTCTGACCAGGTCCTGCTGCCAATCCGGGAAATCTTCGATTGGCTCATCGTCTTCAGCGGCCTGCATTTCTTCGTCACTAATAGATACCACTTCTCCGGTCCTCTTGTCCAGAAATGCATACCTCCCATCCGACTGTAACTCCAGACCTTCGATTATATCGTCCAGTTTTACACGAATTGCCATAAGCCGATACCTCCTTTATACAACTAAAATACTTCGTTTTTCATTACAGAGTTGGCATATTTATTGATTTCACTTTATCTATTATGTATATTAAGCTGCAGAAATAAAACTCATTTATCAGAAAAATTTACAATGGAAATGGAAAATCTCAAGAAGGCTGTACTTTGGGACTCCGCTGAAGATAAGAAGGTTCAGTGCAGGCTGTGCAACCATCGGTGCGCGATTGATGATGGCAAATTAGGTCGGTGCTGCGTGCGCAAGAATATAGACGGTGTGCTGTACGCGCTAACTTATGATAAGGTCTGCTCTGCTAACCCGGACCCAATCGAGAAAAAGCCGTTGTTTCATTTTCAGCCCGGGACGAGCAGTTTCTCCGTTGCTACGATGGGTTGTAATTTTCGCTGCGAGTTTTGCCAGAACTGGCAGATAAGCCAGGCGGCGATAGAAAGAGGACGTATCAATGGAGAGCCAATAACGCCGGAGCAAATTGTCGAAGGAGCAGTACGCAACAGGTGCAAGAGTATTGCTTATACTTATACCGAGCCGACAGTTTTTATGGAGTTGTGTAACGATTGCGGCCGATTAGGCAAAGAGCGCGGCCTGACCAATGTTTTTGTCAGTAACGGCTATATGACGACCGAGGCGATTGACTTTGCCGGCGACTGGCTCGACGGAATTAACGTTGACCTGAAAGCGTTCAGCGAGGATTATTACAAAAGGTTATGCAAGGCACGATTGCAGCCGGTCCTTGATACGATTAGCTATATCGCGAAACAGACGAATATCTGGCTGGAGATTACCACCCTGCTGGTGCCGGGCGAAAACGATTCCGACGATGAGCTGAAAAAACTTGCCGATTTTATTGTTTCAGACGCCGGGCCTGATGTCCCGTGGCATATCAGCAGGTTCCATCCGCAGTATAAATATCTGGATTCAGTGCCCACGTCTATGAGCAGTATGGAGCGGGCTTTCGAGATAGGCCAATCCGCAGGGCTGCATTATATTTATCTTGGTAATGTGCCGGGGGCGAAATTCGAAAGTACCTTTTGTTATAATTGCGGCCGAATGTTAATCGAACGCATTGGCTATAGGATCGCTGTCAATAATATTGAAGATTCGAAATGCCCCGGTTGCGGGACCGAGATTGCAGGATTCGAGCTTTAAGAGCCTATCCGAAGAACTATTCGCTCTCGCCTGTCATTCCTTCGCTTTGCTCAAGGACAGGTCTGAATCCTTCGCTTCGCTCGAGGACAGGCTCCGCGTAGCGAAGTGAAGAATCTCCTTTTCGTTGGCCAGATTCTTCGGCTTCGCCTCAGAATGACAAGGGATGAAGAGTTATTCGGATAGGCTTTATTTTTCAAACTGACCGAACTTTTCTTCCTAAGTTTTATCTTTTAGCAATTGCTGGAGTCTTTCCAACTCGCCGGATTTCATATGGTAACTATGCTTTGTATCGGGGTATTGGCAGCTTTGCACTTCTTTGGCGTAGGAGTTAAATGCCCCAATAGTCTCTTTGGCCAGACTGCCGTAACTCTTTGCGAACTTTGGACTTGGGCCTTGCGTCAGGCCAAGAATATCAGGCGCAATCAATATCTGCCCATCGCAGCCCGGCCCGGAACCACAGCCAATCACCGGCACTTCGCAGCGTTTTGTGATAATCTCGGTCACCTCCGCAGCGGTCCCTTCAATCAGCAGCGAGGCTGCACCACTATCGACCATTTGCTCGGCAAGACTTACCATCTCGGCAGCTATCTCTGCCGTGGTTGCCTCAGCCTTGAATCGTCCAATCTTACCGATACTCTGCGGCCTTATGCCGATATGAGCCATAACAGCTATGCCGGCATCGCTAACTGCTTTAATTACATTGAGATATGCACCGGTCGCTTCGATTTTTACCATTTGTGCCCCTGCCTCGACAACGAATCGGCCGGCATTTTTCACCGCCTCGACTTGCCCAATCTGGTAAGACAGAAACGGCATATCGGCAACCAGAAATACATTCGGCGCCCCCCGCCGCACCGCAGCAGTTATTGCGACCATAAAATCCATTGTTGCCGGTAGAGTTGAATCAAAGCCGAGAATAACCTCGGCAGCCGAGTCACCCACCAATATCATCTGCACATTCGTATGCGAGATGAGCTGGGCTGTGGTATAATCGTAGCAGCTGACCGCAGCAATCTTGCGATTTTGGTGCCTGGCATCCAGCAAGTCTGCTATCGTAATTTTTTTATCCATAACTGTCTATCCGGAAAAGAAAGAAAAAGAAATAACAATCTATTAGTTAAAATATTAGAACATAATTGATTTATCAAGCGTAAAGTATCTTGTTTTTTGAGGCTAAATTCGGCAATTTTCAAAAAATCCAAAAAATAATCACTTATTTATAAATAAAGGCTTGATTATTGAGATAAAAAGTGTAGGTTTTTTATAATTTCTCTTTTTCTGTTAAAGAATTTCCTGGTATTTATTCGATTAAATAGTTATACGGAGTATTGAAATCAGATAAAAGGATTTTTCGGAAAGCTATTATCAGCTTTTCATCACCCTCCTCCGAAGCCAGATTCTGTTTTCATAAGGATCTGGCTTTATTTATCCCTATGGCAGTCAAAATAGGTAATTTGCAAGAATACCGCCTGCGTTAAAATGGGAGGCAATACTGGTGTCATCGCACATATTAAGAGACCATCTTAAAAAAAATATTCTTAATTCGTTCGTATCTTGATTTTCGCAGGTGACATTCCGCCGTCAGCGTATAGGTAAGCAACCTTCTTTTAACAGCGGTATGATGTAATTCTTCTCTCAGAATCCTCTTAATAATAAGAAAAAAGTGTGAGTAATTTGCCATTTGCGCGCATATTACCTAACAGAGCCTCATATCGGAAAGGTAAATTTAAGAAAGTGTCCGATAAGCTGGAGCTGCTCTCGTCCGTTCAGTACTGAGCAAATAGAGAAGTAAAAAAAACGCAAAAAATAACGAAAAAAGTACAAAACCGTAACAAAACGGTAACATTTGTTCGGCATAATCTCTCCTGTGTTAAAGTAATCGTTTTTCGTTATTCGATTTGAAAGTAGCACCGTTTCTTACGGCACTGACAGGCCTGTCTGAGGCCTTATCAGGGCGTACACTGGATTTTTTTAGAAAAAAAGCGTAACAAATCATCGAGTTAGGCGTTATATTTATATAGCCGGATATTTATATAGCCGGTAATTAAATCTTGTAATCGATAATAATTTTTTTTCAGGAAAGGTCTTAAAGTGAAAAAGTCCCGCATAATTATTATCAGTGTCATTATAACGCTGGTGGTTGTTTCCGCGGCCGCGATAGTGTATAAAGTCAAAACCGGTGCCTCAAGTAAACCCACGATAGTTCGCATCGAGAAGGCCCAGCGGGGAGAGCTGATAGAGTTTGTCAGTGCACCCGGAGAAATCGAACCCAGGATAAATGTAGAGATAAGCGCAAAAACGATGGCACGAATTATAGAGCTGCCCTATGAGGAAGGAGACATTGTAACCTGCGGTAACACGGACACAAATCCACCGGTGCCGGCTTCGGTGCTGGTACGCCTCGATGACAAGGATTTGCAGAGCCGGTTGCTTTCAGCCGAGGCCGGTTACGCCGCCCAGGCGGCACATATCGAAGTCGAAAAAGCAAGGATTGCCGGTCAACAGGCCAATCTTATCGGCCTTGACGCTTCGTTAAAACAGGCCCAGCGTGATCTGGAGCGACAAAAAGGATTGCTGGAATCGGAGGATATTAGCCAGGCCACTTACGACCAGTCTAAATTAAAGTTTGATGAGCTAAAATCGCAATACGACTCCACCAAGCATACGCTTAATGCAGCAGAGCTAAACTTGTTTGTATTGCAACACAACCTCGAGTCTGCCGGTGCCGGGGTTACACAGGCGAAGGAAGCTCTTAGCTATACGACTATAACCTCGCCTATTGATGGTGTGGTAACACGGATTAATGCGGAAGTCGGCGAGGTCGTGATTTATGGTACAATGAATAATCCGGGTACTGTAATCCTGGAAGTGGCGGATCTCTCTACGATGCTGCTCGTTGCGCAGGTGGATGAAGCCGATGTAGGCAAATTGAAAGTTGGACAGAAGGCCACGGTTTACGTCCAGACCTTTCCCGACGACGAATTCAAAGGGGTGGTCGATTCAATTGCGTTGACACACAGGATATCTCCAAGCACCGCTACGAAATACTTCAGGACCGAGATACTGCTTGAGGGTGACGTGAAAAAGTTGTTTTCGGGCCTGACGGCGCATGTTGATATTGAGACCATCAAGCACGAAGGCGTTCTTAATGTGCCAAGCCAGGCGGTGTTGGGCCGGGCTGTCGATGACCTGCCTTTGAAGATTCGTGAGAACAATCCGGAGGTCGATAAAGAGAAAACATTCACGCCCGTGGTCTATCGCTACATCGACGGCAAGGCCGTGGTAACACCGGTCAAGATAGGCCCGAGCAACCTGACCAATACCATAATAAATTCGGGCATTACGGAAGAGGACAAGATAGTGGTTGGGCCATATAAGGTGCTCGAGGGTATTAAGCACGACCAGAAAATAAAAGATGAGCGGGAAGTAGAGGCGGAGAAGAAGAAAAAGAAGGCAGACGAAGCAAAAGTGGGGGCTGATGCAAATGATACCAGTGACGCAAACAATGTCGAAGAAAAATGATAAATTAATAATTCGGCTTCAGAAAGTTATGCGGATTTACAAAGTCGGTGTGGAGCGTATCCATGCGCTTGACGGCATTGACCTGGAGCTAAGAGAAAACGAGTATGTTGCCGTGATGGGTCCTTCCGGATCGGGCAAGAGCACGCTGATGAATGTCTTAGGTTGTCTGGACAGAGCCACCTCAGGCCGCTATGAGCTGGACGGAGAGGACACAACGAAAATGACTGACGCAGCATTAGCTCGTGTTCGTAATGAGCGAATCGGCTTTGTTTTTCAGTCTTTTGAGCTGCTCGGACAGTTAAGCGCGCTCAAAAATGTTGAGATGCCGTTGATTTATTCAAAAAACGGCTGGTGGACTCGTCGCAAACGTGCCAAAAATGTGCTCGAGCGGGTTGGGCTGGGAGACCGGATAAAACATAGGCCCAACCAGCTTTCCGGAGGTGAGAAGCAGCGCGTTGCTATCGCCCGTGCCCTTGTCTGTAATCCGAGTATTCTGCTGGCCGATGAACCGACCGGCAATCTCGACAGCAAAACCAGCGTGGGTATCCTGGAGCTGTTTGACCAGCTTCATCAGGAAGGCCAGACCATTATTATAGTAACCCACGAAGATTTTGTCGCTCATCACGCCAAGCGAATCATTCACATGAAAGACGGGCATATTTGCAGCGATCTGTTAAATGACCGTGATCCTCGAGATAAAACCGTAACACAAGACAGCAAACAGGAGGAGAAGGCATGAGATTTGTGTTACGGGCACCTATGGCTTTTGTTCGGCTCACCTATCAGAGTGTTTATCTTGCTCTGGGGCAAATCTGGACCAATAAGACCAGGTCGGTACTCACAACCATCGGCATAGTAATTGGTGTCGCTTCGGTAACAGCCGTGATTGCCGCTCTTACGGGCCTGAAAGCCAAAGTGCTGACCCAGGTAGAAACATTAGGAACCAACACCATATTTATTTCTCCGAGGCGTCCTGAGACAGGACCTCTGCAACATGCTTCGTATTGGACTATTCGATTTAAGTCTGAACAATTTAACGACCTGCTCGAACACTGCCCATCGGTGGCGCGGTTTGGCCGTCGGATCGGGATCGGAAGGTATACTGTCAGCCACCGTGACCAATCGGTCGAAGGTGTTAATGTCAATGGTGTCGAGCCCGCCTGTCATGAAATCGATAAACGTCCGGTTACAATCGGAAGACCGCTCTCGATTATTGATGAAATGCAAGTACGACAGGTTTGCCTGATCGAACCCAAATTGCGCAACGACCTTCGCCTTGACCGAGACTGCATAGGCCAGCCGATTCTTATAGGTCACAACACCTTCTATATTGTGGGCGTGCTCGAACCCCGCCCAGAAAACGTATTTGGTGGAGGTGGCCAGGAAAGGTCCGAGATATTCATCCCGTTCAAGACCAGTCTCAAGATGCAGCGTTATCCGTTCATCTGGGTCATCGCCGAAAGCAAAACCGCTGAGGCTTCGAATGATGCCCTGGCTGAGATAAGATTCTTCCTTCGCCGCACAAGGAATATAAAGCCCGGTGAACCCGACACATTCGAAGTTATGTCGCTCCAAAGTGCCCTGGAGACATTCAACAAAATAGCACTTATGGTTACGTTGGTGGCAGGCGGCATCGTGGGCATCTCTCTGCTGGTTGGAGGTGTCGGAATTATGAATATTATGCTGGTCTCGGTATCGGAACGGACGCGGGAAATCGGGCTTCGCAAGGCGGTCGGGGCTAAAAAATCTGCAATCCTAACCCAGTTTTTAATTGAAGCGATAGTGCTGTGCTTTTTCGGGGGGCTTGTGGGGGTTGGTTTTGGCCACCTTTTAACCAAGGCGATAGCCAACATCCCTAAAGTTGAACTTGATATGGCGTATATTCCAATGTGGGCGATAGGACTTTCGTTTGCTTTCGCCGGTACGGTGGGTATATTTTTTGGAATGTTTCCGGCGATTAAGGCCGCCAGACTTGACCCTATTGAGGCACTTAGACATGAGTAGAAAAATTTCAAATTCTATATTCCAAATTTCAAATTCTCGCCGCTACCTCGTGCTCTTATATACTTATGCTCTTGTGCCCTTGTGCGCTTTTGCACTGCTATTGACCGGCTGTGAACAGTTTCCGGGTAATGAGAAATTCTACGAAATCAAGATTGCGCCTGAAAAATTACGACAAGTAGAAACGCTTGAGCTTCAGGAAGCCGAGGTTGAAGAAGGTGCTCGACCAGATGTTAATGAGCCTCCGCCTGAAGAGCTTGAGCTTTCACTGGAGCAATGTCGGGCACTGACGTTAGAGAATAACCTTAACCTTAAGGTACAGCTTATCAGTCCTGCTATTGCCTCTGAGCGGGTCGATGAAGCACAAGCTGCGTTTGAGTCAGCTTTTTCCACCAATCTGCTATTTTCCAAGACGGATACTCCCTCAGCTACGGAACTTGATGTAATTTCAGGCTCACAAGTTGACTATTTCCGCACAGGTCTTGGCGTTCAGGTTCCTTTGCGCACCGGCGGAACGGTAACATTTGACTTGGCTGACAACCGTATTAAAACGGATGCTCCAGCGACATTTAATCCTTTTTTTACCTCGGACCTCTCTGTTTCGATTAGTCAGCCGCTTCTACGAGGTGCCGGCAATCGTGCTAATACCCACGCCATTCGTATCGCCGAGTATGAACGGCAGATAACCGACGCCAGGACGAAACTCGAAGTGATACGGATTATTGC
>Ga0315545_1003335_pt1 | contig 13827 bp, 12 predicted proteins | sample SalMarSW160210MG_FD_203096 | JGI IMG/M metagenome (GOLD analysis project Ga0315545, IMG submission 203096) | Salt marsh sediment microbial communities from the Plum Island Ecosystem LTER, Massachusetts, United States - Salt Marsh Sediment SW1602-10 ... | reverse complement strand
GCCAAGGAAGCCAGTGACATGGTACTGGCCGATGACAATTTCGCCTCTGTGGTGGCAGCAGTAGACGAAGGCAGGGCAATCTTTAACCGCCTACGCAACGTGGTTTTCTTCCTGCTAAGCACGAACCTGGGTGAACTGCTGGCATTAATCCTTTGCGTCTTCTTTATCGGTAAAGCGCCGTTACTGGCAGTGCAGCTTATCTGGATTAACCTGGTAACCGACACGACGGCGGCCATTCCTCTGGGGCTTGAGCCAAAATTTGGCGATGAACTCAAGCAACCCCCTCGCCACCCCAAAGTAGGTCTCATCTTCCCTGGACTGCTCCTTCGCATTGGCTTTTTGGCCGTGCTGATGAGTATCGGCGTATTTGTGATTTTCAACTGGGCTCAAGCCAGGATGGGCCTGGAGGAAGCTCGCACCATCGCCTTTTGTTCCATGGTTTCCTTCGAATGGTTCCGCGCCTTCAACGCTCGCTCCGATGAGCATACTGTCTTCAGCTTAGGTATTTTCCATAACCGGTGGCTGGTTATAGCTATCGGGGTAGCCGTTATGTTGCAGATAACAGTTACCTATGTGCCTTTCCTTCAAGTTGCTTTCACTACTGTACCGCTGGGTATTGACAAGTGGGGGATCGCCATCCTGGCCGGTGCCACTCTATTTGTCATCGAGGAAACACGTAAGACTTTGTTCCCGAGGCTGTTTAGTTCAGGGAAATGGAGGCCATTGCAAAAAGCCGCTACCTAATGCAATGGCTTCTATGTCGTTTTTTAGTCTCCTCAAAGCCCATAGCTATCGCGATAGTACACCAGCAGATACAGCTCTCTAAGTAAGTCAGATTCGTTATGCCTTATGATCTGCTGTAAATAATCTCTGTCTCCTGTGTAAAGGAACCTTTCCCACAACATAGGGACGTCCTTGCCACTTATCACTGGCTCAGTGAAATAATCCTCCGCGTGAGAGAACAGCTCATCCAACTTAGGCCACTTGAGCTTGTATTTCTCCGCTTTTTCCCGCCAGGGCTGGAATAAGTCTATCCCGTCTATACTCATTCCCTTAGTCTTAAGAAAGTCTTTCTCGAACGAGAGGTTATAAGCGTAAAACGGCCTGGGCAACTTTGAAACGAGACTAGCAATCTGAGCAATAAAAGGCCTCTCCTCTTCTGAAGTCCGGCAGATTATCTCAAGGCAGCTTCCTTGAATATAGCCAAAAACCACAATTTCATCTTGAATTCTATCAAGCCCGGTGGTCTCGATATCAACCAGGGTTCCCCGTGGAATACTCACTATCAACTCTCTACTATATGAGGTAGCTGTGTTTTCCATCCTGGTTCCTCCAATTCGTTCGCGACTTTGACCTTTACATTATACAGGCTAGATTACGTCAAAGATAGCACAATGAGTTAGAATTAATATCGAGCAAACTACTATGTGGTTTCAAGGGATAGGCAAGATCTTAATCCTGGTCGGAGCTTTCACTGCCTTCCTCGGACTACTATTAGTCTTGTGGCAGCGAATTCCCTTCCTGGGAAGGCTCCCCGGCGATATATTCGTGCAAAAAGGGGCCTTTCAATTCTTCTTCCCCGTAGCAACCTGCGTCATAATCAGCATTTTGCTGACCGTTATTGTGAACCTGGTCATCCATCTACTTAGATAAGCGCCGAGGCAGTAGAGCAGTATACCAAGCGATAAAAGGGAGCAAACTACGTATTTGTAGCTTGCTCCCAACTAGTCGCTATTTACTTGATCACCCTTACTCTTCCACTTCAGCTTCAGGCTGAACAACCGCAACTCTCTATTAGGAGCCTATGTTATTAACGAAGAGCTCAGGGCTTCCACCTGCCCTCCACCGACGCACCTTGTCCTATCTGCCACGTTCCGCATCCACCTGCGCTGGCGGAGAGCCCAAACCGGGAAAGATCCACTGGCACAACCAGATTTGCTTCTCTGCCATACCTTCCCTCCTTACTAGACAAGCCCAGCTTCTACCTGCCTAGTATCTAAATTGTAACGAACATCAAGGCACAAGTCAAATTCTTCAGTTCACTCAGGTGATTATTGACGCAGTGTTAAACAGGCTACCAAGCATAAATGTTAATATATCAGGCACTGAGGGACATACATGGATATTTATCAGGAATTAAGGCACAGGCTGAAGGAATCTGCTGAAAGGAACAAGGCCGATGGCATACTCCTGTCAGGAGGGCTCGACACCGGCATTTTGGCTCATCGCCTCCCATTGCCGTTCCAATAGCGAAGAATATCATATGAGTAGCGTGCACGTACTTCATAAAAGGGCCCAATGCGGAGAGTGGGGGAACTGCCATCCCAGATCATTGGTCGGGCACTTGCATCACTTGCTTCAATACTACCCGTTATGTAGTATGGTGTGCGCTCCACAGCTGGTGTTAGCTCTAGCGTATCAGCATTGACCTTTATAACATACCTGTCTCCATCCACAAGCTCCCCATCAACGAGATGTTGAAAATAGTACACGCAATGTGTCTCACCGAATTTTTCGCTACGCTTGTTGCCAAACACTGTATTGGGAACTCCATCAGGTCCTATGCTGTCCTCAGGTGCTATAACAGCTTTTGTTGTCAGAATAGCTCCATCGGGAAGCTCGATGTCTGTGCAGGCTTTTTCCCAAACGCTGTCAAGTAACTCCTCATCACCCATAACGATGCAATCATCAGCGACAGGGATGTCGTTCATACCGGCAGCATTTACACCATGACCTCCATTCTCATAACCCGGAGCCTCATACGAGTAGCATGCGGGGACTTCATACGGAGGCAAAAAGTTGATGTCGCCTTCCCAAGCTCGACTACCGTCCCAAATCATGGGTCGTTTGCTCGCTTCAAGTGCCTCAATGCTACCTGCCTCATTGAGCGGTGTGTGAAACTCAACAGGTGTTCTTTCCAATGTGTCTGCGTTAATTATGACAACGAATCTGTCACCAGGCACTTTCTTACCTTCAATGATGTGTGAAAAGGCGTAGATGCAGTGTGTGTCGGCAATCTTCGATGCCCAACCATTCCCTTCCTCAGGTCCCGATACACACTTGGCTGTCATCACGGCATCCTCAGGCATGTCAGTTATGCTTGATTCGACTTTGTCCCAAACTTCATCCAATAGTTGCTCATCACCAACTACTTTGACTTTGATGTCACCGTCACCACCATCATCTGCACCCACAGCCGGAGAAAGAGTAAGTGCCAGAATGAGTAATGGAACAGCGATTAAAGATAATAACTGCTTATATCGTTTCAATATTGTTCCTGTCATATTTCTAGGCTTCCTATATCAAATATTCCTTCGACCTTTCAAAAGTTATACTTACGAATTCCTCCTTTACTCCCACCATGTTGAGTTTAACCTGCTAATAGCTAGAAAGCCACTTTCCCCAATTCTTGTTGTAACAAATATGGGCGCATAAGTCAAAAATGTAGAAATGCTAATATATCAGGCACTGAGGGACATACATGGACATTTATCAACAATTAAGGCACAGGCTGAAGGAAGCTGCTGAAAGGAACAAGGCCGATGGCATGCTGCTGTCAGGGGGGCTCGACACCAGCATTCTGGCCTTTATTGCCAGGCCAAGAATCGCCTTCACAGTCGCTCTGAAAGATTCCCAGGCGTCTGACCTGAGCTATGCAGAAAGGGTATCAAACTTACTAAGCATAGAACTCAAGACAAAGGAGTTTACCGTGGGGGAGGCGATTAAGGCGCTTCCTGAAGTAATCAGAATTTTGAAAACCTTCGATCTGGCTTTGCCCAATGACCTCTCGATATACTTTGCCCTCAAGCTGGCCAAAGAAAATCATGCTGATACAGTCATAACTGGTGACGGCAGTGACGAGCTGTTCGCCGGCTACTCTTATATGGCATCGCTCTCACCCAGAAATCTCGAAAAATATATAAAGCAGCTCTCAAAGAACTGGCACTTCTCAGCCAATGACCTTGGCAAGGCTCTAGGAATTGAAGTAAAGCAGCCTTTTCTCGACGAGGATTTCGTTCGCTTTGCTTTGGACATAAGCCCGGAGCTCAAAGTCAAGGAGGGCACTGGTAAATACATCCTGAGAAAGAGTTTTGAGGATTTGATTCCGCCAGAAGTGGTATGGAGAGAAAAAGAGCCTATAGAATACGGCTCCGGCTCCACGAGGCTTCACAAGGTGATAAGCGATATGGTCTCTGATGAACAATTCCAGTCAGAGAAGAAGAAAACTGGTATAAAATTCATGAATAAGGAACATTGTTTCTACTACCGCATCTATAGAGAAGTGATAGGAGAAATACCTGAAGCCTCACCCTCGGCTCCCCCTCCATTTACTGAAGAGGGATGGGGTGAGGTTGAAAGCTGTCCTTGCTGCGGGGCCAGCATGGGCAAATGGCACTGCAGAGTTTGCGGCTTTTCACCACCCCTAGAGGCTCACCTGACGATGTCAAGCTGAAAAGGAAAGACCAATATGTCCATTCTGTTGGGGATTGACACTGGAGGAACCTATACGGATGCAGTCCTATTTGACAATGAGCGTGGAGTCATCAGTGCAGCGAAGGCCCTGACCACCAAGCGCGACCTATCCATAGGGATTCGAAATGCCATAGAGGCAGCGCTGCCCAAGCCAGCCCCTGAGATTCGGTTGGTGTCCCTGTCTTCTACGCTAGCCACTAATGCTATCGTGGAAGGGAAAGGCAGCCGTGTCTGTCTGCTACTCATCGGCTATGATTCCGATACCGTAGCCCGGGCCGGCCTCGAAGGAGTGGTAGCCAGTGAGCATATTATCCTAGTCCAGGGAGGGCATACTGTCACTGGTGAGGAGAAATCTCCCCTTGATATCAATGCGGCCCGGCAGGCTATCCTGACCCACGCGCCCCACGTAGCCGCCTTCGCCATCTCCGGCTTCTTCAGTGTGCGCAATCCAATGCATGAGCTACGGGCAAAGCGATTGGCGCGCCAGCTAACCAAGTTGCCCGTTACCTGCGGACACGAGCTAAGCACACACCTGGACGCGCCACGCCGGGCTCTAACTGCCGCTCTGAATGCACGACTCACACCCCTACTGCAGCAGTTGATTCTCGAACTTCGCGGAATACTTACCAGCCAGGGCATCCATGCACCCCTGATGGTTGTCAGAGGAGACGGCTCGCTTATGGACACTACTATGGCGCTGGAGCGGCCAGTGGAGACTATCCTTTCTGGCCCGGCAGCCAGTGTGATTGGGGCACGATACCTGTCCAACATAGAAGGAGATGCCTTTATCATCGACATCGGTGGTACTACTACTGATATCGCCACGCTACACAGCGGTCGCCCTCGCTTGAACCTTGAAGGAGCCTGGGTAGGCGGCCAACGGACTATGATTGAAGCGGTGGATGTCCGCACAATCGGTCTGGGAGGAGATAGCGAGGTTCTTCTAGACAGGGCTGGTAGTCTATCTGTTGGGCCACGCCGGGTGATTCCTCTCGGCCTTCTCGCTGAGCAGTACCCACTGGTCATAGATGTGCTGCGCCGCCAGTTGGAACAAGCCGCAGACAAGCATACAGTGGATACAAGGATGGGCAGTCTGGTTACGCTTGAACGGTCACCGGGGATTCAGCAAAATAGCCTCACTTCGACCCAGCAGCAAATACTGACAGTCCTCAATGATGGCCCTATTCCGTTATCCCAATTGCTGGAAGGCAGTCTGGAGCACCAATTCCTTTATCAACGCTCTTTAGACAGTCTGCAAGAGCATGGCCTCATCGTCGCCAGCGCCTTCACACCGACCGATGCTCTCCACGTGCTGGGGCAATATAGGTGCGGCTCGGCCGAAGCAGCAACACTAGGCGCGGCCCTTTGGTCCCGACGGCTAAACGTTAGCACAGAAGAGTGCTGCAAACAGGTGGTTCAGAAGGTCGTAGTACAGCTTGGGCAGGCAACAATCGCAACCGCATTAGCCGAAGAAGGTGGCCTGGCGCTAAACAGCCAGGATAGTGTAGGCCGCTTGTTCATCGATCGGGCGCTGGCTACTGATGACAGCGGAGTCTTGGCGGTCACAATATCAATGCGCCGTCCCATAATCGGCGTCGGTGCCCCAGCCAGCGCTTATCTCCGACCTGTGGCGGCACAACTGCGCACGGACATCCATATCCCTGAACACGCCGAAGTTGCCAGTGCTGTCGGCGCCGTGGCTAGCGGAGTAGTGCAAACCATTCGTGTCCTGATCCGACCTCTAGATGGGAGCAACGCATTTCGAGTCCATCTGCCATTTGGAGTTCGTGATTTCGCTGAACTGACGCCAGCAGTATCTTACGCAAGAGACAGCGCCCGCCGATTGGCTAGACGTCGCGCGCATGAAGCCGGTGCCAATTACGTCAAAGTGCATATTGAGCAGCACGACCAGACTGCACGGGTCTACAATGACAGAATCTACATTGAGACAGAGGTCATCGCCATCGCAGTAGGCCGCCCACGACTAAAGCAATAGACGGTACCATTTTACAGCAATAATATATCCGAGTTTGCGAAATCCGTAGAATCTTCGGCTAGCCCTGCCTAGTGCTTCACCATTGTTCTTACTGGAATGCCAGAAATCATGAAGTACACCTCATCAGCGTGCTGGGCTAGCATAAACCTTGCTCACCCAGCAAACAAATCCAAAATTAGTACTCAATCCCTTCTCTTCCTTGCACCCCTTGGTCATAAGGGTGCTTTACTTTTTTGACCTCAGTGACTAAGTCTGCTTCCTTTACAATCTTCTCCGTTGCTCCGCGACCAGTCAAAATAAGCTCTAACTTTTCCGGTTTGGCTTCCAGAAGAGACACCACCTCTTCCTCCCTCAAGAAGCCATCGCGCAAAGCGATATTCAGTTCATCTAGAACCAGCATATCCCAGGACTCGTCCTTAAAAAGCTCCTTAACAAGCTCTATTCCCTTTGAACATTCCTCCCTCAGCTGATCCGAACTTACTTCCTTATAGAAATGGGGATGCTTTTTCGCGAAGTGGAAAACCGCAATCCCTATTTTTTCCATAGGTTTATACTCGCCATACCCAAATATCTCGGGAGGTTTAAAGAAAGAGATAAAGCCTACCTTAAAACCATGCCCCGCAGCTCTAACTGCCTGACCAATGGCAGCAGTGCTTTTCCCCTTACCATCTCCGGTGTATATTTGAATTAGCCCTTTTTCTTTCACTTGGCCTCCTTTAACAAGATACTGCTTATGCACCACTACTCAAGCTAGCGAGACTCTCTAAAAACCACAGATCACTTCTCCTTATTTACTGAGTATAAACCCAGCTAAAGCGCTTTTTGTACCTTTCCAATATGGCTATAGTCCTCACACCGAACAAACCGAGAAAGATAGCATTTCCTATGGCATGAGAAGTATCGAACCAGAGGCTGCTTAGCTCAGCAAAAAGCAAGGTGCTAAATGTAAGGGGGTAAGCGAAGTATAGCCAAAAATAGATGTTCGTTATGAGGCCAAAGACGAATCCGTAAATGACGCCAGCTATGATGAATCCTTTCCTATCCAGATTGAATCGAGAGAGATAGGCAGCACTACTCCCTATCAATCCCCAGGCAAGCATTTGGTACAAGGTCCAGGGGCCTTGCCCCAGGAAGAAGTTAGAGATGAGCGGTGTCATCGCCCCCACCATAAAGCCAGCTATTGGACCGAAGACATACCCAGAACAGATTATCAAGAAAGTGCAGGGCTGAAGGCTAGGGATAGCAGCGAAAGGAATCCTCAAAGCCGCTGACATAGTCGCCAACATGGCGACTAAAGCTATTTCCTTAGAGCCCAGAGCGACTGACTCAAATTTTAGAAAGAAGGCTAATATAACCAGCACAGCCAGCAGAACCGCCATCAAGCCCCAATTGACCAGAGCATCCAATGAGGGGAGCCAAACGGGGGAAACGGCAAAAGCTATACCGACAATTGGCAGCAGCGCTAGGACAATGTAGCTTTTCCTCATGTCACCATTCCCAACACTTCATTAACAGTTAACACATCGCTTGGAACACCATAGCTCTTGAACCATTGGGCCAAGCGGTTTATTTGAGGCGAGAATAGCAACGCTTGCGACAGCAAATCTCGTTTAGCCCCATCTACCACAATCCTTCCCTCACTGAGCAATATTACCCTGTCGCCATACTCGGCTACCGTTTCCACATCCTGAGTGACCAAAATCACTAACCCACCGTCTCTTCTATGATTATCCAAGAAGCTCATCAACTCCGCTTTTAATTTGTATTCCATTCCTCTAGTCGGTTCATCTAGAATGATTATCTTTGGCAGAGCCACAAGGATAGAAGCCAAAGCCACCCTTTGTTTCTCTCCGCCGCTCAAGGAACGTGGATATCGGTGCCGATATTGCGTAAGACCAAATCTCGCCAGCACTTGCTCAATCATGCGCTCCATGTCCCCACTGTCGAATTCCAAATTCCTCAAGGAAAAAGCGAGCTCCTGCTCGACCGTGTCAGCGAACAGGTGATCATTGGGATTCTGGAAGACATAGCCAATTTTCTTAGCTAGCTCAGCACAGGATGCTTCTTTAGTATTTACGCCGTCTACTATGACATCACCCTTTATCGGCTTTAGCAGACCATTAAAATGCTTGACTAGTGTGGTCTTACCTGAGGCGTTTCTTCCCATAATCGCTACAAATTCTCCCTCATGCATCTTCAAACTTGTGTTTTTCAGGGCGACAACCTCACCAGGATAAATATGATATAACCCTCTTACCTCAATTAGTGGCCGAGCGTGTTCACTTTTAGAGTCATTGGCGACTTTAGTTTGAAGTGCTAGGTTCTTCGCCGCCTCTTCACTTCGTTCAGTGCCTTGGCCTGGGATCACACGGTGCTGTAAAGCTCTGGCCAATGTTGCTCTACCTGCCTTAACTGTAAGAGGGGTGTCATCAATGCTGATACCTTTATCTCTCAATCCCTGAACGAGCTTGATTATTGGGGGTACCCCAACGCCATGCTTTGAGACCTCACCATCACTCAAAGTTGATTGTGGAGTTCCATCAGACACGATCAGTCCATTGTCTAACACAATCATCCTATCAACATGCTGTACTACTCTGTCCAATCTGTGCTCTATCAATATGACCGTAATGCCAAGTTCATCATTAAGTCGTTCTGCTACGTTAAGAACCTCTTCAGCGCCTTTAGGATCCAGTTCGGAGGTAGGCTCATCCAGCACTAAAATATGGGGGTAAAGAGCCAGGACAGAGGCTATTGCTACCCTTTGTTTTTCACCACCAGAAAGCTCATTCACAGTTCGATGACGTAAGCTGGCAATACCCACTGTGTCCAATGCCTCCTCCACCCTTCTGGCCATCAGTTCTCTAGGAAAACCAAGGTTTTCCAAACCAAAGGCAATTTCCCTTTCGACATCCATAGTTACAAGCTGATTCTCCGGGTCTTGAAATACCATCCCTACTTTGGTAGCCAGCTCCTTGGTAGAATGCTTCACTGTATCGAGGCCATCCACTTCCACCTTGCCAGTTATTTCGCCTCCGTAGAAATGAGGTATCAAGCCATTCAGACAGCGGCAAAGGCTCGACTTCCCTCCACCTGAGGGACCTGTGATCAACACAAACTCTCCGTCTTGAATCTCAAGATTTATATCCTGTAAGGCTGGCTTATCAGTATCGCTGTAGCGAAATGTTAAGCCGTTTATCCTAATCAAGGTCCACCCTCCTCTTCAAAGGGGCTAGAATGAACACCATATTTAACGAGAGTGCTAAGCCGCCTAGCATAATTGCTTCCAGCTGGGTGAAGCTGATACCGGGCAAAATGGGATAATACTCGTACCCTCCGTGTCCCAGCCAGCGCATACCGATGCCAACAGCAAGAGGCAGTAGAGCAAAAGCAAGCAGGGTAATATCAAATTGAGTAGTCTTCAACTCTTTGTAGAAAGTTCTATCTTTACCAGAGCCAAACGCCCTCGACTCCATAGCTTCAGCAACCTGGACTGCTCGATCTAAGGAGTTCGATAGCAGCGGAATGGCAATCGCCATGTGGTTCTTAGCCCTCTGAATTCGACTGCCCTTATCAAGCTCCAAACCTCTGGACCTCTGAACATCAGCGATACATTGGGCATCGCCAGTCAAGGCAGGAACAAATCTGGCGGATAGCGAAGTAACCAGGACTGATTTATAGGGCAACTTTGCCTTCATCAGCACTAGCATCAGGTCGTCAGGATGAATGGTAAACGTGAGTATAGTGAAAGCAGAAACTATGGCAAGCAATCTTAGGCTGTTTCCTGCCCCGCAAAGTATGGCTTCCAAAGTTATTTTGGGGGCACCCACTAGAGGAATTGCAAAGGGAATTTGATACAGAACATGGGAACCTCGGTTGCCAACTAAAGCATTTATAACTATGATCAACAAGCACAGGAAGAGGAAGAGCTTCAACAAGGAAGCCCACTCCTTCCATGCTCTAGCTGCTATAAGCAATGGCAGCGTCGACAGAAATAATAAGAGAAGATAAAGCGGATTATTAAACAGCAGGGCAAGGATAAAAACACTGGCGATCCAGGCCAACTTGCACCAAGGATTGAGCCTATGAATAACCGTACGTTTATCGGCATACTTATAGCTTATCATTGAGGCACCTTAATCACCTCTTCACCAACTATCACTGTGGCGCAGGCATATTGGAATTCCTCATGGTGACTGGCCAGTATAGCTGCCGCATTTTGCACTTGACTTCCGTTAGTGCCTGATACCATCCAGGCTACATTTTCGCAAGCGCTGATGCCTCTAGGATTCCACGGGTTCTGCGTAGCCTGAATTAGCCCACACTCTGACTCGCGTCGCTCCTCACTCCCTTGGGAATCGTAAACCACCGCTTTGCCTTCTTCAAGCCGAATATAAAACCCAAGCTTTTCATTCCCATTTAGCTCCGATATAAGGTCAAAATCTTCAGTGCCTAACAGGATCAAATTGGAGTGCTTCTTACTGTAAGCTGATGATTCTGGGCCAGCCATACGTACATTCTCAACCCCCAGCTTCTCTAGCTTGCTCGCTAAGACTTGGGCAGCATCTCGAAAACCTTCGTCATAGACTATTATGGTGGGTGAGATTTCTCCCTGATAACCGCCTAAGAATGGCTGGGGGAAGTCGCCAATAATAGCGGGAGCAAAGGCTTGAAGACTCCAATCATGAAAGTCCCAGTGTTCTACATCGCCATCACAAAGCTTATAGCTCAATCCCCCGACTTTAGCTGACATACCGTTAACATAGAAAAACCAATCCTTCTTGACTTCAGTCTGAGAATATTGAGAACTAATCCCGTTTATCGCCTCAACAAACCCACCACCATACCTTGTTTCTACTGTAGCTATCTGCCCCAGAGCATCCAAAGCATTAGCGCCAGCACTCACTCTCACTGACTCATCCAACACCAGTTCGTTGCCGAAATTCTGGGTGGCTATTACTTTGACTGCAATCCCGTCCGAAGGCCGGGGTTGACAGCCACAAAAGGCGATGACAAACAAGAAAGCGACTATAACCGATACTACACCCAATTCCGCTAGACTGCTTCGCTTCATCTATACTCATCCCCTAGAAGTCTGCCTTTTTGTTTATCATTGGTTTCATTCCCTTTTCAATTCTTTGATTCTACGAAATACGAGCACAACAGCCACAACAAGCGCCACAATAATTACAATAGCTATTATGCTGTTAGTGTCTAGAGCGCCACCAGAGGTTTGACTACCCACCACAGTGAACTGTCCCTGCAGTCCTGTCAAGGAGACATCGTAGGTTCCCGGAGTCGCCTTGCCTACCAAGAATACCACATTCTGGGTAGAGCCTGGGTTCAGTCTCACCGTTTGGCTATCCTCCATTTGCCCATTGATGTAAAGAACTGCTTCGCAACTCCCAGTTTTCCCACCAACTTTGGTTATGCTGATGGAGATATTCACCTGCTGGTTGGGCTGAACTTGCTCTGGTGAGATGGTAAGGTTGGAAACTGAGAAGTCGGCTGCCTTCCCTGACGCAGACAGGACAAAGTTGGCAATAACCTCTTTATTAGAGTCCATAGTTACACTAGCTGGATTGCTACCACCATTAAGGTCACCGCTCCAGGTACCGAAGATATAGCCAGCGGCCGGAGTGGCAGTTAGCTTGACAGAGGCACCAACCTCGTATTGGTTAGCCTCTCCCTGAGGGCTAAGAGTGAGACTTCCACCCCCGTTTGGTTCGCAAGTTGCCGTTAGCCTATAGAGCGCCGGTGAAATCTCAATGAAGTTAGCAACAACTGACTTATCGGCATCAATGGTCACAATAGTGGAAGAAGACGATGGATTAGTAACATCACCAGTCCAACTATCGAACTCCCAGCCGGCATCCGCGGCGGCACTAATATCAACCGTAGTCCCGGCATCATAGGTATGTCTGCCCACCGAAGGAGTGGTTGAGCCATTTCCATCCACTCTCATAGTCAGAGTACAGGTTTCCGGCGCAGACATTGTGACCATCACCCGTACTCTGTCACTGCGAATACAATCGTCCTTTTCAGCAAATAGACTGAAGGTTCCCTCACTATCTATGCCAATATCTACTCTTCCATCGCTACCGGTTTCATAACCTTGACCAGCGGCGTGAACGGTAGCACCTTCGCAAGGTAACCACTCATCACTATCATCACTATAATAGGTCACTGTGGCAGTAAATTCGTCACCTGCACCTGCATCTACCTCCATATCGCTAAGTGATATCTTTAAAGGTGCATCGCCCCAGTTCCCATAGTACCACAGCACTTCTTCGTGTGGAGGGTCGGGAGGCATTGTCTCACCTAATATGAACTGGTCAGCACCAACAATAGGGGTACGGCAATCCACTCGATACATCCATCCCCTTGCTCCCTGAGGCTCTTCTCCAGCTACAGAACTCACAAATAATGCGCCATATTGGTCAGTCACATAATACTGGAACCTCTCTTCATCGTTGGAGGCCTCATCCAAGGCCCCCAGAGGAGTGGGGTCTGGCAGATGATAAATTTTGCCGCTGTTGTCAGCTGTAATATCTGACTCGGTAACAGTTACATTTCCCTTCCAGATAGTGTCATCCTGCCCTTCAACCCTTGTGTAGACAGATATATCCGCCGGGGCTCCAAGGGCCCCTGCCGAGGATGATTCATATAAAGACCCTTGTGTGGCAGAAGTAGTTATGTGCAGGGGTTGGCTGCTACCTAGGGCAACGGTAAGCAAGAAAGCAATACTGAGCCATGCTACAAATATCTTCAGTAATTTACCTTGCTTCACTCACGTTCAGCCTATGAAATGCCTCTACAGCGTTAGAGCCTATTGAATTGGCTGTTTCAAAGCCTTGTTATACTACTTTATTAATCGAGCCACCCGATGAGATTCCAACCTTCATCAAGGTAATAGGTATCAGTGCCGTAAGCTAAGATGCACTCGGTGTTTACGTTAATCCAGTACCCCCTGCCTTTATGCAGCAGCATAAGGGTATTCCCTTCAGGATGTGCCACTGCCCACCCAGGATTGTACACTGTCCATCCTCCAGTACCTTCGCCGGCCTTATAGCCATAGGCTATATCTAAATCCTCTTGGATGGAAGCAAACCCCGTGGCCACAGTGGTGAAATATGGCTTGCCCAAAAGCGCTTGTATCGCCCAAGCAGTGGTCTGGCACGGCCAAGCCCCAGGATTACCACTTTGCCAGTAAAACGAACCATCGCCCTGCTGGAAGCTCAGGAGGTCATCAATCGGAGTGTTGCCATTTTCAGTCCAACTAGCGCTTGTCGGGTCTTGCCCCGCCGCTACTATGGCATTAATGGCCATGGAATCAATATCTGCGTTCTGTCCCCAAA
>Ga0315545_1003334_pt1 | contig 13827 bp, 10 predicted proteins | sample SalMarSW160210MG_FD_203096 | JGI IMG/M metagenome (GOLD analysis project Ga0315545, IMG submission 203096) | Salt marsh sediment microbial communities from the Plum Island Ecosystem LTER, Massachusetts, United States - Salt Marsh Sediment SW1602-10 ... | reverse complement strand
CATCGAAACTAGCCAAAGAGCAGGGAAAGGCTGCCAGCGCCGGCAGCGACGCCCATACTTTGGGTGAAATTGGCCAGGCTTACGTGGAAATGCCCGAATTCGATGGCCCTGATGATTTTCTGAATTCCTTGGCTCAAGGCCGAATATTCGGGCAAAAATCTAGCTACTTAGCTCATTTAGCTAGCACGTGGGCTAAGTTAAGGAATCATATACTTGGCGGTGCTTCGCGGAGTCAGGTGTGACCGCTGGGAGATTGCTCGGTTTGCCCGCAACGACAAGAAGCGAAGCCCCGAGAATGATGTAAACAAGAAGGAAAGAAGACAAGTCTTGAACATTGGCTGGTTTTCCACTGGAAGAGATAAAGCTGCCCGACAGCTTTTGCACACTGTCCAGGATAGTATCCGCAGGGGTGATATCAATGGCGAAATCAGCTTTGTTTTCAGCAACCGAGAGCCTGGCCAGACGAAGGAGAGCGACATGTTCTTTGAGCTTGTTAGAGGCTGCAGAATTCCCCTTCTCTGTTTGTCTCCCAAAAGGTTCCTGACTGCTACAGAAGAAGATTTGACTGTCAAGAATGAGTGGCGTATCAAATATGATAGCGAGGTCAATAAGAAGATCAAATCGTTTGCATGCGATGTTTGCGTCCTGGCTGGCTATATGCTCATCGTGAGTGAAGAGCTGTGCCACCGACACAAAATGATCAACCTTCACCCAGCTCCCCCTGGTGGACCTGCAGGCACTTGTCAAGAGGTAATCTGGGCGTTGATAGACAGCAAAGCCGACACAGCCGGAGCAATGATGCACGTGGTTACCCCTGAATTGGACAAGGCTCCGGTAGTCAGTTATTGCCTCTTCTCTATTCAGGGTGAGCCCTTTGCCGAATATTGGCGCAAGGAGGACAGAAATACGCTGTTTCGGCTTATCCGCCAGCACGAACTTGCTAGGGAATTTCCTCTCATCACCTTCACGCTACAATCACTGAGTCGGGGTGAGGTCAGCGTAAAGGAACATAAAGTGATTGATGCTCAAGGAAGGCCGATCAGCGGCTATGACCTTACCCAGCGCGTTGATGAGGAGGTGAAGAAAATTCTGAGATGAACCTGATTTGTTTTGACCTCGAGGGCCCTTTAGCTCCCCAGGACAACGCTTATGAACTGATGAAGCTATTCCCTCGTGGTGGCAAGATTTTCGAAGTCATCAGCCGCTATGATGATTTGTTGACTTTGGAAGGTCGTCCACTCTATGAGCCGGGAGATACACTTGCTCTGATCATTCCTTTCCTGGTTTACCATGGAATAACAGATGAACAGATTATCGCCATGGGGCAGAAAGCTAGGTTGACTCCAGGAGCCACTGAATTAATCGCCAAACTCAGATCTCACGGATGGCATGTGTTTTGTATTAGTACGAGTTACGAACAATATGCCTTACCTATCACACAAAGACTGGGCATACCTGGAAAGAACGTAGCTTGTACTTCGTTTCCCCTATTGCAGATTCGTCAATTATTAGGACGCAATGAATTTGTCCTGCTGGAGCAAGCAGAACGTGAAATTGTGAACCTTAAGCCCTTCACTGATGACACCAAAGTAAGGAGCTATTTGGACGATTTTTACGGACAAAGATTGCCTCAGACAAGTTCAGGAAGACTTATCAGCCTGGTAAGACCTGTAGGGGGAAGACGCAAGGTAGAGGCACTCGACAATTTTAGCACCACGATGGGAGAACCGCTTTCAGATTGGACGGTTGTAGGAGATAGCATCACGGATTTCAAGATGCTTGAGGCCGTGAACAAAGCAGGAGGCCTGGCTATCGCTTTTAATGCTAACGAATACGCCTTGAGATACGCCTCCATCAGTCTGGCGTCCGTTAGATTAGATGACCTGTGGATAGTTCTGGCAGCCTGGAAGAAAGGCGCCCGATCAGTCGTTGAAAAAGCTGTCAAAGACAGACAGGAAGCTGGCGGGGCGGGGGATAGGGAATGGTTTCACTGGCTGGATGAGATTGGGGACGTGGTGCCCATTTTGGAAATTCATAAAAAGATACGTCGTCTGGTTAGACAGGAGGCTGCGGACCTAGGCTAGCGTAACCCGCTCAGTCTCGCCTTCCGGTTTCGCGAAAAATCCACACAAAAGTGATAATGGCAATTACGGACACGACGATGATGGTGATTAACCCTGGTTTGTCCAGTCTGCCGAATGCTTCACCGGCAGCATAAATCGCAGCACTCGTTTCCGTCCAGTATACCATCCCAACCATCATCCTATCGATTGAAGCCAAGGGGCTTCTCAGCTCTTACACGCGATACTCCTCGGGCGTACCTACGTGCCCGAGATTCTCGGTGTTAGTAGCCGCAGTGTTCTTATTCTACTTCTTAGGTGGCTTGCTCAGTATTTCGTCTATAATGCCGTATTCCACCGCTTGTTCGGCGCTCAGATAGAAGTCTCGGTCGGTATCGTGGGCAATCTTTTCCACCGGCTGGCCGGTGTGTTTAGCTATAATATTACGTAGCATTTCCTGCATCCTCATTATTTCTCTAGCGGCAATTTCAATGTCAGCCGCCTGCCCCTGAGCACCCCCAACCGCCTGGTGCAGATGTATGGTCGAATTGGGTAAAGCGTACCTTTTCCCTTTAGTCCCAGCACAAAGAAGCACGGTACCCATGCTGGCTGCCAGACCAACACAAATGGTGGATATCGGGCAGCGGAGAATCTGCATAGTATCGTAAATAGCTAAGCCAGCACTGATAATGCCGCCGGGACAATGAACATAAAGATTTATGTCCTTTTCCGGGTCTTCCCTCTCCAAATAGAGGAGTTGAGCAATAATGAGATTGCCTATCTGGTCATTGATCGGTGTGCCCAGAAAAACGATTCTCTCCCTGAGCAAGAGAGAATATATGTCGAAAATACGCTCACCTCGGGCACTGGTTTCCGTCACCGTCGGAATTACCACTTGAGATCTTGTTTCCATCATTCCCCCTTTGTCGTTTCTTTAGTATTACCAACAGCTATCTGCAATAATTGGTCCATCGTCTTCTGAGTACGCAGCGACTGTTCAATTGATTGCTTAAACTGAGGCAGCGAGAAGAACTGCCTTGCTTTCTCCTTGTCTCCAGCATCATTGACAATCTCGTCTATCTTATTATCCACCTCTGAAGCACTAATTTCAATCTTTTCTTCTTCAGCTAATTTCCCTAAGACGAGACCTTGAACAAGACGCTTCTTTGCCATAGGACGCAGCTCTTGTCTGATTTCCTCCTCCGTTTTACTAGCCCTCTTCATGTAATCGGCTATCTCTTTGAAACCCAAGCGCTGTGCCTCGCTTCTGAGGAGTCCGTCGATTTCCTCATCCTCCAGAATAGGAGGGTAGTTCACCTCGCTCATTCCCACCAGAGCGTCAAGCGCTTTTTGCTTCAACTCCAAACGATTTCTAGCCTCAGCTTTGCTTCTCAGACCAGCAGCCACCTTCTCCTTCATATCCTCCAGTCCACCATAGCCGGCACCTTTAGCCAATTCATCGTCAAGCTCTGGCAACTGTTTCTCTTTTATCTCACCAACAATGACTCTGAAACTGGCTTCCTTCCCGCCCATTTCCCTAATGGGATAGTCGTCGGGAATGGTCAAATTGAAGGCCTTTTCCTTATTTCTTTCGGCGCCCTGCAGGCAAGAGGCGAATCCTGGCACAGGCGAACGTGAGTCCTTGTCCATCTCATACAATATGTCTTTGTGATCCAACCAGGGTTTCCCGTCCACATTGGCCTGGATATTTATGGTAACCAAATCACCTAGCTCAGCCGGGCGGTCTGCCGGGACCCATGCTCCTTGTTCTTTTCGCAACTCTTCCATAGCAGCAGCAATTTCTTCGTCGGTGACTGCTATTTCCGGGCTGGCATCCAGCCTTATGCCATGGTAATCGCCAAGCTTCACTTCCGGTTTGAGAGACACTATGGCCTTGAAAATCAGAGGCTCAGTTTGAGTAATCTCTAGTTCCGGTTCGGCAATGGGTTCGAGGTCCTTCGATTGTATCGCTTGTTTGTAAAGTTGAGGTACAATATGCTCCAGTGCCTCTTCCAACAGAGCCCTCTTCCCTATGTGTTGCTCCAGAATGACTCTGGGGGCCTTGCCTCTGCGGAAACCAGGTATGGATACCTCCTTAACCACGTGATGATAAGCCTCATCCAGTGATTTATCTAACTCACTGGCCTCAGCCTCTATATTGAGAGCTATCCGGCAATTCTCCAAATTTTCCGTGCTTACTTTCATGACTGATTCCTTGTCATTGCGAACCGAGAACCTCGCGCTTAAGCTTAAGGTTGAGCTCATCAAGCTGATGTCTGTCAACATAAGAAGGGCTATCTAACATCACATCAACAGCATTCTGATTCTTGGGGAAGGCGACAACTTCTCTTATACTCCGCTCCCCAGCCAGTAACATCACTAAACGGTCCAGACCTATGGCAATACCTCCATGGGGCGGTGCTCCATACTCCAGTGCTTCTAAGAAACCTCCGAATCGGCTTTCTGTTTCTTGTTTGCTGTAACCAAGGAGACTAAATACTCTTTCCTGAAACTGACGATTGTGAATCCTGATGCTGCCGCTGCCAAGTTCGCAGCCATTGCACACTACATCATAATGTTGACCATAAACCTTAGCCGGTTCACTACCAAGAAGTGCCACATCTTCCCACCGAGGAGCGGTAAACGGATGGTGCATGGGTTCCCAACGATTATCGGCTTCATTCCACTCCAAATAAGGGAAATCAACTACAAAGGTAAAAGCCAGCAGGTTAGCGTCAGCTAGATCAAGTCGCTGGGCCATCTGGCGGCGCAACTCGTCCAGTGTCTTGTTGACTATGGCCGGCTTATCGGCCACGATAAGTAGAAGATCACCAGGTTTTGCCTCAAATCTATCGGCTATCTCCTTCAATTGACGAGGAGTCAGATATTTAGCAGCTGCCGATTTCACCTCATCCAGAGTCACTGCCTCCCCCGTAAAAGCCACGGTCACCAAACCCTGGGCACCGCAGCTCTTTGCTAGAGCTATCAGTTCATCAAGTTGATGACGACTATAGTGGCCACAACCAGGGACACATATTCCCTTCACCTTGCCATTGTTATCAAGGGCTGAGCGAAAAACTTGGAAGTCGGTGTTAGCAAAGATATCGGATATGTCCTTAATCTCTAAGCCAGACCTTATGTCCGGCTTATCTGTCCCAAATCTCTCCATCGTTTCTTTATAGGAAAGGCGTCGGAAGGGCTCCACTAATCGCATATCAGGTTTGACAGTCCTGACAAGTGAAGTAAACAGTTCTTCCATAAGTCGCAATATGTCCGGCGCCTCGACAAAGCTCATCTCCAGGTCAAGTTGGGTGAACTCAGGCTGTCGATCTGCTCGGAGGTCTTCATCCCTGAAGCAACGGGCTATCTGAAAATACTTGTCAAACCCAGCTACCATGAGGAGTTGTTTGAGCTGCTGTGGCGATTGAGGCAGGGCATAGAATTTCCCAGGATTGATGCGGCTGGGCACAAGGTAATCGCGCGCTCCCTCCGGCGTGCTCTTAATCAGAATAGGTGTCTCAATCTCCATAAATCCCCTAGCGTCGAGAAAATCACGGATGAACTTCATCACCCTGTGGCGCAGGATAAGATTATCCTTCAGCCTGGGTCTTCTCAGGTACAGGTAGCGGTTCTTGAGGCAAAGTGATTCTTCAATTTCTTCATCTTCACTTATGTAAAATGGCGGCGTTTTCGATGGGTTAAGGATGACAGCCTCCTTGGCGATGACTTCAATATCTCCGGTAGCTAGTTTGTGATTCTCTGTCCCTCCAGGGCGTGTGGCAACTTCTCCAGTAACCTGAATTACATACTCACTACGGAGCGAACCAGCTACTTCGTACGCCTCTTGTGATACTTGAGGATTGAACACTACTTGCACTATGCCTTCCCGGTCACGCAGGTCGATGAATACTTTCCCACCATGGTCACGTCGCCGATGCACCCAGCCAGCTAAAGTCACCTTCTGTCCGGCATGCTTGTGTCTTAATTCCCCACAGTTACGGTTCTTGAGCAAATATAGTCTCCTATTCTAAATCCCACGAAAATCCTGCGATTTTTTGTGGGAACCTGGTGACTCGAATCATCAGGGTTTCCAGTAAGTCACAAGACTTTTCAGGTTTGCTTCAGACTGGTCATTATAGCTTATAGAAGGCAGGGTTTCAATTGAACAAAGAAGTCATAACTCCACTAGTTCCTGAAGAACAGCCACTACATCTTCCCGATGCACATCGCTACGAATCACTGCTTTGCCGATATCATCCAGCAGCACCCAGCGAATTGCCTTTCCCTTCACCTTTTTATCCAGTTCCATGGCCCTGGTTACCCCGGCAATACTCAGCTTGAGATTGCCTCGCTTCCTGCCACGCCTTCGGCTCGCAGCTTCGGCTCCCAATGATGTTGGTAAGCCGAATTTCTGCAACAGGGCTTGTTGGCGTTCCACCGCTCCTGAAGGCAGAAGACCTAATCGCTGACTGAGCTTAGCGGCCCCCATCATGCCAATGGCTACCGCTTCACCATGAAGAAAGCGCTTGTACCGAGTAGCTGCCTCCAGGCCGTGACCCACGGTATGTCCATAATTCAAGATGGTACGTTTCCCTTCCCTTTCTTTTTCATCCTGGCTGACGACCTTAGCTTTGATAGCAGCGCTACCAGCAATAGCCTGGGTAAGCAGTTCCGGCTCCAGCTTTGTCAGCCTACTAACATTGCTCTCCAGGAATTGAACAAATTCCTTATCAAGAATCATGCCATGTTTGATAACTTCAGCCCACCCCGAGGTCAGTTCACGCCGAGCCAGAGTGGTAAGAGTCTGAACGTCAGCAAGGACAAAATTGGGCTGATAGAAGGCACCAATAAGGTTCTTCCCTTCCGGATGATTGACCCCAACCTTGCCCCCGATGCTGGCATCAACCATGGCTATTAGACTAGTCGGCACCTGTATCCAGGGCATGCCCCGTAGAAAAGTAGCCGCGACAAAACCCGCTAAGTCACCCACCATGCCCCCACCCAGGGCGACGATGATATCGTCTCGCTCCGTTCGGTGCTCGACAAGAGAATCATAGATTTTGATAGCGGAGTCCATACTTTTTGTTTCTTCGCCCGGTAGTAGTACAAAGGAATTGACAGCAAAGTCAGCGTCCTTGAGGATTCCTTCAACTTTACTGCCGTAAAGAGAGAAGACGTTCTCATCGCTAATTATAGTGGCCCTGCCAGACAGGGCAGCTTCCTTCATCTTCTCACCGAGTTTATCCAATAAGTCATAGCCAACGAAGACGGGATAAATTTGAGTAGCAGTCTCTATCAAGCAGGCGATGTCTTTGTCAATGCTACTCTGTGCCTTTTCCTTGTTATTGTGAGCCTTTTTCTTGTTACTGCGACCCTTTTCCTTGTCATTGCGAGGAGCGTGGCGACGAAGCAATCTCGAAGCCCTTATGACCTCCTCTGCTACTTCACTGATGCTTAAGCCGTCAGTATGGATTGTCCAATCCGCTTTGGCATAGTAAGGCTGCCGGGAGGCTTTAAGCTGCCTGATGCGTTCCAGAGGATTATCAACAGTCAAAAGGGGGCGAACCTCGGTCTCAGGACTAGAAGCAGCTTCACGGAATAAGCGGTCGTAGATGGTCTCGGGCTTGGCCTCCAGACAAACAATCAACCCGGTTTTGGCAAGCAATTCATAGTTTTGCGGGTCAACTATGGCACCGCCGCCAATAGCTATAACTGTCTGCCTTTGCCGGCAAGCTTTTCTAATTGTCTTGCGCTCCAGTTCCCTGAACTCGCCCTCCCCTTCTTGGCGAAAAATCTGGGCGATAGGTTTCCCAGCTTGTTTGACTATCTCATCATCGGTATCCACAAAATCCCAATTCAATCTCCGAGCTATCTCTTTGGCTACCAGAGATTTACCGGTGCCTGAGAAACCTGCGATAACGAGATTGGTTATTCGTTTATCCACTTCCATCGGTTATATCTGTCAGTATATTGAAAAATCCAGACTAGAGCAATAATTATTGACAAATTCATCGCGGCAAGTTATTATCCGCAATCACCAAGAGTGTGCGCTGGCGTAAGCGTTGTGTTGTGGCGAAACGGAAACTTCCGTGAGGTTTTGCTGTGAACGTGTATTACAGTCGACGTTCAACGTCTTTGATCCAGATTCGCTGGCCCTCTGCCAGGCGCGGGAGAATATGGTGGGAAAACCTGCGCACGACGCGTTTCTTTGGACTTTCATAGACTTACTTAACAGGATTTTAACATTAGTAGTGTATTGTTAGAGACAAAACAAAACTGTAGAAAGGCGGGTGATGCCTATGGAATGACATTGTGGAGAACTAGATTTTCGATAAATTCAACAAAGGAGGTAAAGAAGTATGACAAGAAAGCTTATAATGTGTGCCGTAGCGGTGATATTCGTATTATCCTTGGTACTCACTGGCTGCGGCGCTTCGCCCGCTCAAAAGGAAGTGTCACTCACGATGCTCATCCGGACTGAGGACGAGCGGCAGGAGATCGGTGACTACACGGCAGGCGTGCTTGAGAACCTGGGCTTCAAGGTAACTCGCCAGTACGGGACCGGCGGTGAGTTGGGTCCCATCTGGCAGGGCGAGCCGAGCCTGGGCCTGTGGCACGCGTACACCGGTGCGTGGATCAGCACAGCCATCGAACGCGACGCAGGGACCAACTTCGGTTTCTTCTACACTGCAATTGGCTCGGCCTGGATGCCCGTACCACTATGGAGTGCAATGACAGATGAAGGCCCCTTCTACGATGTGTGTCAAAAGCTCTGGGTGAACGACTTCAGCACCACAGCGGAACGGGACGCCTTATTTGAGGAGGCGATGTGGGATAGCATGGAGAACTCCAACGCTATCTGGCTACAGGACCGCACCAGCTTCTCGCCATTGCAGACCGACGTGGCCACGGCAGCTGACGCCTACGCCGGCATCAGCGGTTGCTATCTGTGGCCTCTTACCATTCACTACCGCGACGAGTCCGGTGTGCCGCAGCTACCGACGGGCAGCACGACACTCAGGATGTCCACCGTCCAGCTGTTCGTTGACCCCTGGAACCCGGTGGGCGGCTCAAATTGGGTCTATGACATGATGCCGACCCGCGCCACGGCAGACTACCCCTTCGAACCTGACCCGAACACCGGCCTGTGCTGGCCTCAGCGTGCCATAAATGCCGATGTCACCTGGGTCGAGGGTACGCCTATAGTCGCAGACGCTGACCACACCGGCTGGCTCACATCCAGTACTGTAGCCGACCCGATTCCGGTGCCGGCCACTGCCTGGGCTGACTGGGATGCGACAGCACAGGAGTTTACGACGGTAGAAGCGGGCACGACATGCAAAGTCAAGAGCGTCGTCCGCTATCCGGAGGACATCTTTACCATTCCACTCCACGATGGGAGCACGCTCAGCCCCGGTGACTTCATGTTCTTTGCAGCCCAGTTTTTCGACCGGGCCAAGGCGGACAGCCCCTATTATGACCCGAGCCATGCGCCGGAGTTCAACGCTTTCATGAGCACCTTCAAGGGCGTGGAGTTTGATTTTGACGAACCCGGCTATGGCCTTGTAGTCACGACCTACGGCGACGGGTTCCAGCTGGATGCTGAGCTTACGTGCAATGATATCCAGAGAGCCTGGTTCCCAACGGACAGCGCGGGCCCCTTTGTCTGGCACACCGTAGCGCTGGGCATGCTGGCTGAGCGAGACGGTGAGCTGGCATTCTCCCAAGCCAAATCCGATGAACTCGAGATCGAGTGGACTAGCTTCATAGACGGACCTAGCCTGCCCATACTTGCGGATCACCTGGCGGATGTCCAGAACTCCGGCAGCGCGGACTACCAGTTCCTGCCTTATGCAGGCTTTTTGGGTGACTACGTGGACACTGCCGAAATAGACGCCCGCTACAGCAACCTGGCCGCCTGGTATGCCGACAAGGGCCACTTCTGGGTAGCCAGCGGGCCGTACTACCTGGAGGCTGTCGACACCCTGGGCAAGGTTATCGAGCTGGAACGGAACACCGCATATCCTGACGATGCCAGCAAATGGTTCTTCACCATGGATCCAGTCCCCACGTCACCCCCTGCGCACACGGGTGGCTGGGTGGATGTGATCACGATTGAAGTGGATGACGAAGCATCAGCAGTTAGCAAGCTGGCGAGCGACCAGCTCGATGTCTTCGCTTATGCGTCATCCAATGCTGACCTGAAGGAGACCTGTGATGAGACCGCAAACATTCACTACTACGAGAACGCGGGCCTGTTCGATGAGATCAGGTTCAACCCGGATGGCCCGTTCTTCGGCGCAACAGGGGAAGTAAATCCATTTGCTATCCCCGAGGTGCGCGAAGCCATGAACTGGGCTGTAGACCGCGATTATATCTGCGGTACCATCATGCAGGGTTTGGCAGTCCCAAGATTCAATGCTGTCGGTTCACTATCCGGAGATGGAGTCAAGTACGCAGACATTCTCGATGCTATCGAGGACTACTATGCCTACGACTTCGACAAGGCTGATGCCGCCATCGAGGAGGCAATGCTGGGGATCACGGGTGTAACTCGTGACGAGTTCGGCAAATACTGGTATACTCCCTAATCCCTAAGGTTGGACGGCCGAGCTAGCTAGATCAATCAAGGGGGACCGTTGTTGACAGACAGGGGGACAGCGGTCCCCCTTTAACATCCTGCACAGCCAAGGCCCGAGCATCGAATGATACGCACCGAAATGCCGGAAAAAGGTGAGAACGCTGAGCCACGACCTTGTTCACGATACCCACAAGCATCGGGAATGCAAGGAACAATCTGGACAATACTGCAAAGACCTTGACAGCGGAAGGTGGGTGAGATAGTATAACTAGCATTTTGCAGCCGCCCGATCGTTACTAACTCAGGCTGCTGAAGGTATGGCGGCCCGATTCATCGGCTTCTCTCCTGTTGGGTCGCCCGGATTTGAAAGGAGAATCAGAATTGGAGAACCTTGCCTTGGAAGGTAGGTGAGTCCGACTGTGCGCGAGATTATTGCCAGACTGGGAAAGTTCACACTGATCAGAGCGGTGCTCCTCTTTCTTGCCATCATCGTCGCTGTATACCTCACTGTGATCATCGCCAACCTGGGCGGTCAGCTTGACGAGATCCGCAAGTCACAGATCAGATACGAAATAGGGCAGAGGGCGTTTGGCAACCCGGCTTTCAGGGACATGGCCCCGGAGGCGGTTGCCGAGATGCTGAACGAGCTGGCGGAGACAGAGTTCCATCGCCTGGGGATGGACCGTCCGTTCTTCCCCATGCGGAGCTTCGAGTACCTGTGGAGGGCGCTTTCACTGGAGCTGGGACGGGCAGAGCGCCTGAGTAGCGATGCCGGCTCACGGCAAGTGCGAAATATATTGATGGAACGACTTCCGGTCACGCTGGCCCTTTTCGGGACATCCAACCTGGTCCTGTTCTTTCTGGCGCTGTTCGCGGCCCTGTTCCTGTCGCGGCGGTACGGGGGATTTCTGGACAAGCTGACCATCGCTCTGGCGCCCAGCTCGGCGGCTCCAGGCTGGTTCTATGGTCTCTTTCTCATCCTCATCTTTGGAGCTGTGCTCCGGATCCTGCCGTGGGGAGGGCTGGTGGACGCCCCGATACCCGACACGCGTCTGACTTATGCCCTGAGCGTGCTGAAACACATGGTCCTTCCGGTAGTGGCCATAGTGCTGGGCGCTCTGTTCGCGGAGATTTATTCGTGGCGGACTTTCTTCCTCATCTATTCCAGTGAGGACTACGTGGAGCTGGCCCGGGCCAAAGGACTCTCTTCACGAGGCATTGACATGCGCTATGTCCTTCGCCCGGTGCTGCCTCCCATCCTTACCAGCTTCCTGCTCGTGCTGATCACTATGTGGATGGGACAGATCGTCCTGGAAACCGTGTTCCACTGGCCGGGGCTGGGATCGGTATTCTACGAGGCAACCCAGGCGAATGATACACCTGTAATCCTGGGGGTTATCGTGATATACGGATACCTATTGGCAGCCACGGTGTTCGTACTGGACTTCATCTACGCTATTGTAGATCCTCGTGTACGTGTCGGCGGCGGAGCGGTAAGGCAGTAGAAAATGTAGGTGACTGATGCAGAACTGGTTGGTAAGGCTCAAGGGACTCAGGCGTTACCCGACACTGGTCGCCGGGTTGCTGTTCATCACCTTTTTCATTGGTTTGTCTATTTATGCCGTGACTGCCGTTCCCTACGACGAGGCAATCAGGCTGTGGCGCGGCGGCCCGGGCGTGTGGGAGGACACTCCCAGGAACGCCGGGCCCGTGTGGTTCGACTTTTTCACCGAAGGGAGGACCCCACGCACGATCGTGATCAGGTCCGGGGACACCGGGACGATAACCGAGGAGGCAGTCGGTGACGGGATGAAGCTCGCGGAGATTGTACTTCCGTTCCAGTATGACTACGATGGTTTCCCCGCAGAACTCAGATTGTACAGCGAAGCGCAGTATCAGGGGAGCCGGGAACCGGCAACAGTGTCCTGGCAAACACCCGACGGACGGACAATTATCCTCCAGGAGGACCGCAAACTGAAGACCGTGGACACATACTACATCTCTCAGGATCAGGAGCTCCGCATGCAGCTGTCGGGAATGGCGCCCCAGAAAGGGCTGTTCGTTAGCCCGGACGACACCGAGAATCTGCTGAAAGGAGACTACCAGCTTGTTCTAACCACCCAGGTGCCTGAGACTGCTGAGTTAGAGGCGAAACTTGTGGTTTATGGCCAGCTTTACGGGCTGGCGGGTACCGATCACCGCGGGCGGGACCTCATGATTGCGCTTCTGTGGGGAGCGCCGATCGGCCTCATGTTTGGAGTCCTGGCCGCCGTGGGGGCCGAGATAAGCACCTTCGTGCTGGCAGCGATCGGTACCTGGTTGGGTGGCAAGGTGGACAGACTGTTTCAGTGGCTCACTCAGGTGAATCTTGTTATCCCCCTGCTTCCTCTCCTGATTCTGGTCGGCCACTTCTACTCCCGCAGTATCTGGACCATGCTGGGAATGGTGATTGCCCTGAACATATTCAGCGCAACGTACTTGACCTTCCGTGCCATGTTCCTCCAAGCGAAGGAAGCACCCTACATCGAGGCAGCCCAGGCGTATGGGGTAGGTAACTTCCGGATGATCTTCCGGTATCTTATGCCCAGGATAGCACCGACGCTTCTGCCTCAGTTCGTTCTCATAATCCCGCTGTTCGTGTTCCTGGAAGCCACACTAGCGGTGCTTGGGCTCGGGGATCCCACTTTGCCCACCTGGGGCAAGGTTATTTACGACGCAGTTGACGAGGGTGCATTGTACAACGGTCATTACTACTGGCTGGTGGAGCCGGCAGTCCTCCTCATGTTGATGGGAGTGGGTTTTGCCCTGATCGGTTACTCGCTGGACCGCGTCTTCAACCCGCGACTGAGGACACTATGATGAGAAAGCTTAATCAGAAGCCTAAGCCCATAGCTGATGCTACCGCAGCGGGCCCAGAGAAGGCCAGTGGGCCTCTTCTCAAGGTCGAGGATGTTGTCCTCTACTTCACTGCCACCCAAGGCGTGGTACGTGCCGTAGAAGGTGTCAGCTTTGAGCTCGCGCACGGTCAGTCACTGGCTATCGTCGGCGAATCTGGCTGCGGCAAGACCTCGCTGGCCAGGGCAATCCTGAGACTTCTCCCGCGCAATGTAGCTACCTATGAAGGCCGAATCTTCCTCAACGGGACAGACATCATGAAGTTCAGCGACGAGCGCTTTCGACGCGACG
>Ga0315545_1003332_pt1 | contig 13830 bp, 13 predicted proteins | sample SalMarSW160210MG_FD_203096 | JGI IMG/M metagenome (GOLD analysis project Ga0315545, IMG submission 203096) | Salt marsh sediment microbial communities from the Plum Island Ecosystem LTER, Massachusetts, United States - Salt Marsh Sediment SW1602-10 ... | reverse complement strand
AACTACGGGCTAAGCCGCGGATGATGAGGGCGGCCGGGTGGGAATAGATATCTAAGACCGGGGCGGCGGGGCGGGGCTTACCTAGTCCTTCTTGTGCGAGCCGGAATACATCGCCGAGGGCCCGGCGGTAAAGACCAGGGTCGGCTTCTTGATATCCAGGAAGCGCCAGGGGCAGTGCTTCAGCCCCGGCGGGATGCACACCAGCGAGCTGCGCTCGATGATATGGTCTTCGTCCCCCAGGACGATACTCATCTTGCCCCCCAGATGGTGGGGGCGCTCCGGGTCGCAGCCGGCCATGGCGATAAGCTCCGGCCATTCGTGGGTGTGCTCCGGGGCCGGGGCCGCCCCGGTACCCTGGTAAATCCAGACGAAGTCCACGTAGAAGGCACCTTTGGCTACGTCGTCTTCCAGGTGCAGGATGCGCGCCCCTTTCAGCGACGGGTTGGGCGGGGGCGGGGGCGGCCCCTCCTCGCCGGAGGCGGCCACGGAGAACCGCTCCTTGAGCCTGGTGACGATGGTATAGCGCGGCTCACCGGCGGGGGGAGGGGTGACAGGCCCTTTATCTTTCTGGGTATAGCTCCCGCTCGGCGAGATGGTGACGAAGAAGATGGGCTTATCGATGCGGTTGAAGAAGTAAGGGCAGTGCGGCACGCCCGCCGGGACGAATATCAGGCAGGTCTGGGTGAGTACCTCCTTTTTCCCGTCGAGGTAGATGGTGACCTCGCCGCCCAGGTCGTGCGGGTCGTCGCGGTTGGAGCCGATGAAGCCGATAACCTCGTCGAAGTCGTGGGTATGGGCCTCGCCGCCGCCCTCGTTCTCGCCGCCGCTCCAGAGCCAGGCGCAGTCCACGTAGAAAAACCCCGGCAGAATCTCGCTATCCACCGACATGAGGCGGGTGGACTTGATGGTCGATTTTCGCTCGGCCCGCCCCGCCGCCATCCTGGCCAGCGCCTCCGGCGGCCACTCCTTGGGCTCGGTGATGATATATTTTGCATACTTCATTTCAGCCATGCTGCGTCACCTCCCTTTTTACATTATTCGTGTTGCCACCGGCTGCATCATGCCAGCATTTTCTTGACGGCGGCTACGGTGGCGGCTTCGTCATAACCGTACTTGGCGCGCTGCTCTTCACCGCTGCCGAAGCCCGCGTATACCTGCGGGATGCCGAGGCGTCTGAAATTCTTGGGATAAACGCCGCCGTCCGCGAAGGCGTCCGCCATCACGCTGGCCAATCCGCCTTCCATGAGGTGGTCCTCAAGGACGACGATGTTCCGGGTTTCTTTGACCGCCTTCAAGACCAGGGCTTCATCCAGGGGTTTGATGGAATACATGTCGATGACGCGCGCCTCGATTCCCTCCGCCGCCAGCATCTTAGCGGCCTCAAGGGCCACGAAGACCATCTCTCCGTGAGCGATAATCGTCGCGTCCTGGCCGTCACGGGCGGTGATTCCCATGCCGATTTTATAGGTATAGGCTCCCGGCTCGTAGAGCATGCGGTCCTTTTTCCCCTGGGCGAGGCGGATGTAGAGCGGGTGCGGATAGTCCATGCTCAGCAGCATAATATCACGAACCATATTTGGGTCGCCGATGGAGAGGACGGTCATATTGACCAGCGACTTCATGATGGCGATATCTTCCATCGCATTGTGGGTTGAGCCGCCGCCGGAAGTCAAACCGCCCCCGGTGCCGATGAAACGCACCGGGAGGTCCTGATAACAAATCGCGGTGCGGTTTTGCTCGCAGGCGCGCATGGTCATGAACGGAATCATACCCGCGATGAAGGGGATGTTGCCTTCCAGGGCCAGGCCGGCGGCGATACCGGCCAGATTCTGCTCCGCGACGCCGACATCGATATATCTATCCGGGAAATCCTTTTTAAACTCCTTCAAGGCGCCGCCGGTATCCGCCGTCAAGGCCCAGACGTGGTCATGCTTCTCGCCCAGCTCGTGCATCGTATCGCCCATGACCGTCCTGGCCGAGAGAAAACTGCCGAAGTTAAACGTCATCTTCATTACGAGGCACTCCTTTCCCGTACGAAGGCGGCCTCGACGTCGGCGATGGCCTTTTGCATATCCTCCTGGCTCAGCGCGCCGGCGTGCCAGCCGATGTTTTTCTCCATAAAGGAAACGCCCTTACCTTTGACAGTACTGGCAACGAGCACCGTCGGCCTGTCATGGGTAACCGGCGGCAGACTGTCGAGGGCATCGATAATCTGCCCCATGTCATGACCGTCCAGCTCCACCACGTCCCAGTTAAAGGCCCTCCATTTGTCCGCATACGGTTCCAGGTACATCTGCTCGCCGTCAAAACTGGTCATCAGCTGCTTGTTTCTATCCACGATGCCGATTAAATTACCAAGTTTATAAGAACCGGCCGTATTCGCCGCTTCCCAGACCTCGCCTTCGCATGTCTCGCCATCACCCATCATACAGAACACGCGGTGCGACTGCCTCTTCTGTCTGGCGGAAAATGCCAGCCCCACCGCTATAGCAAGGCCCTGCCCGAGCGAACCGGTTGAGCACTCCACCCCGGGGAGCTGTATTTTACATGGATGCATGCCATAGGCGCTGTCCATCTGGCCGTAGGTTTCCAGAATCTCGTCGTAATTGAAATAGCCCCGCAGCGACATGGCGATATACATGCAGACGGCGCCATGCCCCTTGCTCAGGAGGAAGCGGTCTCTATCCGGCGCTTTGATGTCGGCGGGGTCTACTTTCATCCCGTGATGATAGAGCCCGATAAGGAGGTCTGTCATCGACAGGTCTCCGCCGATGTGCACTACCCCGTCGTAGTGGCCGCACAGATTGAGCAGTTTTTCACGCATTTCACGCGCCAGTTCTTGAAGACGCTTTACTTCTTTGGGATCAGCCATATAAAATACCCCTCGCTTTCTGCGCAAATATCTCAGGGCTTGATTAGTATCTTGATGGGCTTACCCGTCTTGTGCAGCTCGAAGGCCTTATTGATTTCTGCCAGGGGGACGATATTGGTGATGAGGGGCGCCAGCTCCAGCCTGGGCAGGAGGTTGAGCGCCCGCGGGAAGCAGTACGGTGAAACGAAGATGGAGCGAATCGTCAGCTCCCTGGCGTACATCAGGAAAGGCCGCACGCCTATTTCGGCATCCTTGCCGTAGACCGCCGCCCAGAGGACGGTGGCGCAGTTATCGGCCAGGTCAATGGCCTGCCTGGCGGCGGCCAGCGAGCCGCTGGCCTCGATGACGGTATCGAAGCCACGCCCGTCGGTAAGCTCCTTGCCGGCGGCCACCAGGTCTTCTTTAAACGGGTCGACGACGACGTCGGCCCCCAGCTTTTTAGCCAGCTGGCGTTTCTCGGCGACGGGCTCGGAGACGAGCATACGGGCGGCCCCGGCGCGGAGGGCGACCTCCATGCAGAGCAGGCCGATGGGCCCGGCCCCGGAGATGGCCACCGTGCCGCCGGTCCTGACGTTGGCCGCATCGATGGCGTGCACGGCCACCGAGACCGGCTCCAGCAGGGCGCCTATTTCAAAGCTCAGGTCGTCGGGAAGGGCGTAGACGCAGGCCTCGGGGTAGACGGCGTACTCGGCGAAGGCCCCCGTAGCTTCGGCGCGCGCCCGGCAGTAGTGCGGCATTTTATTGCGGCAGTAGTAGCAGGCCCCGCAGGCCTGCCCGAAATCGCAGGCCACGCGCTGGCCTACCTTATAGTTTTTAACGGCGCTGCCGACGGCGGCGACGGTGCCGCAGGCCTCGTGGCCGAGGATACGCGGCTCGTTATAAAACTCCGGCGGCATCAGGCCGAACCGCCCCGCCAGGTTCTCCGGGTCGGTGCCGCAGATGCCGCAGTAGGCTATCTTTACCTTGACCTCGTGCGCCCCCGGCTCCGGCTCGGGCACGTCCTCTACGTTCATGTTGCCGATGCCCCGCATTACGGCTGCTTTCATCTTCTGCTTATCTCCTTTAAATCTATGGTCTATCCTTACCGGAACCTTATTTCAATGACTACGCCGCCCTCTACCGTTTCAAAGTAGGCAAAGCCCCGGGTATCGAGATTGGCGCTGGTAAGGCGTTTGAGTCCCTGCTTTTCCAGCCTGGTGACTTCCCCCGCCACATCATCGACCAGGTAGGCGATGTGATGGACGCCTTCGCCCTTTTCGTCCAGGAATTCCTGCAGGGCAGACTCCCCGCCGGAAGGCTGGAGCAGCTCGATTTCGGTATCGCCCACTTTAGTATTGCTGATTTTTACACTCCATTCGGCCGGTTTCCCGCGAAACTCGCCTTTAAAAGCAACATCTACCCATTTCCGGTCGTCCATCATCCCGAACGGGCCGATGCCGATGGCCTCCAGGTGCTCGATTGTCCTGTCCATGTCCCTGACGATAACGCCGACATGGTGGAAATCTTCCGGCTTGAAGGGGGTGTTTTCCAGTATCTTTTTATCCATGCTGGCTCCTTTCGCGGCTGATAGGGGGAGGCGGCACTATCGCTGCCATATCAAGTTTATCCATGCGGGGCGGCCGTGTCAAACACCGTCCCCTTATAAAATCTCACGGCATTATCACGCCCTTGATGTAGCCGGGCGTGCGGTTGAGGTTGTCCTGGAAGGCCTTATCGATTGCCTCCAGCTTATAGGTGTGCGTGATGAGCTTGTCCATGGGGAAAATCCCCTTCGCCACGGCCCAGAGGGCGCGGCTGAGCTCGCTTGCGTAGTCGGTGGACATGCCGATGCCCTGGGGGCTGTAAATGATGGGCGATTTTATCCAGGAGAAGAGCTCGTAGGTGTCCGGCGACTGGTGCCAGCCGACGGCGATAATCCGCCCCCGGTTGTTCTTGATGACATCGCCCACCAGCTTGAGGCCGGGCGGGTGCCCCACCACCTCGATGGCCACATCGGCGCCCCGCCCGCCGGTGAGCTTCATCACCTCGGCGGCCACGTCCGCCTTGCCGGGATTGAGCGTCACCGTGGCGCCCAGCTCTTTCGCCAGCGCCAGGCGGCTGTCGTCCAGGTCGCAGACGATGTACTCCCGCAGCTTGGGGTGGGCCACCGCGGCGATGACCCCCAGCCCCATGAAGCCGCAGCCTACCTGGAAGACGCAGTCGCCCATCTCCGGGTTGGCGGTGCGGGCGATGGAGACCAGGCTCATCAGCGGCTCGCCCAGGGCGTGCTCGAAGGGGATGCCCTCGGGTATCCGCTCGATGATGTAGCCGTGCCCCCGGGCGGTGCGGTTGGCAGGGTCGCAGGCGACGTACTCGGCGTAGCACTCGTCGCCGAAGTAGCCGGTGATTCTATCGCCCACCTGGAAGCCTTTGACGTTTTTCCCTACCTCCACCACCGTCCCCGCCGGCTCGTGGCCCGCCCGCCGGGGGAACTTGCGGCGCTGGCGCATCTCCGGGCTGCCCGTGTCCAGGTAGCCGGGCATATCGGACGAGCAGACCCCGCAGGCGGCTATCTTCACCAGCATCTCGTCGTCGCTGATACGGGGCGTCTCGATTTCCCTGATTTCGAATTTCCTGGGGGCGACGATAAAGGCGGCCTTCATGGCGGGTTCCTCCTTGAGTCAAGTCGCGTGCGGTCTATTTTAGCACAGCCGCCCCGCCCGTTTATAATCCGGCCAGGGCGGACCTGATTTTCTCCAGCCAGTCCAGGATGGGAATGCGCCGGCCGCAGGCCGCCGCGCAGGCGCCGCAGGCGTTGCAGCGGGCGATGTCGTGCCCCTCCCGGCGGTAGATATCCCGCGCGGCATCCATATTGCCGAACATCACGGCGTCGTTATATATTTCGAAGAGTCGCGGCACGTCGATGCCCAGCGGGCAGGGCATGCAGCCACGGCAGGTGGTGCAGGGGACAGGCTTGAGCTTGCGGTAGGCGTCGCGGACGTTGCCGATGAGCACCTGCTCGCTGACTGTCAGGCTATCCGGTGAAGCTGTATCGGCCAGACCCAGATATTCTTCAAGCTGCTCCAGGCCTTCGACAGCCACGACGGCGGTGGCCACCTCCGGGTGGTGCCAGACCCAGCGCATGGCCCGCTCCGCCGGGGAGCGCTCTCCCCACAACCCGGCTACTTTCTCCGGCAAGTCACGGGTAAGTCGGCCCTCTTTGAGCGGGGCCGAGGCCACCACCGCCAGACCCCTTGAGGCGGCGTACCTCACGCCCCCCACCCCCGGCGGGCCGTCGGCGTCCATGAAGCTGAAGGCCAGCCTGACGAAAGCCCAGTCGCCGCGGGCATCCAGGACCTCGCGGAGGGTCTGGAAATCGTCGTGGCAGGCAAAGCCCAGGTGACCGATAAGCCCGTCCTTAATGGCCTGAGCGGCGCTTTCCAGCGCCCCCGACGCCCGCAGGCGGGGCCAGGTCTCGCGGTTCAGGCCTTGGAAGCAGAAAAAGTCGAGCTTCTCCAGCCCCGAAAATCCGAGTAAATCATTCAGGTAATCGTCGGCGGCGGCGGGGGAATCGAGGCGCCAGACGGGCAGGCCGGCGGCGATACGTACCTTCTCGCGGCCCTCATCCGCCAGCACGCCGCCGAGGGTTTGGTAACGTTCGTAAGCGTCGCCGCTGCCGAGCTCGAAGTAGTTGACGCCGCCGTCCAGCGCGTGACGGAGGATGGCTTCGGCTCGGGCTGCGTCACCGGGCAGGCGCGCCAAGGCCAGGCCCAGCACGGATATTTCCCAGTCCAGCCGGCCGAACTTGCGGTATTTAATCGGTTCGCCTGCCTTGCTCAGTCTGCCCTGCCGCGGCGGGCGGCTAGGCCTCCGCCCAGGGGGAGGCGTGCTCGCCGCTCAAACAGATGACGAAAAAGCCGTAGGGCTTGTCCACCCAGCGCGTGATGAGGGGCAGGTGGGGAAAGGCCCCGGGGCAGATGGCCACGGTGGGCGTGTTGAAGATGTGCCGCTCGTAGTCCTTGCCCATGCCCAGCTCCAGCTCGGCCCCCAGGTAGTCCGGGTTGTCCGGGTCGAGGCCGACGAAGCAGAGGATTTCCGCCTCGGGGTGGTAGTGGGCCTCGCCGCCGCGGTGCCACTTGCCGCACTGGCTGTAGAAGCCCCAGGTGAAGTTGACGTTGAACCCCTCCAGGTCTTCGCCGTAGAGCCAGACGACCTCGTCGCCGTTGCCGGGCCCCACGCCCATCGAGGCGGGGCGGATAACGCCGGTCTCCTCCGAGGAAGGCGGTTCCATCCCCATCGACTTGAAATTGGTAATCATCCGCTTGATGAGATGGCCGTACTTATTGCCCTTAGTCGGCGCGGCGGCCCCGGGCTTGCCCGCCTCGGCGGTGTAGGCGGGCTCCAGGCCGAAGGCATAGTGCACAATGGTCCTGTCCAGCTTACGCACTTTGGCCGGGCCGTGGGGCAGGCCCCTGGGGATAAGCACCACCGAGGGCTCGGTGAAGACGTGCTCCTCCCGCTCCTCGCCCAGCTCCACGGAGACCTCCGCCCCCAGATAGAGGATATCGTCGCTCTTCGTCCCCTCGAAGACGAGGCACTCGTCGTAGGGGTGCACCAGCATCCCCTCCAGGGGGTGAAATACCACCGGCTTCTTGACGAAGCCGAAGGTGAAATGGGCGTTGAAACCCTCCAGGTCTTTACCCTCCATCCAGATGCGCGGCTCCGGGTAAAGCCCCGCCGGCGGCTGGCGGATAATCATGGGTTTGATGAGATGCGCGTACTCTTTGGTAATCAAACGAATACCCCCTTTTCTTCTAAAAGTGCGCTGCGGCGGAAGAAGACGGCTGGCTAACCGGACGGGCTCAGATCCTGGACGCGCTGCGCCATGCCCCCCGGCTTGCAGCGCTCCATGGGGAGGCCGCCGCTGACGTTAATCATCTGGCCGGTGATGTAAGAGGACATCTCCGAGCAGAGAAAGAGCACCGTATTGGCGATGTCCTCCGGCACGCCGGTGCGCCCCAGCGGCGTGACGCTGCCGACGCCTTCCATCAAGGCGTCCCGCTTGTCCTCCGGCATGCTGGCCAGCACCGGGTCCCAGAAAGGCGATTTGACCGGGCCGGGCAGGATGCCGTTGACATTGATGTTGTGGGGGGCCAGCTCGTAGGCCAGGTTATTGACCAGCCCGATAAGACCCGCCTTGGCCCCGTGGTACTCGACGGCCGGGCCGGGGGGATGGTAAACCCCGATCGAGGAGATGATGCATATCTTGCCGTACTTCTGGTCAATCATGTACCCGGAGACTTCCTTGCAGAAGAAGACGTGGCCCTTGAGATTAAAGGCCATCATCAGGTCGTAGTGTCTCTCGTCGGTATAGCGGATGCCCGTTTTGGGCCGCTCCACGGGCTTGTAGCCAGATGCCGTCCGCTCGCGGGGGATGGAGCCTCCGGCGCACCCCACCAGGATTTCCACCTTGCCGAACTTCTCGATGGTCTTATCGACGCAGTTCTTTATCTGCTTGAGGTCGGCCAGGTCGCATTTGACGAAGATGGCCTCCCGTCCCCTTTGGGTGGCCTCGGCGGCGGTCTTCCGGCCTTCTTCCTCTTTGATATCGGCGATGACACAGTGGCAGCCCTCCCCGGCAAAGAGAAGGGCCGTGGCCCGGCCCATTCCGGTGGCCCCGCCGTTAATAATGGCCACCCGGTCAGTCAATAATGGCTTCATCCTACCCTCCTCAGGCGTCCGGGAACCCGGCGCAAGAATATGGCCGCCGCCGGTGATATAATTGACGGCCCGGCGACAGCGCCACTATTATAAACCCTGCCCCGCCGCGATGGCAACCGCCCATCAGGCCCGGCTCTGCGCGATTATCTCCGGGTAGCGGCGGCTGCCCGGGCGCAGGGTGCGCTTTTGCGTCTTATAGTCCACGTGATAGAGGCCGAAACGCTTGTTGAAGCCGTGGGCCCACTCGAAGTTGTCCAGCAGCGACCAGTAGAAATAGCCCTTGATATTCATGCCCTCGGCCACGGCCTGGTTGAGGACGAGGAGGTGCTCCTCGATGAAGCGCGCCCGCTTGGTATCGCTGTCGTCGGCCAGGCCGTTTTCGGTGATGTAGATGGGCTTGGCGGTGTAGCCCCTCACCATTTTCAGCACCCGGTAGAGACCCTCCGGGTATATCTCCCAGTCCACGTCCGTCATCCGCTCCGGCGGGGCCTTCTCGACGATGGCCAGCTTCTCCTTAGCGAAGAGCCTGAGCTTCCAGAGGTAGCGGGTGTAGTAGTTGACGCCGACGAAGTCGAAGGCGTCTTTGACGCTGCTGTCGTAATATTCGTGGGTCTGGCCGGGCATGGAGAACTTGAAAACACCGTCCACCAGATAGCGGTAATGGGAATCGGTCATGTTGACGCGCAGCATGCGGTTGAAGACGATGTCCAGCAGGTTCCAGCGGCCGGGGGCCTCGTAGATGAGGTTGACGATGACCAGCCCCGCCTGGGCCTGCGGGGCAATCTTCTTGATGACATTATAGGCGGCGGTATGGCAGCGCAGCAGGTTGCGCAGGACCACGGCGGCCCGCTGGAGGTTTTTCTCCGCCGGCGGGAACATGCCCACGTAGTAGCCGCCGAAGGCATAGGCGGAGGGCTCGTTGATGGTGCACCAGAGCTTTACCTTGGGCCCCAGCCGCTCTACGACGTGCTCCACGTAGCGGCTGAATGTCTCCGGCGAGTTATCCTGCGTGAAGGCCCCCTGGTGCTCGAACCAGACGGGGTTGGTGAAGTGGTGCAGCGTCAGCATGGGCTCGATGCCGCTGGCCAGCAGCGCATCGACGAGCTGCTCGTAGTGGTCTAAAGCCTTCTCGTCGAACTTACCCGGCTCCGGCTCTATCTTGCTCCACTCCACCGAGAAGCGGTAGGCGTTGAGCGAGATGGCTTTCATCAGATTGATATCTTCCTTATACCGGTGCCACTGGTCGTCAGCGTCGCCCGCCCGCTGGCCCCCGGCGATGCGGGGCTGTCCCTTCTCGTCGACGGCGGACTCGAACTCGTACCAGTTGTTGTTGGTGCAGCCCCCCTCTACCTGGTGGGATGAGGTAGCGCTCCCCCAGAGGAAGTCCCTGCCGAAGCGCCAGGGCCCGGCCTTGAGCCGCTGGAAGTCCAGCCGCAGGTCGGCCTGGGGGTCGCGCCAGGCAAGCACCAGCCCCAGGTAGATAACGGCCAGCCCCGGAATAATCAGCAGCAGATAAAGCATCTCCATGATTTCACCCCGTTTGCTTAAATGTTTGGTGGCTAGTCGCCGAGGCGGCGGCACTCAAGGCGCATTATACCACGTTTCCTGCGGGTGCCACACCACCGCCCTGCTGAGTTATCTATTCCCACCCGACCGCCCTTATCATCCACGGCTTAGCCCGCAGGGCTATACCCCACCACCCTATCGTACTCCCCTCGGGCGTGCGGCCTTCGGGGGCCGGCGCCATACCCCCCGTGATACCGGCGCCGGAGATATGCCGGATATATTAAAATCTTGTTAAGAACTGGCGCCCCCGCCTACTTGTTTTGGTGAAACAACTGTGCTATTATCGGGGTGAGGCGAGAGATGACCACGGAGAAAGAAAAAGCACTGGAATTGGCCATCGGGCAGATAGAAAAGCGGTTCGGCAAGGGCTCCATCATGAAACTGGGGGACTCCTCCGGGCTGCCGCCCATCGCGGCCATTCCCACCGGCTCCCTGGCTTTAGACCTGGCCCTCGGTATCGGCGGGATACCGCGAGGGCGCATCACCGAGATATTCGGTCCCGAGTCATCCGGTAAAACTACCCTGGCCCAGCACATCATCGCCGAAGCACAAAAAAGAGGAGGTACGGTTGCCTATATCGATGCCGAGCACGCCCTGGACCCCTCTTACGCTGCCAATTGCGGTGTTAACGTTGACGAACTGCTAATATCCCAGCCGGACACCGGCGAGCAGGCCCTGGAGATTACCGAAGCGCTGGTAAGGAGCAGCGCCATCGATGTCATCATCATCGATAGCGTTGCCGCGCTGGTACCCCGGGCGGAAATAGAGGGGGACATGGGCGACCCTCAGATGGGTCTGCAGGCCCGGCTGATGTCCCAGGCCCTGCGCAAGCTGGCCGCGGCCATCGGCAGGGCCGGAACGGCGGTGGTCTTCATCAACCAGCTCCGCGAGAAGGTCGGCATCGTCTTCGGCAACCCGGAGGTGACCACCGGCGGGCGGGCGCTCAAGTTCTACAGCTCAACCAGGATTGAGCTCCGTCGCGCCGAGACCATCAAGCTGGGAAACGAGGCTGTAGGCAGCCGTGTCAGGGCCAAGGTAGTCAAAAATAAAGTTGCCCCACCCTTCCGCACCGCCGAGTTCGACATCATGTTCGACCACGGCATCAGTCGCGAGGGCAACCTGCTGGATATGGGTACCGAGCTGGGGATTATCAGCAAAGCCGGGGCCTTTTTCTCCTACGGTGATATCCGCCTCGGGCAGGGCCGGGAGGCCGCCAAGCATCACCTCAAGGAAAACCCGGAGCTTGCCCAGGAAATCGAAGAGCGGATTAGAGCCTCAGCCGGTACCACTCATGAAAGCGTGCCCGTCGCCGAATAGAGGGCGCGTACAGCATAACCAACTTAATAGCCGGAGAGTGAGACCAGGGCTGAGGCGCAGGCTTCAGCCTTTTGTTTTAGGCGTTAGAAAGGCCGACCGATGACCAAGATAACCCGAATGGCGGCGGGGAGGGGAAGGGAAAAGCGGGTAAACGTATACCTGGACGGCGAGTTCGCCCTGTCCCTGGCCGCCGAGGTGGCCCTCAAAGAGGGGCTGAGAATCGGCCGTGAGATAACCGGGGAAGACCTCAGGGCTCTGGCCGATGCCGACGGCTACCAGCGCTGCCTCAACGCGGCCCGGCGCTTTCTGGCCTACCGGCCGCGCAGCGAGGCCGAGATACGCCAGCGTCTCCAGAAACGCGGCTTCGAGGCCGGGCATATCGCGCGGGCGCTGGCCAGGCTCAAGGAGCAGGGGCTGGTGGACGACGCCGCCTTCGCCCGGTACTGGCTGGACAACCGCGAGTCTTTCAGCCCGCGCAGCCGCCGCCTCACCGGGATGGAGCTGGCCCGCAAGGGGATTAGCCGGGACGTCATCGAGGCGGCTGTCGCCGGGCTCGACGAGGGCGCCAGCGCCTACCGGGCCGCCCTGAGCCAGGCCCGCCACCTCTCCCCCACCGACTACGAGGACTTTCGCCAGCGCCTGGGGGCGCACCTGCTGCGGCGAGGCTTCGGCTATGACATCGTCCGGGAGACGGTGGCCCGGGTCTGGAAGGAGTGCGGCGCCGCCGCGAAAACGTAATTATTAAGGCTATCTGGTGGCCATCGGCGCCATTTGATAGCGGCATTAACAAAGAAAAACAAAATATCGTAAACCACAGGGAGGTAATATATGGACCCAATTGTATATCTGGCAATATTCTTCAGTTTCGTCATCGGCCTGGTCTTCGGCGGCCTGGGCTTCTTCCTCTCCCGGCGGGTGCTCTTTAACCGCCAGATTCGTATTGCCGAAAGGCGGGCGGCCAAGATGGTGGCCGAGGCCAGGAACGAGTCCAAGGAAATAGAGGAAAAAGCCCAGGAGGAGGCCAAACGCATCAAGGCCAGCGCCGACAGCGAGTACCGCGAGCGGAGAGCCGAGCTGCAGCGGCAGGAAAACCGCGTGAACCAGAAGAGCGAGACCCTGGAGCGCAAACTGGAGGGCGTCGAGCAGCGTGAGCGCAACCTCAACAACCGCGAAAAGGAGATAGAATCGACGCGCAGCCAGCTCGGCGAGCTCAAGGACAAGCAGCTGGAGCAGCTGGAGCTCATCTCGGGGATGTCCAGCTCGGAGGCAAAACAGACCCTTCTCGACGCCATGGAGGTAGAGCTGCAGCAGGAGTCCTCGCGGCGCCTCCGCCAGTGGGAGGCCCATCTCAAGGAAGAGGCCGACGAGAAGTCGCAGGAGATTCTGTCCTCGGCCATCCAGCGCAGCGCCTCGGAAATCGTCGCCGAGACCACCGTTTCGGTCGTCCCCCTCCCCAACGACGAGATGAAGGGGCGGCTCATCGGCCGCGAGGGCCGCAATATCCGCGCCCTGGAGCAGGCCACCGGCGTCGACCTTATCATCGACGATACGCCGGAGGCGGTGACCATCTCCAGCTTCGACCCCGTCCGCCGCGAGATTGCCCGCGTCGCCCTCAACCGCCTCATCCTCGACGGGCGTATTCATCCGGCCCGCATCGAGGAGATGGCTACCAAGGCCAAGGAAGAGGTGGACGCCGATATCCAGAGCGCCGGCGAGCAGGCGGCCATGAAGCTGGGCGTGCAGCTGCACCCCGAGCTTATCAAGCTGCTGGGTCGGCTCAAGTACCGCACCAGCTACGGGCAGAACGCCCTGGAGCACAGCATGGAGGTGGCCTATCTTTCCGGCATGATTGCCGCCGAGATTGGTGCCAACGTCACCACCGCCAAGAAGGCCGGCCTGCTGCATGATATCGGCAAGTCCGTCGACCGCGAGGTGGAAGGCACCCACGCCGCCATCGGCGCCGACCTCGTCAAGCAGTGGGAGAAGTCTCCCGAGGTTTTAAAAGGCGTCGCTGAGCACCACCTGGAGACCGCCGATACCTCCATCTGGGGCTACATCACCTCGGCGGCCGACGCCATCTCGAGCGCCCGTCCCGGCGCCCGGCGCGAGTCCCTGGAGAGCTACCTCAAGCGGCTCCGCGCCCTGGAGGAAATCGCCGACAGCTTCAAGGGGGTCGATAAGTCCTACGCCATCCAGGCCGGCCGCGAGGTGCGCATCCTGGTCAAGCCGGAGTCCATCGACGACCTGGGGGCCATGAGGCTGGCGAGGGACATCGTCAAGAAGGTGGAGGAGACGCTGGACTATCCCGGCCAGATTAAGGTCACCGTTATCCGCGAGACCCGGGCCGTGGACTATGCCAAGTAAGAAAGGCTGTC
>Ga0315545_1003330_pt1 | contig 13837 bp, 12 predicted proteins | sample SalMarSW160210MG_FD_203096 | JGI IMG/M metagenome (GOLD analysis project Ga0315545, IMG submission 203096) | Salt marsh sediment microbial communities from the Plum Island Ecosystem LTER, Massachusetts, United States - Salt Marsh Sediment SW1602-10 ... | reverse complement strand
GAAGAGTATCCCTATAAGACAGGTGGACCCATCATCATTAGGACCCAGGTTCAGCCGGTGGAAGATTAGATTGATATCCAAGGGCTGTTAGATTGCAGCTTGGGAAACACGCGCCAGAAAATTGCCGTTCAAATAGAGAGAGATGTCCCGATTTCGGGACATCTCTCTGACCTCTCCCCCCAGCTACCTCCACATTACTTACCACCGCCCCACATCCACCGCCACTTAGCAATTAGTCGTATCCGGTGCTTGCCTGGGTTATCGTGCCGTTGGCATCACACGTGTAGGTGCCCTTGGTGGTCTGGGTGGCGACGTAATTAACCAGGGTGGTGTTGTCCGTGTCACCGGCCATATCGTGCTGGTAGAGCACATACCCCTCCTTGTCGCCGGCACCGAAGGAACCGCCGCTGATGTCCGTGGTTTTGCCACCGACAGCGGCCCAGTCAGAAGTGGCATCAGGGAAGGCGGCCATGTCACCGGTTGCCACGCTTACCGCGTTGGGCAGCGTGCTCAGCTGGTTGTCAACCATCATGGCCACCACCGCCGACTGGACATTGCTGAACTCGGTATCCGCCGCCTCGTCCTCACCGCGGCCGATGAACCGTCCCACGTTGGGGATGACCACCGCCGCCAGCACGCCGAGGATTGCCACCACGATGAGCAGCTCAATCAGCGTGAAACCCTTCTCTCCTCTATCAGGTAATCTCATTTTTATCAACCTCCTCCTCACCTTATTCGCCTGGTGAAAATTATTCATAACCGGTGGTTTCCTGGGTCACCGTGCCGTACGCATCAATCGAGTAGGTGCCCTTGGTGGTCTGGGTGGCGACGTAGTTCACCAGGGTGCTGTTGTCCGTGTCACCGGTCATGTCGTGCTGGTAGAGCACATACCCCTCCTTGTCGCCGGCACCGAAGGAACCGCCGTTGATGTCGGTGGTCTTGCCGCCGACAGCGGCCCAATCAGAAGTGGCGTCCGGGAAGGCGCCCATGTCACTGGTGGCATTGGCCTGTAAAATCGGGTGGGGCAGTGTCTCCAGCTGGTTATCGGTCATCATGGCGACGGCCGCGCTCTGGATGTTGGAAAACTCGGTATCCGCCGCCTCGTCCTCACCGCGGCCGATAAACCGTCCCACGTTGGGGATGACCACCGCGGCCAGCACGCCGAGGATGGCCACCACGATGAGCAGCTCAATCAGCGTGAACCCCTTCTCACCTCTCTTTGGCAATCTCATTTCTTCACCTCCTTTTTCCCTTTTATTTTCTGCCTTTTTCAGAACGAGACTACCACGCAGCAATTCCATCATAAGCTATTCACACAACACATACAATCCTGCTAAGTAATGATTTTCCCGGCGCTCTAGGCTCATCCTTTCGGGTGAGGAGGAATACGACTAACTGTCTAGTACCGCATTACTCGCGGCTGTAGGAAACGAGCCCCCGCTTCACGGCGTAAGCGGCGGCCTGGCTGCGGTTAGCCAGATGCAGTTTGTCCATTATGTTGCGCAGGTGTGTCTTCACCGTGTTCTCCGAGATGAACAGCGAGTCAGCGATTTCCTTATTGGTAGCGCCCTGGGCCACCAATTGCAGCACCTCATCTTCACGGGGACTCAGATTAGCCTCTTCATCGGCTGTCTTTTTGGCCTTGGCATTGGTGCCTGAATCCCTGAATTCGGCAAGCAGTTTGGTGGCCATGACCGGGGAGATAATGACGCCGCCCTGAGCAATGTGATAAATACCCTGAACGAGCTCCTCCGGTTCCGTATTCTTCAATATATAACCGGTAGCCCCGAATTTGATGGCAGCGAAAAGGTCGGCTTCATTTTCGGAAACGGTTAAAACCAGGATACTCACCTGCGGCATCTTGGCCTGTAGCGCCTGCGTGGCTTCAAGTCCACTGCATTGCGGCATGTTCAGGTCCATCACGATGACATCAGGCGCCAGCTCTTCCGCTTTTTCTATCGCCTCCAGCCCGTTGACCGCCTCTCCCACCACATTGATATTCTCCTGATTTGTCAGTACGGTGACGATGCCGCGGCGAAAGAGAGCGTGGTCATCTACAACAAGTACCCTGACCGGTTCCATTTCACAACCTCACTTTCTCCACCGGTAGATGGACCTTTATCTCTGTACCCTGGCCGGGGGCAGTGGTGATGAGCACATCGCCGCCAAGCCCCTCGGCCCGCTCCTTGATAATGGACAGACCGTGATAGCCGGGTGTAGACTGCTCCAGTTTTTCAGGGTCAAAACCCTTGCCATCGTCTTTAACAATCATTTCCAAGGCGTCCGCGGTGTTTTTCAGCGTTAACTCAACACCGCTGGCCATGGCGTGACGGCGGACATTGGTCAATGCTTCTTGGGCGATGCGCAGCAGTTGCAGTTCCGCCACCGGGGAAAGCCGGGCAAAGGGCTTGGAGACCTCGAACTGTATGGGGATGCCGTTGTTGCTGCTGAATTCCCGGACATAGTTGCCCATCGCGGCGAGGATGGACACGCTTTTTATCTCGGTGCTTAGCTGGTCGATTGATTCCCGGATATCCTCGTAGGTATCCTGCACCACTTCGCGAATCTCATTAAGCTCGGTGAGCGCCTGCACGGTATCCTTTGACGTGAGCAGGTCACTTACCGACTTTGTCTTTAAATTGAGGTAGCTTAATGACTGAGCGACGCCGTCATGAATCTCACGGGCAATACGGCGGCGCTCTTCAATGATGGCATCCCTTTCAATACGGCGCCGGATGTTCAGGTTGATTCTATACGGAACGGTGGCGACGACAAAGGAAAAGAGCGTGTAAACGATGAGCAGGGTCAGGTTATATCCCTGCATAATCCAGGTAAATCGTGCGGTGAACTGGCTCAGGAATAAATGGGTAAGTGAAAGTGACAGTGAAGCGGTGGCCGCCAAAGCAAGTGCCACCTTTTCCTCGAAGAGCAGTGCCGCGGTCATGATTGGCGTGAGAGAATAAAGCAGGAAGATGCTGTTAAGGCCATTGGTATAAATTACAAGCAGTATGCAGAGGAGAAAATCACCGCTCAGGATTAAATAGGTCATGGTGCCTCTCGCCTGCCAGCGGAGCGGCGAGAAAACTTTCAGGGCGGAGTAGACACCCAGAGTGCCCAGGATGATATAAAGCTGAACCGCGGGCATGGTGCTCATAACCGGGGCTACCTGGGAGAAGAGCACCGCCAGCGCGTATGCCAAGAAGCGGTAGACGGCGAGAAACTGATATGCCTCTTTTTCGTACCGGTAACGCATTTAAAGCCTTTTTCCTCTGGCCCTGTCGTTTCAATGGTAATTCGCAGGCTGCTCAATGTCAAGACCGGACATAAATAATTTACACTAAAGAGAGGTAACAAATGCTGCCGTCCGAAGGAAGCCTGGATACACATCAATCGAGGGAAATCAATCCCTGCCTGATGGCGACGACTACCGCTTCGGTACGGGCGTTGGCGTTCAGCTTGCGTAAAATGGAGGTAACGTGGTTTTTAATCGTCTGCTCGCTGATGTCCAGCTCGGCGGCAATCTGCTTGTTCAGATAGCCCTGAGCTATGTATTTCAGGATTTCCATCTCTCTTGGGGTAAGCGGTGCGATAAAAGACTCCGCCTCACTGCGCAGTGATAGCTCTTGGAACTGTTGCAGCACCTGTTCCGCCAGCTTGGGCCGGGCGGTCAGGCTATCATTTATCGGGTGCTCCCCGCGGGAAACGCGCTTTATAATATTAACCAGCTCGCTGGCAGTGATTTCCTTGCTCAAATAGGCAACCGCCTGCGCTTTGAGCGCCTGGAAGAGCTGGGCGTCATCCGGATTGGACGTGAGCACCACCACGCCTATCGTCGGCAAGCGCTGTTTTATCCGGCGCGCCAGCTTCAGGCCGGCATCCGCAGGGGTATCGATGTCCAGCAGCGCCACATCGGGCGGCAGATTATCGATAATGGAGAGCACTTCATCAGAGACCTCAGCCGTGGCGGAGACGGCAATGTCACGCAATCTGGAGAGGGAGTGTTCAATTCCCTGCCGGAAAAGCACCTGCTGGCTGATGAGAATAACCTGTATTTTGTTCATTTTTAACAACCTTTATTCTAGCAATTTATTTTCCGCTGCGCCAGCCTCAGGCGGAGCCGTCTCCTTGCCTCCCATTTTCACCTGTGTGGCCGAACTGCTCCGGAAGGCGGTGGTGAAGATTTCAGTCAGACTTGGGTCGAACTGGGTGCCGGCACCTCGTTTCAATTCCTCAAGTGCCTCTTCTATGGATAAGGCGTCAGAGTAGCTCCGCACTGTGGTCATGGCGGCAAAAGCATCGGCTATCGCCAGGATGCGGGCCTCCAAGGGTATTTCTTCACCTTTCAGGCCGATTGGATAGCCGGTTCCGTCATATCTCTCGTGGTGATGCAGGATGCCAGGCAGGCATGGGGCCAGTTCCGGGGCGCGGCTGGCGATGTTCACTCCCACCTGAGGATGGGTTCTGATTACTTCCCACTCGTCAGCCATCAGCGGCGTCCGTTTATTCAATATTTTTTCGCTGACGCTGATTTTGCCAATATCGTGCAGCCAGGCGCTGGTCTCCAGTTTGCGAATTTCCTCCGGCTCCAGCTCGATGGCTGTGGCCAGAAGGACGGCAAGCTCCTTAACTTTTCTCCAGTGGCTGCTGGCGCAGTGTTCCTTGGCATCAACGGCTTCGGCCAGGGCAAATATAGCGCTCAACGTGTCGCCGTTCTTGCCGTCTTTTAACCCGAGCGTGGTATCATCCAGGTCCAGTAAAGTTCCCGAAGCACAGTGGCTGCGGTTACCGCCTTCACGTTTGGCACGGTAAAGGGCGGTATCAGCCGCGGCCACTATTTCATCAGCGGCGACTCCGTCTGCGGGCCAGTTTGCCAGGCCAAGGCTGGCGGTTATGGTAACGTGGCCGTCTTTGGTCTTGGCCGCAACCTGACGTCGGACACGGTCCGCCACCTGGATGGCGGCATCAACGGGGGTATTCGGTAGAAGAATGGCAAACTCATCACCGCCGTAACGGAAGGCCTGGTCAGTGCTCCGCACCGTAGCCTTCAGGACACCGCCAACCTCCCTGAGCATTTTGTCGCCGGCCGGGTGTCCGTAGTTATCATTAAAGGCTTTGAAATTGTCAAGGTCAATGATGATCAGTGAGAAGACGCCTCCGTAGCGCGAGTGCCGGTTGATTTCCGAGGTCATCAGTTCATCCAGAGAGCGGCGATTCAGCAACTTGGTGAGCTCGTCAACCCGCGCCTTCTCTTCGGCTTGAGCATACAGACGCGAGTTTTCAATTGACATGGCAATCTGGGAGGCGAGCTGCTCGAGAAGCGTCATATGTCTCTGCGAGTAGGCATTCGGCTCGCAGCTGGCGACCACGAAACTGCCGATGGCTACCCCTTTGGCGACCAGCGGGAGGTAAGCGATGGTGCGTATCCCCTGCCGGTGGTGATATTTTGCGGTGACGAACTGTCCGCCCTGTGACAAGTCAGACTCCAGAAATGCCTGTTTATTAAGGGTTACCCATTCCGTACCCGTGCCCCTGAGGGGGATTCGCTCTCCCAATTTCCAGGCCGAGCCTATCTCGGAATACAGGGCCAGGAAGTTCAGGTGGCTGTTCTCGGTGAGAACGATAGATGCCCAGTTAATATCGACCACTTTCTTCAGTTCGCCGATGAAGCTGTCATAGATTTCTTGAATATCGAGGCTTGACGTGATAATGGCGCTGCACCGGTTTATCACCGATAGCTCCACTTCGCGTTCCCTGAGCCGCTCGCGGAGATATTCTTTTTCCATGCTGACGGCGACCTGTTTGGTAACCTCCTCAAGCAGGCGGAGGTCTTCCAGGGAGTATCTGCCGGACTCTTTTTTGTCCAGTACCAGGATGCCGATAAGTCGTTCGCGGCTTATCAGCGGCATGAAGAGTTCTAGCTCATGCAAATTGATTTCGTTTTTTTCCTCCTCCCATAAGCCCCGGAATTCGGGTAGAATGGCCAGGCTCTCTCTGGTCAGCAATTTGCGCTCACGCTGCAGGTATTCCGCGATAAGGCTCTCGCCGCTCAATCTGAATTTATACATGGAATCGTCTTTTCCTCTGGGCTCAACAAACTGGGTGGTGAAATCCTGACCACCGACTTCCAGGAAGAGGAGGCGGGCTCGCTTGCAGCCAACTGCTTTGGAGACCAGCGATAGAACTTCACCGCCCTGCTCTTTCAGGCTGAAGACGTTGTGTATCTTGCTGGCAAATTCAGAGAGCTTCTGACGGTAATCGTAGCTCTGGCCCTGAAAGGCTTTACCCAGCGTGGTAAACAGGTAACTGCGCAGCTTGTAAATAAATATGGCGATGGCAATGGCAATTGCGGTTGCTAGCGAGGTCGTGGTAGCGTCAATTTTCAGTCCAAATACGCTATTTAAAATAATGAGCAAAGTCCCGTAGCAGACAATGCCGACAATGCCAAGGATAGCCCATCCCAGACTGCGCCGGAGCACGATTCTGATATCTACCAGCTGGTGCCTGATAACGGCGTAGCTGAGGATGAAAGCGTTGATCAGATTGCCGACGTGAATTATTGGGTACTCTCTGCCCCACGGTATCAGGGCGGCGAAGGCAAAGAGTACTAGGGTAAAGAGACCAAAGAGCAGAGAGATTATCTGATTGTAGATAACGGGGTTATCCAGTTTCCTCAATCTCCTCGCGAATAAGAAGATGGACCTAGCGGCCAGAACCATAAGCGGCGCGGCCAGAAAGATAACCCCTCTTCCATAATCCAGGTAGAGTTTATCACCATTGGCGGTATAAACGCCCTCAGGAATGACCCCAAACGCGATAAGCCCGATAACACCCGCCAGCGAGATATAGGCGAAGGGCAGCCATCTGCCTTCTCCGGCAGCGTAGAAAGAGGAGGCGAAGGTGTGGAACTGGATTGCCGTCAGGGCGAAGAAGAAGAGAATGAGTTGCAGGAAGAAGAATTGGAGATTTGGGAAATAGTTACCGCGCAGAATGACGTCGGTGAGGCTCCACATCATGGCCGGTATGATGACAAAGATGAAGAGCCGGTGGCGCCTGTGCCAGGGACGGCTGCTTGCGGTGATGACCAGCAGTATAACGTAGGCAAAGGTGGCCATCAGGGGAAAGAGCGCGTATATATTCATTATGAGGTAATTATTACTTCAATCAACGAGGCTGTCAAGCAAAACTAAAGTCGCTTGACCAAAGTGAGGTGGACTAAAGTACTAGCGAATCGTCGCCGTCTCGCTCGTGGTCTCGGCGCTGACCCTGACCACCTCCGCCGGTTTCTCCGACAGGAGGTCAAGCACTCGCTGGGAGGGATTTATGTGCGGCGGCTTGAGGTGTGCTATATCAGCCCCTTCCGACCGCCGCTGCTCCGTAAAGTGGGCGAAGGCTCCGGGCGAAAGCACATTCACCTCAACCTTGAAGTCAATCATGGCGGCAAAGTCCTCGCGATACAGTGCTTTGGTGTCTTTATTCTGGCTGTCCGAATTCAGTATCTGTTCCCGTACCGCAGCCGCGATTTCCGCCTCATTGCCCTGATGGTCGTTTTTCAGCTCGATGTACAGGCTGAGCACCGGCTGCCCTTCTTTTTTAAAGGCGGTCCAGTCTTCATAGGCGGTTCCCGTATTTTCAATCGCCTGCCAGATGGTTTTTTCGGTCAGCCGGATAAAGACGAAGTCAAGCAGGTCGTCGGCGCGCCGCTCGAACGCCATCTGCGGGATGTCAATGCCCAGCCGTTCATTGCGCAGTGCGGTGATTCGAATCATATCCCCGGGACGGTATCTGACCAGTGCCCCGCCGTAGAAGTTGGTGATTACCATTTCGTAATTCTCACCGGGTTCCACTTCGTCAAGCAGAACCGTCTTTGGCTGATATTCGGGGTCAAGGCGCGATTTGAGGTGTTCCTCTTCCGGGATGAACTCGAGGAAGTTGAGGCTGGGAACGAAGGTCATGCCCTCGTAGTCCCAGGTCTGCGTGGCGATGATGCCGCCTTCGGTGCCGGTGTAGAGGTCCAGCGGGTATTTCCCCCAGAGCGTCTTTATCTTTTCGCGGTAGACGGAGCTGTCAAGGCCGCTGCTCATGATGCCCTTCACCGACCAGATATCCCTGGGCAGCATCGGCCGCCGTGCCAGCTTGCTCCTGGTCATGCCTTTCGCCAGGCGCAGCAATGCTCTGGGTCGGGCGAGCAGGGGGCGGATATCAACTTTCTCGGTTGACTGGCTGAACTTGTTGCCCACCACCACCAGCACCATGGAAATTCCGAAAAAGAAATCAATTCCCTTGGACAGGGCCTGACTGAAGCCGAGCTTTGTCCTCTCTTCAAAGGCAAGCTCCTCGGATTTTTCCAGCGGCGGCAGGTAATGAATCGGCGACTGCATGCCGAGTATATCCGCCATGGCTCCGGAAATGTAGGGTCGGGGCGCTACGGTATAGACGATATTGGGGTGGCTGTTGACCTGGGAAGTGTCTCCCCAGTCCTTGCAGCTGGAGAGCAGGCCCACACCGTACATTATCCGGCTCAATTCCTCGGCGAAGGCCCGCGTAATTGGTACCCACTTGCAGGGCTGGTCTCCGGACCGTCCTGACGTATGCACCCAGAAGGCGGGGTCAGCAGGGAGCGGTGCTTCTCTTTTGTCGCTGAGCTCGGGGCAGTAGTCAGCGTAGGTTGTCAGGGGCACCTGTTCGCGGAATTCCTCCACCGTTACCGGCCTGGCTTTGCCCATGACTTTTCTGCCCAGTGTGCACCCGTTTAGCCGCTTTATCTGTTCCAGGAGCAGCCTTTTCTGTATGGTCATGAACTGCTCCAGAGGAAGCCTGAGGTAGCCACAGCACATCTGCCATAGCTCTTCATCTCTGCCCTGCTGGAGAAGCTCCACCGCTTTCAGCATCTGTCACCTCACATGCCAACTGGTCGTCAGTTGAATATGGCATGTCTCAGTTGGGATGGGAAGTGACTGTGTTCTAGAATATAGTTCTATTTAGCCGTGAATTGAAAGGTATGTGGGCTTTTTGCCCGATGGTGGGAGGGAGGGTTAGAGGTTTTTGTTCTTGTTGCCGGAGCTACCCAGCGCCTGCAGCTTCTGGCTCAGCTCCTGAAAGGTCTTGTCCTGAGGCTGTTTGCCCAGTTCGAGCCCGTAACTGAGGAAAAATTCAAGGAAATTGCGCAGCAGCTCCTTCATGCCCGCGGCAAACTGGTGGAATTCCTCTTTATCAACGTAAATGTTGTTGCCAGCCTGCTCCTGCAACTGGCTGTCAATCAGGTAGTCCAGGAACTCCGAATAGCTCATTTCGCCGCGGTTCTCGTCAATCTTCCTGGCGATGTCGGCGTCAACTACTAGCATTCTTTTACCTGGCACGCTCACCTCCTTGTTTCTATATTTAAAAAGAGACCTGAAGCTATCAGCCGTCCTCAGGTCACTGTTATAAACGCCACACCAAGGTTATAAGCGGTAATCCTCATCCAGCCCAAGCATTTCCTTGATATTGTTTATCAACTGAAGCAGTTTCAGGCCGCTGTCCGTTACCTGGTAGGTTACGGAGGGATTGCCCATCTTCATCTTGTCAATAAAGCTGTTAGCCACCAGGAATCCGAGATACCTCTGTATCTGGCGGTAGCTCATATTGGCGCTGTACATGATTTCCGTCTTGCCCGCGCCGTTCTCGCCTACCTTGAGCATATCGGCAATGATTTCAATTTCAGAACGCCGCCGATTTACTCTCACCGTTATCCTCCATTACTTCTTAGGTAGGACTATTGTACTAACCATTTGGCCACTTGTCAATATGATAGAGGGTAATTTAGGGAAAGAGGCTGTCGTGGCCCGTTACCAAAGGCCGCCAGCGACCCGTTTTTACCCTTTTCTGGCTGACCGGGAGGCGGTGTCAGAAAAAATTTACAGGTGGAGCAATCCGAGATACCAGTTGAGGATGTCGCTTCCCCAGATGAGGGTGAGCATGGCGGAAATTACCAGGAAGGAGCCGAAAGGGAGGGGCTCTTTCCGCTTTTTCAGCTTCAGCAGCAAAAGAATTATGCCCACCAACCCGCCGAGAATTGCGCCCAGGGTCAGTGCCATTATTATCATTCCTGAACCCGTTACCAGGCCCATCAGTATCACTAATTTAAAATCTCCTCCTCCAAATCCTTCCTGTTTGCGAATCCAGAGGTATAAATAATAGACGGCCGAAATCAGTACAAGTCCCATCGCTCCCCCCATCAAAGCATTGACAATTCCCGACCACGGCCAGGCCAGATTCAGCGCAATCAGCTCCGGCGGAGGTTGAAATATAGCAATGACCAGCGCCAGCGCCATAGCAGGATAGGAGATTTTGTTCAATACGAGCTGGTGTTCCAGGTCGATGACGCCGATGACCAGAAACAGGCTGCCGTAGAAGGCGATGACGACAAACTGAACGCTCAAGCCGAGGCACCAGTCGCTCGAGCCGAGGTACCAGAAGCTCAGGGCAAAGAGCAGACCCGTGCCCAGCTCTACCCAGAAGGGTCTTTGGGGAATAGACGCCCCGCAGTAGCGGCAGCGACGGCGCAGCCACAGGTAGCTGAATAAGGGTACCAGGTCGGCGGGTGCCAGCCGGTGCTGGCAGGAATCACAGTGTGAGGGCGGGTGAAGTATCGACTTGCCCGCGGGCAGGCGGTCGATGCAGACATTAAGGAAACTGCCGAAGGCGGTGCCGAAGACAGCCAAGATTATTGTCAGCGCGATGTCCATTTCGCCGTATTTTGAGCGTTTTTTCTCCGTTCGTCAAGGCCGGTAAAAGAATTGTCCCCTCCCGGGAGAGTAGGAGGGGACAAGGTGAGGAGGAGGCGAGTGCTTATAAGCACGGCCTTAGGCTAGCGTTATTTTTCAGTATATCAGGCTGTCTTTATAGTCATTCCGACTCTACCTGTCCGGTAAGCTTGGCCACTTCCTCGCGGTCGTTGCAGCAGGCAAGCAGGCTATGGCTGCTGATGGTGCCGCTCCGGTAGAGGTTTGTCAGGGCGTGGTCGAGGAGCATCATCCCCGAGCGGGTCTGGGTCACGATGGCATTGGGCAGCTGGTGGATTTTGCCTTCGCGGATGAGGTTCTTGACTGCCGGGTTGGCCAGCATAACCTCAACCGCGGCTACTCGCCCCGTGCCGTCGGCCCTGGGGACCAGCGTTTGACATAAAATGCCGAGGAGCAGTGATGCCAGCCGGGTCTGGGCGAGGTGCCGTTCGTGGGTGGGGAAAAGGTCTATGATTCGCTCCACGGCCTGCGAGGCGCTGGTGGCATGACCGGTGGTCAGGACCAGGTGGCCGGTCTCGGCCACGGTAAGCACGGCCGCGGCTGTTTCCAGGTCTCTCATCTCGCCCACCAGGATGACATCCGGGTCCTGCCGCAGTATATGCTTCAGCGCATTAGCGAACGACTGGGTATCATTGCCCAGTTCGCGCTGCGTGATGGTGCATTTATCGTTGGCATACACGTATTCAATAGGGTCCTCGAGGGTAATCACGCGACTGTTTTCCATTGAGTTCAGATAATTTATCATTGCCGCCAGCGTGGTGGATTTACCGCTGCCGCTGGGACCGCTGACCACCACCAGTCCCCTGGGCTTCATGATAAGGTCCTGGCATATCTCGGGCAGTCCCAGTTCATCAAGCGTGGGAATGACCAGAGGTATCAGCCTGATGGTAAAGATAAGGGTGCCGCGTTGCTTGGCCGCATTGCAGCGCAGTCGGCCAACATCGGGCAGTGTGTAGCCGAAGTCAAGCTCCAGGCTGTGGTGAAAATCGGCCCTTTCTTTTTCTGAGGTAATCTGCTGGAAGGCCTGCGCAATGTCATCAGGGGTGAGGGATGGGAGGTCAGAATCCGGCTGAAGCAGACCATTGATGCGGAAAATGGGAGCGTTATCCGCCACCAGATGCAGGTCAGAGGCCCCCCTTTCTGCGGCTAATCGAACCAGATTGAATATATCCATGCGCTCAATCTCCCATGCCGAGGATGATGCTGAAATCGGTGTTACCCGCGGCCGTTCTCCTGAGATTGGTAATGGTGATGCTGGAGAACCGCTCACAGGCCTCAAGTTCTTTCAGGTAGGACAGGATGTCCTCTTCGCTCGGAGCCTGCCCCTTGATGGTGAGGGTAGTGGGGCTATGGCTGATACTGGTGAGGATAACCATTTCCGGCAGGCTGTTCACGGCTTCTCTCAGGTTGCCATTGACCAGCTCGCTCTGCGTCTCCAGGCTGGAAAGGGCAAGGGCAAAGTTGCCGCCTGAAGTCTCGGCGCCGGCGATTTTCTGCTCAATTTCCGCAATGGAATCGGCCTGTGTTTGCCTCTGGGCCATTTTTTGCTGCAGGAGCTGGTTGGTACCATTCAGCTGGCTCTGTGTTTCGGCAATATCGCTGGAAGTATTTTGAATCATCAAAGCCAGGAACAGAAGCACGCTGATGGCAACCACGGCGCCGGGAATCGCCAGGATTCTGGTCCACGAGATGGGCTCAGGCTGGTATGCCAGGGGCAGCATATTGAGTTCACTTACCGCGAGGCCGGTGCCGTCTGTCGGCGCGATTTTCTTCAGAACCAGGCCCATATTGGCGGTGTAACGGCTGGCGTCAAGTCCATCGGGGCTCTCAAACGGCGGTGGCATGGGTACAACCGGCCGGCTTAGCCCGTCCGAGAGCAGCTGGCGCTGTTCGGCTTCGTTGGCCAGCTCCCCGGAAGCCCAAACGGGCAGCGTGGCGGCAAGGGGCATTTCAGGGTTGTTGGTATCGTAGAATTCAATAATTCGGCTCACGTCATCCTTTATCAGCGTGATTTTCTCCTGCCAGGATGACGTTTCGTCGGGGAAATGTACGGTGCGGATGGGCTGGGGAATACCGCCGGCCATAACGACGATGTCGAATTCGGTTGGCTGAACATCCACGATAACGGCCATGGTGTCCTTCACCATTCTGGCCATGAGCATCGGTTTCAGGTCCATAAGTTCTGACTTGAGACCGGCGAGCCGCAGGGTATGAAACAGGGCGTCGGCGGCAGTACGGGGAATCGCCACCAGAAAAACCTGCAGTTTCCCCTGCGGGGCGGGAATGGACTGCCACTGGAGATACAACTGCTCCGGGGAAACCGGCAGCGCCCTCTTTGCCTCACGCCTTATCGCCTCTTCCAGCATGTCTCTGGGCAGCTGAGGTAAAAGAATGGGGCGGGTGAGGCAGTGCAGGCCGCTGACGCCGAGGACAACCTTCCTGGAATCTATCTTGCGGACCTTGAAAAGCTGCCTGATTTTGGCAGCGACCTCCTCCGGCTTCAGCACCACGGCATTTTGCACCAGGCCCGGCTCAAGTGATACGTCTGCCCATTTCCTGATTCTTTTCCCGCTGGTTACCAGGAGTCTGATGCTGGTGTCATCTAGATATAAAGTGACCACTCTTTGTGACATGGTTTAACTTTCCTCGTAGGTATAAATCACCATCTGAACGCTGGCGGAAGGCTTTCTTTGCCCGACAGGATGCGGTATCTCCATGCTCACTGCTTTAACGGTAGCGATGGAAAGGTCGCCATTGAGCTCGGTGATGAAATCGACCAGATTATTTAACTCTCCTTCAACTCTGGCGGTGAGAGGCAGTGCCAGACAGGGAACGCCCTCCAGAACCACCTTGTTCGCGACGGATGAAGTTGTTTCGGTGACATTTACGCTGTTGGCCTCGGCCGTGCGGAATAATATATCGCTGATGATGATGCTGTTCATCGGCTGGGAGAGCGTTTCCCGGGCATCTTCAGACTGCGCGATTGTTTCATCCAGCTGCCGCTCGAGTTCACCTCTCTTGTCTGTGAGCTGCTCGAGCTTAATTGACTCCAGTCT
>Ga0315545_1003329_pt1 | contig 13840 bp, 13 predicted proteins | sample SalMarSW160210MG_FD_203096 | JGI IMG/M metagenome (GOLD analysis project Ga0315545, IMG submission 203096) | Salt marsh sediment microbial communities from the Plum Island Ecosystem LTER, Massachusetts, United States - Salt Marsh Sediment SW1602-10 ... | reverse complement strand
TATCAATTTGACTCAGCTTGATCAGCGTATCGGCGGCGAGGTTAGTAACCGTACGCGATGGTACATTGTAGATGATGCATGGCAAGGTAGTGCTCTGGGCAATGGCTTTGAAATGCTCCTGCAATCCTTGCTGGGTCGGTCTATTGTAATAGGGAACCACCAAAAGACAAGCATCAACTCCGATTCTCTCTGCTTCATTGGTCAATTCCTGGCTTTCTCTGGTATCGTAGTTGCCTGTGCCAGCAACTACTGTTCCGCGGTCGGCTACCGCCGATTTTATTTCAGCGAAAAGCCGCAATTTCTCTTCCCGACTCAGAGTGGGAGACTCGCCAGTGGTGCCTGAGACAACCAACCCATCGCTGCCCGAATCAAGCAAAGATAGTGCCAGTTTCTTGGCTTGTTGATAGTCAACCTCGCCCCGAGCATCGAAAGGCGTTACCATGGCTGTTAACAGGCGACCCACCGTACCCTTACCCTTGCCCCGTAACTTCAAAGAGCTTTTGTGGACTCCCGGCTTATTCATTCAAGCTGGCCAGACTCTCCTTAGGGCATATCCAACCCCTCTCTATCCCTTCCTCAGCAATCTGCACAACATTTAGTGCTGCCCCTTTTCGCACATTATCAGCCACAATCCACATAACAAGTCCATTGGGATGTGACACATCCCTTCTGATTCGGCCTACAAATACATGATCTGACCCACTGGCAGCCCAAGGTTGAGGGTAAAAGCTGACGGTAGGATCGTCAAGTACTCTGACTCCCACAGCCTGTACCAGAATCTTCTTTGCTTCTTCAGGCGTAATAGGTGAACTGAATTCCACGTTAACTGCCTCGCTATGCCCAAACCAAACAGGCACCCGGACACAGGTGGCCGAAATAGCTATGTCTTGAAAATGCAATATCTTGCGTGTTTCTTCCTCGATTCTTTGTTCTTCCTTAGTATATCCATTATCCAAAAAGACACCGATCTCTGGCAGTATATTAAATGCTATCTGATGAGAATAGACATGCGGACAGATACGACGCCCTTCCAAAACAAACCGTGCCTGATTTGTCATTTCTTTCAGAGCAGCACTGCCACTACTCGATACCGACTCGTAAGTGCTCACTACAATTCGCTTTATGGCGTTGATTTTGTGCAAGGGATAGAGCGCGACCACCATTTGGATTGTGGAGCACTTGGGACTGGCAATTATCCCTTTATGCCATTCTATATCCCCAGGATTGACCTCCGGGACCACCAGGGGCACTCCAGGGTTCATCCTGAAAGCGCTGCTATTATCAATGACCACTGCTCCAGCTTCGGCAGCCAAAGGCGCTAACCTGCGACTCACATCAGCACCAGCACAGAAAAAGGCAATATCAACATCGCGAAATGTCCCCGTTTTTGCTTCCCTAACCTCAATTCTTTGATGATTAAACAGGAGTTTCACCCCAGACGAATGCTGAGCGGATAGAAGCTGAATGGAAGCTACGGGGAACTCACGCTCCTCCAGTATCTTAACAACTTCTTGCCCTACGATATCGGTAGCGCCAATAACAGCTACGTTGAATCCTTCCATAATATTTCCTATAGTTTCAGCAAGGCATCTAACCCGTAAGTTAGCCCCTTGCGTTTTGTTACTTCCTTAATTGCCATAATAACGCCAGGCAGATAACACTCCCGACTTATGGAATTGTGATGCAAGCTAAGAGTTTCACCTGCTCCACTAAATACGACTTCTTGCCCAGCCATAAATCCCGGCAACCTCAAACTATGGATAGCTACGCCATCCATCTTTCCTCCTCTGGTATTGCTGAGCACCTCGTGTGTAACTTGAGGATATATGAATGGTTTACCGCGCGCCTGTGACATCGCTCTAGCTGTAGCGATAGCAGTTCCTGAAGGAGCATCAGCCTTTTTGTCATGGTGCATTTCGATAATTTCGGCGTGATTGAAAAACTTAGCAGCAAGTCTCGACAGATGTATCATAAGTGCGGCCCCCAGAGAAAAATTAGGTGCCACTACCGCCCCTACTTTATGGGTCTGGCATAATTTTTCAATTTCTGCCAGATTCTCCTCAGAAAGGCCTGTGGTGCCTATAACCATGTTAACTTTTTGTTTAGTAGCAATGCGAGCGGCTGCCATCGAAACCTCGGCATTAGTGAAATCTACCACCACGTCAGCATCGCAGCTCTTTAAGAGCGAGTCTAAATCGGAAGAAAGGAGTATCAATTCGGGAGCCTCAGTTAAGGGAAGATATTGTTGAGTGACTTCCTTTTCCACAGCACCCACCGCCTTCAATCCGGGCTCGCAAACAACACCTTTGGTTATCTCTTGCCCCATCCTGCCCAGAGCGCCATTAATAACTACTCTTATAGGTTCCAAAGAAGAAGTCATGTTCCTTTCTCTCCCCTCACCAGTGAAGCAATTTATCTACTACGATTGCCCTGTTGTTCATCTCTGCCACGTGGGTGAACAAACTTCCCCCGACGGTCCTTGGGAGCCGAGGAATTACTGACTTTGGCACCAGGGAGATTGGAAAGTCCTTCTAGTATCGCTTTGCGCGATAAGTTTATCCTACCAGAATTGTCGATCCCAATGACTTTCACCATTACCTCATCACCCACTTTAATCACATCTTCGACTTGAGGTACATGGTAGTTAGCAAGCTCGCTAATATGGATAAGACCTTCCTTCCCCGGCAGGATTTCCACCATGGCACCAAAATTGAACAGCCTGGTTACTTTCCCAGTGTAAACGTCTCCCTGCGCCACTTCTCGAGTTAAGTCCTGAATCATTTTAATTGCTTTCTGGGCTGCCTCTTCGTTTGGAGAGCCAACGAGAATCTTACCATCGTTCTTTATGTCTATAGTTGTCTTGGTTTCATCTATAATAGACCTTACAACCCTACCCCCGGGACCAATGACACTCCCAATCTTACTCTGATCAATCGTCATTTCATACATCCTGGGAGCATATGGACTGAGTTCAGAGCGACTAGCACTGATAGCTAAACCCATTTTCTCCAGTATTTCCAACCTTGCCTCACGAGCCTGACTTAAAGCTTCAGCCAGGATGCCATAATTTATCCCTTGCAGCTTGATATCAAGCTGCAAAGCCGTGAGCCCACGAGCCGTGCCAGCAACTTTGAAATCCATATCACCATAGGCATCTTCCATACCCACAATATCAGTTAGAACAACATAGTTCCCATCCTTTCCACTAACTAACCCCATGGCTATCCCAGCCACAGGCGCCTTTATAGGCACACCGGCATCCATCAAGGACAGGGTCGAAGCACAGGCACTAGCCATGGATGTGCTTCCATAAGAACTAAGTACCTCGGAAACCAGACGTATAGTGTAAGGAAAATCATCCTCCGATGGCAGTACTGATGCAATAGCCCGTTCCACTAAAACGCCATGCCCGATCTCGCGCCTACCTGTGGTTCCTATTCGTTTCACCTCACCAGTAGAAAAGGGAGGGAAATTATAATGATGCATAAAGCGTTTAGTTTCCTCCAGTCCCAAGCCATCCAATAACTGCTCCCGCCTTGTAGACCCCAGAGTGGCAATAGTCAACACCTGTGTTTCCCCACGGGCGAATAATCCTGAGCCATGAGTGCGAGGAAGAATACCAACTTCACAGCTAATAGGACGAATTTCTTTAGTTTGGCGACCGTCCAAGTGTCGCCTCGTCTGCAATATCTTTTCCCTCACCGCAGCTTTAAGCTGGGCTTCAAAAGTAAAATTGATTTCATCGTCAGAAGAAGAATCAACCAACTTGTCCCTTATTTCTTTCTCGAGCGACGTCAAAGCCTTATCCCTTTGCAGTTTCCCTGGTTCCTCTAGGGCCTGGCCTAATTTCTCACCCAGTATGGCAGCGACTTGCGATGAAAGCTCAGGAGCAAGTTCCTTAGATTTGATTTCTACCTTGGCTTTGCCATAAACTCGCTGTAGCTCTTCCTGAAGCTTAATGATCTCTTGATTCGCCTCGTGTCCCAATTTAATCGCCTCGAGCAGTATCTCTTCAGAGACTTCTTTGGCGGCTGCTTCCACCATCACAATGTCTCTGCTAGTGCTAGCAACGACTACATCGAGCAAGCTATTCTCAATTTGAGCTAGGGGAGGATTCAAAACTAGAGCATTGTCTATATAGCCAACATGCACCGCAGATATCGGACCAGAGAATGGGATCTCCGATAATGTCAAGGCTGCCGAAGCGCCAATAAGAGCACAAATATCGGGGTCATTTTCCTGGTCAACAGATAGAACTGTCGCCACGACTTGAACATCATAATGAAACTCCTTGGAAAGAAGAGGGCGCAGAGAGCGATCGATGAGTCGACTAGTTATAACTGCTTCCTCAGTAGGGCGTCCTTCCCGCCTGATGAAGCTGCCCGGTATCTTACCCGCAGCGTAGAGCCTCTCCTCATAATCCACCGTTAGAGGAACAAAATCTATCCCCTCTCGGGGTTCAGCCCCTAAACAGGCAGTAGCTAAAACAACCGTGTTACCATATTGAACAGCGACAGCACCATTGGCTTGGTGAGCGAGTTTCCCTACCTGAATGCTAAATGTCCTATCAGCTACTGAACGCTCAAAAACGTCAGACATATTATTCCCTCAAACTCAGACTGTTGACAAGAGAATAATACCGTTCGGGCGCCGTCCTGTTCAGGTAGCGCAAAAAACGCCTCCGCTGCCCTATTACACCGTGGAGTGCATGCCGGGAGTGTCGGTCCTGGGGATACAACTTAAGGTGCTCCGTTAACCGATTTATCCTCTCGGAAAGCAAAGCCACTTGGACGTCGACAGATCCACTATCATTTTCCTTAAGTCTAAATTGGGTAATGATTTCCGTTTTTTTCTCTTTGTCCACTGTTATAGACTCCCTAATTCAGTAATGGCGTATATCATATCACGACAAAGAAATATTGTGAAATTGGCTTAGGCATGCCCAAAACCCCTTTCTTGGAAATTTTTGCCGTGCACCACTGCTCTCAACACCTCCAGTTTTTGGGTTTGGACACTAGCACTATCCTTGTTTTTCTGTCTTTCGTGTATAATGTGCTCAAGAGGCATCGAAGATGAAGGGCCTAATCTTCTTAATTGCCCTGGTGATGCTAGTAATGATACTTGCCTAAGTCATCTTCAGGGAGGACAATATGTGTAGCTGGCTACTAAATATTTCTGGGTTGAGTATAGCGTTTCTAGGGACGGTTTTCCTTATACGATTTGGTGTTAGCTTCCATGGAGATGCGGCTGGAGTTAACACCGGGAAAGACTGGACGACGCTGTGGCTAACTGTGGAATGTGGGCAGAGGGTGGCGTTCATTATGCTCAGCGTAGGCTTTGTTCTCCAACTTATTGCCCAATTTTTGTGACAGCAGATGAAACAACCACGATTATGCTTAACCGTCTTCGTTTGCTGATAGAAACATCCCTGATAAGGAGGTAACTACCAACCAAACTCAAGCTAGTAATTCTTCGGCAAGCGCCACGATTACAATTACGATGACAGGAATACTTGATGAGTAGTTCAGACTCAGCTGACAAGAACCTAGAAGCTAGATTCACGATAGCCTGCGAAGTAATAGAGCATAGACTTACCATCATTTGGAATGCCATAGACGCAATAGATACGAAGACGAACGTTATCCTGGGATTTGCCAGTGTCATTTTGGTAGTCCTTGTTGGCTTCTTTTCTTTGGAATCTAGCAAGTGGCAAGACCCATCGCTGGTTCTGTTTTTCCTAGCTTCATTGTCATACGTCGCACTTATAATTGTGAGTATATTGTCATATAGGACTAGGGGATGGAGCTACAGACCGGACCCAGCCACTCTAGTAAAACACTGCCAAGACAATAATCGCAGTGCAAATGATATCAGGGAGTGGGTGGTAAGTGAATGTGAGTCAGCATGTTCCAACAACCTGGTAATGCTGCGGAAGAAATCCAAACTGACCAACTTAGTTCTGTACCTCTTTGCCGCAGAGACAGTACTACTGGTATCTGGCTTAGCATACCCCTTAGTTATTTGCTAGTCTACTTGCCGCGCTTCGGTATCTTGTACTCCGGCCCAGGTGCTATGGTTCCACCTATCCGGAATAATTTGCTTCCGCACACCGGGCACACACCTTGAGTGGCCGGCCGGCGGTTCTTCATGATTATGCTTCTGGGATTCTTCATCTCTCTCTTGGCTCGGCACTTCGTACAGTATGTTTGCATTACTATCCCCCAAAATGCTTATTCTTTGTTTCACTATGAATTGTAGAACCTTGTGGCATTTGCGTCAATGCAACAAGGTCATTTAAGAATTTGATTACAGGACTTCAAGCTATCCTCAAACTTCACTGACCTAGCGAGTGGTACAATGGGATTAGTGGGCAGAGTGCACCATTTTGTCACACTCAATACCTCCAGGGGTTCCCTGATGCGTAACATACTGTTAGCTGGTCAAGCCATACCCACAAAGAACTCATCTGTCATCTATTAGCGAACTAACCCGAAACCGCTGATTAAGTCGCCAAGCGCGCTGACAAGGTCCGTATGATGTTTTATGGTTTATACTTCTAGAGCTGTTCTCTATTGCTTTCGCCTGACCAACCAAACCGCGTCCTAATGGGCCGAATCTTCTTAAACGAGCTGATTCTTCTAACGATATCTTTCCCATCCACATTGAATACGCGGGTAATCCCAGAAGCAATCTCATCCCTCAGGTATACTTTCCAGCAATTATCACTTAGAAAGGAAAGATGCTTCTTCCTATTAAGCTTAATATCAGGAACAGCGAAAGGTGTACTGAATGATAGGAGTCCGATGCCGAACCCAATGGAGATTTCTTTGGAAGGACGTCTTATGCCTTTCGCCAAGTTCTCAGCCAACTTGTCAACCTCGTTGTATTCTTTCTCAAAATTGTCACACGAAGAATCATTGTTCACAGCGCTTGCCCATTCTCGAAACCTGCTCGCTGCTTTTGTGTTTCTAATCTCCAGAGCGTGTGATAGCAAATCTTCGGGGGTACTAGAAAGGCTCAATACTTTGGCAAACAACATAGGTATGCTCGTACTGTAAATTGGAGCCTCTCTTATCTTGTTCAACCTCAATGCTTTTTCTTTCATGGCTTCGTTCATAACTGACATGCAGATGTCTGCAAAGGATTTACCTTTGTACGTTTCTTTCACAAATGGCACTACGAATTCTGAGAAATAGGGGTCACAGGTACAGCTAATTCCAGCTTCAATTACAGCAAGACACGGCCCAAGGCTACTTGTGACCTCATCTAACATACGCCACCAGAATGTGTCCGCCCTTTGTCCTGACATATCGTGTGTCATTCTCTGGATGCCTACAAATGATGCTAGTCGCTTATAATAGTCAATAATGCATTTCTGTACCTCACGTGGATAATTCACGTAGTCAAATGGAATATTGTGGGTCACGTCATGAATAATCGAGAATTCAGTCTCTGGGTCCGAGGGATTGACTTCTAAGCAGAATAGGTTTTCATGCAGTATCATGGCTTGAATAAAATGTGAGAAATATATTAGGCTCTCGGCGAGAGACCATCTTTGGAACTCGCTATCCGACTCACCATCTCTCAATAGACGTCCGTCCTTGTACTGATGGAGCACCACGTCTGCTCTGATAAGCACATGCGGATCACACAATACCGCATCACCGTTACATTGCTCGATATACTGTTGTATCGTTGGTTTACTCATCCCAGAACCACCGAAGGGCACCAACTACTTCATACTTCTGTACTGGTCAGGCAATGTGCCAGTAAATACAGGTGAAGCCAGCGGCGGGATTATTACACCACGCCACCCAATCGACGAGCGGATGACTTGTTTTCTCTCCTCGATTTGAGGCTAAAACCGCCCAATTATGGTCTCACTGACGCGCCGCTCCTTCACTATCGAAGAGCCAAATCAAGAACATAGTAGAAGAAATCCGTCAAAAGTGCAAGGCAGTTTCCAAGATACTTACTTAGTGAAGACTCTCTCCGATGCCCGCTCGGCATATATACAACGGCTGACAATGACCTCCGCTCTCCCCTGGTTTGACCTGTAAAGGAAAGGCCAATTCAGACTGAACTCTGCAACAGTAGTAGCTCTGACCTTCCTACCCACCTAGCCTCAAAATGCTCTCACCATCCCGCAGCTCATCGCCTAGCAAATGCACTTTGATCAAGTGTTCCTGCAGCTCTCGGCGCTTTTCTGGGTCCTTCGATGCCGCGTATATTTGGTAGCAGCCAAGTTGCAAGGCATGTTCGGTAATGACATACTTCGGCAGTTCGAGAACTTGAGCCAAGAGCTTCACAACCAGTACCAAATCCGCATCAATTGTCATGTTGAACTGCCGCCGTTTGACAGTCTTGCCATGCTTTCGGTCAAGTAACTGGCGATACTTCGTCAGGAATCTACCCAAAATACTCATTTTCTTGTATTTGATGACAACAATCTAGACGTTCCAAGTGTTTCTAGGTTTTGAATCTAGAAATACACGAAATTTGCACAAATCTCCACAAACGATGGTGATATTCTGTGAATCATGTCATGAATTTGCTTCAACTCTGGTGGAATTGCCAAGCAAACCCCGTTTCCCTTCAAGCCGAGCCTGCTAGCAAGGCTCAACCTCGAAGGGATAGAGGATTAGTTGTCCTCTTCTGGGTTTTCCTCGATGGATTCCTCGGCATCAGCCACCATGTTGTCATAGAGCTGGCCCGGGATGCGGACTCTATTCGGTTCAACACCGATTTGTTCGAGGTCATCTAACAGGTGCTTCAAATTTGGCACATTTCACCTCCTTGTCTTAGATTTAGTTTGATTATACAAGGGGTGAATTTCTATTTGATTTGCTGTTTGGTAATGGCGCACAGTAACCTGCAAGACTTCGTAGTCCGGTGTTACACGTGTGCTCGGCCAGCACAAGACCTATTGACAATCTCTCGGATAGTGGTAGAATAATGTATATAACTATAACAGGTAGTGGTGTTACTACTTTTGGAATAGCACATATAAGTGATACTACTTCAAGGTCAAGGTAGTGTTGGTGATTTTGCGGTGTTCTCAGCTGGTTCCCATAGTCTCCACGATGCTTAGTCCACCGCATATAGAAATGTGAACTGGGCTTATTCTGCGTGCCAAATCGAAGACCTGGCTGGCCGACAATCCATTGGGCAACTGCGAGAATGCCCGAAAAGGAGCGAAAAGGAAGAAGGGAGGTATCATGAGAAGGTTGTATCTAGGTTCTCTGACGATTGTACTGGCAATTGTGCTGGTGGGTGGGGTGATTTTCATGGGTTGTACTGAAGGACCGACGCGTACGTCGACCGGTATAAGAATAAATGAGATACTGTATCGCCCGAGCGCTGCCGAAGATATCGGCGGTGTTCCGGCATATTCTGTCGAGTGGGTGGAGATTTTCAATGCTGGCTCCGAGTCACAGAATCTGGGTGACTGGACTATTTCTAACCGTTCTGGAATGGCCGATGTGGTTTTACCTAGTTGGAATTTAACTCCCGGAAGTTATCTTACCATTCATTTTGGAACAGGTACCAATGACAATGACTTTGGCGATCTGGACGGCCATTATTATACGGGCAATTCAACGGAGATATTTGATGATGACGAGGACGAATGTGCCTTATATTCAGGGTCGCCAGGGAACTCCACTATCGTAGATTTTATCTCTTGGAGCAACAAGGCTACCTATACACCTGGGACCGCGCACGGGCACGCTGTGGGAAATGGCACCTGGACCCCGGGAGATTGTTACGATAGTCAGGAGTTAAACTTCGCGGACTCTTTAGGGCGATATTTTGATGGCTATGACCGCGATTTGCCCGCCGACTGGCAGACGATCTCGTGGGCTCTTTATGCGCTCAACGGGCCGCTCCAACCGGAGAATCCACTGCAGGAACTGCCCAGAAACCGCAGCCTAATCAGCGATGCCACTCCGATGTTTGACTGGACTGACTTTGCCGATGCAGATTCTTACCAATTGCAGGTTGACAACCACTGGGACTTTTCTTCTCCAGAGATCGATGTGAACGGGCTTTTGATATCTGAATACACACCTACCACGCCGCTTTCAGATGATGCCTATTTTTATCGTGTACGTGCCTTTGTGGCTGGATCGCCCACCCCTTGGGCAGCTGAGTGGTTGGTAGTTATTCACACTGGGACTTTGCCCGGCATTCCATGCTCTTGCCCACACAAATATCAGCACAAAGATACGAATTTATTATGTATTTGGACTGATACCAACGGAATACACACACGTCCCGGATGTCCGGAGACCGGCGATTATGCTTGGAACAAAACACACCCTAATGCTCCCCCTCCCGACCCGCGTGTCCAAAGAGTGCATGGAACAATGTATTGCTGGGCAGCCTCGACAGCCATGGTCAATGCCAAGTATGGAGGTGACCTTAGTCAGGACCGGATTGCATATCAGAATTGGCATACACTAAGACCTGAACCAGAAGGTGATCTAGGTCACGATCGTGGCGTTACTGAGGGACAACTAACTGCTGTATTAACATGGGCCTTGAATGAATCGACCATTAACAACATCATCCGTCCAGTAGGAGGTTTTACCTTTGCTGAGATACAAGGGTGGATCGACCAACTCGATTGTTTCGTAGCGGCGGTACCGGGCCATGCCTTGGTCATAGATGGATATGCCGAGATAACCACACCAGGTGGAACCAACATTCAGGTAGTTTACGCCCAGGATCCTTGGAGAGGGCCAAATTACCCGCACGTATTCAGCTACGTTATTGAGGGCGCACCCCGAAGATTTTTCCGACGTCACCGCCGGAATGTGTTCTATGCTGTCTGGTTGCAACCAACCTCGGGTGTTACTGCAAGGATGCAAGAAGGTTCGGTCACCAAGGACTCAGATGGGGATGGCGTGATGGACTTCGACGAGGAGAACCGTTTCAACACCGATAAGAACAATGTAGATAGCGATAAGGATGAAGTTAACGATAAGGAAGAGATCCGCAGTTATACATTCCATGACGAGGATACTCGTGGTGGAACTGGTGGTGGACACGATAATGATGCCCTCGACTTCCCTGATATAGACGGAGATGGCCTCAGGGCCGAATTGGATTGTGATTCGGATAACGACGGTGATTTTGACGGGGGCGAGGATATTAATGGTAACGGCGTAGCCTTAGATGGCTTAATGGAGACCGATGTATATAACTGCGAGGAGATTGAGCGCGAAATCGGGATAGAGACATACATATACACAGGTGTGCTAGATGGTGTGGAAGGAGAAGCAGTATCTGATTCACCTCCTATCTACCTTTCCGGTGGGACTTTCCATCAGAATTCGACTTATAGCTATTGGATTACTAGTGAGCCGTTGGCTGACGGTGACACAATCGGCAGGAGTGGTAACGTCACTACCGATGATGGTGGAGCCATAATAGAGGAGAATATTGGCGTTTTTCAACCAGGAAACCATACCGTTGTAGTCGACGTGCTGGGAGATAGCCTCTACTCAGAGCCGTATAACTGGGACCCATGGACAACGTTTGAGGTTCAATATGATGCAGGTGATGGTGAATGGTCGTTGGTTTCGTTGCCCCTGGTGCCCCCCCCCCGTGATTTATGAAAGGACGCCATAGGGGTTGCATTATGAGAGGTTATGCGGACATTCTTGGATCTGGACACCTAGCAGATATCCCAGCGCTATCAAAGAAAGCCAGGTAAAGACTCAGATAGTAGGATTGCTGGCTGTTCTCATCTTCCTCCGCCACTTCCGACCTCGAACAGTTGACCGTGAAGACTCACAATCAGTGCAGTATTCCCTTGGTCTCCCCCGCCTACTATCATGCTTATCAAGCACCAGGCCACACCGGCGGCAGTGCATGATGCCTTCACTATCCTTGATTTCGTCCCTCTTTTGGCGGTTCTGACGTAACTGCTCGTATTGAAGAATAGTCCGAACAGTTTCTATGTCTAACTGTATATAGTAGCCATATCTCCCAATTAGGCCACAGGCGACCATGTCTCGGACATCGTCAACTGTGATTTGCCTGTAGGCACCGGGCACTTTGGCGTTAAAGGAGTCGGCAAATTTGTCGGGGCTCGTTATCAATTGCGTCATGGTTTTGGCACAGCGGTGTTATAGGCTCCAAACTTTGGCTTGCCTTGATTCCCAATCCCTGCAGGCAATCTGGACAAATCAGACGCCGGATTTGCCTCATCTTGTCCGTTTTATATATCGCAAACCAACCAAGCTTGACTCTATCGCGGTAGTGCTCGTGCTTCGCTCCACAGACCGAGCAGCGCAAGACTGCTTTCGGTTTCTTCATCTTCTAACTCCTTCCCATGCAAACATGCAAATGTTCAAGAAAACATATATATAGATATAAAATGCATTGCATTTTTGCATACCTGCATTACTTCAAAACCTCATCCTGATAACCAATGTCACTAGCAACTCTTTTCAAATCATCAACAGTGGTGAAGAGTTTGTTGGTTCCACTGTGCCTCTTGACTATCAAACCCATCCTGGTCAACACACTTGCCACAGTTCTAGGGGTGATGTAAGGCATTTCCTTCCTTAGTGGCTCGACCACTGAGCTCTGCAATATCAATCCTTCATGGGGCTTAACTACCAAACCCAAGCCACTGTTTTCGCAGTAAGCCTTGATGACCTGAGCAAAGACCGCTTGTTTCTCTTCGTAGCCGTGACCATCACGGAGGTTGCCGATTGCCTCTTCAACCTGCTCGTACGCCCAAATTAGCCAATCATCGTCATTTTGGCCACTGGCCATTTCCAATAGAGGTTTCCATGTATCGAAGGCCCGACTCCCGCTACTGAAGTAGCTAGGCACTAACCCCGTCTTGATGTTAGATAGTGATAACTTGTCAGGCGGGTCAATGTAGTTGCCTTCCTTGTACGTGGTGTTAATGACGATTGCCCTGCTCTCAGCAGCCAAGTCATCCAGCGAGTTCCTATCGTGGACAACAGTTGCGCCATAGGCTTTCTTGTGGTGAGTCTTCCACCCCTGAATGCCTGCGTCGGTTTCTACCAGCTCCTTTACAGCGATGCCTGATGTCCTTGCTTTATCTACACGATTGATAATATAGCCCTGCAACTGCTTTCTATTGGGGTATAGGTCTGCTTCTTCAACAATGGCAGTTACCCTTTTCTTGCTGGAGACAAGTTCGTCTCTCAAAGTGGCTGGTGTCATTGTGGCATGACATGTGATTCTGAATGGCTTGTTACAGAGTCTGGCCATGATGTCTAGGGACTTAGATTTGCCTGTTCCTGGAGCACCAATGAAACACAAAGCAGGGAACCATGTGTACTTGTCAATGTAGTGAGTGGCCAGGGCATAGTAGATGCATGTCTTCGCCCAATTCACAGTCAACCCACACACCTTGTTTATCAGTTCAGCCAACTGCTCCACAGACATTATTCCACCTCCCTGTTAATTGAGGCCCTGCGAATCTCGCGACATTTAGGACAATATCTTGGAGTGGCTAATCCCTTACTGCTATAGTATCTTTGTTCGCCAGCAGTCCAGATAAATGGCTTTTGGCATTGCCTACAGATAATCGTTATGTCTTTCTCTATGTCCATATATATATCCTCCTTCTAATTCAAATCTATGCAATTTGACAAATGTTAGGTTTTCATTGCATTGCCTAACAATCCGGCCTCCCTATTGCCCTTCCTCAGATGTGGCCTATCCCTCAATAGTCGTTCTTGTAATGCCTTCAGAGTAGTTTTACGTGTGCAATTTTGTGAAATTGACCGGAAGAGCGAGATGCCCTATAATTGGCCAGTGAAGGCAACTTTTTATGCATGAAAGTTGCGGC
>Ga0315545_1003323_pt1 | contig 13850 bp, 13 predicted proteins | sample SalMarSW160210MG_FD_203096 | JGI IMG/M metagenome (GOLD analysis project Ga0315545, IMG submission 203096) | Salt marsh sediment microbial communities from the Plum Island Ecosystem LTER, Massachusetts, United States - Salt Marsh Sediment SW1602-10 ... | reverse complement strand
GCTTCGCTCCGACAGGTGGCCATAATCCTGTGGAAAAGGCGGCCGCTTTGGCGTGGATTAGGCGGCCGGATTCATGTGGAATAGATGGCCAGAATCAGTGGAATAGACACAAAGTTTGGTTTGCCGATGAGATGCCTGATATTTTGCTTTGAGCCGGTAAAGAAATTGTCTAAGCAGAGGAGGTCGTTACCATCATCCATCAGACGATCACACAGGTGTGACCCTAAGAATCCTGCACCGCCGGTGATTAATATGCGTTTGTGGTTATGCCTCACTTTTTTTCACCTAGTTTCTATTTAACCGCAGACACACGCTGACTAACGCAGACAAATATTTCCGCTAAAAGCGGAACTATTAAGTGTCATGACCTTCGGTCAAATTTAGAACCATCCTTTTGATTTCAGCCTTTTGATGCTTGAAATTGACTAAAATACCAACTTGTATGCCTGTGGCTTTTAAATAATTCAATAGTTGCGCTTCATGTATTTTATCAATAGTTTCCACCGTCTTGAGTTCAACTATGACCTTACCTTCAACGAGTATATCCGCAAAATACTCTCCAACCGCATTTTCTTTATAGAGAACTCTTATTGGAACTTGACTCTTTGCTTTTATTCCTCGTCTTTTCAGTTCAATCAATAAGGCGTTTTCATTTACCCGGTTAAATAAGATTTGAGCCTATTTTTTAGGAACATTCTTCCATGGTATGATTTGAGGTGCTTTTCTCTCTTTGTTGCATCTTGCTGGCTAAGACAAGCTTCATAGTAAATCAGTTTCAATGGCCTCCGGTCCTTTGTTGATTCTACAAGGCCCTTATTGTGTTGCTCAAATCTTAGCTTGAGATCTTTGGTGTAGCCTGTGTAGAATTCCATATCCTGCTCACTTTGCAATACATATATGTAGTGCATAAAACCTCAAGCTATTTAACTGGGTGAATTTTCTCAAGGAAACCAGGGCCAAGTACCCTATTAACTTCAAACACAGCACCATTTATCGCATATGTAACATCGTTAATATCCATCTTGTTTTATCGCGAAGCGACAACGGTTTTTAGCTCCGTAAGGCGGAGCTAAAATGTCTGCGTGTGTCTGCGTGGGTCAGCGGCTAATTTCATTTAATTTCGTGATTTCGTGATCAAACTTTGGGGACGTTGTTTCCTAAGTTGACTTCATTCTAAGCGTAGAACGCAAAGCACATAGCGCCAAGGTTATGGCGCTGAGGGTAAAGGGACCGGGTGAAAAAAAATTGTTACACGGCCCCGGATGATTTCAAGACAGCTGGAATTGTTTTTGCCAGTATTTTAAGGTCAAGCCTTCCATAGCTCATAGTTCTTAGTTGATAGCAAATAGCTCATGATTGAAAGTCCATAGTTCATAGGTGATAGCTGATAGTTCATGGCTGATGGCTCATAGCTCAAAGCTCGTAGTTCTTAAGGAATATCTGAAAACATTCATCACTCATGAGGCTCCTGAACCGCGGAGCACAGCGGGTATAGTTTTAGCTAGGATTTTCAAATCAAGTCCTAAGGACCAGGTATCAATGTATTCCATATCAAGCTGCATCCACTGCTCAAAGGGGATGGAACTCCTGCCGTCGACCTGCCAGAGGCAGGTTATGCCAGGGCGGACACTAAAGCGGCGACGGTGCCAATCCTGGTCAAAGCCATTATAGTCCCGTACCGGGAGAGGCCTCGGGCCTACCAGGCTCATATCTCCTTTGAGGACATTAATAAGCTGGGAAAGTTCGTCAATGCTCGTTTTTCTCAAAAACTTCCCAATAGGGGTTATTCGCGGATCATTCTTGATTTTAAATACAGGCCCTTCCACCTCGTTAAGGCTCTCCAGCTCAGCCTGTTTTAGCTCTGCATCCTTAATCATTGTGCGAAACTTATAGAGCCGAAACCGCCGTTTGTTAAGCCCTACCCTTTTCTGAACAAAGAAGATTGGTCCAGGGGAGGTAATCATGATGAGAAAGGCTATTACAAGAAACAGTGGTGAGAGAAAAAGCAGCAAGACTGAGGAAAGCATGATATCCAGCATCCGTTTAACCAAAACCTGCCCGCCTTCCATTCCTCCGGTGTTAAGAGACACTAATGGCTCACCTTCGAAATGCCCTGTTTTCGAGTGTGCCAGTTTTGAATTGAAGATATCTGAAAGGTATCTCACAATAATACCCTGCTCCTCACACAAGGCCATAATCCGTGAAGCCTGCTTGTAATAGGAACTTACCGGAAGGGAGATCACAGCCTCATCAACCACGTTATCTCTTAAGAAAGCTGGGAAATCATTGAAGTTAGCCACCAGTTCATAGCCATTCTTCTGAATCTCACCAATTCCGCTCCATTTATCATCGACAAATCCTATAAAGCGATAGCCGAGTTCTTTTTTTGATTCGATTTTTCGAGCAAAATTTATTGCCCGCTGATTGGTGCCCACTATGAGCATGAATCGCAGGTTTCTCCCGCGGATTCTGATTTGCTTAAGTGCGTATCTGATTATAAGCCGGCTTAGAATGCTAACAGCAGTGCTTGTGGCCCAGAAAACTGCAATGAAATTCAGGGTAACCATATCAATGTGAAACAGTCCAGCCATAATGATGATAAAAAGGCTTCCCAGCACAGTAGCCTTGATAACTGCAACAGTCTCGTGCCACCGGCTAGAGAGTCGCCTGGAATGGTAGAGCCCAAAAGAGGAGAAGATCATGTGCCAGACCAGGAAGAAACCCAGAAGCAGGAGAAAATTTTGCACCTTGATCCGCATGGCCAGAAAATCACCGATAGAGACGCCAGTCATTTGATACGAGACTATCGATGCGGCCATGACAAAGGCAAAGGCCAAGATCAACAGATCAAAAAGCGCAAACGCTTTAAGAAGGATTTGACGCCGAAAAGAAGTCATGGAATTAGTTTATTGGGCCCAGTGAAATACGCTACGCTGTTACTACGTAAATTTCACGGGCTAAATTAAATGGGACGCAGATTTTCGCAGATATACACAGATAACATCATTATTCATAAATTTAAAAATTCTGACAACCTGCGTTCACCCTGTTGAATAGGGTTCCCTCCGGGAAATTCAACAAGGTTCATCGGTGTCCAAAAAGGGAAATTCTATACAATCAAGTTAAATGGGACGCAGATTTTCGCAGATATACACAGATAACATCATTATTCATAAATTTAAAAATTCTGACAACCTGCGTTCACCCTGTTGAATAGGGTTCCCTCTGGTGAATCCGCAGAGCGGAATTCAACCCCAGTACCATCTCCCGGAGCTACCCCAGAGGAATAGTCTACGCATTCCATAGGGCAGGCGTGGCAGGCATGGAGAATATGGACAAGGACAAAGCTCAAGGCTGAAAGTGTCTTAACATCAGGCTGATAGCTCATGGCTTATAGCTCGCAGAATTACTCTTTTTTCAAAAAGGAATTGACAAATACGAGTATAATAGATAACATAAAAGTACACAAAATATGAGGGAGATATCATGCTCAGCTCAAAATCGCTATCGAGAAATTCTTATAAATCATCACTGGTCGAAGAGGAAACAAGGGCTTTGACAGCAAAACAGTTAGCCGAAATCTTGCAAATGAGCCAACAGGTGATCTATAGATTGTCAAGGGCAGGGGAAATTCCCAGTCTTAAGATCGGCAAGAAGACAATCCGTTTCGAACTGAACAGGGTCAAACAAGCGCTTATGGCTAAAAAAGCAATCACCAGAAAAGATAAACGGGCTCCCCTCAGAAAAGAGATTGGTAGCTTTCAGTACGTTACTCTTGATGACATCCAGAGAAAAGGTAAGGCAAAACTAAGACCTCGTAAGAACCTAAAATTGGAAAGATTCAAAATAATAATCCCTAATGGTGTAGATATAACAACACTTGCCTATGAGAGGAATAAGTATTGAATTCTGAGATTTTGTTTGATACCGGCATCATTTTAAGGGCATCTACAACTACATTAGATAATAACGAATTAGCCCTGACACTTTGGGAAAAGGTAAAATCTCAGGAGATAATTGCATGTATAGCAGGACAAACAGTATTTGAATTCTTTTCTGTTCTGACACGACTGGGTGTTTCTCACGGAAAAGTCATTAAAGAGATAAGAAAACACCTTAAGGTATTCCCTTTGATCATGCCTAAGCCCGGTACATTTTCAAAGACCATGGAAACAGTGAATGGATTAAAATGGCTGAAAGGTGCCCAAATCTATGATGTATTTCTATCTCATACCGCCTTAGACAATGGGGTAGATACCATTTATACCTTTAATGATAAGCACTTCATGAATTTTAGATTACCTCTTAATGTGATTAACCCAACCAAAGTTCATGCACTTTCTATTTAGTCAGTAGGATGTTATGGGGCGAAGCCTCTAATTTTATATAAATTCATCCAAATTGTGCAACAATAGCCGCAACACAAAAGCTCGCCAGATAGAAGAGTATCCACACTCTGAATGCGGTTCACATTTAATTTTTAACACTTTCTTTTTAGTCTTTTGGTCTGTTGAACCCCTCTCTCCTTGGCATACTTTAATTTACCCGATCGAAAAGTAGTCTGTCCCCTTTTTCTGTGCCAAAAAATTCGTTTTTTGAAAATGAACTGTTCCTTTTTTCAAGGTGAAGATAGGTTATTGACTATGTTGAGTTATTCTGATTCTGTCCTCAGTCAATTTTTTCGTAACTTCTCAATAAGTTCGGCTACATTTGACGGCAAAGTAATTTTTGCCAGATATTATATGAAGGGGGACGTATCCCAGTTGAATAAAAGCAAAGGCCCTGGTGGAATAATGATAGATTCCACGGGGTAAACATTTAACCCCAGTACGATGGTTCCCACCTACGGGGCTGGCGGGGAAATTAAATTGGGTTTATTCTAATGGGCTCTGTTATCATGGAGCTCTAAGGACCTCATGAGTTCCAATCCTTCTCAGAAGATATGTTTCTCCCAAGATCTGAAATGTAAAGCGATAGCTCTCTGTGATGCGGCCCTCCCACATGGTTGGATGCCCTTTGATCTTCTTAAGGCGTAAGGATGGATGACGATGATTCTCCAACAGAAAGGTAAGCTGTTTGCTGGCTCGCTCCTTAATTCCGCTTGGCAAACTATTATAATCCCTATCAAACGGCTTCGTCGTTTGGATTCTCACGGCTCTTTTCTGAGGTGCCTCATAAGCTCTTCAGCGTTCTCGAAAGGCTCTGATATTTCTCCCCTGGCAATAGCTTCATCAGCCTCTTTTTCTTTTGCTTGCCACTCCTTTGTCCAGAACCAAGCCTGATCTTTGGAGATAAGTTTCTTGGGGATAAGGAGAAGCCCCTCTTCTATTGCCTCTACTTCCAAAAAATCCCCTATTTCTAAACGAAGTTTCTCAAATGCCTCCTTAGGAATGGTGATTTGGTGTTTTGGGCTAATCTTGGTAACTGCCATATCTCCTCCAAGTTTTTCTTTACTGTAAAGAATCTTACCAACTTACGTGAAAGCTGTCAATGTCAAATTCGTTAAGATTATTATTTGACACGGGATCCGCAGTTTTTTTTGGTTAAATAAGTTGAATTAGTTAATTGAGTTAAATAAGTTAATTGAGTTAAATAAGTTTATTAAGTTTAATAGTTAAGTATACGATATTAATAAATTAAGTTAACTGAGTTAATTGGATTAATTGTGTTGACCGAGTTTGTTGTAATGATCGTTCAGGCAGGCTCCGCCCCCTTGAGTTACATGGATAACTGCAATAGGGTTAATTCGTTAAATGGTTAATTTAGTTAAATTAGTTAATTGATTAACTTAGTTAATTGGATAAATTGGGTTAATTGGGCCCAGTGAAATACGCTACGCTGTTATTGTCATAAATTTCACGGGCTAAATTAATTAAGTTAAGTTAGTTAACTTGGTTAATTAAGTTAAGTTGTTAATTAGTTGCTCATTGATCCTGTTCTTTACGACGTCTGAGATAGGCGATATAGCCATTGAGTAGCTTATGAACAAATGCTCCTTCTGACTTCAGCTTATCGAGAAAATCACTGGGAAAGTAGTTCTCATCACTACAAATGTTCAAATCATCCACTAGCTCACATAAAGAACCCCTTGATTGTCTGCAGAATTGGATATTTTCTTGATAGTGATATCTGCCGTGCCCTTCCGATATGTTGTTTGTTAGCGAAGTTGCCGCCCTTCTCATTTGCCCCACTAAATTAAACTTTTCCTCCCCAGGGAGTTCCTTGATGAGTTTGTATATTTTCTTTCGGAATTCTCTCGCGGCTTTGTAAACCTCCAAGTCTTCGAATGTTTTAAATTGCACGATCCACCTATGTAACTTGGTTAATTGGTTAATTAAGTTAATTTGGTTAATTTAGTTAATTGAGCTAGCTTGGTTAATTTAGTTAATTCGTAAATTAAGTTAATTAGTTAACGTTATGCTTATTGATCTTTCGCCCCTCAGGGTCGCTTGAGTACACAGACCCGCCCGCCTCGCCTGAGCGAGAGCGATGGCGGGCAGGGTTCTCTACTGCTCTGCGTGAGCGAACACATAGCCGCTAATTTGCTGTTCCTGCATCATGAACTTCATAGGTGAAGCCAAAGCTCACCCCTTTAAAAAGTATCAGTTGCTCGATATACTGGTTCACAAATTTATTTGCCTTGGCAATAAACGTCTTGGGCACGTACACAATGTCATAGGGTTCGAGCTTAAAATGATCCTGAGCGTTTCCTTCGTATATGGCTTTACTTAAATCCACCCGCATGGGAATGGGCTTGCTATCCTTTCCTTTGCGGATGACAATGGCATTTTCCAGTTTGGCTGTCTCCTTGAGCCCGCCTGCGTTGATTACTGCCTGAAGAGCGCTCATACCTGCCGTGAGGCTGACAAGGCCGGGCCTGTTGACCTCCCCTCCCACATAGACCCTTTGACCTGTAAAGGACCTGACAATCACGGTGAGTACGGGCTGTTTGAGCTCTCGGGCATATTTCTGTGTGAGGATTTCATCAAGCCGGGCTGGTGGTATGCCAGCTGCCTGGATGTCATCCAGCAATTGAAGTGAGATCTTTCCGTCAGGACGCACAACAACCGTTTCGTTAAGCTCATTGTTGTAGAAGAACTTGATCTCCAGTTGATCACCTGGCTGAATGAGATAGGGAGTGGGTTCTGTGGCGCTTTCTCCTGGTGCAGTATACGGTACAACTGCTGATTGTGTGGCACAGCCAAGGAAGGTAGCACAAAAAACTGTTGCACAAATTACGATGATGTCGTTGTGTGTTTTTTTCTTCATTATCGTTCCTTTGAAAGATGTCTGTAAGTTCTCGCGCCCGCTTCGTTTAAGGTTGGAGGTTGGAGGATCGCTGCGCTCGAGGTTGGAGGCAAAAACCTGATACCTCAAGAAGCGCTATGGTCTTTTGATTCCTCGTAGAGAGTTTATTAAGCCATTCAGTTTTCGATCAATTTGCTCACAGCGATTTCTTACTTCTTGAGCATCTTGTTCGGAAAAGAGCTTTTTTCTACGAAAAATTTCATTCAATGTTACAATTTCGTATAATGACCCTTGAGCAATATGGAGAAACTGTATAAACTCTTTTTTATATTGACGACCCTTGCCTTCGGCAGTGTTCTGGGCTGGTGACGTAACAGCGGCCTCCATTTGGCCAACCAATCTTATATGTTTGTTTGGAGGAAAGGCTTCGAGCAAATCAAGAACATACTCTGCCAAATCTACTGACAGCCGCCAAACATCAAGTTTTTCAAAAGGAAACAGATATTCTCCCATTTCTTTGCCTCAAACCTCCAGCCTCCAACCTTACGCCTCAAACCTCCAACCTCCAACCTTACGCCTCAAACCTCCACCCTCCACCCTCCAGCGGCTCACAGCCTCTTATATATCCATCTCGGTATGTAGTACTTTCGTTTGTTCATAACCACGCCCAGGAGCTTTCCTCCGGAGTCTTCAAGTTCTTTTTTTATCCTGAGTGCAACCTGGCGCCTGGTTGTTCCGGACTTGAGCACCAGAATCACCCCATCTATCTTCGAGCAGATAACCCGGGAATCAGAAAACTGTGAAAACGGCGGTGCATCCAGGATGACGTAGTCGAACCGTTCGCGCATGATTTTGAGAAACCGATCGAACCGAGCGGATTCAAAAAGGCCCACAGGCCCTGAATGGTTACTGCCACAGGGGAGCACATAAAAGCCTCCTGGCCCGACTTTGTGTATATGGCCCGGAATTTTTCCACTATTGGAAAGAAGATTTGAAAGACCCTTGTTTTGATCAATGTGAAACACCTCGTGAAGTGCAGGGGTCCGCAGGTTGACATCCACCAGAAGCACCTTGAGCTGACAATTCTTGGCCAATGCTGTGGCAAAATTGATCGCAGTAGTCGAAGCCCCGTCCCCGTGGGTGGTAGAAGTGAATAGAATGGTCTTGATAGGTGTATCAGGATAACGGGTGAGAAGATTGACCTTTAAATCCAGATACCGCTCCGTGTCCACCTGCTGTAAGGCTTGTTGAGGAGCTTTTGTACCAGGCGATGTGTCGGGTTCGCGTGATGCCTTCGGAAGGCTTGCTTGATATTCTTTTTCAGCCCGTTCAAGGGCTTCATGCGTTTTTCCCATTGTTTACTACCTTTTTTAAATTAGCCCCGACATGTCGGGGAACTTTTTCGACAGGATTAACTGGATTTACATGATTTTTGTATTCCCTCTATATCTCCTCGACCCTTCGACCCTTCGACCCTTCGACAGGCTCAGGGCTCAGGGCTCAGGGCTGGAGGCAATGGCTTTGAATCTTATGCCTCAAACATCAAACCTCCAACCTTAGACCTTGTACCTTTCTTCCCCTCACTTTTTCATCTTCGGCAACCTGATGACCTGCTCCACAAAGATCCGATCCGGATCGCGGATCTCGGGATTTTCATGGAGTACAGCCGTAAGGAGTGCCTCGTTATATGTTCCATACGCCTCATTGATAATTGTAAAGAGATTGTCGCCTTTCATAACAACCGCACCCGACATCTGCCCGCTTTTGCCTCTGTTTCTTTCCTGTAGCGCTACCCCGGGGTTTATCGCGGGCCCTTCTTTTTGTGCTCCCTTTGTTATTTCTCCCCCTTCCGGGCGTGGAAAGGCCTGCACGGGAAGGTGCGTGATCTTCGATGTGGCCTTTTCCTGAGGAAGCTGTGATTTCGTCGCCTCCTTTGCGATACCCTTGTGAGCAGCAGCGCCCGAAAGGGCTGCAACAGAGGATTTATCAGTGACGTGGTGTTGGCTCGTCGTTTTGACAGGAAGGTATTTCAGCGTGTGCGGATTGAACCATACATTTCCCATAAACATTCCCACGGCAAGAAGAAAGCATGCAGCAAGCAGCAGCGTTGCAGCCAGGGCAAACCGGGAATGAGACGAAGCCTTCGCCTGAAGGTGAGGAGCAACTACCTCCACAGGAATCCCAGCTGGGGTGTCAATGGTTCCTGCATAGGGGCTCCACCTGAGATCGGTAATCGCCTCTTTTACAATGGCTTCATTGATTCTTTTATTTTTCAGCCCATAGCCAATAAGCAATGCATTATCGCAGACGATGTTAATATTTCGCGGCACTCCCCCGGAATAGTTCCAGACCAGTTTTTGTGCCTTACCGTTAAACAGAGACGGACCCTGGTAGTGTGCAACTTTCAGGCGATGCCGAATGTATTCGTATGTCTCTTTTTCACTCAGAGGCATGATATACCGCTTAAGACTGATCCTTTGGGCAAGCTGCCTGAGCGCAGGATCATTAAGCTTGGCGTCTAATTCTGGCTGGCCTGAAAGAACGATCTGTACCAGTTTGTGCTTGTGGGTCTCCAGGTTAGAAAGGAGTCGCAGGTTTTCCATAGAACGGCTGTCAAGATTCTGGGCCTCATCCACTATGAAGGCCACATTACCGCCCCAGGGCAGTTGCTTTATGGCAAATGCGTTCAATCGATTGAGGGCCTGTACCTTGCTTAGGGTCTCATCTGACTTTGCCAATCTGAGATCAACAAGCGCCATATGAAGCATCTGGTCAAATGTCAAGTCAGTATTGAAAATCACGGCAACTTTCGTGTTTTCATCAAGCCGCTCAAGTGCGGTATTGATAAGGATGGTCTTACCGGTGCCCACTTCACCGATAATGGTAATAAATCCACGCCGTTCATGGATTCCATAGGTGAGTGAGGCGAGCATTTCAATATGCCCCCGGCTCAAGTACAGAAACTTGGGATCCGGTGTCAGTTCAAACGGCCTTTCAGAAAATCCAAAATAGTTGCAGTACATAGGCTACATTCTCGCTTATGCTCGAAGTTTGAGGTGCAAGGATCGCTTCGACCCTTCGACCCTTCGACAAGCTCAGGGCTCAGGGCACGCTTGAGGCTGGAGGCAATGTGTATTGAATCGTATGCCTCAAACCTCCAACCTTAGACCTTGTACCTTTCTTCCCCTCACTTTTTCATCTCAGGTATCGAGGTCAAAACCGGCACCTCAAGATACTCTTCCACATCATCTGTCTTCTCCAGGCTATCATCCAGATACTCCATAAAGAAGGCCAGCCCCAGGCCTCCAAAACCGCCCAGGAACAACGCAAGCACCATATTTAACATAACCTTTGGACTCACGGGCTCGAGGGGTGGCCTGGCAGGCTCAATCAGGCTGACATTGGCAATCTTTTCCGTATCCATGGCATTGGAGATCCGGGATTCTTCAAACTTGGTGAGATACAGCTGGTAGTTTCGATGATCCATCTCTACCTCATGCTTAAGCTCGTTAAGCGCTACCTCGATTTGATTGAGCTTTTCGAGTTTGCTCCTGTATTCAGAGAGCTGCCCTATCTGAGTATCCTTCTTGGCCTTCAGGGCTTTTATCTCGGCCTCGTTTCTGAAAAGCTCCTCTTGCAGGCGTTGATACGTGACATTCATCCCGGAGCGGCTCGTTCCATAGCGTTTTGCCTCATGGGTTGCCAGCTTTGCTCTCACCATTTGGACCTCATCTCTGACATTTTTAACCAGCCGGCTCTGGACAGTATACTTGGTGAGGAGTTCCTTTTCCTTGATCTCGAGCTCTACGAGCCGTGCCTGAAGGGTGTTTATTACGTACGGGCTGTGCTCGACTTCCTCACTCTGAGGTATGGTCGTGGGCGTAGCGGCCACTTGCTGACGAATCTGGCGGATTCGGTTTTCTGCCTCGGCTTCCTGGCTTATGGTCTGGTTTAACGCAGTGCGCAGGTCAGCCTCCTGTCTGAGAAGAAGGCTCTTTTCTTCATCAATGGAGGTGACATTGTGCTGCCTTTTGAAGGCCTTAAGGTTTTCTTCTGCCTGCTTCAGCCGGCCTTTCAATATCTGAGCCTGCTCCTGGAAAAACGTATACGATTGAGGGTTTTTGTGTACATTAACATGATGGTCGAGGTAGAAACTGACGAGTGAGTTCACTGCAGTGGCTGCCATATGAGGGTCGGTGTGTGTGAAACGTATATCAATGACATCGGATTTCTTTACCCCTTCAACCTTGAGATCCTTCTGAAGCCTGAGTACTGCTTTCTCCAGAGGCGACTGATCAGCATCGCGGGGATTAAAAAAACGACGCACCACTCCTTTTTTGGGGTTTTGTAAACTCTTGTATATCGAGGTAGGCCCCAGGGAGCTGACAACCTTCTCGGCCAGGAATTGACCTTTGAGGATCTCGATCTCGGAGTTGATCTGTTCCTCACGGTTGAAACTGAATACTGGATTGATATTTCCGCTGGCAGGAACCGTTGGTACAAAGATATTTTCCCTGCCGACCTTGATGAGGATCTGAGAGGTGGCCTCATAGGTAGGTTTGATCAATACCGTGCCGATAGCAACTGTGCAGACGGTGGCAAAGAAAAAAAGCAGGATCTGCAGCTTGCGCTTGAAAACAATGTGGAGAAAATCCCTCAGGGACGTTTTGGTTATTTCTGGTGTATCCATTTTGTAACCCCGTTTTTGAATGAAACTCTATGCCCTACAGCCACAACGAAGCATCAAAGAAATTTCTCGCCATTCGTTACTCGTTGCGCAGGGATGAAGAATTCCTTCTTATCTAGTTTCCAGTTTCGAGTTTCAAATTTTTTTCTCTGTATGATGACTGAGGTAGAGTTCCACCTGACGAGTCTGCTCGTGTGAGAGCTCCCCAAATTGTAACCCACAGCGTCTAAATTCAAAACTCATAGGGAATAACGTGGTTCCATTTTTTTCTACATCATAGACCAGCGTGCACGGCACTTTGGGGAGATAATAGCCGTTATTGATAATAAAAATATCGATCTTCAATAATGTTTCTACGTCCCTCCCCGGATTTGGCTTATGTAAATACTGAAAGCACAGCCCACCTCGGCTGATATCTAAAAGCTCTCCCGATTTGGAAAATTCCGGTCTCAACACAACAAATGTGAGCTCTTTTGGGTTTAATCGTACATTCCTTCTGCGCTCAGTATTCATAATTCACCTCGCACGTATGATAATTGGAGTATATGTTTCTGAATTTATGAGTGAAGAAAAACATATCCCCATTTTATTGGTTTGGGTACCTAGCCAAAACTTAATAAGATCTTTAATTTATTAAAAAATCAAGGGGGATTTTAGTGGGTATGGAATGGGTATATGATATACCCACTTTTTAAATGGAGCGAAATGCGTGCATATCGTTGGCAAGCTTGTATTTCAGGGAATTTATTGGGACAATTTTTACAAAAATTTCCCATAAATTAAGAAAAATCGATAAAAATTATTGCATGTTTTTTGAGATGATAAAGGATGAAAGCGTGCTATTCTTGATCCAATTCGGATTTCATATACGCCTTCAGGTTGATTCCTGAATTATGTAAATCGAGCTTCCTTCGAATATTTTTCCGGTGGGTTTTCACAGTGGATAAAGTAATATACAGGTGCTTTGCTATTTCCTGGTTTGACATCCCACTTCTAATTAACGAGGCGATACGCAACTGGGTGGTGGAAAGAGAGAGGGCGATTTTTATGTCATTGGCCAAACCAGATGTTAAATCTCTGATACAGTTCGTTAACAGATCAAAATCTGCTCTATATCGTTCAATATTTTTGTCCTGCCGAAGCTTTTCTATGATTGGTATGATATAGCTCCTTATTCTTTGAATGACCAGCTTTTCAGACTCTTTTTGTGTGATATCTAAATTTCTTGCAAGGACAGAGAGTGCCCTGTTGGTTTCAATTAATTGTTTGTTTAACCTCGACAGCTCTGCCTCTCTCTTTTTCATGGCCTGTTCAGCCCGCTTGCGCTCTGTCACATCCCGTAAAATTCCCCTGAATCCTGTTGCATTGCCCTTCGAATCTTTCATGAGTGATACAGATGCCTCAATATTTCTTCGGCCCTCATTTTTCCTTATAATTTCAACATCAACTATATTTTTGGGTTTACCTGTTTTGTACACCTTATTAAAAACTTTATATACTTTCCCGGCAGTTTTTTTATCTGTGCACTCTCGATTATTCATATCTAACAATTCATCTCTACTGTATCCGAGCATTTGACATATTGAATCATTAAAGAAGGTGAAGTTCCCTGCCATATCAACCTCATAATAGCCTTCCTCAATGCTTTCAAGGATGGTTCGATATTTCTCCTCACTCTCCTGAATTGCCTTCTCTGCCTGTACCTGCTCGGTGATGTTTCGCGTAATCTGAATACAGCTTTCAATAGCGCCGGATTCATTTTTGAGAGGAACAGCATACGAATCCAGATATATTGCTTCCTCCTTGTTCTTTAGTGAAGGTCGAGATAGGTAAGAGTGTTCGATTTGACCAGACTTGATGGCTTTTATGCTTGGGCATTCAGGGCAGGGGGTGTCTCTTTTGACAAAAAAAGTAT
>Ga0315545_1003322_pt1 | contig 13852 bp, 8 predicted proteins | sample SalMarSW160210MG_FD_203096 | JGI IMG/M metagenome (GOLD analysis project Ga0315545, IMG submission 203096) | Salt marsh sediment microbial communities from the Plum Island Ecosystem LTER, Massachusetts, United States - Salt Marsh Sediment SW1602-10 ... | reverse complement strand
TCAGCTCATGGAAGCCGCGGATCGCATCGTCGAGCTCGAGGGGATTCAGCTGGAGAGAGACGCCGAGATCATCCGGCTCAACACGGCACTCGAGGATCTCGGCGCCGCCCGGGAACGGGTCTCCCAGCTCGAGGGCGAGTTGGGAGTATGCAAGGCCGAGGTCGAGGCACGCCAGGCGCGCATCGCCGAGTTGGGGGCGAGTGCGGCCGGTGCGGCGGAGGAGGCTGAGGAGGCTGAGGAGGTTCCCGAGGCCGAAGAGACGCCTGTCAAGACCGCAGCGGCTGATGTCACGTTCGGAAAGGAGGAGGCAACCGCCAAGATGGCGGAGATCGCCGCCCGAACCGCGGGCGGTGTGCCTCTGGTCGACGACGATCTCAAGAAGGTGCACGGCATCGGCCCGAAGCTCGAGCAGCTGCTCAAGGGCCTGGGTATCACCAGCTTCCGTCAGGTCGCCGGCTTCCGTTCCGAGGACATCGCCTACGTGGCGGCCGCACTCGAGTCGTTCCCCGGCCGGATCGTGAGAGACGACTGGATGAGCAGCGCCGCCGAGCAGCACGAGAAGAAGTACGGGGAGCCTCTCTAGGCCGCGCTCAGCCCTTGACCACGCCGATCGGGACCAGGCGGGCCACCCTCGCCGCCAGCCGGGCCCGCTCGCAGACGTCGACCACCTCGTCCACGTCCTTGTAGGCGTAGGGCGCCTCCTCGGCGAGCAGCTTGACTGATCCGGGACGCACCGCGATGCCGGAGTCCTCGAGACGCCGGCGCACCTCTCCGCCGGTCTGCTGCTTCTTGGCCGCGGTGCGGCTCATCACCCGGCCGGCCCCGTGGGCTGCCGAGGCGAAGGCGGGGTTGTCTGCGACCCCGCGCAGCACCCACGAGGCCGTGCCCATGCTTCCCGGAACGAGGACCGGCTGGCCGATGTCGCGCAAGTCGGCTGGGAGGTCGGGGTGACCCGGCCCGAACGCTCTGGTGGCGCCCTTGCGGTGCACGCAGAGCCGCGCTCTCCTCCCCGCGATCTCGTGGGTCTCGAGCTTCGCCAGGTTGTGGGCGACGTCGTACACGAGCCGCATGCCGGTGCTGTCCACACTCATGCCGAAAGCGGATGCGAAGGCGAGTCGGGCGGCGTGGGCGAGCACGTGGCGATTCGCCCAGGCGAAGTTCGCGGCCGCCTCCATCGCTCCCAGGTAGCGCGATCCCTCGGGGGAATCGACCGGGACACAGGCGAGCTGACGATCGGGCACCGTGATGCCGTAGCGGCCCACGGCCTTGCCCATCAACCGAAGCTGATCGGTGCAGGTCTGGTGCCCGAGTCCACGTGACCCGCAGTGGATCATCACGGTCACCATCCCGGCGGAGAGGCCGAACGCCGCCGCCGCCGTCTCGTCGAACACCTGGTCGACGACCTGAACCTCGAGGAAATGGTTCCCGGCCCCGAGTGATCCGAGCTGGCCGGCTCCTCGCTCCAGGGCACGAGCGCTGATCTGCTCCGGATCGGCTCCCCGCGACGTGCCCCGCTCCTCGCAGCGCTCCAGATCCTCCTCCCACCCGTACCCCGCCGCCAGGACCGCAGCCCCTCCGTCGCGCAGCACCGAGGCGAGCAGCCCCTTCTCTGCGATGGCGCCCTTGCCGAGGCCGCGTGGGATGTGCACGTCGAGTTGGGCCATGACCTCGTCGCGCCGCGACCGGAACTCGTCCTCTTCGAAGTTCGAAGCCAGCAGCCGCACCCCGCAGCAGATGTCGAAACCGACACCGCCCGGCGAGACGACGCCACCCGCGGCCACGTCGGTGGCGGCGACCCCGCCGATGGGGAAGCCGTATCCCCAGTGGATGTCCGGCATCGCCAGCGAGGCCTCCACGATGCCCGGAAGATGGGCGACGTTGGCTACCTGGCGAATCGCCTGGTCCTCGACGGCCTTGGCCAGGAGCGCCTCACTGGCGAATATCCGCCCCGGCACGAGCATCCCGTCCTGCCGCGGCAGCTCCCAGGTCACGTCTGAGGTCGCTCGGAGCTCCATGACTCCACTGTACGGGACATGCGGGGAGACCGAGCCTTCACACGTCGAAGACGATCTCGGCCTTCCATGCTTCCGCGGCCTGGACGACGGTCAGCCCGTGGTAGGTGACCGCCTTGACCGGAGGCCCCGTCAGCTCGACACCTGCCAAGGGTGCCCCTCCGGCAACCATGGTGGCGGCGATCTCGCCGGCGCCGGATCGTGCCGTCTCGGCAGAGAAGCTGCAGAACGCCTGGTCGCCCGTCTCGCTTCGGTACAGCAGCTCGGAGAGCAGGTCGACGAGCAGCTCAGTCGGGTTCACGGCGGTCACCTCGAAAGCCACTTCCTGGCTCGGTTCGAGTGCGGCCACGTCGACCATCAGATCGAACATGCCATACGCCGCGTTCGCCATCAGCTCACCAAGCGTCTTCCCCGTGACGGCGATCGTAACGTCGGCGGTGTGTGGCAGGATGCGGTACCGGCTCACTCGGACAGCGTATCAACCGGTCGGGGCGGTAGGCGGCTCCGGTGGTGATATTCCGATCGGCAGAATCGTGGCCCCGATTCTTGCGGTAACTTACGCTCATGAGCGTCGCCTCGGTTCCGTTTGCCCTCGGGGAGCGGATGGCTCGCCTGGCCGTCCCGGAGCCGCACGAGACGATTGCGCCCCAGTTACCGGACGGCTCCGCCATCGAGAGGATGTGCGTTCTCTTCGAGCACCTCGCCGACTTCGTCGAGCGGACCGAGCATCCCGTGGTGTACGCCGGGGACTGCATGGCGAGCATCGGGGTGCTGGCCGGGCTCGAGCGGAAAGGCTTGTTCCCGACCGTCTACTGGTTCGACGCTCACGGCGACTTCAACACCTCTGAGACCAGCCCCTCGGGCTTCTTGGGGGGGATGCCGCTGGCCATGATCACCGGGCGTGGGGACCTGAGCCTCCTCGAAGCCGTCGGGTTGACGCCGATTCCGGACGAGTGTGTGATCCTTTCGGGGGCGCGCGACCTCGACCCGAAGGAGGCGGAGGCGATCGCACAGTCCGGGCTCCAGCAACTGTCGGTTCGCGAGGTTGCCCACGCTGTACCGCCGGGCGGCCCACTGTTCGTTCACATCGACGTCGACGTGGTGAATCCACAAGAGATGCCGGCGGTTTCTTGCCCGGCCACGGGGGGACCCGGGGTCGCCGCGGTACGCGTTGCCATGATCCATCTGGCTGCAACCGATCGGGTGGTGGGGTTGTCGGTGGGGGCTCCGGATCCTGAGCTTCCCGGAGCGGCGGTCGCCGCGGCCGCCACCCGTCGCCTGGCGGCGCCCTTCCTGGCCGACGCTCTGCACTCGTGACCGCGGCGCTGATCGCCCTCAGTCCTCCATCACGTGGGCGACGGCGCGGGCGATGCGCCGGGCCCGGGTGTTCGGGCGCACCGCGTCGCTGATCCAGACCAGAATCTCCTTGCGGCGCGACGGTGGTGAATCGCAGAAGGCGCGGAGGGCCCCCTCGACGGACGATAAAGCCGCGGCGAAGTCGTCCGGCACCGGAACCTCGCGGGAGGCGGTATCTCGCTGCAGCATGAACTCGACCGTGTCGCCGTTGCGGAGATGCAGTGTCTCTCGCACGTCGGCATTGAGCAGGATCCGGTGCCGCCCTCCGCCGGCAGGGATCAGGGTGGCGCGGAGCGGGAAGCCGTTGATCGTGCCCACGACGGGTACGTGGCCCCTGGCGCCGAAGGAGATGCTGACGTCCTGCGGCACGTCGACGGCGTAGTTCATGCCCCGCTTGATGATCTCCCCCGAGAATCCCTTCGTCCTCGCCATGGTGCATTGTCGCAAATCGGTCGGAATCGTGAGCCGCCAATTGCCCTGTTTTCGCGGCCTCGTGGCAAGCGCCACTCGGGTCATCGTGTACAGTCGTGAGCACCGCCGACACCCTGCGGGAGCCGGCGCGCCGTCGTTTCCACGGAGTTGATCGAGGAGCCGAGAGCATGACCCGCCACCTCGCCGAGTTGAGTCGGGCCGATGACTTCCTGCGGCGCCACATCGGCCCCGACGACGCCGAGATCGCCACCATGCTCGAGGCGGTCGGCGCCGCTTCTCTCGACGACCTCGTCGACAAGGCCGTGCCACCGACCATCCGGATGCAGGGGGACCTCGCTCTGCACGGGCCGTCATCAGAAGCGGAGGTGCTCGAGCGGCTTCGCCGTGTCGCCGCCAAGAATCAGGTGTACACCTCGCTGATCGGAATGGGGTACTACGGCACCCACATGCCGGCGGTGATCGTGCGCAACGTCCTCGAGAACCCTGGGTGGTACACCGCCTACACGCCCTATCAGGCGGAGATCTCCCAGGGCCGGTTGGAGGCCATGCTCAACTTTCAAACCGCGGTGAGCGACCTCACCGGGATGGAGATCGCCAACGCATCGCTGCTCGATGAGGCGACGGCGGCCGCCGAGGCCATGACGATGCTGCGCCGAATCAGCGACGGCGATTCCGGGGTGTTCTTCGTCGACTCCGATTGCCATCCACAGACGATCGAGGTGGTGCGAACCCGGGCCGAGCCGCTCGGCATCGAGGTCGTGGTGGGTGATCCGGCTGAGGATCTCGCCGGTACGGACCCCTACGGGGTGCTGCTTCAGTACCCGGGATCGAGCGGACGGGTGCGTGACGACCGCGGGCTCGTTGCCGAGCTGAAGCGAAGAGGCGTGATGGTGGCAGTCGCCGCCGACCTGCTGGCGCTGACACTGACGGTTCCGCCGGGGGAGATGGGCGCCGACGTCGTCGTCGGCACGTCGCAGCGTTTTGGCATTCCCCCGATGTTCGGAGGGCCCCACGCCGGCTACCTCGCGACCAGGGACGCCTTCAAACGCTCGATTCCCGGTCGCCTCGTCGGGGTGACGAAGGACACCGAGAGTCGCGTGGCCTTGCGCCTTGCGCTCGCCACTCGTGAGCAGCACATCCGCAGAGAGCGCGCCACCTCCAACATCTGCACCGCCCAGGTGCTTCCGGCCGTGATCGCCGGATTGTTCGCCGTCTACCACGGCCCCGACGGGTTGCGGACCATCGCCGAGCGGGTACACCGGCTCACTGCTGCTCTTGCCGCCGGACTCGCCGCCGGAGGCGTCGAGGTCGTCAACCCGACGTGGTTCGACACACTCACCGTGCGAGTGCCGAACCGGGCCGAGGAGGTGGTTGCGGCCGCCGAAGACCGCAAGATCAACCTCCGGTACGTCGATGCTCACACCGTGACGGTGGCGCTGGACGAGACGACCACGCCTGCGATCGTCGACGCCGTCTTGGAGTCCTTCTTCGTCGACGGGATGGTGTGCGATCTGGAGCCGTCGGCGGCCGGCGGGATCCCCGACGATCTGGCCCGCACCAGTGCCTACCTCAGCCATCCGGTGTTCCACCGGCACCGGAGCGAGACCGAAATGATGCGGTACCTGAGGAGACTGCAAGCCAAGGACATCGCCTTGGATCGTTCGATGATCCCGCTCGGCTCGTGCACGATGAAGCTCAACGCCGCCACCGAGATGCTGCCGATCACCTGGCCGGAGTTCGCCTCCATCCACCCCTTCGCACCGCTGGACCAAGCGGAGGGCTACCTCGAGCTGATCGGCGACCTCGAGCGGTGGTTGGCCGAGCTGACCGGCTACGACGCCGTGTCGCTCCAGCCGAATGCCGGGGCGCAGGGCGAGTACGCAGGATTGTTGGCGATCCGCGGATACCACCAGAGCCGTGGGGAAGCGCACCGCAACGTTTGCCTGATTCCAGCCTCGGCGCACGGCACGAACCCGGCCAGCTCTGCCATGGCGGGCCTCGAGGTGGTCGTGGTTGCCACCGATCGGGACGGCAACATCGACCTCGGCGATCTGCGGCGCAAGACGGAGGAGCACGCCGAGCACCTGGCGGCGCTCATGATCACCTACCCGTCGACCCACGGTGTGTTCGAGCCCACTGTGAGCGAGGTGTGTGAGATCGTGCACGAATGCGGCGGGCAGGTGTACGTCGACGGGGCGAACCTCAACGCGCTGCTCGGGATCGCCAAGCCGGGCGAGTTCGGAGGCGACGTCTCCCACCTCAATCTGCACAAGACGTTCGCCATCCCGCACGGAGGAGGCGGTCCCGGTGTCGGCCCAATCGGGGTGCGCTCCCACCTCGAGCCGTTCCTCCCCGGCCACCCGCTCGTCCCCGATCAGGCGGGCGCCCGGGACGGCCTCGGCGCCGTGTCTGCCGCCCCCTGGGGTTCCGCCGGGATCCTGCCGATCTCCTGGTCGTACATCGCCCTCATGGGCGCCGCCGGCCTGCTGCGAGCAAGCCAGGTGGCGGTGCTCAGCGCCAACTACATTGCCGCCAGGCTCGCTCCCCACTACCCGGTGCTCTACACGGGACCGAACGGCCTCGTCGCCCACGAGTGCATCGTCGACCTGCGGGAGATCAAAGCCGAGGTGGGAGTGACCGCCGACGACGTGGCCAAACGCCTCATCGACTACGGCTTTCACGCCCCAACAATGTCGTTTCCCGTCGCCGGGACCCTGATGATCGAACCCACCGAGTCAGAGAGCCTCGCCGAGCTCGATCGCTTCTGCGACGCCATGGTCGCCATCAAGGCCGAGATCGACCAGATCGCTGCCGGCGAGATGCCGTTGGTCGACAGCCCGCTGCGCAACGCTCCCCACCCGGCCGAGGACCTGATGGCGGCGGGTTGGTCGCGCCCCTACTCGCGCCAGGCGGCCGCCTATCCGGCCGCCGGGCTGTACGGCGACAAGTACTGGCCGCCGGTGAGCCGGATCGACGCCCACTACGGCGACCGGAACGTGGTGTGTGTCTGCCCGCCGATCGAGGAGCACCGATGACCACGGATCCCCGGACACGATGACCACGATCCTCGTCTCTTTCCTGATCAGCCTGGGTGTGAACGGCGTCTTCTTCGCCGTGGCCGCGATACGCAAGACCGATGTCGTGACCGACCTCTCCTACAGCCTCACCTTCGCCGTTGTCACGATCACACTCCTGGTCGCCGGCGGCGCTCCTGTGACGACTCAGGTGGTGCTTGCCGTCTTCGTCCTCGTCTGGGCGGTGCGTCTCGGGGTGTATCTCGTTCGGCGCATCCTGACGGTCAAGGTCGACCATCGCTTCGATGACATGCGGGAGAGACCGCTGCGTTTCGCCCGCTTCTGGCTCCTACAGGCGGTGTCGGTCGCCGTCATCATGCTCCCGGTCACCTACGGGCTCGGCCATTCGAACCCGCCGGATCCCAATGCCTGGGTCGTGCTCGGAGGAATAGTCTGGCTGGTCGGGCTGATCATCGAATGGGTGAGTGACGAGCAGAAGTACGCGTTCAAGTGCGATCCCGAGCGGAGAGACGGGTTCATCGATAGCGGGCTCTGGAGGTACTCCCGCCACCCGAACTACTTCGGCGAGATGCTTGTCTGGTGGGGGGTGTTCGTCTGCACAATGCCCTTCCTGAGCGGGCTGTCGTATCTCGTAGTGATCGGCCCGATCTTCATCACCGTGCTGCTCCTGTTCGTCTCGGGCGTCCCGCTACTCGAGAAGAGCGCGGAGACTAGGCACGGCGCCGATCTCGCGTACCAGGAGTACAAGCGGCGCACGAGCTTGCTCGTGCCTCTTCCCCCAAGGGCGGAAGGCAGCGGCCGGTTTCGCCGGTGAGCCCCTCATCCCGAGCTGGTTCCCGTCAGGCGCAGCAGTCTGCCCGGATGATGCCCAGGTTCCTCCACGCCCGAAAGCGCTGAGGCGAGGACCGAGACCACGTCTCGTCTGCAGATCCGGAGAGGAGAGTGGTCGGAGCGAAGCACAGGTCTCTGCGCTGCCGAGCTGCCGCACCGGGCCGATCCGCAGGCCGCTACGGCCACTCAACTACCATCCCAAGCCATGTTCACCCGTCGGGTGAGGGTCACCGATGAGAGTGGCGCCATAGCTGACACCGATCGCAGCCGCGGAGCGCGAGATCGCGACACTGCCCTCGTGCTGGGCTTCATTGGTGTGATGGTGGTCGTGTACGCGGCACTGTCCATCACCGGGTACTTCACGTTCGACAACGCGGGTTTTGACACCGCGATCTTTGGCAACACGCTGTGGCGTCTTGCCCACGGCTTGTCCGATCAGTCGGCGATGACCGGGGCGCACCAATTCGCCGACCACATCTCACTGATCCTCTTTCTCTTCGTCCCGTTCTTCCGGATCGGCATCGATGCGGGGTTCGCGGCTCTCTACATGGGCCTCGCTGTCTCTACGGGTCTGGTGGCGTTGGCAGTGTGGCGACTCGGTATCCTCGAGCGGCTGGACGGGAGGCTTCTCCGTCTCCTCGTGGTCGTCACGCTCGTTGCGCCGCCGGCCGTGCTCGTGACCCGGACGGCTTTTCACGCCACCAGCTTGGGGCTGGGCCCGTTGGCGATGACGCTGGCCGAGGGCTCGCGTCCACGCCCGTCGCGATACTGGTGGATCTGGCCTGTGTTGGCGGCAGCCTGTCGTCAGGAACTCGCCGCGGCCGTGGTTATCGCCGGGTTGCTCCTGTGGAAGAGAAATCGGCAGGCAGCGATCCTCACGTCGATCATCGGCGGCGTGATGCTGGTCGCCTCCCTCGTCTGGATACTGCTCAGTCCCCTCGAGGGGGTCAGCGCCGGCTACTCATTTTCTCACCTGGGCGACACGCCATCCGGGATCGCCCTCGGCACCCTCAGGAATCCCGGCGCCGTACTGGGGCCGCTGTTCGACACGGATGTGGTGCTGAACCTCGCCGGATGGCTATTGCCGTTCGGTCTGATCGCCTCACTCCGCGCCTGGCCGTGGCTTCTCGTCGCCCTGCCGCTGGTGATGATCCCGGTGCTCAGCAACAAGCCGATCTTCAACGCATACTGGGAGCACTACTGGCACATCCTGCTGGTGGCAGGGTCGATCAGCGCTGTGATCGGGCTCGCCCGCCTGAATGCCTGGTGGACTCATGTCTATCCGGCAATCCTGGTGTCGTTCTCCGCACTCATGTGGATCGTGTGGTTCTCAGACGTGAGCCACATCGTCGCGGTGTCCACCGATCCGGCGTCGCAGGCCGTGTACGAGCAGCTCGTTGACGAGCCCGAAGTGTCGCTCTCGACGACATCCGCTACGGTGGTCCGTCTCTCGGATCGGGAAACCGTCATGATGTTCCCGCGACCGTTCGTCTGTGTCCGCCGGACGTTCGGGTTCTTCGAATCCCCACCGGAGCCTCCATCTGTGGTGGTCGTCGACGAGAGACTGGAGGACGGTGTCGCTGGACCCGGCTGGGATGCCATGATGGAGCTCCTGGAATCCGCGTACGAGCCCCAGGTCATCGACGACGACATCACGATCTGGAGAATGGCCGACCCGGCCACGGCTGCAAGCCTCTACACGCCATGTGACCTGGAGGGCGATGCCGGCTGAGCCCTCGAGGGAACGGGGGACGATGCAGCCGGTGAGCCGATCCGCGGCTAGAGGCTTGACGTGTAGGCGACGAGCGAGCGCATGTAGTTGACGCGCTCGTAGCCGGCCGGATCGGTCGAAGACTGCTGGCTCAGGCTCCCCTTTGCCTGCTCGATGGAGACGTACTCCCGGTCGGCGAACCAGGACTCCATGTCGAAGAGCACGGTTGCCACATGGCCAGCCCCGTACTTGAGCAGGGCGGACGTCATCATCGTGACGTCCGCGCCGGCCAGGATGAGCTTCACCACGTCCTCACCAGTGTGGACTCCGGAGCTGGCGGCGAGCGAGCCGGTGACGCGGCCCCTGAGGATCGCCATCCACCGCAGCGCCAGCCGCATGTTGACGGGATCGGAGAGCATCAGGTCCGGCACGACCTTGAGCTCGTCGAGGTCGATGTCCGGTTGGTAGAAACGATTGAACAGCACCAGGCCGTTGGCACCGGCGTCGAGAAGGCGTCGGGCCATGTTCGCCATCGACGAGAAGTATGGGCTGACCTTCACGGCCAGTGGGATGGACACTGCGCCGCGGACCGCCTCGACGAGTTCGAGGTCCTCGAGCTCGACCTCCTTGCCACCCGTGTCGACGTCCGCCGCCACCCGGTAGACGTTCAGCTCGAGCGCGTCGGCGCCCTCGTCCTCGAGCTGCCGCGCATAGGCAGTCCACCCTCCGGTCGACTGGCCGTTCAGGCTCGCGATCACGGGGATGCTCAGCTCTTGTTTTGCGCGCCGCAGCGTCTCCAGATAGTTGTCGGGGCCGGCGTTGTAGTCGTTCATCTCGGGGATGTAGCCGCCGAACGATTCCGCCGAGATCTCGGCGCCGTACTCGAAGAGCTGGTGAGCCTCCATGGCGTCGTGCTCTATCTGCTCCTCGAACAGGGAAGGCAGCACGACGGCAGAGGCCCCGGCTTCCTGCAATTCGAGGAGGCTGTCGATTGATCCGGTCAGCGGTCCCGCCGAGGGCACCACCGGGTTGGCAAGCTCCAATCCCAGATACCGAGTAGTGATGTCGACGGTCATTCTTCAGCCTCCTCGAACACCGCGGTCCGCTCGACGTTGACCATCTGTTCATAGAGATGCCACCTGTTGTCGATGTCGTCCTGGGCTAGCTGGGTGAGTTCCTCAGCGTGCTTCGGATTCGAGCGTGTCAACATGGCAAAGCGCCCCTCGTTCTTGGCGAACTCCTTGAATGGGACTGTGGGACTGCGGCTGTCGAGCTTCAGGGCGGGCTGGCCGAGAGCGCCGGCAGCCGAGTCATAGCGATACAGCGGCCAGTAGCCGGATTCGGCGGCCTCCTTTTGGTGCTGCATCATCGTGGCCATGTCGATGCCGTGGGCGATGCACGGGCTGAAGGCGATGATCAGGGAGGGCCCGGGGTGGGCCTCGGCCTCGCTGAATGCCTTGACGACCTGTGTCATGTTGGCTCCCATCGCAACCTGTGCCACATAGACGTTGCCGTAGCCCATGGCGATCATGCCGAGGTCCTTCTTGGCCGTCGCTTTCCCGCCTGCGGCGAACTTGGCGACCGCGGCTCGCGGAGTGGCCTTGGAAGCCTGGCCGCCCGTGTTGGAGTAGACCTCGGTGTCGAGAACGAGGATGTTGACATCGCGATTCTGGGCGAGCACGTGATCGAGGCCACCGAAGCCGATGTCGTAAGCCCAGCCGTCGCCTCCGATGATCCACACGCCCATACGGACCAGGTAGTCCGTCAGGCTTGCCAGGTTGCGGGCGTCGGGACCTTCGATGTCGCCGATGACGCGTTTGAGTTCGGCGACCCGCTCTCGCTGCTTGGCGATGCCCTCCTCGGTGCTCTGATCCGCCGTCAGGATGTCGCCGGCGAGGCCTCCGACCTGCGAGGAGAGCTTCTCGAGGAGCCAGCGCGCCGTGGCGCTCTGTTGATCGATCGCCAGGCGCATGCCGAAGCCGAACTCGGCGTTGTCTTCGAACAGCGAGTTTGACCAGGCCGGGCCTCGCCCGTTGCCGTCGATGGCGTAGGGGGTGGTTGGGAGATTGCCGCCGTAGATCGACGAGCAGCCGGTGGCATTGGCGATCAGGATGCGATCCCCGAACATCTGGCTGAGGAGCTTGACATAGGGGGTTTCGCCGCAGCCCGCGCACGCCCCGGAGAACTCGAAGAGCGGCTGGAGCACCTGGGAGCCCTTCACCGTATCGACCTTGGCCTTGGTGCGGTCGAACTCGGGGATGGAGCGGAAGTACTCGAAATTGGCCCGCTCGGCGTCGAGGTGGTCGATCTTCGGCGCCATGTTGATGGCCTTGTGCCGCGCCTCCTCCTTGCTCTTGGCGGGGCAGACGTTGACGCAGACCTGGCATCCCGTGCAATCCTCGGGCGCCACCTGGACCGTGACGTTCTTGCCGGCGAAGTCGCGGCCCTTCCACGCCTTGGTCCGGAAGGTGTCGGGAGCATCGGCGATGGCCTCCGGCTCGTACACCTTGATGCGGATGGCGGCGTGCGGGCACACCAGGGCACAGCGGCCGCAGTCGATGCAGACGTCCGGGTCCCAGATCGGGATCTCGTGGGCGATGCTGCGCCTCTCCCACCGGGTGGTCGCCGTCGGAAAGGTCCCGTCCACCGGAAGGGCGCTCACCGGGAGCAGGTCTCCCTTGCCGGCGATGAGCACTCCCGTAATCCGTTGCACGAAGTCGGGAGCCTCCGCAGGGACGGGGAGACGGAGCGCCTTGTCGGAGGTCACCTCGGCCGGCACCGTCACCTCGTGGAGGGCGGCGAGGGCGCCGTCGACAGCAGCGAAGTTGCGGTTGATCACGACCTCGCCGCGCTTGCTGTACGCCCTGCGGATGGACTCCTTGATGGCATCGATCGCCTCGTCGCGAGGCAGGAACTCGGCGAGAGCGAAGAAGCAGGTCTGCAGCACGGTGTTGATGCGTCCGCCGAGGCCGGCATCCTTCGCCACCTTGTCGCCGTCGACGACGAAGAAGCGGAGCTTCTTGTCGATGATCTGGCGCTGGGCGATCTCGGGGATCTGGTCCCAGACCTCGTCCGGCCCATAGGGGCTGTTGAGGAGGAAGGTGGCTCCGGGACTGGCGACCTCGAGTACGTCGGTCTTCTCCATGAACCCGAATTGGTGGCACGCCACGAAGCTCGCCTGGTTGACGAGGTACGCGGAGGTGATCGGACGGGGCCCAAAGCGGAGATGCGAGACGGTCATCGCCCCCGACTTCTTCGAGTCATATACGAAGTATCCCTGGGCGTATTGGTCCGTGTGGCCGCCGATGATCCTCACCGAGTTCCTGTTGGCGCCCACGGTGCCGTCACTGCCGAGTCCGAAGAAGACGGCGCGCACGATCTCGTCTGGGTCGCTCCACTCGGCCACGACCGGCAGGCTGGTGTGGGTCACGTCGTCGGTGATGCCGACCGTGAAGTGGTTCTTCGGGCTCTCTTTTTCCAGCTCGGAGAACACCGCGAGCGCCATCGGGGGCGTGAACTCCTTCGAGGACAGCCCGTAGCGGCCGCCGATCACCTTGGGCGGGTTGGCGCGTTCTTCGACGAAGGCGGCCACGGCGTCGAGGTAGAGCGGCTCGCCGGGCGCTCCCGGCTCCTTGGTGCGATCCAGGATGGCGACTGCTTTCGCTGTCTCCGGCACCGCCGCCACGAAATCGGCCGCCGAGAACGGGCGATAGAGGCGGACCGCCACCACGCCGACCTTCTCGCCTCGGGCGACGAGGTGATCGACGGCTTCCTGGGCGGCGCCGACGCCCGATCCCATGAGCACGACGACGCGCTCTGCATCGGGAGCGCCGTGGTAGTCGAAGAGGTGATAGGCGCGGCCGGTGAGCTTCGCCAGGTGATCCATGTCGGCTTGCACGATGCCGGGGACGGCGTTGTGGAAGGGGTTGCACGCCTCGCGTGCCTGGAAGAAGACGTCGGGGTTCTGGGCGGTTCCCCGAAGCACCGGACGGTTGGGGTTGAGGGCGCGCAGGCGGTGCTCCACCACCAGGTCGTCGTCGATCATGTCGCGGACGACGTCGTTGGAGATCGCCGTGATCTTGCTGATCTCGTGCGAGGTGCGGAACCCGTCGAAGAAGTGCACGAACGGAACCCTGCTGCGGAGGGTCGCGGAGTGGGCCACGAGAGCGAGGTCCTGTGCCTCTTGCACCGAGCTGGATGCCAGCATGGCGAACCCGGTCTGGCGTGCCCCCATGACGTCGCTGTGGTCGCCGAAGATGCTGAGGGCATGGGTCGCCAGGGTGCGAGCGGCCACGTGAATGACGGTGGGGCTCAGCTCACCGGCGATCTTGTACATGTTCGGCAGCATGAGCAGCAGGCCCTGTGAGGCCGTGAAGGTGCACGTCATGGCGCCGGCCTGCAACGATCCGTGGACCGCAGCAGACGCCCCTCCCTCGCTCTGCATCTCGACCACATCGGGAATCGTTCCCCAAATG
>Ga0315545_1003318_pt1 | contig 13862 bp, 16 predicted proteins | sample SalMarSW160210MG_FD_203096 | JGI IMG/M metagenome (GOLD analysis project Ga0315545, IMG submission 203096) | Salt marsh sediment microbial communities from the Plum Island Ecosystem LTER, Massachusetts, United States - Salt Marsh Sediment SW1602-10 ... | reverse complement strand
GTGGGGGAGACGCCGCCCTTTTCGGCTTTACCCTGAAATTTGACCGGGTGAAACTCAGCTCGCTGGAGGTAAGCCCAAAACAGGTAAAGGACGCCTACCGGCGGGTGGATGAAGAACTGGTGTCGGCCTTAAAGCTGGCGGTAGAGAGGATAGGCTCTTTCCACCAGAAGCAGAAAGATATTCTGGCTAAAGCGGGCGCAGGCCAGCTGATACGTCCGCTGGAGCGCGTCGGCGTCTACGCCCCCGGGGGCACTGCCTCTTACCCCTCGACGGTGCTGATGACGGCCATACCGGCCAGGGTAGCCGGCGTTAAGGAGGTCATTCTAACCACCCCGCCCGGCCCCGACGGAACGGTTCCTCCACCGACATTGGTTGCCGCCGATATTGCCGGCGTCGCCCGTATCTTCTCGGTGGGTGGGGCTCAGGCAATCGCCGCCCTCGCCTTCGGCACCGACTCCGTACCGGCGGTGGACAAGATTTGCGGCCCGGGCAATATCTTTGTCGTTCTGGCCAAGAAGCTGGTTTACGGCGTGGTTGGTATTGACGGCTTGGCCGGCCCCAGCGAGGTAATCATCATCGCCGATGACACGGCCAACCCCGCCTATTGTGCCGCCGACCTTCTGGCCCAGGCGGAGCATGACCTATTAGCTTCGGCTATCTTAATCACCACCTCAGAACGATTGGCCGATGAAGTTAATCAAGAGATAGAGCAGCAGCTAAAGGGCTTGGAGCGTCAATCTATCGCCGCCGAATCCCTGCGCAAGCAGGGGGTAATCGCGGTGGTGGCTGATGTCAACCAGGCTATAGAGCTGGCTAACCTCTATGCCCCGGAGCACCTCTGCCTGATGGTAAAGGGGGCCGATGCCCTGGTCGGGCGGCTGAACAACGCCGGCTGCATCGTTACCGGGGAGAGCGCCACGGTGGTGTTGGGCGATTATGTCTTCGGCCCCAGCCACGTTCTGCCCACCGGGGCTACCGCCCGCTTCGCCTCACCGCTCAATGTGCTTGATTTCGTTAAATTTTCCAGCCTGCTCAGGGTTGATAAGGCGGCTTTAAAAAAGCTGGGCAAAGCCGCCGCCGCTATTGCCAGGGCGGAAGGGCTGGAGGCTCACGCCCGGGCTGTGGAAAAGAGGCTGGAGGCTGATTAATTGAGACTGTTGACAAAATATTTGCCTTATGCTAAAGTAAGCCAGACCGGTAAGAGGGAGATGTTAATTTATACTGCCGCCCACTATTATTACTACTACGCGTTTACCGGGCGCACCGGGACGCTTGGGGGGTAGTGTAATACCGATTTAACAACCAGGAAGCAATCAAATAGGAAAACAAAAAAGACCCTCCCAAGCGGAGGGAATTTTGTTTATATGGGGCATAGAAAGGAAGATACATAAATGTCTAAAGAGGGGATAGTTAAACTGATAAGGCCTGACCTGGTTAATATCTCTGGTTATGCCGCCAGCGAATCGCTGGAGGAGGTGGCCGCTGCGGCCAAGTTGCCGGTGAGCGAGGTCATCAAGCTAGACGCAAACGAGAACCTTTACGGTTGCTCGCCCAAGGTGTTGGAGGCACTGGGCAAATATGGCTCTTTCAGTATTTACCCTGACACTGGCCAGAGGGAGATGAGGGAGTTGCTTCAAGGCTATACTGGCGTCGGCTCTGAACATATTGTCGCCGCCGGCGGCAGCGACCAGATGATAGGCCTTATTATGCAACTGTTTGTCGGCCCCGGCGACGAGGTGATAAACCTTCCGCCCACCTTTGATATATTCCGTTTCGCGACAGTGTTGTGCAACGGCAGGGCGGTCAATGTGCCCAGGGATGAGAACTACAATGCCGATATAGCGGCGATAAAGAAGGCGATAACCAAAAAGACCAAGCTGATAATACTGGCTAACCCCAATAACCCCACCGGTACCCCCACCCCCCAGAAGGATATACTGGAGTTGCTGGACACCGGTGTGCCCTTGCTGGCCGACGAGGCTTACGTCGAGTTCAGCGGCGAGACGGTTACCCCGCTGGTCAACAAGTATGATAACCTGATGGTGCTGAGAACGTTCAGCAAGTGGGCGGGCCTGGCCAGCTTCCGGATTGGCTACGGCATCTTCCCTCCCGAGATTGCCGATTATATAATGAATATAAAAATGCCCTACAGCGTCAGCGCCGCTTCCACGATTGCGGTGAGGGAATCCCTGAATGACATTGGCTTTCTTATGGGTAGGGTAAAGAAGATAGTCGCCGAGAGGGAGCGGCTCTATGAAGAGCTTAAGAAGATTGAGTGGCTGAAGCCCTTCCCCTCAGAAGCTAATTTCATCTTCTGCCACGTTCTTAACGGCACGGCCCGGCAGATACATGAGGGGTTGATGGGCAGGGGGATATTAATACGCTATGCCGGTAACCACCTGCTCAAGGACGCCATTCGTATCGGCGTGGGCAAACCGGAGCATACCGATATCCTGATTAAGGCAATCAGGGAGATAGAGGCAGAGAGAGCTTAAAGCTAACCCGTCTTTAGAGGATTTTTAGGGGGGCTTTAAGCCCCCCTCTTCTTTAACCAGTGTTATTTTTCCCATACCCGCCCGCCCAAAAAGGTTTTACCTTTTAAGGAATATGTAGCCCCGCCCCACCTCATGGGAGAGAGAAAAAACCTTAGACCGCTACTATTATATAGAAGGGGCAATCCCTGTTACATACCACCCTGTTGTCGGCGGTGGCGGTGGTGGTGGTGATTGTGATGTATTATAATAACTAATTTAAAGAGAGGAGACAATACCGCCGCTGCCGCCGTCACCACCATGTCTTCTTCTGTTTATAAACGACAGGGAAGTTGTTAAGAGATTTAACAATTAGGACTTGAATTCTATTGATGCTTCTCGTATTAAGTGTTATAAAATTTAACAATTATAATATACAAACTGGTTTTTAACCGTGGGTAAATGTTATAATATTTAACAATTAGCGAGTAACCCCCCTTGACAATTCTATTTAGGTGTGTTACAATATCTAACAATTATAGCAATAATAATGTTAGTTTATCCTACGTAAATGTTATAATATTTAACAGGAGGCTGATGATGGACTTGGTTAATAGAATAGTAGACATACAAAACAGAAACAGATATACTGACCAGAAGATGGCAGATATGATCGGATGCAGTAGGCCTACTTATCAACGAACAAGGACAAGAAAGATACCTGAGAGTGGCGTTTTTCTTAGGGGAGCACTTAAAATTCTTTATCCCGAACTCAATAATAATAGAGTGTGCGTAGTTAATAGGAAAACGAAAGAAACGGACATAAAACTCGAACTTGATATTGATAGCAATGGTAAAAATAAGATAAATACCAAGATACAGATGTTTGACCACCTTCTCTCTCAGGTGGCTCAACATGGAAGGTTTGGTATAAAATTATCAGCTTCTGGAGATGGTAACCAGCACCATCTGATAGAAGATGTCGCCATCTGCCTGGGCAAAGCCTTCCGCGAGGCGCTTGGGGCCAAGAGCGGTATTATGAGGATGGGCGATGCTAAAGTGGCTATGGATGACGCCCTGGCTATGGTGGCGGTGGATATCAGCGGTCGGGGATATAGTGTGCTAGACCTGCACTTCAGTCGAAGTAGTAAAAAATGGCAGCTGCTTGGGTTCCCCCCTGACCTTATCCGTCATTTTCTGGAAACCTTTGCCATTGAAGGTAGGTTCAACCTGCATGCCAGCGTTCTAAATGGTGCCGACGACCATCACAAGGCAGAAGCCCTGTTCAAGGCGCTGGGCAGGGCATTAGATATGGCCACAAGAATTGACCAGCGGATTTCCGGCGAATTGCCCAGCACCAAGGGTCGTCTGGAGGAATAACCTTGGATACAATCAGCATAGTTGTCATCGTTCTGCTCTTCGTTTTGCTGCTGGTGGGGATGTTTGTCATACCCCGCTGGCTGATGGGTCGTGCCCTCCGCCAGGTGGTACGGATTTTCCGCGACTATAACGCCACCGACAGCAAAACCGCACGGACGGTTGACGAGCTGGGGCTAAGGTCTCCCGGAGTATTTGAGAGGATGATGAGGCGGCGCGATTATAAGCCGCATGCCTTAAGCTACCTGATGCAGGCTGGGGTAATACAGAAAACTGAGGAAGGCAAGCTCTATCTCTCGGAGGCAAAGCTTACCGAGTTTGGTCTGGAGAAGAACGTTTCCCCCTATGGTTGAGGTGGCTACCTTAGCTTTTTCCCCGTCAGTCTCTCGTAGGCCCGCTGGTATCTCCGGCTGGTAGCCTCGATGACCTCCGGGGGAAGCATGGGGGCGGGGGGTTCTTTATTCCACCCCGAATTTGCCAGCCAGTCTCTAACCGGCTGTTTATCGTAGCTGGGCTGGGACTCTCCCACCTTATAGAGTTCGGTCTCCCATATCCGTGACGAATCCGGTGTCAGCATCTCATCGATGATGATAAGCTTTTCATCGTCCAGCCCGAACTCGAACTTGGTATCGGCGATGATGATACCCCTGGCCAGGGCATACCCCTGGGCGTAGCTATAGATAGCCAGGCTTTTCTGCTTCATCTCCTCGGCCAGGGCTTTGCCCACCAGCCTCCCCATCTCCTCTATGGACAGAGGCTCATCGTGCCCGCTCTCCGCCTTGGTGGTGGGGGTAAACAGCGGTTGGGGCAGTTCCTGGCTCTGCTTCAGCCCTTTAGCTGCCCTCAGCCCGGAGATGGTGCCGGATTGTTCATACCCCTCCCAGGCGGAGCCGGAAAGGTAGCCGCGCACCACGCATTCCACCGGCAGACGCTTGACCTTTTTCACCACCATAGACCGCCCTGCCAGGTAGGCCGGGTAGTCAAAGCGCTTCCCGGTGGGGATATAGGCGTCGAGGCGGTTGGCATTATTCAACACCTCCACCAGGTGGTTGGGCACCAGGTCACGGGTCTGGTCAAACCAGAAAGCCGAAAGCTGGTTAAGCACCTGCCCCTTATTGGGGATGCCGCAGGGCAGGACGACGTCGAAGGCGGATATTCTATCGGTGGCAACGATTAGCAAGAGGTTGCCCAGGTCGTAGGTATCACGCACCTTGCCTTTGACGAAGGGGGGTAGAGGCAGGTCGGTATTTAGCAGAACGTCATTACTCATTATATTTTATATTGACCTCGGCGCCAGGTCGCCGGGCCCGCCCACGCTTTTCTCCCGCCACTGGACTTCAGTTAGCCCCAGGCGCTTGAAGATGTCGTCGATATAGCGCAGGTAGTAGTTCTCGTCAAACAGCGGCTCAAGCTCGGCTTCAGGCAGGGCGGCGGTGACCTCGGCGTCGGCTTTAAGCAGAGTGAGGAAGTTCTTTTTACCCTTCCATGTCTTCATGGCGTTGCGCTGCACCATCTCGTAAGCCTGCTTTCGGCTTAGACCCTTGTTTATCAGGGCCAGCATCACCCGCTGGGAGAATATCAGACCCCTGGTTATATCCAGGTTCTTCTTCATCTTCTGCGGGTAGACCTGCAGCCCCTTCATCACCGAGGTGAGCAGATTCAGGCTGTAATCCAGCACCAGGCAGGCGTCGGGCAGGATGATGCGCTCGGTGGAGGAGTGGCTGATGTCACGTTCGTGCCAGAGGGCGATGTTCTCCATCGAGGTCAGGGCGTAGCCCCTCACCAGGCGGGCCAGTCCGCTTATGCGCTCGCAGAGCTCCGGGTTGCGCTTGTGGGGCATGGCCGAAGAGCCGGTCTGGCCGGCGGCAAATGGCTCTTCCACCTCCCGCGTCTCGGTCTTCTGTAAACCCCTGATTTCGGTAGCGAACTTCTCCAGCGAGCTGGCGATTATGGCTAAAGTGGTCACGAACTGGGCGTGGCGGTCGCGCTGCAGGACCTGGTTGGAAACCGGGGCCGGCTCCAGCCCCAGCTTGGCGCAGGCCTTTTCCTCGACCTCGGGGGAAAGGGTGGCGTAGGTGCCCACGGCGCCGGAAATCTTGCCCACGGCGATGGCTTTTTCAGCCTCGCTCAGCCTCTCCAGGTTGCGCCTCATCTCCTCCGTCCAGATCGCCAGCTTGAGGCCGAAGGAGATTGGCTCGGCATGGATGCCGTGGCTGCGCCCTATCATGATGGTGTATTTATGCTTCATGGCCGTTTGCGCCAGCACCGAGATAAGCTCCTTTATATCCTGGCTGAGCAGTTCGGCGGCTTCGATTAGCTGCAGGCTGAGGGCGGTATCGATGACATCGGAGGAGGTAAGCCCGAGGTGTATAAAGCGCGATTCCTCGCCCAGACTCTCGGACACCGAGCCCAGGAAGGCGGTGACATCGTGGTGGGTCTCTTTTAAGATTTCCTCCATGCGCTTGAGGTTGACCCGGGCCAGCTTTATCTTGGGTATCACCTTGCGGGGAATGACACCCAGGTCGGCCCAGGCCTCGCAGACGGCAATCTCTACCTGGAGCCATTTGTGGAACTTGTTCTCGTCGTCCCAGACTCTTTTCATTCGGGGTCGGGAGTAGCGCTCAATCATTGTTTTTCTCCTTGGTTATATATCAACCTCACCCCATGTGCCCCCCTGTTGTTTTTCTTCCCATACCCACCCGCCCAAAAGGCTCTGCCTCTAAAACTCCCCCCCACATTGGGGTGGTATTCCTTTTTCCCATTTTAAGGAGTTAATAGAGGTCTAACCTCTATAGGGTGGGAGGGTGGGAATAAAATACATCCGTTAAAAATAGGGCTATTTTCCTTGTAGCTCCTGTCGGTATTTTTCGTAGGCCTGCCGTATTTTATCATGTTTTATACCCAGAATCTCGGCGGCCAGGTAGGCGGCGTTCCTGGCGCCGGCGGTGCCGATGGCCACGCTGGCCACCGGTATTCCGGCGGGCATCTGGACTATAGAGTAGAGGGCATCAACCCCCTTAAGCTCGCTGGAGGCCAGGGGCACCCCGATGACGGGCAGGGTGGTCCAACTGGCCAGGACGCCGGGCAAATGGGCGGCTCCCCCCGCCGCGGCTATGATGACCTCAATCCCCCGCCCCCGCGCCGCCAGGGCATACTCCCGCGCCTTTTCCGGGGTGCGGTGGGCTGATATAACATTAACCTCGTGCTCAATGCCGAGCTGGGTCAGTATCTCCAGCGTCGGCTGGAGCGCCTCGGTATCTGACTTGGAACCCATAACTACGGCAACTAGTGGCATATTAACCTTCCTTTAGCAGGGCAATATCCTTGCGGTAGTGGCAGCCCTCAAAGTTTATCCGGCTGATATTTTTATAGACCTTCTCTCTGGCCTCGGCGATGGTCTTGCCCGTAGCTACCACGGCGAGCACTCTGCCCCCGCTGGTAACTATCTTGCCCCCTTCCAGCCTGGTTCCGGCGTGAAAGACCATAATGTCCTTGTCCAGGTCATCCAGTCCGCTGATGGGGAAGCCGGTCTTATAGCTTCCCGGGTAGCCGCCCGAGGCCATTACCACCCCCACGCAGGCGTCCCGGCTCCACTCCACCTTGAGCTTATCCAGCTTATTATCATTCACCGCCAGCATAATATCAACCAGGTCGGTCTGGAGCAGGGGGAGGGTGACCTGAGCCTCCGGGTCGCCGAAGCGGGCGTTAAACTCCAGTACCTTGGGATTATTATCAGAAATCATCAGCCCGCCGTAGAGGACGCCCCGGTAGGCCCTGCCTTTATCGTGCATTGCCTTTACCGTCGGCTCCATGATTTTCTCTCTGACCGTTTTGGCCAGGGCGGGAGTCAGGAAGGGCGGCGGGCTGTAGCTGCCCATGCCGCCGGTATTGGGCCCCCGGTTGCCGTCGTAGGCCGGCTTGTAGTCGCAGGCGGAGGTCATCGGGATTACGCTTTGGCCGTCGGTGAAGGCAAAGGTGCTCATCTCTCTGCCGGATAGGTGCTCCTCAATGAGAACTCTATTACCGGCGGCGCCGAAGGCTTTTTCTTCCATTATCCGGGAGAGGGCTTCGAGGGCTTTGGGGATGGAATCGGCCAGAATCACTCCCTTGCCCGCCGCCAGCCCGTCGACCTTGACCACGATAGGGGGCGGCTGTTGCTTGACATAATCTTTAGCTTTATTGTAGTCGGAGAAGCTGACGCTTTTAGCGCAGGGGATTTTGTATTTCTGCATCAGCTCCTTGGCGAAGACCTTGCTCGACTCTATTTCGGTAGCCTGTCTGGTGGGCCCAAAAATCTGAAGGCCCCGGATGAGGAACTGGTCGGCGATGCCGCTGGCCAGGGGCGCTTCCGGCCCGACCACGGTCAGGTCTATATTCTCTGCCGCAGCGGTTTTTGCCAGAGCTTCTATATCATTGGGCTTGATGTCCAGGTTATGGGCAATTTTAGCCGTGCCGGCGTTACCCGGAGCGGCGTAGATTTCTTTGACCCTGGGGCTCTGGGCGAGCTTCCAGACCAGGGTGTGCTCTCTGCCCCCACCCCCGATAACCAGTATCTTTATTTTAGCCACCCCCTAGTTACTGGCTCTCATCAGGGCGAATACGGTATAGCCTTCCTCGGAGCTAATCCATATTATGGCGTCGTCCCGGTCGTTGTTCTTGCTGAAGGCACCCCAGCTGGTTTCCTGTACATCCATCCATAGCGTCTCGTGCCAGCCGTTTTTGGGCATTTCGTTTCTATAGAACATGGTTACCTCAGCCACGCTGGTGAAGGCTTCGTCAAGCTTGTAATACCGCCACTCCACCCTTAACCAGTCTTTATCCTCCGGCGGCAGCGCCCAGTTTCCTTTATCCACCTGGCTGGTGCCGGCAAAAACGGGCATGTCGTCCCAGTTAATCTCCCCGCCGGGTGACGTTGTTCCGCCCCGGCAGCCGATAAGGCCGATGCAGCCCAGCATTACCAGCGCCACGAGCATTATTAAGATTGATTTTTTCACTGTGATTAACTCCTCAATTATTCCCACTCGATAGTGGACGGAGGCTTGGAGGTTATATCATAGACAACGCGGTTTACTTCCGGAACTTCGTTAACGATTCGGTTGGAGATGCGGGCTAAAACGTCATAGGGGAGGCGGGACCAGTCGGCGGTCATGGCGTCGTCGCTGGTGACGGCGCGCACCGCCACCAGGTAGCCGTAGGTTCTATAGTCCCCCATCACCCCCACGCTGCGGACATCGGTCAGTATGGCAAAGCTCTGCCAGAGCTGGCGGTATAGATTCGCTTTCTTAATCTCGTTCATAACCACCCAATCAGCCGCCCGCAGTATCTCCAGTTTCTCTTTAGTCACCTCGCCGATAATACGTATGGAAAGCCCGGGGCCGGGGAAAGGCTGCCGCCAGACCATCTCTTCGGGCAGGCCCAGCTCGAGCCCCACTTGGCGCACCTCGTCCTTGAACAGGTAGCGCAGCGGTTCCAGCAGCTTTAGCGTCATCCTGGCCGGCAGCCCGCCCACATTATGATGGGACTTTATCTTGGCGGCGGCGGTGCTCCCCGAAGAGGCGCTCTCGATGACATCGGGATAGAGCGTCCCCTGGGCCAGGAAATCCACCTTGCCGATTTTCTTGGCTTCATCCTCGAATACATTGATAAACTCCTCGCCGATAATCTTTCGCTTGGTCTCGGGGTCGGTCACCCCTTTCAAACGGTCGAGGAAACGCTCGCTGGCATCCACGTAGACGATATTCATGCCCATATTGAGGCGGAAGGTATTGAAGGTTCTTTCCACCTCCTCACGGCGCAGCATGCCGTGGTTGACGAAGATGCAGGTAATCTGGTCGCCGATAGCCCGGTGAATGACAGTGGACACCACCGATGAGTCAACCCCCCCGGAGAGGGCGCTGATGACCTTGCCCTTGCCCACCTCTTTCTGGATTTTGGTCAGGCTGTCCTGGATAAAGTTGCCCATCGTCCAGTTGCCCTGGCAGCCGCAGATGCGGTAGACGAAGTTCTTTAGGATGGTTCTGCCTTCGGGAGTGTGGACTACCTCGGGGTGAAACTGGAGGCCGAAGATATTCTTGTCGTTGCCGATGGCGGCGAAGGGTGAGTTATCGGTATAAGCTAAGACGTTGAAATCGGGCGGCGTCGCTTCGATTTTGTCGCCGTGGCTCATCCACACCGGCGTGGACTGGGGCACATTGGCGAAGAGGGGCGAGTCAACCCCGCCAAGGTGCAGCAGAGCGTGCCCGTACTCGCGCTTGGTTCCCGGCGCCACCTGTCCCCCCATCTGGTGGGTGATAACCTGCATCCCGTAGCATATGCCCAGCACCGGCAGGCGGCTCTCGTATATGTAGGCCGGCGCCATGGGGGCATTAGCTTCGTAGACGCTGCCCGGCCCCCCGGAAAGGATAAACCCCTTGGGGTTTAAGGGTGCTATCTTCTCCCATGGGGTGTCGGCGGAGACCAGTTCGCAGTACACCTGGCATTCGCGCACCCGGCGGGCGATGAGCAGGCTGTACTGCGAGCCGAAGTCAATAACGATGATGGCCTCGCGCTCACCGCTGGGGATAGCCTCTCTGGCCGCTTCCGGCTGCTCGCCGCCTATTTCCTTGGCGATTTCCAGGTAGGTGGAAACCTCAATATCGCCGCTGGTAGCCACGCGGCGGCTGGCTTTAGGGGAGGGTTTTGATTTTGCTCTGCCCTTGGCCATGTGTTGAAAATAGATTACCATTATACCAGGTAGTTGTCAAAGGATTTATAGCTTGCCAGCCGGCCTGATAGGGAATATAATCGTTGTATGGTGAAGGGCTATCTTCTTATCAAGCTGGTTCCCGGTCTGGAGCCCAGCGCACTGTCCCAGATTCGTGCTATTCCAGGCGTCACCGATTTGAACCTGGTGTTCGGGGGCTGGGACGCCATCGCTATCGCTGAAGCCAAGAGCCTCTTTGAGCTGTCCCGGATAATCGTCAGCGAGGTGCGCAGCGTTCAGGGTGTCCAGGACACCTCTACGCTGGTGCAGGGCGAGCTTTAGGCGCGCTTTTATTTGTCGGATAGGGACAGGGGCTAATCCGGCTGTTGCTATTGGATTTTTTGGTTAGTTGCCGGCCTGGTCATGTAAGTACGGTTATCACGGCCACCAGACCAATAATAATAAGGTATATACCGATGATATAGGCCAGTATCTTGGGCCAGATAAGTACCACCACCCCGGCAACAATGCTGATAATACCGGCCACCAGGCCGCTGATGGATAATAAGCTACCCATAATGCTTTCTCCTTCCTTGATCTTGATGCTTATCTGATTATACAGCAGCCGTTCAGAGACAAGCGTCAGGCGGCGCTAGGCCCGGTAGTCTAAAGAGCCGCCAGCTTTTTCTTTAGTTCGGAGAGCTGCCTCAGGTGTGATTTTTCCTCGGCGATTATGTTACCTACCGTCGCCTGCGCTCGCTGGGGCATTACCTCTTTCATCTCGTAGTAAAACAGTATGGAGTCCTTTTCCGCCCGGATGGCCAGTTCCAGGGCGGCGGCATCGCTCTCGGCCTGGGCCGCCATTTCGCTGGTGACCATGTCATCGCTGAAAACGGCGCTGTCCACCAGCGCCCTGAGGTAAGTGGTATACTGCCCGCTCTCGTCGGTGGGAATCTGGAATTTATCGGCGCCCTCCAGCATAGCCTTAAAGGTTTCGATGTGGTCCCGCTCCATGTCGGCCAGGTAGTTAAAGACCTCACGGGCGGCTTCGTTCTGGGTTGACTTGGCCATGACATCGTAGAAGACGATACCCCGCCCCTCAATCCCGATGGCGATATTAATCAGCTCACTGCCGGAAAAAGAGATTGACATTTGGTCGCTGCCCCCCTTCTTAAATATAAGTCAGGCTACTTTTCCTCTTCTTTAAGCAGGTCGGTAAATACGTCGGTGTGATAGATTTCGTGGTCTCTTATGCGAATCAGCAGTGCTTTAAGGCCGGGGTCTTTCACCTTATTGGCGGCCTTGTCATAGGCGTCGGCTACTTCCTTCTCAATCTTAATGTCAGCCCGGAGCATATCGGCAGGCTTCTTGGAGCGGTCAATTTTAGTATGCTCGATTGCGGGGCGGCTGCCGCCGTCGATTATCTCCTCGGCCAGCCAGCCCAGGTGTTGCATCTCGTTGATGGCCTGGTCTTCCAGTTCCTTCTTCATCTCGGCATCGGGCGATAGATAGGATTGGAGCATGTACTGGAGGATGACGGTGTACTCGTGCGCGATGCCCCAGTTAAGCACCTCGGTAACCTCGTCTTTTTTGTCGCCCCGGTGGTCGGTAGCCCCCGCCTTTCTGGCTTTATCGACAAAATGGACGAAATCGCCCCGGTGGGACTCTTCATCGGAGAGGATACGCTTGAGCAGCCGTTTTATCTTGGGGTCGTCTATAGCCTTGATGTGCTCTTTATAGAGCTTAATGGCGTCGTCTTCCTGCAGTACGTCATTGCTCATCCAGTCCGATACCGCCTTGCCCCCCGTCCGCATCATCCCCCGTTCCAGGCTGGGGGTGCCGCCCAGCTCGACGATTGTCTCGGCCAGCCAGTCCAGGTGGCGCATCTCCTCCCGGGCCATGGCCTCAACCTCGCAGGACATCTCGCCCTCTCCCATAGCGTAGGCGTGGCTCAGGTACTGGATGATACCGGCGTGCTCTCCCTCGATGTCCTGGTTAAGCATCTCGATGATTTTCTTCTTGTCCATTAATTCCTCCATGATTATTTCTGCCTGAAGTATGACCGGGTCATCCGCACAATCCATCCCCGGTGCAGGATGACATGTACCAATACTATAACTACCAGAGCGACGGTTGTCCAGATGCAAACTTAAGCGGGCAGGCTGTCGGCCAGCTCACCGCCTTTAGCTGACAACTCGTACTTCTCGCCCTTTTGACTGATCAGGCCGGCCTGGGTCAGCTCGCGCAGCCCGCTCCTTACCCGGAACAGGGGCAGGCCGGCTTTTTGGGCGACCTCTTCCGCTGGCCCCGCTTTGGCTTTAAGGGCACGGAGCATCTTGGCCCCGGAAGCAGTCGGTTTACCGTCAGGGCTAATGCAAGCCATATTTGCCTCCTATCTGGCTAAAGCTTCTTCTGGCACAGGTACCAGTCAACGCAGTCGTATCCCTCTTTCAGCCGCTCCTCGGCCATCTCCTGGGTGTTGGGTGGGGGTATCACCACCTTATCCCCCGGCCGCCAGTTGGCCGGAGTGGCCACGCCGTTGGCGTCGGTGGTTTGCAGGGCATCAATGATGCGCAGTATCTCGTCCATGTTCCGGCCGGTGGTCAGCGGGTAGTAGAGTATGGTGCGGATAACCTGCTTATCATCGATGATAAAGACGCACCTGACCGTCTCCGTCTTGCTCTGGCCGGGGTGAATCATGCCGTAGGCCGTGGAGACTTCTTTATTCAGGTCGGCAATAATGGGGAATGGTATCTTGACCTTGGTCTTCTCCTCCACATTACGCGCCCAGGCGATGTGCGATGATACGCTGTCCACGCTTAAGCCCAGCAGCTCCACCCCCCGCTTCTGCAGTTCGGGATAGATTTTGGCAAAGGCGATAAACTCGGTGGTGCATACCGGGGTGAAATCTGCCGGGTGGGAAAACAGGACAAGCCAGCCCCCCTTGTAGTCCTCAAGCTTTAGCGGGCCCTGGGTGGTCACTGCCTCGAAGGGCGGCGCCGGCTGCCCCAGGCGGGGCAGGCTGATTATCTGTTCTTTGACTTCTTCCATTTTGAACCTCCTTCTTTTTTCTATAAAAAAGGGTTATACAAAGCCCTCGGCTTTATGCTTTTTAGCAATGGTATCGGCCAGTTTCTCCAGCGCCTTGAAGTCGGCTTCCCTAGGGAAACCTTTACATAACACCGGCTCAAGCACCTCCACTTTGAGGTTTGGAATCAGGCTGGCCAGCTGTTCCACCGTTTTGCCACCCCACCCGTAGGAGCCGATGATGGAGACGAATTTTACCTTCGGCCTCAGTGCGTTGGCCAGGAAGGCGGCGTAGGCGGTGTTGG
>Ga0315545_1003317_pt1 | contig 13863 bp, 11 predicted proteins | sample SalMarSW160210MG_FD_203096 | JGI IMG/M metagenome (GOLD analysis project Ga0315545, IMG submission 203096) | Salt marsh sediment microbial communities from the Plum Island Ecosystem LTER, Massachusetts, United States - Salt Marsh Sediment SW1602-10 ... | reverse complement strand
GATCCCGAAGGTGTGGCTTCCCAAAAATGATGGTGCCGATACGCTTTTGATCAACCATTACACCCTCGATTCGGCTGGATGAGACTGCGCTTTCGATGAGGGCGTGTTCACGCAATACATTTAGTCTTTGGGGAGACTGTTTAGCAAAAAGCTTCTGTTTTCCAAGGGCTTCACCCAGATCTGCAAGGTACCAGGAAGTAGACGTGGGAATGCTTTTCAATGGCAAGGAAAATTGACGAAGGGTCATCATTTCGACACCATCGATTAAAGGTTAAAAGATTGAACCAAACAGTTACTTAAGACTATTGAATTGACTCTTCTTTGTCAAATAATACAAATTTTTCATGAATCTAGCTGATTGCTCTCTATTTTTCCCTTATTTTTTTGATTTATTCTGGGCCTTTACTTATGGCAAGATGTAGATGATTTGTATGAATAATTTTTTTAAATATGCTGTGCTATTTTTGTTCCTTCAGGCCAGATATTATATATTTGCTTCCCTTGAAATGCGTGCAGCGATGAAATTATAGAGCCACGCAAATAGTGCACCTGCAATCAAGCTATCTATGAAAGCCCAGATAAAGCCAAAAAAACTCCCTAGGGGGCTTATGTTGTAACCCCGGTAAACACGACCAATCAATGTCATGTCCCCTGCTGCGCCTTCAAAGGCAATTATCCACCACGTAAGAAGGAAAAGACCAAGCCCCCAAATTATACCAGACGTGAGTGCAAACGCTTTTACATTAAGTCTCATCGTTAACCTCCTTGAGTTGTACACCTAATTATCGAGATAATGAAATTTTTAGCGTTTAAAAAAATATGGATAAAATTCCATATCCCAATGAACTGCATAAAGACGATATTCGATCTCACGATTTACTTTGCTCTTTCAATACTCCCGACCAAATCATAGGTATGGGCCTCAGTTATATGAACCGGAACAATTTCCCCTACCATAGCTGTTCCTTCATTTATCAATACCTGGCCATCTATATCCGGAGCCATTCTTGCTGTTCGTCCAGTCAGTAATAGATCTGTCTCAGGGCTTAATCCCTCAACTATTACCGGCACTGTTTTACCAACTAACTCTTTGTTGCTCTTTCTGCTGATATCTGCCTGAATTTCAATAAGCTCCTGAACCCTATCTTTAACTACACTCTGAGGTATGCTATTTTTCAGTCTTGCAGCATGGGTACCTTTCTCCTGGCTAAAGGCAAACACACCTAATCTTTCAAATTTTGCCTCTTGTATAAAATTGCATAATTCTTTAAATTGTTCCTCAGTCTCTCCTGGAAAACCGATCATTACTGTTGTCCGTAATGTTATTTTTCTTGATCTTTTTCTTATTTTCTCTACAAATTGAGGTATCGATTCCACCTGCAAAGGGCGTCCCATAGCCCTAAGGATATCTGGATTAACATGCTGAATAGGCACATCAAGGTATGGGCATAAAATTTCTTCAGAATCAATAAGCTCAAGAATTCCTTCAGTCAAATGATACGGATGAGCATAAAGAATTCTAAGCCAATGCAAACCAGATATGGGAAGAAGCTTCACCAGGAGATCCTCAAGCCTCCATGGTGGGTCAAGATCATGGCCATAGGAGGTTGTATCTTGTGCTACAAGATTAATCTCCTTCACGCCCTTTTCAACCATATTCTTTGTCTCGATACATAGAGAATCTATGGCTCTGCTCCGGAAAGAACCCCTTAAGGAAGGAATAATACAATAGGAGCAATGGTGTGAACATCCTTCGGCGATTTTTAGATAGGCAGAATAGAATGGTGTTGTCTGGGCCCTGGGTGCCTTGTGATCCGCTAAAAAACGAGGTCTGTCTATAAAAATCGGAGTATCAGCGCCTTTATCGCTTAAAATCTCATCTATCCTGTATATTTGTCCTGTGCCAACCCAGCCATCAACCTCGGGTATTTCTTTGAGCAGCTTTCGTCCATATCTCTGCACAAAACAACCTACCACCACGAGGGATGTTAGATGCCCTTTGTCTTTTAACCGTGCAAGCTCAAGGATTGTGTCTATACTCTCCTCAACTGCTGGTCTGATAAAGGCACAGGTATTAACAATCGCGATCTCGGCATCTAAAGGATCATTGACTATATCATATCCTTGCTCCTTGATACGACCAAGGATATATTCACTGTCTACAAGATTTTTTACACATCCGAGGTTGATAAAAAATGCCTTTGACATAAATCTTATAATATTATTTCATGTGGTGGACGGGCTTAGATCTGGATAAGTCATGAGGGCAAAGGTTGCTGACTACTAAAATCTTACCATTCTTTTTCTGTTTGAAGACTTGATTCCTTCCATCTCTTGATCATGTCTTCTGCATAAGCACTCCTGAAACCATTGACAACCGTTTCAAACGGAAGGTCTGCAAAATGTCCATGATTTTTAATATATTCGATATGTAATTGCCCATTCAAATCATGGGAATGAAAGATAGCTGGATTATGCCCATCAAATTCTACAGGTTTCAAATTGAGCCTCTGACACATGCCTCTATCAAATGTTGGCGTTACCTTGATCCATCTGCCGTCAATGTAAAGCTCATTATAGCCATGAAAGGCAAAAATGTTTGTTTTCATTATGTCCCATAATTTTGGGGGTATCGAATAATTCTTAATATCGGCAAAGACAAGCCGTGCCGGTATACCATGAGCTCGGGCCAATGCAGCGAGCAGAACTGCCTTCTGAACGCAAAAACCTTCCCCTTTCTCGAGAGTCCTGCTTGCCGGGTAATGTTCTGGAAGGTAAAAGGGAGAATAGGGGGTATAAAGAATACTGTCTCTCACAAAATTAAAGATAGACCTTGCCTTTTCGTCTGGATGAGAGGCAACAATTTCTTCGGACAGCCTCGAAACCGAAGGTGTATCGTAATCAATATAGTATGTTGACTTCAGGTATAGGGATAAGTCTTCCATAATATAATTAGTATTGTAGTACCATTCAAAGTAGTTGGAAAGATAGCCGATTATAAAGAGGCTGTCAATCAGTAACCAGAGGTCTGGATTCATTTCCTGCCCTTGCAAGTTTTAACCTTTGTAAATCCTTGACTGAAAATACAATTATTTGCTGTGTCTTTATTAAACTTTCCTTAGATAATGGGTATCGCCTATACCCATTTCATACCCCTTAAAATACCCCTTGATTTTTTTAAGAAAATGTATGTTTAATACAACAGATGTATTTTTGATGTGAAAAAAAGCCAAACAATAACCCTTAATAGAGGGTATTATGACTTAATATTTAAACCCCATTTCTCAAATAGAGAGGTGGGGCTTATCATTATGTAAAGAGGGATGTGTAAGGTCTGTAAAAGAGAAAAACCCTTGAAAAGGAGGATAAAATGAAGAAGCTTGCAGTAGTCATAGTGGCTTTGGCTATGCTCTGTATGGCAGAAGACTCGTTTGCCCAGGAACACAAGAAATCCTCGTGGTATATTGGCTTTGGTATTGGAACTGGTGATGGTAGCTGTGAAGTTGATGGAGAAAAAGTGACATCTGATGAATGGTTTGAAGGCTTAATTACCTCTCCAGTACTCACTATGAATTTTGGAGTTGGTGGAATAGTAAATCCAAAACTTCACCTCGGCTTTGATGGGTCTCTAATTCGGCAGGAAGGGTCTGATCATGATGTTGAACGCATGGTACAGATTAACAACTATTTATTTGCCTTAAAATATTTTCCTAAAGGTGAAGGGCTGTTTTTAAAGGCAGGTGCTGGTGCTAGCTCAATAATCTACGATGTATTAGGTGGATCGTCATCGACATACTCCGGAACGGCTATCCTTGGGGGGTTAGGCTATGCATTCAGGCTAGGAAAGTCATTTAACCTATGCCTTAATGCAGAATATTCCCACCAGACTTACTCCAATAAATACGCACCCGATAACAGCCAATTTTGGAATCTATACGTATCATTCTACTGGTTCTACTAGTTAGCTGATACGCATTTAATCAGAGAGTTGGGATTTTGTTGTTTTAGATAGGATGGTTATAGGCATAGTTTTCTCATGACACCTATCCCCGAACCAGCCACTATGATTCTTTTCGGTTCTGGTCTCATCGGTCTTGTAGGGTTTAGGAGGAAGTTGAGGAAGAGATAATCAAGGTTATTTCCTACACATTCAAGGCAGGTCTTTATTAGGCTCTGTTTTTAAAACCCTTATGGGTAGTGGAGAAAACCATAAGGGCTTTTCTTTTCTATTCATACACTTACAAGCTGTAACCTTTGTAAATCCTTGACTGAAAATACTATCATCTGAAGTCTATTTGTTTCCCTTCCCTTAAATAATGAGTATGCCCTATACTCCTTTCCACAAAAAGGGAGCTCTTATCAATCTTTGCGCGTACTCTCTTTACTTCCCGTAGGTTTCTGTCAGCCCCTTTAGGCCCAGCCGCTCCAGGGTGGCCTTGCTGGGATTGCCTGTCTCTGGATCCCAGCCCATGGCCTTAAAGTATTCAGACGATAGGGTATCCATGTCTAGCGTTATATCCGCAAGAGGGCCCTCGCTTTTGGGAGGTATCCCAGCCATGCGGGGGGGAAGTTTTATCTCAGAAGACCTAATGCCTTCTCTCATATTGAAGGCCCGCCTCAACGTCTGGATTCTGGCCCCTGTTTTCAGGGCTTCGGTGATATCCATGTCCCATCCGGTGACTGCGTTAAGATAATCTAGCAGAGGGTAGTTGCCAAAGAAGATGACCGGAAAGAGGCAGACTCCAGCGCAGGTACCCACTTGCCAATAGGAGGAAACAGTGGCGCTCGCTGCACCTTTATTCCCATATTCATACTGTCCCAGATTATGGAACTGCAATTCCGGGTAGGGCGCAATGACTGCCTTCCCTGCGTCAAGACGAGCCATAGGAGAAGCTGTGTGGCGACCAGGGGTGGGGTCGCATACAAACCCTGTGCCTCGGCCTGGCAGGTACAGGGCATTATGCAAGCCGGGTTCTTGCCCGCCTACGTGCATGGCATATTCTTTGGAACCTTTCCCTATCTTCTGGGAGGCAATCTTGACCCCATCAGCCAGAATGTCACCAAAACCCTCTCGCCTGATGATCTTTTCGAGCATGGCAATCATGGCCCCCGCGTTGCCCCAGGTGAGCTCGATACCATCGGTATCTGTTTTGGTGATAATACCCTTTTCAAAGCACTCCATGGCGAAAGCGAGGACACTGCCAGCTGAAATGGTATCCAGACCGTTCCTGTTACACACATCATTCATCTTGATGATGGATAACAGGTCATCATTCATGCACATGGTGCCAAACGCACCAACAGTCTCATACTCTGGCTTGTGTGCTTCTGCTACAGGATAAGGCCCTTTGGGCACACTGAAAATGCCACCACAGGCAATGGGGCAATTGGCACACCCATACTTCTTTGTCTGGTACTGAATAACAATCTCGCCATCTGCTATCTTGCCAACTGTTGGAAAAGCTTGCTCTCCAGCCAGAAGCCAGTTTTTTATAGGTGTCGCTCCACTGGCCACCAGCGCTCCGGTGAGTCCACAAGTTCCATAATCTACAAGGTCCTTGGGGAAGCCCCTTGCCTCACGGAGGTCTTTGACAAAGGCCTTGCGTAGGCGGTCAAGCCTGTCCTTATCGCTCACAGCGACCTTGCGCTTCCCATGTACTGCTACAGCCTTGAGCCGTTTGGAGCCCATAACCGCACCCACTCCTGAACGTGCTGCAATACGCCCTTTATCGTTTACAATGCCACTGATCAGACATAGTTTCTCAGAGGCCGGGCCTATGCAAGCAACTCTGAGCCTGGAAACCCCCAGGTCTTCGCGCAGTTTATCCTCCGTATCAACTGTGTCTCGGCCCCATAGGTGAGAGGCGTCTTTCAGCTCCAGTCTCTCCTCGGTTACCAGGAGATATTGAGGCGAGGTCGCGATGCCGGAAACAAAGATTGCATCCCAGCCTGCAGATTTCAACGCGCTGCCAAAGTGTCCACCTGTATTGGCATCTCCCCAACCGCCGGTAATCGGCGATTTACACACCGCCATATACCGGCCACCGGTCGGGGCCTGTGTCCCGGTCAGCGGCCCAGCTGCGAAGCCGAGGATGTTCTCCGGACCCAACGGGTCTATGCCTCCTTTCTGACGCTCGAATAGGATTCGCACCCCGAGTCCATAACCTCCTATAAAATCACGTGCGAGATCCTCATCAAGCTTCTCCTGTGTAATCTCTCCAGTGGATAGATCCACAAAACCGATCCTTCCCATGTACCCTTTTGTCATATTCATCCCTCCGTTGTCTGTTGATATTTTTCTCTATGGGATCCATCAACTCCTATAGGATAGAAGACCCCTCCGTTTCACCAAGAATTTGATCGTATCTTTATCGCACTTGTTTTACACGGACTTGAACGTTCTGCATGTTATCATGGGAGCATATGTGCACAAGGTGCATAAAAATTATTGAGGGTATTAAATAGGCATATAGCTTTACAGGTTGTCAATGTTTTTATGGAACTTGAAAGCACAACCCCTGCCCAGGGCCGATGCTCCCCCTAACAACCTTGAACCTCACCTGGACTATTCCCACTGGGGCGTAGGCCCCTATGGGCCGGAGGCGGACTCCCAGCTACCTCCACCTGCCCGCCATCGCTCTCGCTCAGGCGAGGCAGGCGGGTCCTACGATTACCTCTATGTGAATGAATCCCGATAAAATCGGGAAAGGGCCTTCTGCCTCATTCTTTACAATGAAGGATGGGTTTCGGTGGATAGATGTACCCTCATCCCGCCAATTTGCCCCTTTTGGGGCAATAAATCCTCCAAAGACCTGTCTTTACCTCGTTGCTTTAAGACATTACCGTCCAACGAATTCCACAAAAGGTCTTCAACTACACCATCATGCAGGCATTGTGTGCTTGGCACATACAAAAGGATTCTCGAACTCCATCCACAACAGAAGGCGATCATTGCAAGTGGGTTTTCTGAGAAAACCCGTGTCAAAGAGGCTCAAAACCTGGGTACAGGCGCTTATGTAAAGAAGCCCTATATTTTAGAGAAAGTTGGGGTTGCGGTGAGAGATGAATTGGATAGATAATAATTTTGGGTTTTTCATTTTCTCTTTATGCCTTTAACTGAAGTTGAGGTATCAATATATAGTAGTTCCTGTAAATGGAGTGAGGGTATAGTTACTGCTATCATAGCCCAGACCACCCATCAAAAACTTTCTAATACGTTTTCAAATCTTCGATCCAATCATATTTAATATCTTAGGCAGACACGTCCTTGATCAGAAAGTAAAATTGCCAATTTTTGCTTAGGCTTGCTACCTGCCTCGACAATACACCCTCCTTACACACCCCTTGACCTTCATATTTTTCTAACCTATACTCATATCGTGTAAAAATGCATTCTCATTGAAATAATCCCTAATCGAGGGCACCATGAGGTAAATCGTAAGAAACCATTTCTCACATAGAGAGGTGGATTTTTGGAGGTTGTCATGAAAACATGTCCTTATTGTGAAGCATCTATTGGCGAATCAGACCGTAAGTGTTGGTATTGTGATGCTGATTTGAAGGGAGGCCAAGATACTGATGATTCAATGCTTCAAGCTTTCTTAGCGCTTCCTAAAGAAGTAAGCGATATTGTTGGGGGGTATGGAACTCTATTAAATGAGATGGGTAGAGAGAAAAAATGCAAGCTTCTACGCCCCCTTTCTAAGCTCCCCTATCCTAAGAAAAAAATAGAAAGGGCCCTTAAAACTGCACTTGGAATTGCGAAAGATGAAACTCTAAAAAATCAGCTTGAACTGGTTTTAGTTTGCCTTGAAGATTTTATACCTGATGATGAGGTGCCAGAAGACCCAGACGAGAATTTTAAATCTTGGGTAAGTAGAAAAAACTGGAAAGACCCTAAGGCGAGTAAGCTTTTAGCAAGGGTATTGAATCAACCTTTTATTATTAAAGAATATGGTGCCAATGCAGAAAAAAAAGCTCAAGAATTTTTAAGAGATTTGCAAAAAAAATCAAATCCTTAAAATCATGGTCATCATCCGATAGCAGGCTACTTGTTATCTCATGACGTATTTAGTTATCAAAGGACATAAAGAAGCCCAAGAAATAACCCTTAACCTGAGGGCACTATGAGCTAAAAATTAAGACCCCATTTCTCATAAAGAAATCAGAAGAGTAAAAATGCCAACCTTTATTTAGCTTCCCTACTTGCCTTGACAGGACACTTTGACTTGAAACTATAAACTTAGCCCATCGCTTTTATCAAGCCTCTGGAGTTAATTCTCCAAGGGCTTTTTTATGCCTTTGTGGCTCCTTTTGATAGACGTTTGATTATGGTTTGGGTGAAGTTTTTAAAGAATAGAAGCTGAATATCTTCGGACAATCCATTCAAGAGGGTAGAGCTGATTTTCAGTAAAATACATTCCTCTTTGGAAATTATGGTAGCTGTGCGAGCTTCACCGGTCAGATAGGCCATCTCTCCAAAACATTGTCCTTTTTCTAAAACAGCCAGCTTTTTGCTTCCCGTTTTGACTACCACTTGACCACTGATCAAAATATAAAAAGAATCATCTATCTCTCCTTCTTGTATAATGGTCTCACCCTTCTCAACCTTGACTAAATCACATGCCGAAAGGATCTGTTCAATCTGATTTTCAGCAAAGGTACTAAAAAAAGGGAGGTCTTTGATATAACTTAACAATTCGCTGTCATGGGTTTCTTTTGGTTTTTCCTTTAAGCTATGTAAGGCCAGTCTCAGATCGTAAGCAAAGTCCATGCTGCACTGATACCGTTGCGATGGGTCCTTGGCGAGGGCCTTATTAAGAATATCTCCGAATATCTTTGGTAACTCTGGCTTTAATTCCAGAATTGGGGGAGGGTCATTATTAACAATCTTAAACATAATAGAGTATTCGTTTTCTCCTTCGAATGCCTTTTTACCAGTTAGAAGTTCGTAAAGGACTGAGCCAAGAGAAAAGATATCGTTTCTCTCCGTTATAAATTCCTCTTTGACTTGTTCAGGTGACATATAGCTGGGGGAGCCGAATAAACCCTTAACAACAGTTGAGTGACCCCTTTTGATATAGGCGATGCTAAAATCAGTTATCTTTACCTGGCCTGATAGGCTAAGAATGATGTTAGAGGGCTTTATGTCACGGTGAATCACCTCGTTTTGATGGGCATATTCTAAGCCTTTGCATACATTGAAAATAATCGTGACTACCCTCTCTAAAGGTAAAAGCTTATCCGGCTTACAAAATTTCTCTAATGTGGATCCGTCTATATACTCCATGGTAATATAACAAAAGTCTTGTTGTAGATCAGCATCGTATATGGTTACAATATTTGGGTGCATAAGGCGCCCTGCAGATTGTGCCTCAACAAAAAACCTCTTCTTATAGGCCTCTATTTCCTCAGGGCCTATATCATTAGGAAGACGGTAAACCTTAATAGCTACGTGACGTTCAATGTAAGGGTCCTTTCCAAGATAAACAGCTCCTGCGCTACCCTGTCCTAATTGTTTAAGAATCTGATAGCGGCCTATAGTCTTTATATTCTGCAAATCAAACATAAATCAATGAGATCCCCTGTGGTATTAGTTAAATAGTTGAATAGTAAAATAGATAAATAGCGAAATGATATATCATTGTTTAAGTAGGCGAATGGTTCACTATTTAATGGATTAACGATTTAACTAATTTATCTTAAGTCTGTGCCCGTCCCGCTCTGCGTGATAAGGCGGGCGGGGGCGCCTTCGCCCTTTTTTACTTTGAGATATCAGTAAAAAGCTCCTTTACATCAAGTTTATGTACCGTATCATTAAATGTTTCACTCATTACTTCATGCGCCTGTTTTAGGCGGGAAATCCTAAACTTTTCTGACTGGCCCTTAAATCTCCTGGTTAAAACATTTCCCGCCTGAGAAAATTCAGCCTCGTAATCTATCCTGGCAATCCACCTGCGGCCAGATAGATCCAGAGTAAAATCGTATAGGTTGATAACTAACTCTGGAATTCCCTCTTTCCGCTCAGGTAACAATTTAAGTCCCATATTTTTAAAATAAAGAGTAAAGGTTTTGTTAAAAAGGGTGTCAATATCATAAATTCCGACAAGGAATCTCTCCTTTTCTCCTTTTGATAGAATATAATTAATGTTGCCAGGAAAGTTTTTATATATCCTCTTTGCTCCCTTGCCAATAATATCTTTATTGGCTCTCTTGTCAATAAAGGCGAAATATAGTTCCTTTCCCTCCAGAGTATCCGATTTTGGCATAGTATTATACGTAACTTCCAGTTTTGTAATAGTAGCACATGCAGTAAAGAAGACAAGGGCTATACAGGAAAGTAATTTAAAGTAAGAAAAATATATTCTCATAAGATCCCTCCTTTTTAAAAACACATAATAGACAATTGGAATAAACTATTTTATTAAATGAGTATTCTAAAAGAACCCTTATCTGTCAAGTAAAAGTAATCCAAATGAAAAAAGACAGTGAAAATAGAATACAAAAGAAAGACAGGGATCTCTTTGATCAGGCCTGGAATGTTACCAGAGAGAACCATGGAAGCAATTTTACATTCTATCTTCCTGGTATGATCAGGTATGGAAAGATGAGGGGCCTGTATCCTGCTCTATCATTAACCGGCGATAGGTGCCAGCTCCTCTGCGAGCACTGTAAGGGATTACTCCTAAAGCCTATGATAAAGGCAGGAGATCCGGAAACTCTTATAACAAAGTGTCTTAAGTTAGCGCACTCGGGTCATTCAGGGGTTCTTTTAAGCGGTGGATCGGACCTTCAAGGGAGGCTTCCCTGGAAAAAATTCTATCAGGCAATACAAAAAATAAAGACTGAAACAGATTTATTTCTATCTGTACATAGTGGCTTTTTAGATTTCAACACAGCAGTCGCCCTCAAAGAAGCAGGCGTGGATCAGGCACTAATTGATGTAATGGGTGATGAGGAAACCGCAAAAAAGATTTACCACCTTGATAGTCTTCAAAAGGTGATAACATCACTTGAGAATCTCTTCAAATCAGGCCTTGATGTTGTGCCTCATATTGTGGCTGGGCTCATGCATGGTAAAATACATGGTGAATATAATGCCCTGCACATTATAAGTCGTTTTAACCCTTCTTCTTTTGTAATTGTTGTTCTTACTCCGTTAAAAGGTACACCTATGTCAGGTGTCTTCCCCCCATCTCCAATAGAGATTGCGCGATTGATTGCCACGGCACGGTTGATGATGCCACACACTCCGATATCTCTGGGCTGTGAGAGGCCAAGAAACAAAGAAGGACATATAATGGAAGAGCTGGCCATTTATGCAGGGGCCACCAGAATGGCTGTATGGTCAAAAAAAACCATTGATCTGACATCAAATCTCGGATTGAAGCCCCTCTTTCAACCCACCTGCTGTTCCGTTCCATATAAAGAAGATTTTAGCAAAAACTTTCTATAGGATGTTTCCAGAGTACAGTTCGATATTTTTTTGACTACACAGCTTGACTATAGACAGCTATTTCATATATACATATATAATTAAAAGAATAAACGGTATTAAACCCCAGGGCAAGCCCTGAACCCCTATTGAAGCGAAAACCCTGCCGCAAGCAGCGGGGTATTGAAAATCATAATAAAAGACAACTACGAGGGTTGTTTTAGGAACTACAGAAGACATAGTTGCTAAAGAAAATAGCATTCTAGAGAAAGGAAAGATACTTATGTTAAAAAAACTAGTTTTCGGTTCAATAATCTTGTTAGCAGCCATTTCAATTTCATTTGCCGGTTCAGGGCCAAATATGAAGGAAGGTCTCTGGGAAATCACCGTAAAAACAGAAATGCCGGGCATGGAAATGCCGCCGATGAAACACACGCAGTGCCTGACAAAAAAGGACTTTGTTCCACAGGGCCCTCAACAACCAGGGCAGGAGTGCAAAATTACCGATGTAAAAGTGGACGGCAATACGGTTACATGGAGCCTTGAGTGCAAAAGCCCGGGTGGAGAAATGAAAGGAACAGGCAAGACGACTTACAGCGGGAATAGCTTTAAAGGTACAATGGTAATGTCAATGCCTCCGACAAATATGAAGATTACCACCCACATGAGCGGCAAGCGAATCGGGGATTGTAAATAGCCTATATACTAACAGTACCTGGCTGATTTTTCCGATATTAAAAAAGTACCATTTTTTTAATAAGAGGACGTTAGAGACAAAGAATCTATGCCACGAGCTTACTTCGTTTTCTCGTTGTTGTGTGGGCAGCTCTAACTATTAGGTAATAGCTTGGTTTTGATCCCGATTTCAAATCCCAATCTCATAGTTTTCGCAATGCCCTCGTGGTTGCCTTCTTAACTTAATCCAAATATTCCTTTTTTGCCATCTCTGCCAGCTTAAACTTTTGTACCTTGCCTGATCGTGTCATGGGAAATTCTGTGACTAATTTATAGTAATCTGGATCTTTCTCTTTGGAAACAGTATTTTTAACATGTTTTTCAAGGCTCTCAAGAGATATCTGCGCACCTTCCTTGATTTTTATCCAGGCAGCGATTTCCTGGCCTTTTTCAGGATGAGGGAATCCAAAAACCTGAACTTCTGAGACACCAGGCAGCTTATAGATTATTTCCTCCAACTCTGTTGGGTAAATCTCAACTCCTTCTCTTACAATAACATCCTTGAGCCTCCCTGTTATCTTAACATAGCCATTTTCATCCATCTCGCCAAGATCTCCTGTGTGGAACCATCCTTGTTTATCAATAACAGATGCAGTTGCAGCAGGCATGTTATAATATTCCTTCATCAGAAAACCCCTGGTACAGAGTTCTCCCTGACTGTGATGAGGAAGGTCTTCACCGGTTGTCGGGTCTAATATTTTGACCTCATTGCACTCTAAGGCACTGCCAATGGTTGAAACCCTTATATCTAAGGGATCATCAGGTCTGGTCATAGTTATCCATGAAGAGGCCTCCGTGATGCCATAGGCAACAGTGATGTCTGAAATACCTATATCCTCCACCAGCTTTCTCATTAATTCTATCGGGCATGGTGCACCACCTATTGTCCCTTTACTGAGTGTTTTCCACCTTTCAGGATCAAATTCCATGTGATCGATAAGTGTGATAAGCATGCTGGGAGAGCCATAGATGGCAGTACATTTTTCAGTAGTAATAGCTGATAGTATCTTGGATGGCTCAAAGGTAGCACATGGCATGATGATTGAAGCCCCTTTTATAAGTCCTGCTAATACAATACATGTATTTCCAAACATATGAAATAGGGGGAAAAATAAACAAAGCCTGTCTTGATTGTTAAGTCCCTGTCTCAATGCTGAAAATATGGATTTATTGACAAGACCACAATGGTCAAGGACAACTCCCTTTGGTTTACCGGTAGTACCAGATGTGTACATTATGGCAATTGGATCATCTGGGGTAATCTCATTTTCTCTTTGAGCAAGGGCTTTAAGGTCAATCTCATCACCCATTTCCATTAGCTCCTGCCATGAGGTCATATCAGGATAGAGTTTTTCATCTATAACAATGGTATTTTCGAGTATTGATTTTAGCTCTATTTCAAGCTCCAGCTCCTTTGCCATAATAATGGAGCTTGATCCTGATTGTTCCAGGATGTAGCGGAGATCTTCTTTCCCTGCTCCATGATCTACTGGTACAACAATAGCCCCTATTTTTGCGAGGGCCATCTGGGAGATAATCCATTCAGGCGAATTGGGTGCCCAAAGCGCAACCCTGTCACCCTTTTTAATACCCATCTTTATTAGACCCCTGGCGGCCCTGTTTATTTCTGATAAAAAGAGATTATAGGTATGTCTGATGTTAGAATCGGAATGAACAAGGGCCATATTGTTGGG
>Ga0315545_1003316_pt1 | contig 13863 bp, 12 predicted proteins | sample SalMarSW160210MG_FD_203096 | JGI IMG/M metagenome (GOLD analysis project Ga0315545, IMG submission 203096) | Salt marsh sediment microbial communities from the Plum Island Ecosystem LTER, Massachusetts, United States - Salt Marsh Sediment SW1602-10 ... | reverse complement strand
AATCCCACCAAAATTGTTCCGGCTACTATGCAATTAGTAGGTATTCCCGGTCTCGCTACCGACTCCGTTCCCAAGCCAGGGCACAGCACAAGACTGCTTAAACATATCAAAGATGTTGATGCCTTGCTGCACGTAATACGGTGTTTTGAAGAAGCTGACACCTTTCCCCAGCATGATAATGCCGACCCCGTGCGGGACGTAGAGACCATAGACCTTGAATTGATGGTAGCCGATAGTCAGACACTACAAAAAAAGATTACCCGCTTGTCCAAGAAAGTGCGAGCAGGCGATAGTGATGCCATTCATCAGGTGGCTGACTGTAAAAAAGTAAAAAAAGGATTGGATCAGGGAATACCTGCTCGCCGGCAAAGATTGGACGATAAGGAACTGGACAGTGTCCGTGAATGCAATCTGGTCTCACTCAAGCCCGTGCTATACATTGCCAATGTAAAGTCTATGGGAGATGCCGGGAATGACTATGTTAAAGCGCTTCAGACCATAATTGATGCCGATAGCTCTGAGGCTATTACCATCTGTGGCCGTGATGAAGCTGATATTAGCCAGCTTAACCCCGCAGAATGCCAGGAATTTTTAGCTGAACTTGGCTTGCAGGAATCATCCATGACGTGATTGCTGCAAGCCGCGTACCGAAAACTTGGGCTGGTGAATTTCTTTACCGTTGGCGAGGATGAGGTCCATGCTTGGACATGCCACAGAGAAGATAAAGCCCCAGTTGGTGCAGGTAAGATTCATACGGATATGGAGAGAGGATTCATACGGATGGAAGTGATACACTATAATGACTTGCTTGAGCTCGGCAGTGATACTGCTGTAATCAAGGCTGGCAAGCAACACATCGAGGGCAAGGCCTATGAAATTCAGGAGGGAGATGTCGTGGTGGTACTTTTTAATATCAGTTAACGACTATTGTCTGGGTTACAAACAAGGCTCCTGAGCTTGACTAACAAGCAAAAGTTCAAACTAAACAATTTGGCTTTTTGTTAATAGATTTAAAATGGGAAGCCTGATATCCTTTTCAACATTGACAGGACGTATACCAGATATTAGTATCATTTATGTCACCTGCGTAAGGAGTGTTGATAATGCTAAGGAATCTTGATTTGGATAAGCCTCTTGCATTCATTGACATCAAAACAACTGGCCTTAGACCTAACTCAGATAAAATTGTTGAATTATCTGTTCTCAAAATTCACCTGGATGGAAAGAGAGAATACAAAAGCCACAGGATTAATCCTGCTATTCCGATTCCGGTCGAGACGACTGCTATTTATGGTATCACTACTGGGGGCAGGTCAACGGGAAAGAGCCAAGAGAAGAACCTAAGCTATATGTTCCTGACAGTAGAGAGTCAACATCATATTTGAATTACATCGATAATATCGCAATTCCCCCTCGTCTGGAATGTGCTGTTCTTAGTAACTACAGTCATGTTCTTACCTCCTCCCAGATGATATCATCTATCTCAAATACTGGGCCATCATGGCATACCTGTTTTAACCCATCCTTAGTTCTTATAGTGCAGCCATAGCAAGCTCCGATACCACACCCCAAGCGTACTTCAAGAGAAATCTGACATTTCTTTAACTTAGATTCTTCGCTGAGTTTATCCTGGGGAGCTGAAGCTCTGAAGGAAGTGAAGGGGAGATTCTTCAGTCGCTCCGCTCTCTCAGAATGACAAGTTAGGCCTGTCATTGCCTTATACATACCTAAAGGACCACAGGCATATACCTGGTCAGCCCAGCTCAGGAAATCGGGCACGAGGTCGATTGCCATGCCTCTTTTACCCATGGTGCCATCCTCAGTAATAGGGATAAGTTGAACTCCGCTTGGTAAAGGCGGGAGATTGCTTCGCTTTTCACCCTCTCCCTTCGAGGGAGAGGGATTGAGGGTGAGGGGCGACGAAAAGGGGTAGAGCTGAGCAGCCGTGCTTGCCCCGTGAATCAAGGTAATCGAATGCTGCGATGCAGCACGCTGGGCTAAGAATACCAGCGGAGCAATACCAATGCCTCCAGCTACTAATAGCAAATTTCTTGAACTCGATTCGATGCTAAATCCCTTGCCTAAAGGGCCCAGAACATCTATTTTGTCACCTGGCTGGCGCTGAGACAACCAAAGGGTACCCTTCCCTATAACGCTGAATAGAATAGCAAATTGCGATTGCTTCGCTTCGCTCGCAACGGCAACCTGATGGATGCTAAAGGGGCGACGTAGTATCAATTCCTCACAGTATACCGTTATGAACTGTCCTGGCTGAGCAGAAATAGCTATGCCTGGTGTTTCAATCCACATGAGATTTACACCGGGCATAACTTCCGTATTGGAAACTACAAAGGCGAGAGTCTGTTTCACTTCCCTTTTGGCTTAGTTAGATACTCCCTAAATGGTTGAACGGTAAAGGCTTGTCTGGAACGAGTCAGAGCTTCCACGGCCACTCGAGCGGTGTCTAACGAGGTAAAACAGGGTATCCTTTTTTCCGCAGCAGCACGCCTGATACTGAATCCATCCTTTAGAGGAATCCGCCCTCCAGTTACCGTATTGACTACTCCATCTACAGAATTATCTTGGATGACATCAACGACATTGGGATGTCCTTCACTTAACTTCTTGGTCATCATATTCACAGGAAGCCCCGTGGACTCAATCACTGCCGCTGTTCCCTCAGTAGCGAAGAGCTCGTAATGAAGTGAATGTAACTTTTTAATCAAGGGCAAGGATTCAGCTTTATCTCTATCGGAAATGCTAAGCAACAAACCACCTTTGGGAGGCAACATCAATCCGGCAGCAAGAAGCGCTTTAACCAGAGCAGCATCAAAACTATAATCAATTCCCATAACCTCACCAGTAGATTTCATCTCAGGACCAAGGTAACTATCCACCCCAGTCAGCTTGGACATAGAAAAAACGGGAGCCTTTATGCCCACTAATCTTTGCTTCCTCCATAATCCACCCTTATAGCCTTGTTCCTTAAGGCTAATGCCAGCCATTACCTTGGTAGCAATGCGTACCATAGGCACACCAGTTACCTTAGAGATAAAGGGGATAGTCCGACTGGCGCGGGGATTCACCTCGAAAACATATACCAATGAACTGCCATTCTCTCTCGTGATTACCATTTGGACATTCATCAAACCCTTGATTTGCAAGGCTAGTCCTATTCTGGTGGTGTGGTCCACCATAATGTCCACCTCTTTTCTGGTTAAGCCAACCCCGGGGTAGATAGCCAGGGCATCGCCACTGTGCACGCCCGCTCTCTCAATATGCTCCATTATGCCCGGGATAAGCACCCTCTCTCCATCGCTAACAGCATCAACCTCAACTTCCTTTCCCATCATATATTTATCAATAAGAACAGGATGCTGGCTCTCTAGCTGCAATGCTTCGGTAAGATAGCGAACCATTTCAGCCTCGCTATACACGATTTCCATAGCCCTACCACCTAAAACATAGCTAGGGCGTATCAGCAAAGGATAGCCCAAAGACTTAGCCACATTTAATGCTTCATCAATGGAGGATACGCCAGCCCCGGGTGGCTGAGGGACACCTAACCTGTCCAGGAAATCTTCAAAACGATGGCGGTCTTCAGCTATGTCTATGGCTTCGGCACCAGAGCCGAGTATTAGCAAATTGTTACGAGCCAGGGGCTCAACCAGATTGATAGGAGTTTGCCCACCAAACTGGACAATAGAGCTAGCCTGACCTTCGTTCTCCAGTATGTCTCGAATGCTTTCCTCATCTAAGGCCTCGAAATAAAGGCGGTCGCTGGTATCAAAATCAGTGGAAACTGTTTCCGGATTGGAATTAACCAGGATGCTTTTAATTCCTGCTTCCTGGAGCGCCCAGGCTGAATGGACACAGCAATAGTCAAATTCTATTCCCTGTCCAATGCGTATGGGGCCGCTGCTGATAACCACCGCCTTTTTCTCCTCCAATGGCTCGGCTTCGTTCTCCTTCTCATAAGTGCTATAAAAATAGGGGGTTTCAGCATCAAATTCAGCAGCACAAGTATCCACCATTTTGTAAACGGGAAGGATTTTCCACTGCTGGCGAATTTGTCTTACCTGTTCCAGCAACCTATCGGCTAAAGTCCCAACCTGCTCATCTGAGAAGCCGAGCCGCTTTGCCTCCAATAAAAGCTCTGGCTTTAGTGGTTTAGAGAGAAGTTTCTTCTCCATGTCAACGATGTTTTTAAACTTATAAATGAACCAAGGGTCTATTCCAGTTAGTCGGGAGAGCTCCTCAGGAGCAACCTCCCTCCTTATCGCTGCCATAATTGCCCATATTCTTAAGTCATTGGGTTGAAGCGGGTAGGAATCAATCCCTTCCGTCTTAGTCCAAATCGGGTCTTCCCAGAGCAGAGTCCTTTTGCCAAATTCCAAAGAACGGATTCCCTTTTGTAAGGCAGCCTCAAAGCATCTATCAATCGCCATCACCTCGCCAGTAGCTTTCATCTGGCTGCCAATATCCCGGTCTCCCAAAGCAAACTTGTCAAAAGGCCACCTTGGAATTTTAACCACGCAGTAGTCTATGGCCGGCTCAAAGGATGCCAGAGTTTTGCCGGTAACTCTATTAGGGATTTCATCCAGCCTTTTGCCTATGGCTATCTTGGCAGCCACTCGGGCAATGGGATAGCCAGTGGCTTTACTGGCCAAAGCCGAGCTGCGGCTGACCCGAGGGTTGACTTCAATTACATGGTACTGACTTCTGGTAACCTCTTTTTGGTCCGGAGCCCATTTTTCTGCAACTATGGGGTGTGGAGTCAGAGCAAATTGTACGTTGCAACCACCTTCAATACCCAGAGCTCTTATAATTCTCAGGCTTGCCGACCTGAGCATCTGGTACTCCTTGTCATTGAGGGTCTGGCTGGGAGCCACTACAATGCTATCGCCTGTATGTACACCCATAGGGTCAATATTTTCCATGATGCAGACGGCAATGCAATTGTCGGCAGCATCCCGCATCACTTCAAATTCAATTTCCTTCCAGCCCAAGACGCATTGCTCCACTAGAACTTCGTGGCTCATGCTGGTGCTCAAGCCGTAGCCAACTATCTGTTCGAGCTTTTCCATCGTGTGAGCAATGCCTCCCCCTGTTCCTCCCAGGGTGTAAGAGGGACGAATAATAAGAGGCAGACCAATGGACTTCACCAGCTCTTTAGCTTCCTCTACCGACTTAACTGTGGCGCTCGCAGGCACAGGCTCGTCAATACCAACGAGAAGCTTCTTAAATAAAGACCTTTCCTCAGCCTTCTTTATCGTGTCTATGGGTGTGCCCAGAGACCTCACACCATATTTATCCAGTATGCCAGCATCAGCTAGCTCCACCGCCAGGTTGAGCCCCGTCTGCCCTCCGAGGGTGGGCAATAAGCCGTCAGGGCGCTCCCTCTCAATTATGCGAGCCAGCACTTCCACAGTGAGCGGCTCGATGTAGACGATATCGGCAATGCCTTCGTCGGTCATAATGGTAGCGGGGTTTGAGTTCACCAGGACCGTGGTCACGCCCTCTTCCCTCAGTGCCCGGCATGCCTGGGTCCCGGAATAATCGAACTCCGCCGCCTGCCCGATTATTATCGGCCCCGAGCCAATTACTAGAACTTTAGATATCTTGGACATATTCTTCTCACTTTATTACTGGCAATCTTCTAAATTAAAAGTCAAAGATAAAAAATAAAAATGACAAATCAAGGTGTAAAAAACTTTCATTTTTTAATTTTTGCTCTGTATTTTTGCCTTTTGCATTTTAATCTTTTATTTAGCTTTCATATTCCAGCGACTGCTTAATATCTTCCTTTTCCAGCTCGGGGTAATCCTTAAGAATGTCCTCTGCACTCTTGCCTGCTGAAATGAGCTTGATAATCAATGAAACAGGAATCCTCAATCCCCTTATGCAAGGCTCCCCTTCAAATACTCCAGGATCGATGCTTATACGGTCCAATTTATTCACGCCAATACCTCCTTAAGCTCGAATTCTGCCGCCTGCCCGATAATTATCGCCTCCGAGCCAATGACCAAAACTTTAGAAATTCTGGACATCTAACTCAGAATAGCTCCCTGCACCTTGGACAAGTTTTCTTAAGCTCCTTAAAGTCTTTGCCTCTCCTACCCCTCCAAAACTCGCCTATATCGTTAATTTCACTAGCAAGCTGATTGGCGAATTCTTTTCCCTCCGCTATCAGTTTAGAACCCTTGTTAACTATTTCACTGACTTCCTGTTGATTTTCCACATTGTCGGCTATTTCGGCGAGGGCAAGTTCGCATTTATCCCGCTCGTCCTCGGTTTTCGAAAACGCAACCATACTTGATCCCCAACCTGATGGGTGTAGTAAATAACCACCTTCAACTGGATTAGAGCGAATATTTTGAAAATCGGGCGAGGGATCTGTATTCTGAGCAAGGCTTCTCCACCTAGCAAAAAGCGCATCGAGGGCAGCTTCAAATATACATATGGAATGATTACCTTGGTCATTTTGCACGACAGGAATTCCTTGTGACTCGAAGGCTATTTTGATCTTCTGGCGGAAGTTTTCGCAGTTTGTATTATGCTCATCGGCTTTTTGCTTCAATGTGCCCAATCCCTTGGCTTGTTCAGGGAAATGTGCTTCAAAGCTAGCCGATACCTTCGCCACCTCAATATCACTTGTCGTCACCGCTTGTGACCCGATGGCAACAACAATACTAAAATGGCGAGCCATCGGGGCAAGGTTAGAAGCTGAGGATATAACCAGCTCCGCTTCTCCCTTTAGCTCATCGAAGTGCGCCCTCAACTTTCTGTCTTGCTCCGTTTTTTTTCTCTGCCTACGGCTAGCTAACCAAGGCCCAACGAATACTCCTATCGCTGTGATAGCTGCAATGGCAATGCCAATGACTTCAAGAGTGTGCGCAGCCAAGAATTCTCTCATGCTTTGTTCACCATCTCCAGAAATCTCTCAAAGAGGTACATGTTATCCAATGGGCCGGGGGAGGCTTCGGAGTGATATTGGATGGACAGGATGGGCAAATCTCGGTGGCGGAGGCCTTCCACCGTGCCATCGTTCAGGTTTATGTGGCTGACCTCAAGTCCGCCTTTTAGAGTATCAGCGTCTATGGCATAGCCATGATTTTGGGCAGTGATATAAACTCTGCCAGTGGCTAAATCCCGCACGGGATGGTTGCCGCCGCGATGCCCGAATTTCAGCTTGAAGGTCTTAGCTCCCAGTGCCATGGCTATGAGCTGATGCCCCAGGCATATGCCCATCATCGGCTTTTGGCCTATGAGTCTTTTCACCATCCCCGCTATGTAATCAAGGAGAACAGGATTGCTTGGGCCTGGTGAGAGGACAATGCCATCGGGATTTAAGGCCAAGGCATCCTCTGCTGAAATAGTGCAGGGGACAGCAGTTACCTGACAACCGAGCTGGCTCAAAATGCGCAATATGTTGTATTTTAAGCCCAAGTCGATAACCACGATATGCGGTTGCTTCGCGGAGCCTGCCTTGGTGAGCCGAAGCTCTGAATGGGGTGAAGAGGAGATTCTTCGGTCGCGGAGCCTGTCCTGAGCGGTGAGATTCTTCGCTTCGCTCAGAATGACAGGGGGAGCGAAAGGCTCCCTCAGAATGACACGAGGCGAAGGACTCACAGTAACAGGCGTATCGGGTTGCCATTCGTATGTCTTTTCCGTGCTAACTTGGTGAACGAAATCGGTAGAGTCATATCTGGGCAGGTTTTTTAACTCCTTTAGCGCCTCTTCAATAGTCATTTCTGACGTAAGAATTCCCATCATTACTCCAACCGACCTCAGATGCCGGGTTAAAGCGCGGGTGTCTATGCCGCTGATGCCAGGGATGCCATTAGCCAGCAGAAACTCGTGCAAAGTGCGGATGCTTCGCCAGTGGCTGGGTTGAGGGCAATATTCCCGAACTGCCAAACCCCTGACTTGAATTTGCCTGGATTCGAAATCGGATTCGTTAATGCCGTAGTTGCCAATCAAAGGATAGGTGGGCACTAAGATTTGACCGGCAAACGATGGGTCGGTAAGCATCTCCTGGTAGCCAGTCATACTGGTATCGAAAACCACCTCGCCATAGGTAGTAGTCTCAGCACCAAAGGAATAGCCTTCGTAAACCGAGCCATCCTCAAGAACTAGAATCGCTTTCTCAGCCATGATATTTCAGCCTAAAAACTCGTAGAATTTCTGGGGAACCCGCTTGTTTCGCTACGTTCATCACCCTCACCTTAATCCTCTCCCTTCAAGGACGAGGAAATTCGGGTCGCAAGGACAAGGGAATCGTCTATATAAGCTATCCTGCCATTCACTACGGTTGCCATCACCTTGCCCTTAAACTGGTAGCCATCGTAAGGAGTATTCTTGCCTTTGGAGGCAAAACTTCTGCTGCTTACCACCCATTCTCGCTCGGGGTCGAATATGGTTATATTAGCTGGAAGACCTATCTTCAAGACACCTAATTCACTAGCTTTACCAATGATTTTCGCTGGCTCATGAGTCAGCTTGGAAATCAGCGTAGTAAGGCTTATTCTCCCTTCACGCACCAGGCCCATAAGGCAGCCGAAGGCAGTCTCAAATCCACTGATGCCAGAAGCGGCCAGAGCCAGCTCACAGTTCTTATCCTCCGAGGTATGTGGGGCATGGTCGGTTGCGATGGCATCAATGACCCCGTCTTTAAGTCCTTGAATCAGACACTCTATGTCCTCCTTGGTTCGCAGGGGCGGGTTCACCTTGGCATTGGTATCGTATTGAGATTGCTTCGCTCCGCTCGCAATGACATCACTATTTTTCTCCCATTCCCTACCCATAATTCTTTCCTCGGTCAGCGTTAGATGGTGAGGAGTAACTTCGGCAGTGACCGGAATACCCTTTTGCTTAGCCTGGCGTACGAGCTCTACCGAGCCACAGGTGCTCACATGAGCAACATGAAACCTGGCTCCTGTTAGCTTTGCCAGAACCAGGTCACGAGCCGCCATGACCTCCTCGGCGGCCGCCGGGATTCCGTTCAATCCCAACCTGGCAGATATCCAACCTTCATTTATGACTCCGCCACTGCTCAGTGCCTTATCCTCACAATGGTCTATGACTGGTAAGCCAATGTCCCGACTGTAATCCATAGCGCGACGCATAACCTGCGAGTTTGCCACCGGGTCCCCGTCATCGCTAAAAGCGATGACTCCAGCTTCAGCCAGCTCCGCCATGTCACAAATTTCTTTCCCTTCTCTTCCTCTAGTGATACAGCCTATAGGGAGGACATTAACAAAGCCGTCTTTCCTCGCCTTCCGCTTCACCCAATCCACAGCATCCCGATTATCCAAAGGTGGATTCGTGTTTGCCATGCAGCAGACGGTGGTGAAGCCACCTATGGCGGCGGCTTTTGTTCCCGTAGCAATAGTTTCCTTGTCCTCAAATCCCGGCTCACGAAGGTGACAATGTAGGTCTACAAAACCAGGGCAAACAATTAGTCCTGTAGCATCAATTACTTGAGATTGCTTCACTTCGCTCGCAATGACAGTGCCTCCCAGTTGCATAACCTTGCCTTCAACAATGAGCAAGTCGGCAAGCTGGTCTATCCCTTGTCCAGGGTCAATTATATGGCCACCCTGGATAAGCAAGGGAACAAACTTGTTGTTCATCATCCTGTTATAAATAGGCATAGTTGCTGGGTTTGAACCCCCAGGCCTTAGCTTCATCCTCTGAGCCAAAAATAATCAGATTCTCTGGTTTGATTTTTCGAATCCAATGGCTTTCAGCACTATGATATTTCTTATTCTCCAATTTACCTTCATGCCAATCTGAGCTGGCGATATATTGAGGGTGAAGTTCATGTTCACAATAGATACAGCTCAGGATTAAAGGCTTCAGGCTTACTATTTTGAATTCAGGCTTTATATACCTTGTTTCTGTTTCCTGGTTTGACACGCAAAGTGGATTGGAACACCTGAGCCCAGAATCTCGTTTATAAATGGGATAGTCTACCTTCTGAATAAGAGAATCATCTTCCTCAGAAATTGTAACTTCCTTAGCTCCCAGAAGGAGTGCTATGAGCGCCATTCTAACGGGCACTCCACGGGAAGCTTGCTTGAAATACATACTTCTGGGGTCAGCATCCATCTCACAGGCCAACTCGTCAACGCGGGGCAGTGGATGCATGATAAGTGTCTTTCTAAACTCCTTTTCCTTGAGGAGATTTTTGTCTATCACTGGATAGCCTTCCGCTTCTACCGTGGATGCATGCCTCTCCTTCTGAAGCCTGGTGACGTAAATAGCATCAACCCCTGACTCCAGTTCGATTTGAATATCAATGTCGGGCAACATCGCAAGTTGATGCGGGCTACCTGGCGTTATGTATATGGCATCTAAGGGGAAAAGTTTTCCTTTAACTGCTTGGGGCAGGGTCTCACACCTTTTCAGTTCACCCTTATATTCTGCAGTTAACTTCCTTAGAACATGCTCCGGGGCCTCAAGCCCGGGGACAGGGCGGAAAAGAATGGTGGCACCAAACCTAGCCAGAGCATAAGTTAGAGAATGTATAGTTCGCCCATACTTTAAGTCTCCCCACAGAGCTATTTTAAGGCCCCTAATGGCCTGTCTTTCCTTCGCAATAGTATAAAGGTCGCATAAGGTCTGGGTTGGATGTTCATGGCCTCCGTCACCAGCATTTATTACTGGGATACCGGCATAGTCGGCAACTACCTTGGCTGCTCCCTCCCAAGGGTGTCTGATGACAATTATATCGGCGTAACTCCCCACCACTCTTGCCATATCAGCAAGGCTTTCACCTTTGGCTAGAGATGTTGCACCCATCTCAATTGCGCTTATGATTTGCCCCCCGAGTCTGAGCATCGCAGTCTCAAAAGATAACCGTGTTCTAGTACTCGGCTCAAAAAACAAACTCGCCATAATCTTTCCCTGGCATACTCCGGACTGGCTACTCAGCGAATCCGGCATTTCGTCTGCCAAGGAAAACAGTGCCTCGATTTCCCCATTAGATAAATCGTCTATGGTTACTACACTTCTACCCGCCAGATTCATCACAGCCTCTTTTTAATTTCCCCCTAAAGGTCGAATTTTAGCTAAACTTACAATTGTCACCGCGTCCACGCCATCGGTCCCCTTCAATTGAACCTGTATCTTCTCATCCCTGGAGCTTGGTATATTTTTGCCTACATAATCGGCTCGGATGGGAAGTTCTCGATGGCCGCGGTCAATAAGCACAGCCAACTGGATGGACTTGGGGCGTCCCAAATCCATGAGGGCATCCATAGCTGCCCGAGTGCTCCGCCCAGTATAAAGGACATCATCAACCAAGATTACATGCTTATCAGTGATGTCCACAGGGATATCGGTACTCCGAACTGCTGACTCTAACTGCGGAGACGAAATATCATCACGGTAAAGGGCGATATCCAGAGCGCCTACAGGGATTGAGATTCCTTCAAATCCTTCAATTGTTTCAGCTATGCGCTTAGCTAAAGGCACCCCCCGGCTTCGCATGCCCACAAGTACAACATCTTCAGCACCTCTGTTTCTTTCTACAATCTCACGAGCAATGCGAAATAAAGCGCATCTGATGTCCTTAGAAGTTAAGAGGACTTTTTCAGACATTAAAAAAACCTCCTGCCTTCGAACTGGCAAGAGGTTTCAACTGCTGCTTCTATTGTGCTTTGCTTTAACATGCTTCCCCTTACCAGCCTCGCTGGACTGATTTAAAGGCTTTATAAATTCTACCATCTCTATAAAAACAAGGCAACTAGATGTGCTGAGATTGTTTAGCAGTTTCTCAAAAAACCTCTCTGCAAAGTTAGCCGAATGAGGTGAAAGCTATTATACTTAGGCGAAGGCTAAGGTAAGTTGTACAGAAACGAGCGAGAATTCTTTCTCTGGCAGTTTCCTTTACGAGCAGGAAGTATCCAAAGACCACTTCCTAAGAAGATTAGACGAGGTTATAGATTGAGATAGGTTTACCACAAGGCTTCTCCGTCATTACAAGGGTAAGGGAGAAATAGGACAGGCTCCGTATAATCCCACCATCGTATTAAAGATACTCCTCCCTTCTTAGCTATGGAGTATCTCGGAAGGAATGATAGAGATATTGGCCAATGATAGTTTATCCATCGGCCTCTTTCCGGGGCTTGGTGCCGATGAGAAAGCTCCAGACCATCCTACCTTAAGCTTATTCAAGAATCGGCTGGTTAATGATGCTGGCTCAAAAGCTTATGAGGAGTTATTCGATGAGGTAATCAGGATAGCTCAAGAGAAAGGGGTTAAGTTTGGTAAGCTTCAGAAGGCTGTGATGATGGGGAAAACCATCATTATTTGGGTCCGAAAGGGATAAACTCAGCCATAAGGCTTAAGATATGCCTCTCACCAAAAAGCCCTACCACCCCGTGCTAGCCCCATTTGGGCTGACCCAAAAGTTGGTATTTCTGCATCCATTTGGAGGTAAAGTAAAGATAATGCTATTGACTTAAGCACAGTGCGTGGTAAGATAGTAATAGTAGTAAGAAGAAAGCGACAACTCGTTACTGGGGGGGGCGATGAAGCGGAGCCTATGAGTGGGCGCTTGGGTTCTGTGGAGTCAATAGCGAAACCGACCTTATGGGTTGGTTTCACTTTTTGTTTGGGAGAAGATGAAGGCTCTGCTAGTCGGTGACTCTGAGGACTTAGCACAAACTGTTTCCCTCTTCCTGAGGGTAAGATGGCCCGAGCTGAGCTTCTTCAGCTCCGTCGAAGCAAGGGAAGTCATAGAGCTGGTATACTGGGAACACCCTGACGTCGTTATGCTTCAGCACGGGGTGCCATCCGTGGATTGCTTTGACCTCATAACTCAGATTCGCAGCTTCGCCGATGTAGCTATCATTGTCCTTGGCCAAAGCGACGATCTTATAGATAAGGTGAGAGCCCTGGAAATGGGCGCTGATGACTGGATTGCCCCGTCTTCCATACCTATGGAATTTATAGCCAAGGTCAATGCTGTCCTCCGCCGCTCCCTCCCACGCAGCAATGGGCGTCTGGCCTGCTTCCTGAATGACAGGGTGAGCGTAGACTGTGCCACTCGTGAAGTATGTGTCTTAGGAAAGCGTGTCAAACTAACCCCTATCGAGTGCAAAATTATGTGCGGATTAGTCAGAAATGAGGGCAGGGTAGTCACTTGTACAGACCTGCTCCACAGTGTATGGGGGCCAGATTACCGAGCCGACCCCGAGTTTCTCAAGAAGTATATCTATCGCCTTCGCTGTAAGCTCGAAGAGGACCATGCTAACCCCAAAGTCATTATAACTGAAAGAGGCGTGGGCTATAGCTTTATTGCTCCGTGTAATTCCACCCAATAAAGATCTTTTTCCACCTTATTGCGACCTATTTCTACCCCAGCGATACCTCTTTTCATTACATAGGTACTGAATTTCCTGTCTGCAACCATTAGACTCTACTTACGGGCTGGTCGAAGATGCAGAAAATCTTACTCGTTCATCATGACCTGGCGCTAAGAGACCAATTAACTTTTTTATTACAGCACTCAGGTTTTCGAGTCGGAAGCGCTATCGGTGGTCAGCAAGCTTTGGTTGAAATATACAGAAGCCCTCCTGACCTTATAGTCCTGGCTGAGGGCAACCATGGCTTAAATGGGGGCTTAAATGAAGATGAGCTCTGTGTTCGTATTCGGGAGCTATGTCAGGCTCCTATCATCATTCTGGGGCAGGGCTACGGAGGGGCGGCTGGGATTAACCTGCTAGAAGAGGGCGCTGATGCCTATTTGACCTCTCCACTGAACCCGAGGGAACTACTTGCCTGGGTTCGTTCCTTGCTCCGCCGCTATGCAGAGGAGAGACAGAGTGCATCTCATGGGAAGGGGACAACTTT
>Ga0315545_1003314_pt1 | contig 13867 bp, 18 predicted proteins | sample SalMarSW160210MG_FD_203096 | JGI IMG/M metagenome (GOLD analysis project Ga0315545, IMG submission 203096) | Salt marsh sediment microbial communities from the Plum Island Ecosystem LTER, Massachusetts, United States - Salt Marsh Sediment SW1602-10 ... | reverse complement strand
CTGAATCTGGATAGGTCTCGTGCCAAGGCTTGCACACCTTGTGAAGGTAATCACTTGTCCAGGGGTTATTTGGTTTAAGGTCTACTAGGTAAGTCGGCTTCGAATCCTCCGAGCCCAAACAGTTCACCCCGAGCGCCTCGATCAGGGCCTGTTCGCTTTGTTCCTGACCATTCCATTGCCAATCTTCAACATTACTATAAGGACAGTTTGAATCGCTAGGATAGCCAGTATGGTTCAATCCGGTAAGACCAATCGGGAAGAAATCGGATTTGTAGTAGCTTGCCTTGAGTAAGGCAACAACGCCAATCAAAGCTATGCAAGCGACTAAGAGCTTGCTGTGAAGTTTTAAGGATTTCATTTCGTCCTCCTCGTGCTAGCGAACCAGCACTACTTTGGCTGTTTTTAGTTGATTTTGATTATCCAACGCCTGAATGAAATACACCCCAGGCGGGTAGTTAATACCCCACGTCATGGCTCCCTCATTACCGTCACCTGTGATATGGTCAACCTTGCGACCTGAGACGTCAAAGACATTAGCATGGAAGCCTTGTGGGAGGTCTTTATAATGCAGGACTACGTAGCTACCGATTGAATGAGGCACGTTCCAGCCGTTGTCGGTTTCTACGATGGGGTTTTCAGAGATTCCTAGTAAACCTAATGAATCGGTCTTGAGTAAAAACAGATCGCCGCCCTGAACGCCGGTGGCAATAAAACCCTTATCCGGTGTTTCAGCCACGCAGTAGCTAAAACCACCCGAATAAGTTCTTTCCCATAAGGAATCCCCTTCATTGTCAACCTTAAAAAGCCACACATTGTTTAACGGGGTAATCCCTTCGTAAAGAAGGTTAGTTTCTATCTCCCCCGTAAGAATGAAATCAGAGTTTGTTATCTCTTGGAAGTGTTCACCGCCTGCATAATTACGAGTCCATAGGGTATCACCAGCTTGGTTAAATTTCAGCAACCCAAAGTTCGCTAAAGCAACATAGTCATTGGTTATTATTTGTTGTACGCAGTTACCGCCGTTATAGTCGCCCCACTCATTCCCCCCTTGGGTGTAATTCCACAGTGGGTTACCCAGTGAATCAGTTTTGAAAAGCCAAAAAGCTGCCCTCTCCTCACCATAGAGCGTATCTCCCAAAAGACCGGCCACTATAAAACCTTTATCTGCCGTTTGACGAACGAAGTAGCCCCTGCTATAAACCCAACCATCCAATAAATAAGTCTTCATCCAGATACTGTCGCCTGCGGAAGATGTCTTGAGTAGTTTGATGTAGCGAGGGAAACCTTGATTTTCACCTAACACAATAAAACCATTGTCTGAAGTCTGCTGCACACAAAAGCTGTTAATGCCTATATCTCTCATCCAGAGAGAATCACCTTGTGAGTTGGTTTTAAGCAACTTGAGGCTTCCGGCAACAATAAAACCACCATCTATAGTTTGCTCTATCCATGTACCTGGTTTACCCCCATAGGTGCGTTCCCATATTTTTTCCCCAGATGTGTCAACTTTGAGCAACCATAAATCATTCCCCTTGTAGCCGCTGACTATGTAGTTGCTGTCCTTGGTTACCTGCACACAGTAGCCTTTATCCTGAGCAGAACCGCCGTAGGTTCTGAACCAAGTTGTGGCTTGCCCGGCCTGCGGCAGGGCCAGTGCGGCAAGGGTTAAAACTAAGGAAAGGTTTTTCATGTCATCCTCCAATTGGATTATCCCCAAATGTTAAGCTTTTTATGATGCTTGTCAAGCATTGCGAAACAAACGTTCACTTAATCTTCTAAGTTTAAGCTGTCCGGCAGGCTGTCCAAGATGTCTGTAATGTCGGTAAATATGAGAATGTATATATGCTCAGGGTTGGCTGAGTCGCCGTCATCCATAAACGAAGGTATGCACACTCGGTACAAGTAATTGTTCTGATTGCGACATATAGTAGTATCAAAACTCCCGATATACCCAGGCACTGCATCCTCGCAGCCTATGCAGTTCACGCCAAGATTGAAGATGAACTTCCTTTCACTTTTGGGTTCCGTTTCCTAAGCCCAATCTAGGTCAATATTTTCATAGGGAGGTAAAGCCCTCATACGACGACACCACATACTACTAGAAGACAGTTTTTGCCATGCGCGAAACCATCCGCCCGATGGCCACGATAGACAAAGCCATAACCGCCTGGCCGATAGAATAACCGTCCAGGAATTCTTCAGCACCAGGATTGCACCGATCCCTTATCTGTCCCAACGGGTTTAGCCCTCTGTGTTTGTGCTGTGTTTCTCCGAGCACCCTTTTGGGCTGTGTCAGTAGGTGTGTTATTTTAGGGGTTCTTAGCCATTTTTGCACCCAAACGCCTACTTTTCAGGTGTGATAGGGTAAACCTTGCACCCGCACCAAGGGATACCTATATCCCTTGTAAGTGTTTGTGTTACAACGGGTTGCGCTCTACCGGGTAACGATTGAGAACTGGCGGTGGAGGGATTTGAACCCCCGACACGCGGATTATGATTCCGCTGCTCTAACCAACTGAGCTACACCGCCTTACGTATTTGCGTAACTTGTGGAGATTACCAAGTCTGGGCTTGAGGGGATTGCACCACTTTTGCACCAATTCCGTCTACGGCGGCCCTAAGCTGTTCCTCCGAGATATGGGTATACCGGGCACTCATAGCTATCGTCTTATGGCCCATGAGATGCATAATCGTGTAGGCGTTGTATCCCTTCATACCGAGATAGCTTCCAAAGGTATGGCGCAAATCGTGAAACCGGAAGTTCGCTACGCCTGCTTGTCTGCACGCAGTCTCAAAGGCTCTTCTCCAGTTTCCGTAAGGCTTGCCGTCAGGTTTGCAGAAGACACACTGCGCGTAGGGATAGCGGTTGCGCAGTTCTGCGAGCACTTCGAGCAAGTCTCTGTGAATCGGAATATGCCGCGTTTCGTTGTTCTTAGAACGCCTTACCGTTATGCGAGCCTCTGGGAAGTTGACATCATCCCAAGTAAGCTCCTGCAGTTCGCCTCTCCGCATTCCGGTCAAGAGGGCAGTTAGGACTACCGGATACAGCATATCGCTATCACTGTGCTTGCAGGCGTCAAGCAACCGCTCACGTTCAGCGTCGTTAAGATACCGCGTCCGTCCTGGAGGCTCCTTAAGGAACTTTACCCGCTTGATAGGGTTGGACTTTAGGTATTCCCAGTCAACCGCCTTGTTCAGCATGTGCTTAAGTAGAGCCAAATCACGGTTGACGGTTGCGGGCTTGACCTCTTTTTCACGCTCCTGCATGTAGAGTTCAACCTTGCGCTGTGTTATGTCGGTTAACCGATTAGAACCGAACGCCGCAAGAAGCTTGCCAAGCCTACGCTTATCCCTTTGGATTGTAGAAGGGGCCTTGTTAGCCTCTGCGTAAGCAATATACTCCTCGGCTAACTCTCGGAACGTTGAGACACGCCTGACTTGCGAGCCAAAGGCGTTGGTGCATTCAGCCGCCTTGACAATCTCTCCAAGTTTTAATAGAGCACGGGTTTTGTCGGTCTCTCCTGTGGAAAGCATCCGCCTTTTCCCGTTTAGCGTGAACCTCACATACCAGCGTCCGTTATCACGCTGATATACTCTCACGTTACCAGTAAGTTTAATTCCTTTAATTGAGATGTCAAGGTCAGTAGGTCTTAAGACTATCGTTCTATTCCGGCGTCTGCGCTTAACCCGATCGGCGCAAGGTGCAGTTAAGGTGTCAGAAGGTGCTCGCGTGAGAACGTTAACTGAAACCACCTTTAACCCCTGCTAAAGCTATCCCAGTTAAAGAGAGGGACCTTGTTAGGCCTTGAATTGAGCCTCTCCACCTCTTTCGCAAACACCCTCTTGAGATTACACTCACTCACACGAGGGAACCTTTTATCAGAGAACCGAGGACAGTTAGTGAACACACCCAAAGAATCGAAAGGCATGTTGCACCACGTAACCTGCTTTGTGATGTACCACGAATGATAGGCAGGATCGTAGGGTCTCACGTCCACAGGTCTCTCGGGCCATTCTGGACGATTAATATCTCGTTTGTCTATCCCTCTTCTTTCCCAACGTCTTTGTTCCTTCTCCTTTTTCCACAATTGCAGCCATAGCGCTTTGTACATATCGTAGGTAAGGAGAGGATGCTTCTCCTGAATCATATGTACATGCCACAGATCTTTCTTTCTCTCAAGCTCTATCACGAACACGGTCAGCAATCCTTGATTCTTCTCTCTCCACCTTTTACCGAACACAACGCAGTTGGTCTCGTGCCACATCCTCAATGCCTTTGAAAAGATCAAGCACCTGTCAACCCATGCTCTATCCGGTGCATCCAGGGTCACAAAGTTTGCCGGGCAATCAACCAAATTTTTAATTTCCGCAGCAACAAGCTTCCGGAAAAACTGAAGATTCATTTCGGTCTCAACAGTAGGGTTGCAATACTCGTTCTTCCTCCTGGGAACACCCCAACAGAGGAAGTTTTCTTAGGTCTCACCTTGGGGAAATACCGCGCCAAGGTAAATCTCTTACGTGCTCTTTAAAAATTCTATGCAAACTCAAAGAGCAAACCCTTATCCCTATATCACCAGAGATACACCCCCCTAGAGGGTGAATAGCCCCATACCCCATACCATACCCCCAGCATACTCTCTTGCCAGGGCGCTGGTTGCTAGGCCTGAGTGGGTCTCGTTCAACCATCATTAAACATTCGTCCTAGTGCTTTGGCAGCTAACATCGTCCCCATCGGGCCGTCTGATTGTGAAACTTTTTGAGCAAAGTGGCACACCATGCCAAGCAAAACGCTTTCAAACTGTTTTAGCCGTGAGTAATATGGTTCAAGACCTTGTTCTGCAAACCTACATCAGCGACACCAGCTTGAACGAGCCACAGCATTGACGGCAAAAATCCGTCCGATCTCGAGGCAATAAGGTTCGCTTGCTAGTTTCTCCAGGGTAGTAATGATTGATTCAAACGCGGTAGTTGGTCTCCCTGTAGCTTTGGGTGGAATTGGAGTAATAGCATCCCAAGCGATATTTCCTAGCCGTGCCATAACTGCGCTAGTCGTATCATCTACACGTAGTCTCTGCCGCAGTGTCTTCTGTGTTTGATTCATAGTACTATTATGGAAAATACAGAAGTTTGTCAAGATAAACAAGTCAAGTATACGTAAATAGGAGAGTTATAAAGTTATGGAGCGACTACGTTAAAGCGATAACAGAGCTATGTACGGATTAGGTAGGGATCAACTACGGATCAGTACGGGTCAGGGTTGACTGGGGCGGTGAGGGGTTTAATACTATTTGGGAAATAGATACTAAATATCTCCAATTCAACTTGAGTCAGCTAAAACCTCAAATCGAAGCGATGATAAGCAAAGCCTTGATAGCCTCCTTTACTCGGTGACCGTGATGTAGTCTTTTTTGGTGAGTGTGTCTTTTCCCCAGCGATCGTTTGCAATCAAACGAACCGTGTAAATACCAGGGCTATAGTAAATGTGCCACAAACCTCCACTCCCTATTTCTGGTTCTCCCTCACCCACATACCACTCACGGTCCCAGGGTGTTCCTTCCCAATAGGTAGATAGATCGGAAAAATAGACATATAGAGGAACTTGTCCTTGAGTGGGGTCGGCACAGAAATTGGCAATCGGAGGGTCGCCTGGCTCGTAATGGATGTAGTTTTCTTTTACCATTGTATCTGTTCCGCCAGGATTAGTAACGATTAGCATGATTGTAAAAGCAGTATCATTCCAATAAGGAAGCATAGAATCCGCTGCATAACTATAGCTATGGCTGTATGGATTGTGTTCAGTAGAAGTATAACCATCACCGAAATCCCAATACCAGAAGGTAGGATCATTGAGGGATTGATCATAAAAGTACACGCTAAATTGCCCTTTTCCTTCAGTAGGTTCGGCATAGAAATCGGCGACAGGCGGTGGAGGTAATTGAGCATGGATATAGTTTTCTTTTGTGAGTGTGTCGGTTCCAGTGATATTGGAGACGATGAGGGTTACATCATAGTTGCCCGGTTCTTCGTAGTAATGCCATGCGCCTTCAGAACTTTCTCCATCTCCAAACTTCCAAAGCCGTGAAGTAGGATCGTTGAGAGATTGATCATGGAATTCTACCCCAAGAGGGATTAGCCCTTCGGTTGGTTCCGCATAGAACTTAGCGATAGGTGGTAGCTGGGAGCCGGTGCCGCAGAAAACTACGTCTGAGGTAGCAAGCAGGGCCGAGTCTTCGTCATAGATCGAGAGCCAATACCAGCCATCGGTAACGGACAGGGTAGAGGTGTAGACATCGCTTGAATCTACGTACCAGTATTCAGTTTGCACGAGCGAGTCCAAACCATACGCCCGATGCTTCCAATCCAGACGAGCGATACCCGCCCCCTGGATGTCTACGTACGCGGTAACTGAATCAACATCACCACCCGGGGGCAGGATGTCAATAGCCTTGACTTCCAAATGCTCCTGTGGTGAGCATCCGATGATGAGCGCTAGAAGCGCTACGAGTTTAATGTGTTTCATGATTCCTCCTTACGCCCAAGGATACTCTTGGTTACCTTCTGTGTCAAGCCCTTGAGGTCAGAGCGTCAAGCTGCCAAAGATAAAGAAGGGTGCGCGCGGGATAACCGCAGGACGTGGCTTCAGCCGTATACGCTTCATCCCTTGAGAGGTTGGGTATGTATCTGGCTTCGATTCTGCTACAGTAGAACCATTACCCATAGAAACCTTACTATTTCTTCTTCTTTTGTCGACGAACCTGCTTACGCTTACCCATGTCCTCGCGGGTATGGATAGGAGAAGAAGGACCTCCTCCACGCTTTACTGGACGTCGGACTTTCGGTGCTTTCTTCGGTTTAGGTTTGTAGTGCGGCATTCTATTCTCCTTTCTTATTCTCTTGGCGCCGGAATCTACTTCAATGCCCTTCTCTGCGTACGTGCTTTACGCGCAATCTTTCTGTCAAGCTGGCGGCTTAGCGTTTCAGCTATCTTCGCACTCTTTTTCAATTCCTTCGTCTGTATACGTGCTTGCTTCGCAATTTTTCTGTCAAGCTTTCGCTCAGACTTTTACTCAAAAAAAAATAGCTCGTATAGACCCCCCATGCAGATTCTCCGACCCCCCCTACCCGTCAAATTCCGCGATACCCCCCACCGGGGAGGAATAAAACCAGGACCGCGAACCCTCAAGGCGTTTCAAGCCCTCCTCAGACGCCCTTCACTCCTCCAGATTCCCTTCCTAACTTACGTATATCCGAAGCTTGACGGCCTCCCCTTTTCAAAAAAACTAAGGTTACATAATATATATTAGGGGAACTAGGCGCAAGTCGTGAAGGTGCGGAGCTTGCGCGCCTCGCGCGCGCGTAAGGGAGTCGGCACACAAGCTCGACCCGCTCCGGTATCGCCTATCAAGTCATGCAACTGCGAGAGTTAGTCGTGTTATGTCTCGCAACCCGCGACAGCTCTAGACGTTTACGCATAAGGCAATAGTTTCTACGGCTCTATCATACGTATTTAGGCCACTTATAGGCACACCTTGACATGGAACATTTCTTGACTATAATTATAAGTAATCGGAGAAGAAACAAGAAGCTCTTTGGACAACTTGGAGGAAGTCATGAGACACAAGGAGAAAGCTCTAACAGTCTTGACTGAGACAAGGCTGTGGATCAACCTGGTGGGTGATAGTAAAGGGTTTGAAGGCGAAACAGCAAGAGACAAACAGGTACTCATATCTCTTATGGGAAAGACAAGCTTCGTATGGACGGAAGAAGAGGAACTACAGAGAGAAGCGAACAGTCATGACTATGGAGTAAGTTTGATTGTCTTCAATACGAAAGAACAAAAAGAAAACTACCTTAGAGGGATTAGGACTAGGAATAAGAATAGGAATCTTAAACTGCGGCGGAAAGCCGCGTAGAGGTGAATCATGGGACAGTTTAAAGAATATCGTTGGGAGATTGAGGAAGTAGGACAAGGACACTATTACCTCAACCTGGAGGATTGTTTACGAGACGCTAAACAAGCTTCAGAAGATCATCTTACTGACACTATCTTGGTAGAACTTTTTAGACCTCAGCGGATCGTGATTGCTCATTATGTAGCAGGAAAAGAAGACAACCCCTGGAGGATGACATGAAACACCGAGAGTCGGGAATCAACCCGAACGTGAAGCGAACAAACGGAGCCGTAGCGGTGTTTGATAACGGCGGACGGATAGACGACGTTGGACAGCATCACGGAAGGCGGAGATCGAAGACTCGGACGGCGGTAAAGGAGCAAATGAATCAGAGAAGATCAAGCGCATTGAGACGGGGACGAACGAAGGCGAAAACTGTATTGAACAAGCGTCAGCTTGCACTAGGGTTGGGACTTTGTGAGGACATCAGACTGGTAGGATATGTTACGGGTGAACGGCAAACGCTAAAACTATGAGGTGAATCATGGGACAGAAAAAAGGCTCTATTGACGAGCGTGACGAACTCGTTGAGAAATGGGAATGTGAGGAGCTTGACAGACTCTTCGCTAAGTGGGCGAACGAACCGGGAGAAGACAAAGCCAGGTTCGCTTGGGTTAAGGACGTGGTACGGAGTGAACAAGACAAAACTGCGCCGGTAACGGCATAAGGAGTGAAACATCATGGCAAGGGAATTGACAAACGAAGACATCGAACACATCAAGCGAGAAGTAGAACGTAGAGGCTTTAAGTTTCTACGTCCTCGTGGACCTTGGTCGTGTTGGGTCAAGGATGCGCGGGGAGTCACGAACGCATACATAGACGCAACAGGCAAGGTTCGTATCAATAAAGAACGATTAACTAAAAGTCAAGCGGTGTGGTTGATGAAGGGGATTCACCCTGTCATCCTGCATATGTAGAAAGGAGTAATCATGGGACGCATCGTTGAGGTTTATAAAGGTCAGAAGATTAGACAATCAGGTAAGCGAAGGAAGTTGACATGATGAATAGGCCACCGCACGGCGTAACACACTACCGGACGGGTATCAACCCCGCTGTGTGCGAGGAGTCAGGCCGTATCGAAACCCGACGACGCCAACGCGACGCTTTTGCGGTCGGTAGCTTGGGCGACGGGCGAAAAACGAGGGAAAGCTTGACATTCAAGGGTGCATCAAGGTCTATTCATCGCTCGCATGAGGTTAAACCGATGGACGGGGCAAACCTGCAAACTTGCCGGGCAACACCCCGGTGTAAAAAAGGAGAATTATCATGAGTATAAGCACCACGATTGGTAGTATGACCTGTAACCTACTGACGATCTATGCGGAGATTAAAAACGATTTGATTGTAGTAACAAGATCGTATTCTTCTGGTTACACCTCTACCAAGCAATATCCTATTGAAGATTGGCCTGAAACCCCAAAATTACAGAAGCGTTACGTCCGCAAACAACATCCAGGTGCATACGAAGAGGGAGACACAAACCGAGCGATTCGGCGCGTAGTCAATAAAGCTCTGAAACAAACGGGAATCAAACCCCGCAGTAAACAAACTTGCTTATCGGGGATGAACCCCCCGGTATAAAAGGAGGTTGACATGAAAGACCTTCGCAAACTAGCGATTCGGTGTCGGGATAAACTTGTCGCCAAGCTATTCCCTGACAAGGAAATCGCTACAGTTTTACAAAATCCGACCATCCAAACCTGTCTTCGGACTCATCTAGTAGTAATGTTTCTCAATGACTATCATCTATCAGGCAGCGACGCCGCAAGATGGACCGACCGCGTTACGGGATGCGTTAACGGAGATGCCACCTACCCCGCTCAAGATGTATTAGCCGTTTACCCCAAAGGAGGTTGACATGAAAAGCCGTATCGTAATTCCTATCGTCGAGCGGTTCCTTGACATGCTACGTGCTCGGCAGGCGTCGCCTCGTACCTTGGAAGCTTATCGCTACGATCTTGAGCTTTTCTGTAAGTTCTTAGGTTCGCACGATGATACGAAGTGCCCCCTCAAGGGTAAACCGATGGATGGGGCTCATGATGAAATCAGGGCATTCATAGCCAGAGAGTCAAAACGGCATCATCCTAACACCGTTCGCAGACGATTGGCAACTATCAAAAGCTTCTACAGATACTTGATGCGTGAGGGACTTATCTCTCATAATCCTGCACGTTCTATAATCGCACCCAAGCATCATCAATCCTTGCCTCGGTTCTTAACGGAAAGAGAAGTCGAGCAGATCTTTAATAACCACTTTGACTCCTTGCGGGATCGTATCATCCTTGAACTTCTTTACGATGAAGGACTACGTATCTCTGAACTCGCCAGGTTGAATGTGGAGGATATTGATTTCGAGAGGAAAACCATTCGCGTCAATGGCAAAGGAAACAAGCAACGGATCGCCTTCCTTGGCGATAGACTAGCGACCTTGCTGAAAGCCTACGTAGGCGAAATGCCCCTTACCTGTAAAGAAAACTTAACACCCCATGTTGCGTCCGGGCCGCTGATTCGATCTCTCAGAACCGGAAAACGGCTTGGCGTACGTTACCTGCGGATGATCGTTCAGCACTACGCGAAGACCAACCCTCATACCCTACGACATAGTTTTGCAACCCACATGCTGGATCGCGGAGCAAACCTGCGTGCGGTACAGGAACTACTAGGACATGCCTCGCTCTCTACTACTCAGATTTATACCCACCTCACCACCCGGCGTATCAAAGAATCCTACCAGGCAGCCTTTCCTAGAGCTTGACAAAGAAGGAACCATGACTATAATTATATGTAACTACAAACCGCCCGCAAGGGCAAGGAGGATAAGATGCTTGCGTTAGGTAAGAACTGGAAACGAAAGAAAATCGCGAATCCAAAAGTCCCGATAGGGCTAGATGATATGCTTAGAACCTATCGCAACATCAAAACTACCCCATCGCTTAAGATGCAGGGCTTTACTAAAATCTCCTGGGCACTTTTCGGAGAGGCAATCATCAGAATCGGATACGAATACCTACTAACATACGAACGAGAAAAAGGATTAGCGGCAACGGCTAAGCATATCATATTCTGCGGCCTCAATCCTCGCTGGGCTAATCTGCCTCGATCCCGGTATCAGTATGTCCAGCTTAATATCTATCTGAATACTGTATCCTGGGAAAAACTGCGGCGCTATCAGCAACACGTCAATGAGACTGTAAAGCAAGCGCAACTCAAACCAATCACTTGGAAACACTTTCTACAAGCACTACTGGATATAGGATTGTGGCAAGTAGAAAACATGCAAACTAAAGATGCTACACTTTTGATTCTGAAGAAGGTAATGCAATTTGATATAGAAGTCCTTGCCGAAACCCAGAAGGAATTGGAAACCGCCCTCGCAACTTTCCCTAATTAGATACTATCTTTCATCAGGCAGACCTGCTGGGGTTTTCTCTTTGCCCCTCTCTGCGAATAGAAACCCCAAACCAACTCAATGTAGAAAGTGTGCTGCTGCACGATACTTCCAAGCCTTCGCGGGGACCCCATTCGGGTTCCCTGCACGGCTGCGTTAGCAGACGTGTAGGGTGAACTCAATTCCACTATGGTGCGATGGGAGGGCGCCCAAGGCCAGGGCGGACCGAAGTAACAGTCCTCTTTCAATTCCACTATGGTGCGATGGGAGCGTATTTAAGGTCTTGGAATATAACACCCTTGGTGTCTTTCAATTCCACTATGGTGCGATGGGAGCGGATCGAAGATAGTATCCCACAGCCCCTCAAAGGCTCCTTTCAATTCCACTATGGTGCGATTGGAGCGTTCATCCCGCAATGCGATGCCCATCTTGCGGAACTCACTTTCAATTCCACTATGGTGCGATGGGAGCGTGTGGCAAGGAAATAGTTGAGGGACGTAACAGCATCTTTCAATTCCACTATGGTGCGATTGGTAGCGAGTAGGAGCGTGCGGTAAAAATGCCGTTCGCCTTCCTTTCAATTCCACTATGGTGCGATTGGTAGTAGGGTTTGCAACCTGTACACCTAAGGGTATGAATCTTTCAATTCCACTATGGTGCGATTGGTAGCACCGTGATCTTCATGATCGAGGGATAAATAAATGGCTTTCAATTCCACTATGGTGCGATTGGTAGACTGCGAACGATTTCCCCTACGGTAGCGATAATCCTCTTTCAATTCCACTATGGTGCGATTGGTAGTAAAGTGTCTTGCCATCGACTCTACACACAACCTTTCTTTCAATTCCACTATGGTGCGATTGGTAGCATAGAAGCTCTCCGCGCCGTCAAGAGCATTACCAAACTTTCAATTCCACTATGGTGCGATTGGTAGTCTTCCTATTCTTGTCATTATTCTCTCCTTAGTTTTCTTTCAATTCCACTATGGTGCGATTGGTAGATTACGCACCGAACTGTTATAGGCATCTGTATTTGACTTTCAATTCCACTATGGTGCGATTGGTAGTATGGAAGTAGCAAGCACGCCTGTCTTGGAGAGCTACTTTCAATTCCACTATGGTGCGATTGGTAGCTTCACTCATCTCTTACTCCTTTCGCCGCTCATCATCTTTCAATTCCACTATGGTGCGATTGGTAGGGTTCCGCGACTACCGATACTAACCTTACAGACGCTCCTTTCAATTCCACTATGGTGCGATTGGTAGGTTCCCTTCTTATCCGTAGCTTTCTTTTTAATCCAGCTTTCAATTCCACTATGGTGCGATTGGTAGTACGCCGGAATGCTAACGCCGGAGCAGAAGATCAAACTTTCAATTCCACTATGGTGCGATTGGTAGAACGACGGCTTATACATGGTGAGGTTGTCGAAAAGACTTTCAATTCCACTATGGTGCGATTGGTAGTCTGGTAGAACCCCAGAGCCATTTATCTTGTCTGAACTTTCAATTCCACTATGGTGCGATTGGTAGACGATCATCCGCGTCTTAACCCAACGTTCAAACTCCTTTCAATTCCACTATGGTGCGATTGGTAGTCATAGTGGGGGAAGTATTTTCGCTCGGCGTTATGACTTTCAATTCCACTATGGTGCGATTGGTAGCCCGGCGGGCCACCGTTCGAACCTTCGGTCGTGCCCCTTTCAATTCCACTATGGTGCGATTGGTAGACGGGTGATCGGGACCATAGTAGAATTCCTTCGTGCACTTTCAATTCCACTATGGTGCGATTGGTAGTCCGACATCCACTTGAGAAGCATCTCTACGGTATAAGCTTTCAATTCCACTATGGTGCGATTGGTAGTCGTAGACTTGATACCGGAGGAGGGATTGATCTGACTTTCAATTCCACTATGGTGCGATTGGTAGCCAACCTAAGTTCTTAGGTTGCGCTCCTTTAGAAAGCCGAAACCCCAATTCCCGCAGTCAACCACCGATCGCGCAAAAACACCGGGGGATCGACTGCAATCTCGTTCAACCCATCTAATCATATGATGTTCTCCGTCATCTCCTTCTCAATCCCAATTACATCCTTGCTCAGCCATTTCGCGTCACTCACGCGATAAATATACACCGAATCGGCCTCCTTGTCAATGATCTCCGCCACCCCATCCATAAGCTCGGCAAGCTGGCCTTCGGTCAGACCGCCTTCAAAAACCGAGTTCTGCACCCAGCTCAAATACTGCACAAGCCAGCGCCGCACCTTCTCCACCCGCTTTACCCCAACGTCGTAGACCGCTACCACATACATCACCACCACGCTTTCAGGCTTTGGTAAGGCTCGATCCCGGTCAGGTGCTTGACCAGTTTATAGCACTCCATGCGTATAAGCCGCCGGTAAGAGACGTGCCGCTTGAGACGTCTATGCATAAGGGTTGTCTCCATACGTTCATCGAACTCCCGCACCACCTTCTTGCGCGAACGTTCGTTGAGGTAACAGTAGTTCAACCGTTGATCGAAGTCCCCTTCGT
>Ga0315545_1003312_pt1 | contig 13872 bp, 15 predicted proteins | sample SalMarSW160210MG_FD_203096 | JGI IMG/M metagenome (GOLD analysis project Ga0315545, IMG submission 203096) | Salt marsh sediment microbial communities from the Plum Island Ecosystem LTER, Massachusetts, United States - Salt Marsh Sediment SW1602-10 ... | reverse complement strand
CCCATTTGTAGAGCCAAAACCTTGATTTACCAAATGATGCGCAAATGGCACTCGCACTTTCACCCTTAAGATACTTTTTTACTGCCAGCCTGCGTATGTGTTTAGGATCTTTTTTCATGAACCCCTCCGATAAAAAAATTGATGTTCATGAAGTTGAACCTTATGGCTATTCGATTGTCAAAGAACTATTGTGTTATCGTTGTACTGGCACTTTGTGCTGTTATCGATGTACTGGCATTTGTCAGGTAGTCAGTATCATAGGTTGATATGACAAAGATACTTACGCCTGCCTCACAGAGCGGCATCGCGAGAGAAGCCAGACTACCGGTAAGGTCGAAATCAAGAGGCCCAATCACCTTGAAACAGCGCCAGCCGGTTTCAGCTTTCCAATCTGCCGGCACAATATCTTCAGATAGAACAACAGAAAGCTCATCACTGGTTCGCGTGATGGACCAAAATGGAGAATGAGAAAGAAAGTCGGGAATTGGCTCATCTGGAAAGAGACGGCAGATCGCAAGCCGTTGTGGCAGAATAATAAGGGATAGACTTTTCACATACACTTTATTTGCTGGTGAGAGGATTTAGGCGAACATGTCATCAGAGATTGTTCCATCTGCGACCTTGACGACTGGCCCGATCATTGAAATAGAGAAGTCGTTAGAGACGGTGATTTCAATTGTACCTCCGGGCATGTTCACAGCTATGTGAGAGTCGCACAAACCTAACTTATAGGCAACGGCTGCTGCCGCACTGCTACTACTGCCTGAAGCCAGGGTATGCCCTGCGCCTCTCTCCCAGATCTCGATGTTGATGTTTTTCCGATCACAAATTTTCATAAACTGGACGTTCGTGCGATTTGGAAAGCGAGGATCTTTTTCGATAAGAGGACCCCATTTTTGGGCTTCTTCTGCACTGATCTCATCACGAAGAATAACACAGTGCGGGTTCCCAATAGTGGCTGCACAAAAAAGAAGCTCCTGACCATTTACAACAATTATCTCGTTGAGAACATCTCGAGGAGGCCCCTCAACAGGTATCTTGCGACTGTCAAAACTGACTCTCCCCATGTCAACAGTGACATTTTTGCCTCCTTTGTGCACTTGGGATATGACCTTGCCTCCTGCAGTCATTATTATAAATGGCGTCTCTTGAACCAATCCTTTGTCCCAGAGATATCGGGAGAAGATTCGTAAACCGTTTCCGCTTTTTTCTGCCTCGCTGCCATCAGGATTAAATATGCGTAAGACAAAATCACCTTGTGGGGATATAAATGGCCCAAAAAGAATGCCATCAGAGCCAATGCCATAATTGCGATGGCAAATCGATCGAATCTGATGGGAGGTTAGCTCATCGCCAACATCTGCAGGATCTAACACGATATAATCATTGCCGAGTGCATGATATTTAAAGAATTTCATTTGGATGCTTTGCCTTTTAAAGAAATAGGGGTCAGGATCCCATCATGGGTGGGTGAACCTTTGTTCACTCAAGAACATGGATGTTTTTCTTCTTGCACATGTCCTTTAGTACCTTTGGCCATACAGTTACACTCACTTCTCCAAGGTGCGCCTTCTTGAGGAGGAGCATATAGGTGCGGGACTGTCCAATGCCACCACCAATGCTGAGCGGGATCTCATTATTCAAGATTGCCTGGTGGTATGGCATCTTGAGGAAATTAAGCTGGCCAGTAATTTCAAGTTGAGACTTGAGCGTATCAGCGTTGACGCGGATACCCATGGATGTCAGTTCATGTCGGCGCTTTGTTACCGGGTTCCAGACAAGAATATCACCATTAAGACCATGCATCGGTCTGCCGTCTCCGGACGTTGTCTCTGTGATCCAGTCATCATAGTCTGCTGCCCTCATTTCGTGAGGATAGCCGTCCTTGAGCATCCAGCCAATGCCATAGATGAAAATTGCGGAATATTCCTTTACAATTTCTGTCTCGCGTTGCTTCCGTGGCAGGTCGGGGTACCTGTCAAGAATGTCTTCGGCATGTATGAATGTGAGCTTCTCGGGCAGGTTGGGATATTTGTCTGTTTTTAGCTGGGGAAAAAGCTCCTGGACATGGTCCTCGGCACCCTTGAGAACCTTCCAGATTTTCTCTACAACTTCTTTCAGGTACTGCAGGTTGCGCTGATTTTCGGTTACTACCAACTCCCAGTCCCACTGGTCCACATATGCGCTGTGATCGTGGTCGAGGAAGTAGTCCTTGCGCACAGCACGCATATCAGTTATCAGGCCCTCTCCCAAGTTCATGCCGAACTGCTTCAGCGCAACACGCTTCCACTTGGTTGCTGCCTGCACGATCTGGGTATCAATTGGGTTCTTGCCATAGTCATTTGAAATGTGGAACTGGATTGGTGTTCGTGATCCATCACGGTCAAGGTAGTCGTTCACGCCGCTTTCAACGTCTACAATCAGAGGAACTGTAACCCTCATCAGATTGAGCTCCTTACACAGATTTTCCTCGATGATGTCTTTTAGTGCAAAGATGGCATTCTGCGTTTCCTTTGGGGTTAAAAGAGAGCTGTAGTCCTTTGGCAGGATTTTCTCCAGCTCGGCATAGTCGCCAATGCCTGGCCCAGCTAAGTCTGCTTTTTTGTCTGCCATTATGTTCAATACTCCTCCAGTTTGCAACGCATTGGAGATGCGTCGGGCAATAGTTAGCCTGTTACCCATAAGTATCAACTATAGGCGTAACTTGTCCAGTGCAATATTTGCTTCTGGAGCTAGCTCAAAGAACTTCTTAAGTTTATCGCAAGCATACATATCACAAGCGGCGCAGTTTGCTATATCCTTTTCTATGCAGCATTTACGGATCTCACAAATATTTAAACAATAAAAGAATTTTTGGCCTTCAGAGCGGCATCCGTCACAGTTGATATGCTCTGGCTTGATATCAGCATTATACTGTGCCGACCATTGCTTTGCCATCTTGGCTCGCCTGTCATCGTCATTTGCCTGAGTAGCAAGATATCCCTCACACTTAGAACAATCCAATCCGCAATAAGCAATCATCTTTTTACTCCCCTATCTCTAAGAATGTCTTGAGTTGCTCAATGCTCATTCCACCTAAGCCCAGTTCATTTACTCCTCGACCTTCAGCCCAGTAGTCAACGCGGTTAATGGCTCCGCAGAGATTGACGATGGCATTAGAGATCGGCGTAGGGATGTCTAAGAGTTGCCCCAGCGTGGAAAGAAGCACGAGGCCATATGGTACGTCCTCGGTGACAAAACGATCGTGCATGGATGCAGGGCCTTTCATCTGGATACCCGCTTCTATGCTGTCTACGCCGAAAGCCGCATCCATCGATGTGTTGAGAATACGGTTATGGCATTCCTCTACCGTCTCTCCGAGATTGTATCCTCGGGACTCGAGGTCTGCATAGTGGTAAAGCTTAAGGCCCAGCTGGTCGAGTAGTGCAAGACGCTCTCGCTCCAAGGCCTCGTAGACACGGGCAACAGCAGGTGTCATTCCCTCCTTATAGAGATAGAATTCGCCACAGGAATATTCAATTCGGGTCGCACTGAGCAGGGCTGCAGCTGGGTGAACGATGGGGTTGGGATTGTTAATTGCCGCTTCAAGTACGTTCGCTGTCGGGACGATAGCGGGATAGACCTCCTGTAACGTGGCTATTGCTTCGTCAGTACGGTGAGCCGGGAACACACCTGTGGGGAGGGTCACTGCTTCTATGTGGATGAGGACATGACCGGGCCCAGCTAAGCGTGCCCCATAAGGGAGAGTGCAGCATTCGCACAGCAGTATGTCTTTGTCCACACCTTGTGCCTTGAATATGTGGGCGAACTCCAGGCTACCACCTGAACCGGGCATCAGAATAATGATCTGATTATCCTCCACGTAAGGAGCACACACCTCGGCCATCGGTTTGTGACCAAAAGCAGGGGCGACAACAAAGACGATTTCGCTGCCCTTGAGTGCAGTGGCGATGTCCGTTGTCACATGGTGAACCGTGACGGTTTCCTTCCGCTCTGGCCACTCGATGGTAATATGGCCTGTGTCGAGAACGTGGCGGATGTTGTTTGCAAAACGCGGAAGTTCAAACAGGCTCACCTCAAACCCATCAAGAGTTTTATGGGCTGCCATGGCGTGGCCGCCATTGCCCGCTCCAATCACAGCAATCTTTTTAACCGACATTTTATTTTCTCCTCAATCATTATATGGTGTACGCGGTGCTGGGCCATTTCATGTAACACATACCATGCAATTTGCAGTGAGGCAAGATAGCTGATTCATCCTATGGTTCTGGTCAATCATTCCATGGAAGATTTGCTAAATCAACATTTCCCCCAGAAAGGATAATCCCTATTCTCTTTCCCGAGACCGGTATACGATCGGTCAATATTGCCCCCAGAGGTACTGCGGCTGAAGGCTCTACAATTATTTTCATCCTCTCCCAGATGGTGCGCATGGCATGTACTATTCCTTCTTCTGTCACGGTAACAATATCTTTGACGTAGTGTCTGATAATAGGAAAGGTGAGGCTGCCAAGAGATGTGAGGAGTCCGTCTGCAATAGTATCAGGATTAACCGAGGGAATGATCCTTCCAGCACGAAAAGAGCGATATGCATCGTCTGCCCTTTCAGGCTCTGCAGCAATAACATGAGTCTTTGGTGAAATGGCGGAAACAGTAATTGCGGTTCCACTCAGTAAACCACCTCCCCCTACCGGGGCCATCACTATATCAAGATCCGGAATTTCCTCGCAGAGTTCCAGGGCAGCAGTTCCCTGACCTGTAATTACTCGATAGTCATTGTAAGGATGGATAAAAGCAGCACCAGTACGATCAACTACTTCAGCGAGACGCTCCTCCCGAGCCTTGAGTGTTGGTTGGCAGAGAATAATCTCTGCTCCATAGTCAGCAACCGCAGCTCGTTTTATATGAGGAGCATTCTCTGGCATTACAACATATGCCTTACTGCCTCGCAGGCGGGCAGCAAGAGCAACCGCAGCCGCATGATTCCCAGATGAATGAGTGGCTACCCCTTTTGCAGCTTCCTGGTTTCTTAAAATAAATACAGCGTTGGTTGCTCCTCGGATTTTGAAAGCACCTACCTTCTGGAAATTTTCACACTTAAAAAATAACTCCGCTTCACACATTCTGTTTATGGCGCTACAAGTGAGAACAGGAGTACAATGAATAAAAGGCCTGATTCGATGAGACGCCTCTCTGATTTCCTTTATCGTTGGTTCATTCATAAAATTTGCCCTATATTGCTTCGATATCCAAATATAGCATAACGCCTTGTTTTCAGCTGCCTCGCCTGCATAGGATGACAGGGTAAGAGCATCGTGTAGTTTAGATGCTGCTGGTCTTTTTCGGTTTTTCTCTCACATCATCTGCAAGAAGTGAAAACATAAAAGCGTCATACACAGTATCGCGGACAACGATTCGTTTCCTCAAAATTCCTTCACGCAGAGCACCAATTTTCTCTGCTACACGAATGCTGGCCTTGTTCTCAGTGGCGATGACAATTTCTACTCTGTTTAATTCTACCTCCTTGAATGCGAATCGGGCCACACCTAACGCCGCTGCTGGCCCTATGCCCTGCCTTGATCGGCTCGTTCTCACCCAGTATCCAAGATTTGCACATCTATCCGTACGATTAATATTACTCAGTCCACAGCCCCCTAAAAAAGACCCGTCTTTTGAATCTATGATAGCAAAGGAGCACTCAATTGCGTTTTGGCAGTCATCAGGTCGGGATTCTATCCATATTTGAGTATCATTTATAGAATAGGTGCTATGACACCACCACATCCACGGTAAGAGTTCATTAATAGACTCACGGATTGCATTAAAACAAGGTTCGATATCCGTAATCTGGTAAGGTCTAAGTGTAAGTATACCATTTGTGAACCTAATGCCTTCAATTCGCATTACATTACCCTCCAGCGACTGGTTGGTCAACAATCCCATTGTCTGTTCATTCGTAATGGAGGACCCCTCGAATATCGTTTAAGTAAAAAAAAGAGTAAAATCTTCAGCCTTGGGTAATGTGCTTTCGAAGAGAGATAATCATAATCTTATCCTGTAATATGATTGGGAGAGACTTCACTTTGTTACCCAGAAGTTCCCCTATCAGCACAACAAGGCTCCTGTCAAAAGGCTTTTGGTAGTAGGTGAAAAGCCACTCGTATAGTTCATGTTCGTTTTCGAATTCCCAAGAGGTGTAAAATACCTCGGAGCGCTCAACCTCGAAATCACTTGCGTCGATTGCGCAAAGAGTATCCTGAAGCAGTTGAGTTTCATCTTGGAAAAAGTTACATACTTGTTCAATTTCCGCATCATTTACTGGTTCCAAGATCACTACCCGTCCATGATCTCTGAGGACCCTTTTGGCTTCTCTCAGAGCTACTCTGCTGTCCTGATGATGAAGTGAGAGAGTGAACAAAATTACGTCAAAAGAGTTACTTGGAAATTTCAAACACTCCCCAGACCCGATATGCAAGCCGACACCCTCCATGGTTTCTTTCGCCTCGGCAATGTTCGCTGCGTCTGGATCAATTGCGACCAGCCTTTTTGCTTTGCCAGCCAGCTGTGATGTGATTCGCCCATCTCCACACCCTATCTCAAGAACCTCTTGATCCCGCAAGTCTGCAAACTGAAGAATTTTCGATAGTGTTACACAATCCCGATCTTGTTCCATAGATTAGCCCGTTGAGATAGATAAAACATGAGCAAGCCTGCGAATACCTTCCTCAATATGTGATTCAGGTACGTAACTGTAGCATAGCCGCATGTGGTTTTTTCCACTGCGATTGTGATAAAAGGCTGGGCCGGCAACATATGCAACTGAGGCATCCTTTATTGCTCTTGGTAAAAGTGCTTCAGTGTCAATTTCCTTGGGCACAGTAACCCACGTATAAAAACCTCCTTGCGGTTTCGTCCAGTGCGCACTTTGTGGGAAGTGATTCGCTAAGGCCGCCAACATGGCGTCTCTTTTCCGGCGATATATTTCAACGGCTTTGGACTTCTGCTGCTCAATCAAATTTCTTGAAGCGAAAGCAAAGGCGACATATTGTCCGATAGTTGTAGAACATTGATCTTGCCCTTGCTTGGCTATGGTCAAAGTCTCGATCAATTCCTGTGCTGCAGTCACCCAACCTATGCGCACGCCTGGGGTAAAGATTTTTGAGAGGGTATTAATATGTATAACGTTCTGTGCGTTAAGGGATGCGAGCAATGGTGGAGCTGAACCCTCAAATCGCAGATCATGGTATGCCGCATCTTCTATAACTGGCACACTATACTCAACAGAGAGTTCAATAATTTTTTTTCGACGCGTTTCCGAAAGTGTAACACCGGTTGGATTTTGGAATGAAGGGACGAGGTAAATAAATTTGGGATGCAATGATTGATGCTGTAAGTCTTCAAGCATCGATTTCAGCGCATCTGGCTGCATTCCTTTATCATCTAATGGAACACCGGCACAACGACCCTGATAACTTTTAATGACGTGGAGGGCAGCTACGTAAGCTGGTTCGCCCACAATCACAACATCGCCAGGATCCAGCAAAACTTTGCAAATTAGGTCTAAGGCTGCAATAGCGCCTGTTGTTACCAGGCATTCTTCTACTTTGGAGTCTCTGCCTGACTGTGTCATATATTCTGCCAGCCATTCCCTAAAAGGGGTAATGCCTGCTGTCGGTCCATAATTCAATGCAGCGTGTCCTTTTTGTGCGATAACCTCTTCGTAAGTTTCTTTGATTTCTTCCAAGAGAAAGGTTGCCGGGTCGGGAAGCCCACCTGCGAAGGAGATAATCTCGGGTCGTTCAGCTAATTTCAAAATTCCAACGACATCTGAATGTCCCATTGAATTGATACGGGTGGAGTAGAGGTTATTCCAGTTCATTTTGTATGTCCTCCTAAGATAGTAAGCCTTTGTCGCAATGGTATCATTGCCTTAAACATCACTCAATTATCCCTCTGTTTTAGGAAGGATACCATTCAATACCGAATGATTTATTTGCTAAGTTTTACAGCTGTGCCGTAGGCTAAAAGTTCAGCGGCACTCGCTATCACACTGGTAGTCATATAGCGAAGATTGATTATAGCATCTGCTCCCATCTCTTCAGCCTTAGCGATCATCCTATGCGTAGCTACTTTACGTGCTCTTCCCATCATTTCTGTGTACTCTGTCAGTTCCCCACCAAGAACTAATCTGACTATGGCAGATAGATCTTTTCCAAGCCATATAGCAAAGATAGTATGACCCTGAACCAGACCTAGAATCTCGGCGATCTCTTTGCCAGGTATTTCTGCGGAATTCAAGAGTAAAATATGGGGTTTGATCTCATTAATCGAAAGCTCTTGTAGTGATGTTTTAGGTTTCATTTGTTCGAGAGCCACAGTCGCCAAGACCAGTAAAATACCACCTAAAAGACAGAAAACTGCTATTCTAAGCCACCAAGGCACAACTGGATCGTCGGCGACGATCACATACCAGGGCATTCCAGCAAATATTGCAACGAAAAGCCCGAGCACGAAAGCCACCGAGCCAACATGTCGAAGTAGTTTCATGATTTCTCCTTCCTATAGTATGTAATGTGACTTCCCACATTCATCATGCTATCTCCTCACATGTAAAAAGGCCTCATGAAGTGCTGATCTCCTGACAGCAAAGTAAAAAGAAGCGTGAATTAAATTGGACCACGCGCGAAACAAGACCAAGAGGAGATTTGTTCCCTTTCCCTTTACAGATGGCATTGGACTTTCTACAAAGTCGGTATTATTGAAATACAATATTTTCTAAAAATTCAATGCTGTCACCTGAATTCTTATCGTGGAGCACCACCTATATAATCAAACCATGAGAGAATATTCCCCTCGTTTGTGTTTTCAATCTTAAATCGACTGCCATTGGGTGGAATCATAGCTCAATCCTCTAATTTCCACTTTTCCTCACCCGGCATAAGTTGCGTGAGGGGTGACCGGGCTTGGCATACTGGCGCAGGGCCCAACAATTTATGATTATGGATAAAACCGCACTGCCTCTTAGGTCAACCTTCATGCCGTTGTAAGACCTTGTGCTCTTATATGGTTAAAAGCGTGCCCTCTGTCTTTAATATTTCAGTAAGTGGTTCCCCCCAATATTTTACCTCTATGTTCATTTGTTCTAATATGTCTGTGACTCCTAATTGGTCTGCGCAGGCCTTACAGGCTGTTATGTGGACCCCTGCACTCAATGCCTCTTTGATTTTTTCTTGAATATTGACGTCCTCACTCACCAATTTGGCAGGAGCACCCCAAATGATAAGTGTTACATGCTCCCACCAGCCCTTGAGTAAAGAATTAATACTATACATAAAAACCATTTTTTCTGCCGTAATTGGATTACCATTTGTCCATAATATGAAAAGATGTGATTTTTCTTTCATCTCTTGTCTCCTATTTTTGTTGTGTGAGTCTGTTACTGGGGGAGGAACAGTATCTGTTCATCTTAATTTCTTAATCCGACCCTATTTCGTTGCCCAGATTACTCATGATTTATCAGGAGCAGGGTACGAGATTATGGTTAGAGCTTAAAGGCTTCTTCCCTGCCGATGTATTTTTTCCTCAGTTTCGGTTTCTCTATCTTTCCTGTGGGGCTTCGAGGAACTTCTCCGAAAAAGACCTTGCGAGGTCTCTTATATCGGGGTAACTCCTCGCAGTAGTGGAAAACTTCTTCTTCGGTCAGCGTTTTTCCCGGAACCACATCAATGATAACGGCAACCATCTCACCCAGCCTTTCATCCGGGAAGCCGATGGCTGCGGCATCCTTTACATGTGGATGCGTATAAATAAAATGCTCAATTTCAACAGGAAAGACATTTTCACCACCTGTGATGATGACATCCTTTTTCCTGTCAACAAGATAGATAAAACCATCCTCATCCTCTCTGGCCATGTCCCCCGTGTAGAGCCACCCATCCTTTATCGCATTGGCCGTAGCTTCAGGGTTCTTGTAATATTCCTTCATTATCCCGTTACCGCGAAGAATAAGTTCCCCTGTTTCACCGCGCTCCACATCTCGTCCATCCTCTTCAACAATACGTGCCTCCCAATTGAATCCTGGGTGTCCGATAGAGCCAACCTTATGGAGGTTTTCCATTCCGAGGTGCATACAATTCGGTCCGGAGGTTTCACTTAAACCGTACGTGGTATCATATTCCATATCAGGGAAGTATTCCTTCCACCGCTTGATCAGGGATGGAGGAACAGGCATAGCTCCGATGTGCATGAGTCGCCACTGATCGATTTTATAGTCCTTCAATTTTAATTCTCCACTATCGAGCTTTAAGAGGATATCCTGAGCCCATGGGACCAAGAGCCAGACGATGGTGCCCTCCTCTTCGCTCACTGCCTCTAACACCCATTCAGGAGAAACCCCCTTCAGGATCACAGCAGGGCTCCCTACAATAAAACTGCCAAACCAGTGCATCTTTGCACCGGTATGATATAAGGGGGGAATAAGGATGAAATTATCATCTTTGGTTTGCCCATGGTGCACCTTTTCCGTTATACAGGCACAGACCATGTTTTTATGGGTTAGAAGAATAGGTTTTGGGGTATCCGTGGTGCCAGAGGTAAAGTACAGCCCGCAGGGATCATCAAAACCGAGCTCAACTTGTGGTGGGGTAGCCGGTGCATCTTCCAGTACCTTCTCAAAAATATCTGCGTAATCGGGGATCTGTGTGCCCACACAGATATAATGCTTTATTAAGAGCTGATCTCTTATTGCATCTATCCGGTCGGTAAATTCTTCACCAAAGAACAGCAATTCTGGTTCTGCAACATCCAAACAGTATTTGATGTCGGCACTTGTGAAACGAAAGTTGAGTGGCACGACCCATGCCCCTGTTTTGACGATGCCAAAATAGGCAATAAGCCAATCGATAGAGTTATGCATGAGGTGTGCGACCTTATCACCTTTCTTGATGCCCCTGTCTAAGAGCACATTTGCGAAACGGTTCGCACGTTCATCAAACTGCTTCCATGTAATCTGCCATCTTTTCCCCTCAGCCGGTATTCTCTCAACAAGGGCAATTTCATCTGGATACATCCGGGCGTTTCTTGCTAACATTTCTCCTATATGGATGTACATATCTCAGCCATTGACCTCCATGCCTTGAGGATTGATAAAAGCACGGCTTATGATAGAGGAATTATAGGGAATGGTGGTTTTTGTGTCAAGGGTATCTAAGGCCAGCAGGATTATTATAATAGGGGTTTCATTAAATCGAAAGGAATTCACTTCCCCCTAATTTTGTTATTGGGCCTTAAGCTGGCTTTATTTTTGGCTTTTTTTTGCTGACTTTCCAATTCTTCAAGAACCTTGAAAACAAATCGTGCAGGCCAGTCTGCCATGCCGCCACTCAGGGCTAATGCAACAGCAGTTGCTTCCAGAATCTCCTCACGACTTGTACCCAGGTCAGCAGCACTGCTGACATGATATTCAATTCAGCCGTAGCATTTATTACTGATACTGATTCCCAAGGCTATCAATTCTTTGTATTTCTGAGCAAGCACACCATCTTTCAGTGCATTAGCTTCAACCTCCCCAATCTCACGAAAAGTGTTGATACCGCTTTGGTACATCTGCCAATTGTACTTCTTCCTTGTCTTTCTTATCTCATGACTATTAGGGAACATATTGCCCTCCTTTAATGAATTAAGCCACTACCGCGGAGTTCACTAACAGTGAGGGCCGTCGGCCGTTACTGTCAGCTGAAGTAATAGGGTGGAGTGGCCTTATCTGGGTACATTCATTTATTATTGACCGAAAGCCATCCGATGTACGCCGTGAACAAAGAGCACTTGTCCTGTAATCCAGCCAGCCTGTTCAGAGGCAAAAAATACAACTGCATGTGCGATGTCTTCAGGCAGACCAATTTTCCTCAATGGGATATCGGGAATAAGTGCCTTTTCTAATTCGGGTGAGATATACCCGGATTGCACAGGTCTCGGCGATACAACATTCACCGTGATTCCGTATGGTACTCTTCCGCAATCCAAAGCCCAATGGGGTGGCCCAGGCGCGCGGTTTAACGCATCGCTCTGGAGCTGCTGGGTATATTCCTATCTGTAAGATTCGCGCCGATGACTAATTCTCAAAATAAGAGCTGTATCCTCAATGATGGTATAAATAACCCGATAGTCGCCGACTCTGAATCTCCTCAAACCTGCGAATTTTCCTGTGAGGGGTGGGAATCTGTCTGCCTTTTCAGGCAGATCTTCTTCGATCTTAGTTAAAATCCTGCCTGCCTGATCTTTGTCTATCTTCTTGAGGTCGCGCGATACTGACTTCTTGAAAGCGATCTTATAGCTCAAGCTCGTTCCTCATATCATCTGTCGTGACAACAGGATCAGATGTATCACGCAACCGATCCAATGCGACTTGTAAGTCAGCCAATTCGGCAAGATATGCTTCCAGGGCCTTTTGAACATGGAAAGACTTGGGCCTCTCTGTTTCTTTCGCAATATCAGATAGTTTTGAAGCTAAATCGTCTGTGAGCCGTATTGAAATAGCCTTGCTCATACATTACCTCTAATGTATTTTTTGTCATACATTGTAATCATTGTGAGCAGGAAATGCAAGGTGTTTTTCAAAGGGAATATAACGTCGGTAAGTAAAGGTGTCTAAATAAAGTAAAGGACAGTAAAGGAATCAAGTCTTTTATTAAATACTACTTTTGTGTGCCATTGTCCTAATTTGTTCGATCCTGCGGCGAAGGTTCCTGTCCACCGTGAGCTGCTTTTCGATCACACTGCATGCTGCACCAGCACCGCCATAACTTCTCAGAGAAAATAACGCTGCTATGGTATTTAATTATACCCCGTTGTTGTCTTTGCGAAATGAAGGACCCTACCTTGATTCAAAATGAAACTGTACGGTAATCTTACATTCTTTTCCCTTAAGCTTGAGACAGCGACTGAGATCTGGAGTTCGGGTATATTTAAGCCCCATCGCGTCAAACCATCCCTCGATTCTCTCAAAGATCCCGCATTCGTAATCTGGAAGGAGCCCTAATTTCTTCATCCCTTTATGGGCAAAACAGTCTAAGAAGTCAAAAATTTGCGAGTCATTACCAGGGTAGCTGATTTGAGCGGAGACAAAATCCGGAAAGAAGACCTGTTTTCCTAGCTCAAACAACTCCTGGTATTCCTCAATATTTTTCGGGGATGGTGTTTCGACCATTTTCATCAAACGCCCGAACTCAATCTGCCCCAACTTTCTGCACACCCGAAGATTCATGGGGCTTGCCTCAGCCATGCCAAACTTCGCCGCCGCCTCGCCATACCAGAGTGCGTCATGTGTCATCCAGTTTTTAATCAGGATGTTTCTTAGCTGATCTTGATTTATTGTACATACTGCCATTATTATTTTCCTCTGTGTGCAAAGATGATCTTAACGGGCGGACTGACAGGTGCGCGGGGCTTTTCCGCGCATCCTTGTCCAGTCCGATGTAAGCTTTTCCATTAATTATTCATTTTTACTATATTCGATTAAGGCTACATGCAGTTCTTTTGTATATGAGAATACCGAAAATTGTGGGGCTACATATTCACCTTTTTTATTGCCTCTTTTAAGAAAAACAATTTTGGAAGACCTTTGTTCATTCACTCTCTCGATTAAGCCTTTATCATACTCTTGAAGGTGCTTAAAATGAAGTGTTCCCTTTTCTAAATTGCCCTTATACGTGTGAAAGACATTTCCATTATAGACAAACGTTGCATAGTATAATGTTTCTGAATCTGTATACCTTCTGATAGGGTAGCTCTAAGCACTATTTAATAAGCCTCAGGATTATAAATATCATGGAAAGGCAGTTTGATCAACCCTTTGGTTTGGCCTATAAAGTAGAA
>Ga0315545_1003311_pt1 | contig 13876 bp, 8 predicted proteins | sample SalMarSW160210MG_FD_203096 | JGI IMG/M metagenome (GOLD analysis project Ga0315545, IMG submission 203096) | Salt marsh sediment microbial communities from the Plum Island Ecosystem LTER, Massachusetts, United States - Salt Marsh Sediment SW1602-10 ... | reverse complement strand
AGTTCGGAAACCAGTTCGTCTTTTAAGATAACAATCTGTTCGGACTCTTCTTTTTGCTTCTCAATAGTTTTAATGGTTTCTTCTTTTTCGGTTAACAACACTTCGAGTTTGGTTTTTTCTTCGGTCAGTTCTGACAATTTATCAGCATATTCCTTCTCTAAATCTTCTTCTCCTTTAGCTAAATTTGCTTTTAATTCTTCAATCTGTTTTTCTTTTTCTAGTACATTTTCTTTCAGTTCGGAAACCAGTTCGTCTTTTAAGATAACAATCTGTTCGGACTCTTCTTTTTGCTTCTCAATAGTTTTAATGGTTTCTTCTTTTTCGGTTAACAACACTTCGAGTTTGGTTTTTTCTTCGGTCAATTCGGTCAGTTCTGTTAATTTATCAGCATATTCCTTCTCTAAATCTTCTTCTCCTTTAGCTAAATTTGCTTTTAATTCTTCAATCTGTTTTTCTTTTTCTAGTACATTTTCTTTCAGTTCGGAAACCAGTTCGTCAATGCTTTGTAGTTCAAAATTTTTTTCTTCCATTTCTTTCTTTGCTTGATTGGATTGGTCATAATTATAAATACCAAAACCGCCAACAATTAATAAAATGAGTATAAATAAAACTATTAAATTTTTGGACATTTTTACCTCCTATTCTTTTAATTTTTACTTATGTTACTATAATTCGATAAAAATTTAAAAAATCCTCTTTTATAAATAAAAAAATTTTATTTTTTTTCAATTATTTGTATTTACTTTTGCTTTTTTACTTTAATTTATCCGCTGCGTTAAAATTTGTATTCTTGTTTTTTAAAAGTTGACTTAACTGGAACAGTGGTTAGAAAACCATAAGAGAGCTGCTGCCCCAAGAACACCGGCATTTCCAGCCAGTTTGCCAATTACAATTTTAAGAGATTTATAATTGGAATAAAATGCCCTCTTTTTTACTTCCTTCCGAAGAGGAATAAGCAGTTTATCACCTTCGTTAGTTATTCCTCCAACCAATATCACCATTTCAGGATTCAATATATTGGCCATATTGGCAATAGCTATACCTAAATAGGAAATGGCTTCTTCGACTATATCTGAGGTTAAACTATCACCTTTACGGGCAGCTTCAAAAATTGATTTTAATCTGAGCGATTTAAATAACTGGTCATCACCATCAAAATTTAAGAATTCACTTTTTATTCCCTCTTGTATTCTATTTTTAATCCTATTTTTAATTCCGATAGCCGAAGAATAAGCTTCCAAGCATCCATAGTTACCACAATTACAAAGGGGGCCATCTTTATTTACAGTCATATGTCCTAATTCTCCTGCACCATAATTATTCCCATGATAGATCTTTCCGTCAATAATTATTCCGCCGCCAATTCCGGTTCCCAGGGTAAAACACACTAAATTATTTACCCCCTGGCCTGCCCCATAACATCTTTCTCCCCAGGCAGCTGCATTGGCATCATTTTCTAAAACAACTTTCTTTTTAAATTCATCTTCCAATACTTTCCTTAAGGGAACATCTCTCCACCCGGGAAGATTAGGGGCAAAGTTGATAATCCCCTTTTTAATATCGAGAGGACCCGGGGCTCCAATCCCTATTCCTATTATATCGCCAGAAGCTATGCTGGATTGAACCATATTTGTATGAATAGCCTCTATTATTCTTTTAAGGGTAGCCTCTTTGCCTCTTTCGGCTAAGGTTGGAACTTTTAGAAGGGTTACTATCTTCCCCTGGTAATTCACTATAGCACTGACAATATTTGTTCCCCCCAAATCTACACCAATAGAATATTTTTTTTCTAAATTTTTTTTATCTACCATCATATATATTGCCTTTTCATTATTGCCATATTTTTTCTTTATATTCTTAAAAGGTTTATACTTGCTGTTGAATGACTTCTTCTGATTGTTGTATATCTAAATTTTTCATTTCAATAATAAAACTAGCTAAGCACCCCTGCCGTAAAATTCTTAATATCTTTAAAATACCCTCTAATCTACTTCTTTTCTGTCCATCATCATTTAAATTATGATACACTATTTGAGTTCATAAATCTATAAGAAACCTAAAATCCTCCACAACAACACTTTTAAATATTTTATCTAAAGAAAATATTATCTCTTAAGGAAAAAATATTTTTATTCTATATAAACAGCTATTTTATCTATTTCTTGGGAAAATTTTTCTTCAGAAAGAAAATCATTAAGTGAGTGAAAGGATTTATAGTAAACCTTTCTTAATTCAGGATGGCTAATATGTAGTTTGGAGATAGTGGGTGTTTTCACATGGTAGACTATCTTTAGCAATAGTTGTTAAGTCTATTTTTCCTTTGATTAACAAAAAATAGTAGAATTTTAGAACAATCTATTTAATGTCAAATGTAAAAGAATCCCCACAATTTAATAATTTTGTTTTTTCCGGAAAATGAGATTTTAATTGACACATAGCTTCTTTTCCGGAACAATGGAGGGGGATGATTACTTCAGGATTCCATTTTTTCAATTCAGCAATGGTGAAATCAATTCTTTCCCGAGAAGCCCCGACGAGATGGAGTCCACCCATCACGCCGTGGCACTTTGTTTTTCCGGTTAATATTTTGACCCTCTCCAAAGTATTAATTAAACCGGCATGACAACAGCCACAGAGTAGGAAAAAGCTTTCCCGGTCTACATCAATAATCAAGGATAAATCATCATCCACCTCATCATTCAACCAGTGATCATTGGTTATTTTTCGAAAATGCGGGTTTTTTTCAAACTTATTTTCCCGTGGAACTTCACCAGTAATCATAAGGTAATCATTGATCTTTACTGAATCACGGGTCAGAAGAAGATCTCCCCCTGCTTCTCTTATTTCCGATTGATTGAAAGGGCAAGAAATATTTCTAAAGCCCCTTACATAACTAATTCTCTGGGCAAAAACATCAGGATGACCAATGATAGTGATACGTTGGGATGTATTTTCTAAAAATCCCTTTAATCCCCCGGTGTGATCATAATGTCCATGACTGAGAATGATTGTTTTAAGTGATAAATTTGCCAGTTCAATGCCATATGCAGCAATATTGTGAAGTAGCGTCGAGCTACTTTTACCACAATCAAGTAGATAATCTTCTTTTTTTTCACCTTCCTGTATTTGGATTAAAATAGAGAGACCATGCTCAGCTAAAAAGTGGCTTTCTCCTACAATATTATTAACCAAAATTCCCAAATTAATTTTTCTATCCATGGATATACCTTTACTACAAATTATCAAATATTCTTATATTTACAAAACGTTAATTTTACAAAAAAGTGTGCTGATGTCTCTGTTAAATTTTCTCTTTAAAAAAATACCGGCTTTTTCTTTTTTCTTCGGTTATTAAATTGTCCTCAGCCCCATTGTAATATATCTGTTAACTGTTTTATGTTGATGAAAATTTTTACCATTTTACCATGTTGAACCAATCAGCTTTTCCGGTAACCAGGTAATAATTCCGGGGAATATGGAACAAAGAACCAAAGTAAGCATAATGATAGCTATAAAAGGAATAACCCCTTTAATGATATGCGTCATGGTTATACCAAGCTTTGGCGATGCTGTTCCTTTTAAGACAAAGATGGACATTGCCATAGGGGGTGTCTGAAAAGCCATCTGCAAATTAATACAAACCATCATTCCCGCCCACAAGGGATTAAATCCTAAATTAGCTAAAATAGGTGAAAAAATTGGAACAATGATAAAGACAATACCAATCCATTCAATGAACATTCCCAGGAGAAATACAATTAACATAATAGTTGAAAAAGCACCCCATTTTCCCCCAGGAACAGATAAAATAAGATCAGAAACAACATCACCACAACCTGCGCTCATAAATACTCCCACGAAGGCATAGCATAAAGCAGCGATTATAACAACGAAAGAACTAACTTTTAATGTTTCCAAAGATGCGACTTTTATCAGATTCCAAGAGAATTTTCGATAGGCAATAGCCAAAAAAATTGAAGCCAAACTTCCCATGGCAGCTGCCTCTGTCGGGGGAGCAATGCCACTAAAAATAGTGCCCAATACTGCTAAAATTAATAAAACAGGTGGAACCAATGATTTTAGTAATCGAATAAGCTTTTCGGTTGATGTGGAACTGGCAATCTGTTCAGGTGACAACGCAGGTCCTATTTTGGGATTGAAATAGCATCGAATTCCAATATAGCTTATATATAATCCGGAAAGGATGAGACCAGGGAAAATAGCTCCCATGAACATCTGTCCTACGGAAAGTCCTGCCTGAGGACCATAGACAACCAGCATGATGCTGGGAGGAATGAGAATGCCCAGTGTCCCTGCCGCCACAATTGTCCCAGAAGCTAATGATTTATCATAACCCCTGGTCACCATGGGAGATAAAGCAATAAGTGTTAATATTGTGACTGAGGCTGCGATAACTCCGAGACATGCAGCCAGGATTGTGCCAAAAATAACAGTTACAATAGCTAATCCGCCTCTTAAACCTCCTAGTGACTCGTACAAACTTTCATATAAGTCTTTGGTTATTCCGGAATGTTGCAAAATGACTCCCATAAAGGTAAAAAGCGGAACTGCTAAATAGGGATAGTTCAATGAGAGACCAAAAAAACGACTATAAAGAATATGATAGGTAATGTCCGGACCAAAGGTTAGAATACCCACAATAAAAGCCACGCTACCGATTACAAAAGCAATAGGAAAACCTGTTAAAACAAAGCCAAACACGCCCCCTAACATCAAAAAAGTTACAACTTTAGCACTTAATTCAATCAATTGGCTCACCTCTTACTATAAAATATAGATCCCGAATAAATCTGGCTACACCCTGAAGAATTAGAAGAAAAATCCCCAAAGCAAAAATAGTCCGGTAAGGGGCAGCTGGCGGGTACCAAAAGCTTTGAAACATAACTTCATTGATTCTCCATGCCCTTATTGCCCAGGTAATTGAAAGTTTTAACATAATGAGCATTAAGGGGAAAAAAAATACAACCGAACAAATTAAATTCACTAAAGCCTGCTTTCTTAAAGAAAGAAGATTATAGATTACATCAACTCTGGTATGAGAATCATGTAAATAGACATAAGAAGCTCCTATTAAATAAAGTGTTCCTCCCGTCATACATAAGGTATCATAAGCCCAAATGGTAGGCGCATTGAAGAAGTGTCTTGCAATGGTATCATATGCGCCTACCAAGACTAGGAGCAAAGCAAACCATTTCCCTATAGATCCTGCTATTTCACTAATTGAATCAATTAATTTGAGTATTTTTTTTAAGACGGTCATACTTTTAACTCCTTCTTAAATTTTTACATTCCATCAATTTTATGGCTTTTAAAAAATGTTAATTATTAATAAATAGTAGAATAAGCTTTGCCATAATCTTTCATAGAGTTATAAATTTCAGCAAATATCGGATCTTCTTTTGCTGATTTTTCTTCATAGAACTTTGCAGATTCTATCAAAAGTGCATTTTCTATCTCTGCAGGAACTTTTAAGACTTCACAGCCAGCTTCTTTAAACTTATCAACTGCTTTAACTGATTCGTAGACTAGATATTCGTGCTGTGCCTGAGTCCATTTATCGATTTCATCCTGGACCAAAACTTTTAAGTCATCCGGTAATTCGTTCCAGGCACTCTTGTTAACAAAGAAGCACTGAGGATCACTGGGAGCTCGAGTAGGTGAAAGATAAACATATTTTGCTACTTCATTGAAATGCATCACCCAATTAGATGCTAAGGTTGAATACTCAAAAGCATCAATTGTACCTCTTTTCATAGCTTCATAAAGCTCTCCACCTGGTATAATTACTGTCGCTGCTCCCATTCTTGCAAGTATCTCTCCGCCATCACCCATACAACGTGCTTTTAAACCTTTAATGTCATCCAGTGTCTCCAACTTAACCTTAGAATGAAAGAAAACTTCTTCAGGAAGAGGAGATAAAGCACCAGGGAAAGTCATGACATTATAATCACCCATCATCTTATTCATCAAATCCGCTCCGCCACCATAATTAAACCACGTTCTTAAGGCTTCACCAGGGAGTCCGCCCGGTCTTGAACTAATTAATCCCGCTGCCGACCATTTATCCAAATTATACATAGGGCAAGTATAACACATTTGCAGAACACCTTCATTAACAGCATCAAGCTCTTTGTAAGCCGGCACAACAGAGCCACCAACAAATGGCTTTACTACTAAGCGACCGCCGCTGGCCTTGGTAATGGCTTCACAGAGTTTATCATGATAGATCTGTGATGGATCTGAGGCAGGGCCATGGCCTGAGGACTTCCATACAATCGTATCAGCTGCCAGTGCAAAAGAAGCTCCAACCATTAGCAATACTGCTATTGCAATTATTAAAACTAACAATACAAATATTTTTTTACGAGAAAACATTTTTTAATCCTCCTTTGATTATTTAATGTTCCTTAAAAACCATGTATATAATTTTTTATTACACAGTTTTGTAGCACTATACCCTTTTAGCCTCACCTCCTTTTCAATTTGAATATTCAATCATTCAGTTTGCTATACTATTCGCCTTTTCTAATATAATATTGTATTAATATTGTTTACTCTTGGTTTTTTTCATTGTATACTAAAATATTTTTTGAAATTTAATGTAAAGTTTTTAGATTTCCCTTTAAAAATTGTTTTATACTCCTTTTAACCAGCCAAACTTTCTTTGATTTAGGTTCAGCTAAGCCCATTGGAGGTTCACTGACCTTAATTAAATTATCAATTCCATATTGATGCACGATATCGGCATCATCGCCTATAATCGCGGCAACCGCTATTACCGGGACATTATATTTTTTAGCAATCTTGGCAACACCAATTGGCGCTTTTCCGTAGATAGTCTGACTATCAATCTTTCCTTCACCAGTAACTACCAGATCAGCATCTTTAATAGCTCGTTCGAGTTTTACTATCTCAATCATAATTTCAATACCTGGTCTAAGCTCCGCATCTAAAAATGCTATTAAACTAGCGCCCAAACCTCCGGCTGCCCCCGCTCCCGGTATGTCTTTTATATCCTTATTTAAATCTCTTTTTATTATTTCAGCAAAATAAACCAGAGATTCATCTAATTTTTTTATCATTTCCGGAGTAGCCCCTTTTTGTGGTCCGTATACCCGGGCAGCTCCTTTTGGCCCACAAAGTGGATTACTCACATCCGAAGCAATTAGCACCTTAGTCTCGGATAATCGGCTATCTAAGTATTCTGTATTAATTCGGAAAACTTTTTTTAATTCTCCTCCTCCAAAACCTATTTCCTCTTCATCTTTATCTAATAATTTTGCTCCTAAAGCTTGAACCATACCTGCCCCTCCGTCATTGGTGGCACTTCCTCCAATACCGATAATCATCTTTCTACATCCCTGGTCTAAGGCAAATTTAATTAATTGACCGGTTCCATAAGTAGTTGTTATTAAGGGATTTCTTCTATTCTCCGGAACTAAAGTTAATCCTGATGCTTCAGCCATTTCAATAACGGCTGTCTTTTTATCTCCTAAAATTCCGTAAGAAGCCCACACTTCATCTCCTAAGGGACCCGTAACTTTTTCTCTTAATATCTTTCCTCCGGTGGCATTAACCAGGCACTGAACTGTCCCATCTCCCCCATCTGCCATCGGGATTTTTACAATTTCAGCTTCCGGAAAAATCTCTCTTATTCCTTGTTCTATTGCATTAGATACTTCTGCAGCCGTTAAACTACCTTTAAATGAATCCGGAGCAACAACTATTTTCATCGTTTTTTGTACCTCAATTGGGAATTTAGGTATTTTAAATTATTTACTATTATAAAAATACGCTACTATATATAACATTTCCTTTGTATAATAGTATGAATAATACACTTTTTTTTAAATATTATTTGTATATTTTGCATAAACTTTTAACCACATAATTTGATATGGCTCTAGAAGTATTTTTTCTATATTTATTATTTTCTCAGAAATGATATCATAATATTGTTTTTCATTTAAGTTATCCTGATTTTTTACAAGGTATAATTCCTGTATATTATCTGTGATATTATGTAAGGCTATTATTCTTTCCTTACCATCAGGAGAAGTCCGTATTAAAGAAAACAACTCTCTTTTTAAGAATAATACTTCCTGTTTTCCATTTGGATGAAAGGCTTTTTCAGATTTTCTTTTATAAATTAATCTCATAAATTCAGTAAATATTTTATGTTCTCTGGAATTCGAATTTGCTAAATCCTCTTTTAATTTATCATATTGTAATTTTTTCCGATTAATCGTTCTTTTCTGACCTGTTTTCTCTATTCCTTTTAGATAATTTTTCGTCCCGAACAAACTATGAATATATATTCCCGGAATTCCTATTAGAGACAATATGATTGCTTGGGAAGCTATAAATTTTTTTATGTTTAATTCATCACTATTTTTAGGATCGGTAATGACACTATAATAAGTAATATTCATTTCGTATGGTTTTTCAGTCCCATCTTCTACAGTTTTATAAGAGACATACCCTCCTTTTTCTCTTACATCATTTGCAATATCGGTTATTTCTTGGTCGGTTAAAATATTTGTAACCGGAACGACCCCCAGGCCATCATGAGTGGCAAGGACATTAAAGAAAGTTGTTTTATCAGAAATATCCTGAATCTGAGAAGCCCATTCAAGAAGACGGGAAGCATCTCCGATGTAGAAGGTATGTAACACCAATAAAGGCAGAGCAAACTGATATATTAATTGTGCTTCATTATAGCCATTTCCAAAATAACTCATATTTTCCTGGTGTGGTACATTGGTTTCTGTAATCAATAATACATCCGGAGAAACTTCATTAAAGATAGCTCTAATTAATTGAATGATATCATGTGTTTCTTTTAAGTTAATACAATTTGTTCCTAATTTCTTCCAGACATGGCCGATTGCATCGAGGCGAATAATTCTAGCCTTTTTACTGGTATAAAATAATATTACATCAATCACTTCGGTTAATACTTTTTCATTAGCATAATTAAGATCTATTTGATCAGAACTAAAGGTAGTCCAAAGATATATTTCTTCACCTTTCCTTTTAAACTTTGTTAATAATGGATGTGTTCTTGCTCTTGAAACTGAAGATATATCAGTATCTTTATCAATGCTAATAAAATAGTTGTCATATTTAGGATTACCTTTTAAATATTCTTTAAACCATATGCTCTTAGAGGAAATATGATTGGCTATTAAATCAAGCATTAAGTTCATTTTTTGTTCTATATCCTCAATATCTTTCCAATCTCCTAAAGCCGAATTTACTTTTTTATAATCTATAACCGAAAATCCATCATCAGAAGAATAAGGATAAAATGGCAATATATGAACAATGTTTATTCCCTCAGTTAGATATTTATCTATAAATCTAGATAATGTCTTCAGAGGTTTCGTATTGGCTTCTTTAATGCTATCTCCATAGGTAATTAAAACAATATCTTTTTCGTCCAAAAATGTTTTTTTCTTATTTTGAAAAGTGATGTTTTTGGAATATTTATTAAGTAATTTTTCAATTTCAGTCATTATTTTTTTGCTTCTTTTTTCCCCATAAATAAAGGTTAATTTTTCTTCAATTATTTTTCGATTTTTTTTGGTTATTGGCATAAATTTATTTAACCTGCCTTTAACTATGTTTTGATGAAGCTGTATTAAAAGGGAATTTCAAACGATGTTGATAATATTCCACAATATATTCATAGGCTCTCTTTTTAACTCTGGCTTCATTCAATTTATATCCTATTTCCCTGAGAGTTTTCCCTATTTTTTCCATAGATTTAGTATAGTCATCTGCATCTTTATTGTAGACCTCAAGATATTTCTTTTGGGAAAGTACCACTGACAGCTTTGCTTCCAAAAACGCTCGATAATAAGTTTTTTCCTCCCCTTTGGCCTTATGGAATTCAAATTCAATTTCATTCAATCCAACCGGAGCAAGACTGTCAAATTTGTTAAATTTATCCTCGAGTAAACTTACGGTTTTCCTGGTTTTATTTAATTTTTTTTCTATTCCTTTCAGTCTTTTTTCTTCACTGGCAATATCAGTTCTGGTTAATAAGGAAGTAGAACTAAAATTGTCAAAATTAACCATGGGGTAATTTTCTTCATTTAACAATTGAACTTTTATTTTTTTAGCTTTGATCCTATTTTTCAAGATATCTTTCCCAATGATTTCTAGTCTTATCGTAACAATTTCTCTGGGTTTTGCCAATAACTTAAAACTTTTTTCTTTGCAATCTTTAATCTCCCCTATAATTTTTTCATTTAGATTAACCAAATAAACTTTACCAAGATTATAATTTGAAATAACCTCTCCTTCAATTATTTCTTTAGAAGGATTAAACAATCTTAATATGATTCCCTCTCCGTCTTCTGTTCCTTTAATTGCGCTTACTTGTATAATATCTTTTATAGATTTTAATGTTAAAAAACCAGCTGTATTCGCTAATTCCCCCTGGTGTTGGTCGGTCTTTACTATTTTAAGGTCTGTATTAAATTTTTCAGCCATTTGATATACTCGAGCCTGATTATAATCTCCTCGGTGGAAATAAATGGCATATTTAAAAATCATCTGACGTAAACATTGAGCATCAGGAGTAAAAATTGTCGGCCCGGCATCCCCAATCCGAGTTAATAAATCACCTCTAGCCAACCATCCTACTGACCTAAAAAGAGTCAGGGCTATGGTATTGTTATCTGGTAAAATTTCATACTCCGGAAGACCTTTATTTAAAACAGCAACTCCTCGCTGACCATCATTAATATCCACAAAATAACCATGAGGAAAAGTAGTTATAGGCTTCGGCTCTCGGGCTCCAATAATGATCCTTTTAACTTCTTCGGATATATCTCTATCATCAAAAGTGTCAGGGACAATTTTGCGTTTTACAACATCAAATTGAGTTCCGGCAAAAGAAAACTCTGTATCAATAATTGTGGGGAATAATACTCTTAGACGATGGTCCTTTACTGTATTCTTTACCTCTGTCCTGAAGCCAAGGATAGGTGAATCGGCTTCTAAGGTTAGCCAATTGACCATAGGGAAATCCCTTAATTTTGTAGAACGGGTTTTCCGGTCATCCGTAAGGGATTCAGGCAATTGTAAAATCAGGCTTATCTTAATCACGGCTTTTAGCAAGCTTCTCTCTAAAACCTCTATCTCTGCTTTAATCTTTTGGTTAGTTATAATGACATCATTTTCCGGAAACGAATAATTATATTCATCCCCGGCATCAGCTCCATCAACTATAATGTTTAGATTTTTATACCGGCACTTATTTATTTTATCAAGCACATCTATACTTCCATTTTCCTTAATCTTCACTCGCAAATAGCGATTCTCCAGCATATTTTTATTTACTATCACCTTATCTGATCGTATATCAATGTGATTTTCCGCATATTCTCCCTGAGCAACTCTTAGGTAGATTGTTTTATACCCCAGAGCCGGAAGATTATCTACATAAATATGAAGATTGTCTTTATTCCCCTTTTGATTGGCTAAAACCATTCCTTTTGAATCAATTATTTTAAAACTGTCCTTCTTGGTTTTAATAGTAATAATCTTATCCCGTGTTTTAAGGGAGGAGTTAAAAATTATACATGGTTCTGCTCCCACGGGACCAGCAGAAGTGTCTATATTCAAAGCCAGTCTTTTTAATCCATCTTCAGTTATCTTTCTGGTAGAGGTAAAAACCTCGCTAAATCTTTTCTCCATATCTATGTGGACATCATCAATACTAACTCCACAAATACTATCGTGGGGATGATTTTTTAATAGCTTTTTCCAAATCGCCATTAAGACATTGCTATTATATTTTCCTCCATTTAACCAGGATAAAATTGAAAATGGTTCGGCATATTTTTCCAATTCTCGTTGACAAATATCATTCATACATTTTAAATAGATTCGCGAGGAAAGAGTACCGGGGAATACGGAAATAAACCGTCCGCTATAAAGAGCACCCTTTAAAACTTTCAACCTGGAAGAATTTTTCCTAATAGCTTCTATATATTCTTCAGGAGTGCTTTGTTTTACTTGAATATCGGGAAAGAATAATTTATTTAATTCTGGTAAAAAATCATCCGGGATCATCTCCTGGTCATAACCATTCATTAAAAGCACATTGGAAGTAGCGGCAAAAGGATAAATCTTCCAAACCTCGTTTTCAATTCTTTCCCTCATTATTTCCTTATACTCGCCTAATCGCATGGCATTCCTATAACTGCTTAATAGATAAATTGAAGTTAATCTTGTTCCATCCGGGCTTTCCCATAAAAACTCAGAATTAATGCTGGAAGCATCCATCTCTACTCCACGCCATAGAAAAAGGCCTTTTATATTAAATTTTTTATGAATCTGAACTGTTTGGGATATCTGTCCAAAATTATCTAGCAGCCATCCTACCTTCATTAATCCTCCCAATTTTTCCCCTATTTTATAACCTATCAATAAATTCCTCACTAAAGATTCTCCACTTACCAGCTGCCAATCAGGTTGAAGGTAGTAAGGCCCAACCAGTAATCGTCCTTCTTGAACATATTGCTTTAGTTTCCTTTTGTATTCCCCACTATTCTTTCCCTGTCTTTTTAATTGATCGAAATAATCTTCAATGATTAAAGTTTGGCCATCTAATACAAACTTATAATTACTCTCTTTCTTTAAGAGTCTGAATAGCGAATCAAAAAATGGTATTAACCATTCAGTAGTATATTTACTATCTAAAAACCACTCACGGTCCCAATGGGTATGAGAAATAATATGAGCGTTAATTACTTCTGACATTTATTTGATATCCTCTCCTCATTCCAATTTTCTACTGTATTGTTTACTAAAAAGAGGCTCTAAATATTTTCTCAAGGCTGGTAATGAATAAAGCCGTCTGCCTAAATTAAAATTATATTCCACTGTCTTTTTTCTGTAAGGTAAATCAGTAAGTACTCTAATCGCTTCTCTTGTCGCCATTTTTATAATCGAGGAATCTATCTCGTATAAGCCTTGGGCATCTTTTCCTTTTAGCTTGTCACCAAGAGAAATGACTCTAAAACCATTTGGTTTGATATCTCTCTTGTATACCTCATACTCAAATACTACTATAGGAAGCTTAGCTTTTATTGCTTCTAAAAATTGATTCCCCCATCCCTCATACAAACTGGGATAGGTCACCAAATCCGCAAAAAGATAAGTATCCCATAAAGAATAAATTTTTCTATTATTTTCCATCTTTCTTATCGTATCAACTATATCACCTATAAATAAAGCATCAATATTTTTTTTCTTAATCTTTTCTTTTAATAATTTAAAATATTCCATATCTTCTATTAAATTAGGGAGTACTAAAATAACTTTGCTTTTTTCATCTATCTCTCTTTTATCATAGAATCCACTTTCTTTTAGCAACAATAAATTATCTGGTTTAGCTAATTCTTTCACCAAATCAATTGCCAATTCAATTCCTTTTCGAGATATAACTCGAGTTGCCTGAAGAATAATAATATCTTTTTGATTAAGACCTAAGCTCTCTTTAAAGTCATAATTATAATCATCGATCTTCCATTCTGGTCCTTCAAAGTCAAAAATATTTGGTACAACTGCCGAATTAATTCCTCTTCTCTTTTTCAATTCATCCCAAGCAAGTGTATTTATTACGGTATGAATTATCAATTTATTTTTAGGAGGAAAATAGGTAACCAGGATTTCCTTGATTGCTTTACAGGTGGGATGATCAAAATGGGCTCTTTCCCAAAAAAAATCATGATGATGAGATATGGCTTTAATGCCTGTTGATTTAATGACTCCAAAAAGAGCAATAGCGGCAGGAATGTTTAAAGGGAGAGACCAAATATTTTCTACATCTAATAAC
>Ga0315545_1003309_pt1 | contig 13880 bp, 11 predicted proteins | sample SalMarSW160210MG_FD_203096 | JGI IMG/M metagenome (GOLD analysis project Ga0315545, IMG submission 203096) | Salt marsh sediment microbial communities from the Plum Island Ecosystem LTER, Massachusetts, United States - Salt Marsh Sediment SW1602-10 ... | reverse complement strand
TATTATGAGAAACTCAGTGGCAGACAAATCATTGTTCGTCGGGCTACTAATGGTGAAACAATAACTACTCTAGATGGAGTAGAGCGCGCTCTCAATTCAGATATTTTAGTCATTGCTGACAAAGAAAGGGCTATTGCTATTGCCGGGATTATGGGAGGGTTAGTTACCGAGGTTACAGATGAAAGCACTGCTATTCTCCTGGAGTCAGCGAATTTCAACCAAATTATCGTTCGTCGAGGATGCGATGGCCTTCAGCTTCAGAGCGAAGCTTCACTCCGTTTTGATAAAGGGCTAAATCCAGACTTACCACTGCTACCACTGAAGCGAGCCACTCAGTTGCTACTGGAGCTAGCCGGTGGCAGAACAGCCAAGAGCATAATCGATGTTTACCCTGGAAAATCAGAGCCAACGAGGATTCTGCTTTCTACTGAACAAGTGAAGCGACTTTCAGGCTTGGAGGTAGAAGGTTGCCAGATTACCAAAGTGCTGAAGCTCTTAGGTTTTGACCTCCAAGAACTTTCATCTTCACAAGTCTCAGTGCACGTTCCTTATTGGCGTAGCGATATTAAATCTACTGCTGATCTAGTAGAGGAAGTGGTTCGCATTATTGGTTATGACAAGATTCCCATAACTAGGCTTGGCTCTCCATTACCAGCACAGGAATCAACATTGTCATTACGAGTACAGCGAAGCAATCTCAAGCAGAAATTATGTATTTTTCTGACCGGCTGTGGTTTTCAGGAAATATTAACCTATTCCTTAGTCAGCCTGGAAAAGTTGCAGAAGCTTTCCCCGAAGCTTGAGTTGAAAATTCCGCCGTTAAAGGTGGCGAACCCTATGACGAGGGAACAAGAATTCTTGCGTACCAGTTTGCGGTCCGGTCTTCTCGCTGCGTTGTCACATAACCAAAAGTTTGAACAGGCAGGCATAAGACTCTTTGAAATTGGGAAAGCATTCTTACCGCAAGGCAAGGATTTGCCTGAAGAAAAAGAGATGCTGTGTGCTGTGCTCAGTGGCCCGAGGGCAGAATTATCTTGGCAAGCTGATAAGGAGCCGCTCGATTTCTTTGACGCTAAGGGGGTAGTGGAAAATCTCCTGAACCAGTTGGGGCTGAAAGCGAGTTTTGATATTGGCGATGATGAAATTCTATTCCCAGGAAGAGGGGCTAACATAATCGTTGATGATGACAAGGTAGGCATTGTAGGAGACGTGCATCCCAGGGTAGCACAAGCCTTTGAGCTTTCTAACAGTATTTGCCTTATAGAAGTTGACCTGGAGAAACAGTTGACCAAGCTTACCGGGATAAAAGAATACCAATCTATTCCACGGTTTCCCAGCGTAACCCGGGACCTCGCTTTAGTAATAGATGAGCAAGTGAGCTACCGAACAGTGGAGAACATAATCCAAAGCTTTCCGCTAGTAACGCAGACAACTCTCTTTGACCTTTATCGGGGTAAGCAAATACCCGATGGCAAGAAATCTTTTGCCATGAGGATTATCTATCAATCGCCCAGCCATACCTTGACCGACGAGGAAGTTGACCAAACTCAAGAACAGATGCTCGCTAGGCTGCATCAGGAACTGGGCGCTGCTCTAAGGGATTGACCATCTAATCGTGACCCTCATTTCCTCTCCCTTGAAGGGAGAGGTTAAAGAGCTTGTCCTGAGCTTTTCGAAGGATGCGGGTGATAACCCCGTATCCTCCATTTGGACTAACTGGTTTTTGCTTGGAAACTGGCCTCGTTTAAGATAGTAATTTCCAATGCATTATATGCCCTCTCCATTATCTCAAAAGACTTTCGGCATTTTGAGATATAATCTGTCAAAAGCCATCTACGAAATTTATCGCGCCAAATATATCTAAGCCAAAGCTCCATCCGATCAACCTGCTGCACTACATCGAGGCTACTTCTGGCCGAAGGGTCATCCGGAATCTTCGGTAACTGAAGAGCAGTAATAGTGTAAGGTTCTTTCCCTTTTGAACTCCAGAGGCACTGAAGAATAAGATGGACGGTTTGTTCAGTGGAGTACCATCTTTTCTGTAAAGCAGCTTCCAGAAACCTACGCGAAAGTCTAAGTAACTCCGAGCGAGGTTTTAAGAGTGCTTTCTGCATCATAAGCTTAAATTCCTCAGGAAACCAAATTTGAAGCAATGGATAAGTAGCATACTTATCTATAGCCTCCTTCATTCCGGTAGCTTCAATAGTGCCTACAACTAAATCTTCCTTTCCCCCATAGTTGATTAGATCCAAGCTGGCTTTCATTGATTTTGTTTCCTTGACATCTTTCCCTGTTTCCTTAGATTCCTCTTCTGGAGAAACAAAATCAGCAGACCATAAAAAGAAATACTCTGTGTCCTTAAACTCCTCTATCGCCTTCGATAATCCAACACGCCATCTATCGCAGGTGTCAAAGCTCATCACAGGTAGGAGTGTAAAATGGTCTTCATTTTTAGGTTTGACCTTTTTTAAGTCTTCTTTACGCTCTATAGGCGGTGTGCCAATAACGTGCGTATCCTGCTCAATGAGAAAATTAACCCAGTTTTTAGCCCTTATTATTAGTGAATCTTGGTACGGTTTCGGTCTGTACAGGAAATTGAGAACAACGGCCTTACTCATAATCCATCCTCCTTACTTAATGTAAATATAGGCCAAAATTTCGCCTAACTAGCTGTTTGCGAACTTAATGTCCGCTTATCCTGAATAATTTTTGGGCATTGCTAGTAGCTTATCAACCTCGGCAGCCACATTCCCTAAGGGCAAAAGCTGGGTTTCCTTCTCTGTGCGCCATTTTGCCTCTATGCTTTGTTTTTGTAAAGTACGTGGTGACAAAGTTATTCGCAAGGGTATTCCCAGGAGGTTGGCATCGTGTAATGACCCACTCTTAAACTCCTGCCTATGGTTTTTTGGGACTCATGCCTTGGAGACTTTGGCAGAAACCTGATTGTGTCTCCATGACTTCAAATAAAATTAAGTTGCCTTAAACCCTCAATTATTCCAGCACTATGCTCCGCGGTAGCATGATAAGCGTTTTTGCTCTTATAATCTCTTAGCTCTTTATGAGCATTGCCTACGATTATACCTTTGAATCCAGCCTTAAAGAGTTCCAAATCATTGCCCGAGTCGCCGCAAACTACGACGTTCTCCCTTCTAACACCAAACCTCTCGATTACGTATCTTACAGCTCCAGCCTTGCTAGATTTTACCGGGAGAAAGTCTAGAAACTCATCACAGCTATAAATAACTTTTGCCTCTAATTTTGCCTTTTCCATACGACTGGTTATTTCTTTCAGAACTTCTTGTTGGTTTTCTCTCAAGAAATAGCTTATCTTGAATTCTGTTTGCCATTCCTCATCTTGCCAAGCCAATTCTCTAATATCACCGAGCAATTCTACTATCTTCTCCCTGTGCCAGCCTTCCGATATGATTTCACTCCAGTGGTCGTCCAAGACAAATTCTCCTTTTTCGACGAAATAAATTCTTGTCCCCACCAAACATAGGCACGCATCCGGTTTTCGAATCCTTTTATCATCAATGAATTTCATCACCGAGGGTAGATGCCTCCCTGTGCTGAAAACGAGCAGGATATTATTCCTATCTATTATATCCAGTAACTCATACATGGAATCGTCATCGCCGATGAAAGTGCCGTCCAAGTCCGTGCATATCATTTTCTTTTCCGAAGGGTACTTGCTTTTCATTTTTGACCTACAATTGTCTGATTATTTCTAAAGTCTTATTTGCGATCATCTCCCAGGTAAACATTGAATGTGCCTTTTGGTACCCCTTTTGGGAAATTTCGTTATATAACCCCTGATCTTTTAATAGGGTGACTATTGTTTTTCCTAATTTGCCAGTGTCAAATGGATTAACGATTATCGCATCTTTGCCATCTTCTAAGAAATACTTTAAACCGCCTTTATCAGTTACAACTGCGGGGGTACCGCAAGCCATAGCTTCGATTGCAGTCATACCGAAAGGTTCATATGTAGATGCTAATACAAACACGCGTGCCATATTGTAGAGGTATTCCAGCTCCTCAATATAATCAAGAAAAAGAAGCTTGTCAGATATACCCAGCTTTTCTGCTAACTTTAACAACTCTTCTTTTTGCCGGATTTCATTCTCAGTGGGCTTTTGGGAACCAATCCTGAGAACAAGTTTAATATCAGGTATTTCTTCAAGTACATATTTCATTGCTTGTATTAAGAGATCGTATCCTTTGTTGGATGCTATCCTGCCCACAGTCATTATAAATTTGTCAGGTAAATTTCTTTCCTCAACTACTCTAGTTAATTGTTTTTTATCTATCTTTTGATATTTATTGGCGTCAAAGCCCGGAGTAATTATGGCGACCTTTCCTTCCGGGATTCCGTATTTTTCGCAGATGATATCCATTTGTTGGGGCGTGGTTGCGACGACTTTGGCAGCATTACTCATTATCATCTTTTCAGCTTCGTTCCTCTTCTTGAAATTGTATTCCTTTTCAAACTCTTCCTCATCAATTTCGATCCCCTTTTTAGCTAAGGTTTCTTCCATTTCCATCTTCTTCCAGATTCCTAGGGAGTGAGGTGTAAATATGACAGGTATATCAAATATTTTCCCAAGTCTAGTCCCGACAAAACCGGCATCCCAATAATGGGAATCTATAAACTCATACTTCAGATTGTTATTCTGGCAATGTTCAACAAACCCATCAATTAGCTCAGGTAGATTTTCAACCAGATATTCTTTAGGAATAAAATCGTTGCCTCCACAGGGAATTCTAACAATTTGCACATTTTCGTTGATAGTTTCGATTTCTGAGAAATCTTCAAATTGCCTGGTTAAAATATCAACCTTATAGCCAGATTTTGCCAGCGCTTTGGAAAGCTCAATAACAAACACAACCTGCCCCCCTGTGTCGGGAAGGCCCAAAGACGGTTTTCCCTCAAAATACCCATGGGTTGATATCATTAATATTCTTTTCACTTATCCCCCAAACATTGTTAATCTATATTACAGACAGGCTGTATTATATAATCATTGGGTTGATTTTTCCCTTAGCAGCTTTTTAACCTCAGTAGCCAAGTTCTCTAAGGGCAAAAGCTGGGTTTCTTTCTCTGTGCGCCACTTTGCCTCTATGCTTTGGCTTTTTAAGGTGCGTAGTGATAAGGTCAGTCGCAAAGGTATTCCTAAAAGGTCGGCATCATTGAACTTAACCCCGGGGGACTCGTTACGGTCATCAAAGAGAATCTCTATGCTCTCCTTTTGCAATTCTAGATAAGCCTTTTCCGCTGCAGAGGAAACTTCAAGATTCTCCAAGTATAGAGGGCAGAGATAGACTTGATAGGGAGCAACCGAGAGCGGCCAGATAATGCCCTTGTCATCGTGGCTTTGTTCCACTATGGCTGCCAACAATCGCCCCAGTCCAATGCCGTAACAACCCATGATGATAGGCAGGGATACACCCTCCCGATCTAGAAAGGATGCCTCCATTTTTTCGCTGATGAAGGTGCCTAATTTAAATACATGTCCTACCTCAATACCACGAGCAGCAGACAATTTGCTACCACACTTGGGACAACTATCTCCACCACGAGCCAAGGCAATATCAGCTATAAGATCTACTTGGAAGTCTCTAGGATAATTGGCATTCCTGAAGTGATATCCCGGCTTATTAGCGCCGGCAATAAAATTGGAGCCAAGAGTTATGGAATCGTCAGCAACGATCTTAACTCCTTGTATGCCTATGGGCGAGGCGAAACCAGCTACTAAGCCCACCTTATCTACTTCATAGCCTGTAGCCAAACGAAGTCCAACGCACTTCAACACATTCCTTAATTTTGTTTCATTAACTTCTAGCTCACCTCGAATAACAACGAAGATAAATTTGCCGTCTGCGGAATAGAACACAGCCTTAATCGTTTGACTTAGCCGAACCCCAGTAAAACTAGCTACTTCTTCTATGGTTTTTGCCCCGGGTGTAGCTATTTCTTCTAAAGGAAGAGGCTCTTCATTGTTTGCCTTTGTTTTGGCGAATTGAGCCTTCTCCGCATTGGCAGCATAGCCGCAATTAGGACAACAAATAATCTCATCCTCGCCACTCTCCGTAATAAGTATGAATTCATGGGATTCCTTGCCACCTATGGCGCCGCTATCGGCTTCCACTATTAATGCTGGTAAGCCTAGGCGAGCATAGATATTCTTGTAGGCCTGGCACATTTTCTCATAGCTTTCAGCTAGGCCAGCTTCATCAGCGTCAAAGCTGTAAAGGTCCTTCATATCGAACTCGCGAACTCTTAGTAATCCACCGCGGGGGCGGGGCTCATCGCGGAATTTGGTTTGTATTTGGTAAACGAGGAGGGGGAGGTCGCGGTAGCTCTGCACATATTTGCGAGCTAGCTCAGTAATAACCTCTTCATGAGTGGGTCCTAGAGCCAGCTTATGCTCCTTGCGGTCAGTTAGAGTAAATAGGGACTGGCCGAAGGAGGCATAGCGCCCCGATTGCTGCCATAGCTCAAAAGGCTGCAATACGGGCAGCATCAGTTCCTGTCCGCCAGCTTTATCCATTTCCTCTCTGATTATGCGCTCTATCTTCCTAAGCGCTCGCCAGCCTAAAGGCAGATAGGAATAAATTCCGGCGGCTTCCTGGGCAATCATGCCCGCCCTGAGCAACAACTGGTGGCTTATGCTCTCAGCTTCCGCCGGCGCCTGTCTTAATGTCTTGCCAAAAAGTTTAGAGAACCGCATTGTCGTTCTTGCCTTTACCTTCCCTTTATTGTGTAGAAGCGCTCCCTCAGTGGCACTTCTCTTTTTCTTAGCTGAAGAAGTTCCTTATATTCTTCATCCAATTCATCGTAGTGGGTAAGGATAAGATCGACCAGCGTTCCTCCATCTATGAGAGCGATTGGCTTTTTCCCCTCAGCTTCAGCTTCAATTTGGGCTTGTTTAGTAAACCCTCCTGTAGTGATAAGAACCCCGTGTTCGTCTACACCTAGAGTCCCTCTTAACATTAATATGTCCCTATTGCTAATATGCCCGCTGACTCTCTTTACCTGAGCTTTGAGGGTGATATCCGCAAGCCCTTCTGGATTTAGTGTTCCTATAATATCTACCCCTCCATCACTTACAAATTGCGTTGCTGTAGCTTCAAAGCCAACCAAAGTTAGTAAATGCGTTACAAAGTGCTCAAACTTCTCTGGGTCTAAATTGAATAACCTGCTAATAATAACTTTAGCTAGCTCATCACCTGTCACTGTTACCGGCAGTTCTCCCTCAGGTCGAGGCCCCAAGAGCGACATTATTTCCTGCTTGCGGCGGTCAAGGCTGAAAACTGTAAGCAAAGAACCGAGGCTTGTTCTAAGTTTTACGGGAAGGACATCCCTTTTAACTTCTTTAATCCATTTCACATTCCTACGTTGCAGGTATGAGCAATCATCCGCCCAATTGTCTTTATACTCATAAGGACCGGTTACCTTCCCAATAAGAGCCTCCCCTCTCGCCGTATCAGGAACTACAACGATATCGCCCTCTTTCATCTCTCGCACGAATTTGACCACTTGCCCAGAGCCTTGACCAATCTGGATTCCAGTGCCCTTATAAGTATCTCTGTATTCCTTGGTAAAGTGGTCCCGCAGTTCACCCCAGCCTTTTTTCTTATTTGCCAGCCACTCTAGATTCCTAAGCTCATTCCAGCCTATGGCTATGTACTTGCCTTTCCTTCCATGCTCTACAAATTTCCCGCCCCAACCTAACCTTATACCCCAATATCTTACCTCCTGTTCGGTTGCCATCTAAATCCCCCCTTGTGTTTACAGTCCCTCTATCTCCCTCATCAACGCTACCACAAAATCCTTTTCCTCAACCACCCCTATCTTCTTGCCTTTTTTGAAAAGGACGCCCTTACCCTTGCCGCAGGCAATGCCTACATCGGCATCTCTGGCTTCGCCGGGGCCATTAACTACACAGCCCATAACCGCCACTTTAATGGGCTTGGTTATCTTTTTCAGATGTTTATCTACAGCCTCAGCTAAGGCGATGATGTCAACTTCGGCTCGGCCGCAGGAAGGGCAACTTACCAAAGTTGGACCTCGCTGGCGAAGCCCCAGGCTTTTCAAGATTTCATAAGCAGCAAACACCTCTTCGCATGGATGAGCACTGAGAGAAATCCGTATGGTATCACCGATGCCCTGATATAGAAGTATGCCAATACCTACAGCGCTGCGTATAGCTCCGGCCTGGGGAAGTCCAGCTTCGGTGATGCCTAAGTGCAAGGGATAAGGCGTTTTATCCGCAATCGTTTGGTAAGCCTGAACTGTGGTGGGCACATCGAAAGCTTTAAGGGAAATCTTGATTAAATTGAAATCCAGGTTCTCCATAAGTTTTATCTGCTCCAATGCGGCATCAACCATTCTGCTGGCTAGCGGGGCATCGGGTTCGAAGCTTCCAGGTAAACTGCCAGCGTTTACTCCAATGCGGATAGGTGTCTCTCTCTCCTTGGCAGCAGCTACCACCTTGGCAATTTGCTCGAAGTCGCGAACATTACCTGGATTAAGACGGAGCCCATCAATGCCAGCTTCCAAGGCGAGCAAAGCTAGACGATAGTCGAAGTGCACATCAGCAATGAGAGGTAGCGAAGCGCTCTTTTTTATGGTTGAAATGCTCTCAGCCGCTTCCCCATCTGGAACCGCTAGTCGCACTATTTCACAACCACAGTCTTCCAACTCCTTAATCTGCTTTATAGTTGTAGGGACATCACGAGTATCAGTCTTGGTCATGGACTGCACTACAATTGGGGCATCACCACCAACAATTACTTTGCCAATCTTTAAAGGTGTAGAATTACGTCGCTGGGTCATAATCCAAAGCTCCCACCTCTAACCAGTCGCAGGATATCATTAAAAGTTACCGCAACCATAAGTGTGATTAGAAGAGCAGTACCTATAGTATAGGCCAACTTTACTGCTCGAGGAGAAAGTCGCTTGCCCCGCCTAACTCCTTCAATGAGTGCCACCAGCATCCCTCCTCCATCTAAGGGAGGAATAGGAAGAAAATTAAATAAAGCAAGCCCTAGGCTAATGATGCTAGCCATAAATAGTATATTGCTGAGGCCAAAGGATTTTACAAACTCTACAGTTAACTGGCCAGCTCCTACTGGCCCTATTAGCGCTTTGCCAGGGTCTTCTCTCAGCAATGGGATAGCATCTACTAGCAGCAGAGGCATATAAATAATATAGCTACCCCCCAAGGATACTGCTTCCCATACAGGGAGTCGCTCCTGCTCGATATGGGTATCATCCACCCAATGTAACCTTATACCTTCTATCTGCTGAATGGAATCAAGGTTTTTAATAATCCCTTCTTCCCCTCTGAGTAAAGCTAAAAGTATCTCTTCCCCATCCTTAACGGATTGTACGGCATGAGACATGCTTGCATCGTTATATACAGGTTGCCCATTAATGCTTAGAATGGTGTCTTCGGGGCTGATACCAGCCTCATAAGCCGGGGAACCTTTCTCTACATGGCTTACCATGTTCCAGCACAGCAGAACGCCAATTGTTCGCCGCTGCAGTGCAGGGTCAAGCATTGGCTCCAAGCTGATTTCATCTTGAGTTTCATCTCTTTGCAGAAGTAAAGTTATTTCTTCTCCCTCTTCATTCGGATTTATCATGTTCTGTAGGTCTGCCCACGTGTAAATGGGTTCCTCATTCACTTTTAGAATTACATCTCCGGGCTCAATGCCGGCTTCTTCCGCAGGTGAATCCTCACTTACAGAGTGCACCATGACTCCTTTACCAGCTATGCCACTTGTAGGCAACATAAAGAAGGCACTAAGCAAGATAAAAGCGAGGAGGATATTCACCAGTGGACCTGCAGCATAGATTGGTAGTCTAATCCATGGCCCTTTGCCTGCCAGGCTACGAGGCACTGTGGGGTCATCTTCTCCGGCCATCTTAACGAAGGCCCCGAAAGGTATGGCATTAGCTGAATATATTGTCTCCCCTCGCTTAATACCAAAAAGCCGTGGGGGAAGCCCTATGCCAAACTCTTCCACCTTTACCCCAGCGCGCTTGGCAGTAAAGAAATGTCCCAGTTCGTGAAGGCAAATCACGACAAAAAGAGACACAATAAAAAGAATGATAATCACAGCAATGTTCATTTGTTATCTCGCTCCTCGAGGTTGCGGAGCCTGGGGGGTTGCTTCGTCACTTCGTTCCTCGCAATGACAGTAGGATGCTCACAATGATAAAAGGAGGAGCCCCCAGCATACTCCCTTGCCCAATCATCAGCAGCCAAGATTTCCTCTAAAGACGGCTGAGGAATATTGTCATGTTGTTCCAGTGTTTTTTGCACTATTCTTGGTATATCGGTAAATGTGATTTGGTTATTAAGAAAAAGCTCTACTGCTACCTCGTCGGCAGCACAAAGCACTGCAGGGTAAGTTCCCCCTGCTTTGCCAGCATTTACTGCCAGTTTGAGACAAGGAAATTTGTCATAGTCTACAGGCTCAAAGTTTAAGGGCTGGGTTTTGCTCAAATCCAGGAATGGCAATTTTGAATTAGGCCACCTCTGAGGATAAGAAAGAGCATATTGTATAGGCAATTTCATGTCGGGTAGGCTAAGCTGAGCTTTAATTGAGCCGTCCACAAACTCCACCATAGAATGAATGATGGATTGGGGGTGAATTAGTATTTCAATGTTCTCGAAGGGGATGGCAAAAAGCCAATGGGCTTCGATAACTTCTAACCCTTTATTCATAAGCGTTGCTGAATCGATGGTCACCTTTTTCCCCATTTTCCATGTAGGATGATTAAGAGCTTGTTCCACAGTCACTTTACTTAATTGTGATTGAGAATGATGGTAGAACGGGCCTCCAGAAGCGGTGAGAAAAAGTCTTCGCGGTTTACTTTCTTCTCCTTGTAAACATTGCCAGATAGCACTATGTTCGCTATCAATAGGTAGAATTTGAGCTTGGTGGCGTCTAGCTTCATTAATGATAATTTCGCCTGCCATCACCAATGATTCCTTGTTAGCCAAAGCTACTATTTTGCCTGCCTCCAAGGCTGCTAATATGGAGTGCAACCCTACTTTGCCCGAAGTAGCCATGATAACTACATCAACTTCAGAGTGGCTGGCTATTTCTTCCATAGATAAAAATTCTCCCTCGCAGTCAAAGTCGGATTTAACTAGAGAATAAACCACTTTAGGCTGGAATTCACTGATTTGTCTTTTGAGAAGCTCAGGGTTTTTGCCTCCCGCCAAGCCCATTACAGAGAATTTGTCAGGTAGGGCCCGAATTACCTCTAGAGCTTGTTGCCCTATGGAACCTGTCGAGCCCAGAATAGCTATTTTTTTCACATCATCCATGTTGCGTAATAGTATACCACTGGCCCAACAAAGATAAGGCTGTCAAAGCGGTCAAGAATACCACCATGCCCTGGTAGCAACTTGCCTGATTCCTTTACTCCCATATTACGCTTGAGCAGGGATTCAACCAAGTCGCCAAGCTGGGCAAAGAGGCTGACAAGAAAAGCAAGGAGCACCACTTGCCAGCACCCGAAAGGTGAACTAGAAAAGAGAGCAGGGATCCTGGATATTGCTGCAACGACTACAATAGAACTTAGCAAACCTCCTATTGCACCTTCCCAAGTCTTACCGGGGCTTATAGTTGAGGTTAATTTATGTTTGCCCCATGCCCTCCCCGTAAAAAAGGCACCGGTATCATTAGCGAAAGTGGTGAATAGAGCTAGGTAAACCCAATCCTTCCCACTCTCTAAAATACGCAAGTTGAGCCAAAAACTTAGCATCCATCCCACGTAAAGGGCACCAGCTGCTGTCCATGCCCAATTATAAAATGCTTTTTCTTGAGGAGAGTAGCACAGTAGCCAGATCAAGGAAATCAATATAGGCAAGGTCATAACTACGGGCAATACAGCGACATTCAGTATGCTAATGTTCTGGTAGTGTGGATTCAAAACAAGCGCTAGCGCCCATACCAAACCAAAATAAGTTAAGGGACATCTCCTACTGGAATTGCCAACCAAACGGTAAAACTCAAGGGTGCCTAATAATGTTACAGCAGCTATGAGAATAGTAAACCAGGGATCACCAAACCAAATGGCAAGGATAATGAGGGGCACGCCAACCGCAGCAGTAATGACTCTTTGCTTGAGCACGCCTCTATTTTAGCAGTTTTCAAGCTATATAGGCTTTCTCGGATTTTATTATTTATCAGTGAATGCCAATTTGTCTAGCGATAACAAGCGGTTGAGCCTCTAAAATTCCTTATAAGTAGCTTATTTCAACAGCATATCGAGGACACAGCTAACCTAATTCACCCATTTCAGAATTGCTTCTCTAAATATTTTTTCTCTTCCCTAAACTCAAAACCTGTTTATACTTCCCTTATTTCCTTTTCCTTGCTCTGTCCTATCTGGCTTACTTTATCTATAAAATTGCCAGTAATTTCGTCAACTTGGGTTATAGCATTCTCGAGCTCGTCTTGAGACATTTGCTTATTTTTCTCTATCTCTCTTAGTTTCCCAATACAATCTCGCCTTATGTTGCGTACCACCACCCGCCGCTCCTCCACTCTCTTAGATACTAACTTGGCTAACTCTATGCGACGCTCCTCGCTAAGAGGAGGAATAAGTACCCGAATTATGTTACCATCGTTTAGAGGATTAAGCCCAATATCCGCCTTAAGAATAGCTTTATCAATGCTGCGTAAAGATGTGCGATCCCAAGGTTGAATAATGATTAAATTAGCCTCAGGTATAGATATAGTGGCAATCTGGCAGAGCGGGGTAGACATGCCATGGTAATCAACCATGATGTTTTCTACCAAAGCTGGGGTAGCTTGCCCGGTACGGATAGTAGCTAGCTCTCTGGCTAAACCATCTACCGCTTTTTGCATCCTGAAGTTCAGTTCACCAAGAATATCAGCAGCCATCGCCAGCTTTCACCAAAGACACGAATGCTAATATTTGTCCTATAATTTCTTAATCTACTGAGCCATATCGGCAATTAGCAACCGAGTTCGAACCTAGCGAACCTTCGTACTTTTATATTCTCACCTACTCTAGCTATCACTTCAGCGATAATTTCCTGTACAGTTTTCTCAGGTTCCTTAATAAAGGGTTGGCTAAGAAGGCAGTGGGTTTGTGGGTCTATTTTTGTTTCTGCCGATATCTCCCCAGCAGTGATGAATTGCGGTGACGTCGCAGCTACCTGCATAGCTAAGTTGTGAGCAAGCTCTTTAAATTCCTCAGTGCTAGCCACAAAATCTGTCTCACAATTTAACTCCACCAATGCTCCTATTCGGTTGGTATGATGAATATAAGCTTCGACTACGCCTTCACTTGTAATACGCTCCTTCTTTTTTTCAGCGATTGCTAGTCCACGAGATTTCAAAGCTTCAATCGCCCTTTCTGTATCGCCACCTGCTTCTAGCAAGGCATCTCTACAGTCAAGCATACCTGCATTGGTTCTATTCCTTATTTCCTTTACTGTTTCAGCGGAGACTTTCATTCTATGTCATTCTCATTCGAAGGTGAAGAATCTTCTTTAGGCTCCTCGCTATCGCTTGGCTCAAAGGTGTAAGAACCTAAAATTTCAACGGCTTCTTCCGGCTCCCGTTCGGCAACCAATTCAGCAGCTCCTAATGCATTTTTACCTTCGATTACCGCGTCAGCTATTTTGCCACAAATCAATTTGATTGCTTTAATGGCATCATCGTTAGCGGGGACAGGGTAATCAATATTATCTGGGTTGCAATTAGTATCTACAATAGCGATTACAGGAATAGTTAGCTTCCTGGCTTCAGCAAGAGCAATTTTATCCTTAATAGGATCCACGACAAAAAGAGCCCCAGGAAGAGTAGTTACTTCCTTAAAGCTA
>Ga0315545_1003303_pt1 | contig 13890 bp, 12 predicted proteins | sample SalMarSW160210MG_FD_203096 | JGI IMG/M metagenome (GOLD analysis project Ga0315545, IMG submission 203096) | Salt marsh sediment microbial communities from the Plum Island Ecosystem LTER, Massachusetts, United States - Salt Marsh Sediment SW1602-10 ... | reverse complement strand
AGCGGCTAGAAATATGGGCATAAAGGTTGCCAGATGTGACTACGTAGCATACCAGGATAGTGACGATGAATGGCTCCCTGAAAAACTGGCCCGCCAGATGAAGCTTTTGGAAGACGCCTCGCCACAGGTTGGTGTTATATATACGGGCTTCTGGAAGGCTGAGAACCGCAGGAAAACCTATATACCGTTTTCGTGGGTGAATCAAAAGAACGGCGATATACACAAAGAGCTTTTGAAAGGCAATTTCATAGGAAGCCCGGTTGTTCTTGTAAAGAAGGAATGTTTCGACAACGTGGGGTTGTTTGACGAGAGGCTCCACAATCTCGTGGACTGGGAAATGTGGCTTAGAATATCGAGGCGATATCATTTCAGGTGCGTCGATGAGCCGCTGGCGATTGCGCACTATGACTCGGATAATGTTTCTGATAATTCCGACAGCCTTATTGACGCGCTGAAGCTGGTTCTGGAGAAAAACTACGACGAATTCAAAAAGGAGAAAAGCTTTCTGGCGAGACACTGGATAAACATCGGTAATTTGCTGGTCGCAAAAGGTGAGACCAAAAGGGGCCGTCGCTATATAGTCGATGCTCTTAGGTTATATCCATTCAGTATGCAATTGCTATTGGCGGCTTCTCTGGCGTTTTTCGGCCTTTATGATAAATTTGTTTCTACACTTCGCAGCATAATGTGTAGTAGAGCGAAGGAGTAAAGTGGCTCAATCTGTATGGCAACACGTCAAAAAATGAAAATTACCCTTATTTATCCTGGAATTACCGACTGTGGCTTTAACTCGCTCAAAGGCAATGAGGGCTCATGGATCAATCATGGTCTGGCAATTCTTTCTTCGGCACTTAAGAACAAAGGACATCGAGTGGATCTCATAGACCTTCGGCGTCTTAAGGGGTGGGAGCACTATCGCCAGGTGCTTATAGATAAGAGAAGTGAGGTTTTTGGAATTACAATGATGAGTGTTGACTACAACGCTTCTGTCAAGAGCGCAGATATCATCAGGGAACTTGAACCTGCAGCCAAAGTTTTTGTGGGAGGCCCTCATCCCTCAATTTGCCCTGAGGACATAGAAAATCTAAAGTGTATTGACCACATAGTCAAAGGTGAGGGAGAAATCACTTTTCCAAAATTGGTTCGGGACATATTCAATGGGGAAAAAGTACCGAAGACAATCCAGGGTGAACCGCCGGAAAACCTGGATGACTCGCCATGGGCGGATCGCGACCTGTTCGACTGTCCAGAAGAACCATTTGTACCCTTTCTTAAGCCCCCTTTTGTAACCATTATTGCTGGTAGAGGATGCAGATACAACTGTAATTATTGCCAGCCGGCCGAAAGATTAATATTCGGCCCGAAAGTGCGTCGTCGGTCCTTTGACAACGTTATACAGGAATTGAAATATTTGTATAAACGTTATCGTTTCAATTCTTTTATGCTCCACGACGATTGTCTCACGGAAGACCGGGATTGGGTAATAGGTTTTTGCAGGCAGCTTAAGGCTGAAGGATTAAACAAACCTTTTGTCGCACAGTCAAGAGCGGACATAATTTGTAAAAACCGTGACATGGTTGAGATACTGCGTGACACGGGCCTAAAACTACTTATTATCGGCTTTGAAAGTGGTTCAGACCGTGTTCTAAAGTTTCTTCGCAAGGGTTGTACACGCCAGCAAAATCTTAAAGCAGCCCACATTTGCAAGGAACTCGGCATAAAGATATGGGCAAATTATATGCTTGGCTTGCCCACGGAAACCAGAGAAGAAGTGCTCGAAACGTTATCTATGCTCAAAGAGATAAAGCCCTATCATTGTTCGCCGGCTTTTTATACACCCCATCCTGGTAGCGACCTCTTCGAAATGGGCAAAAAAATGGGAATACATTTGATAGCTTCGCACGATTCCTACAGACGCAATACCTATGAGCCGAAGATTAAAGGGCCTGACTATAAGTTTCTCACAAATATTCTTTCTAAATCCATGGCATTAGCAGAATACCAGGGTATGCCACTTTCATTGAAACTAAAGAAAAAATGCCAGGCAATAATCGCCAGATGGCCAACATTGTACCGATTTCTAAAATCTATCAGGAGAACACTCTTTCACTAAAAGAAAATTTGTTGGATGCTTAACGCCACATAATTAAAGGCTTTACATTTTCTCAAAGGTTTATTTATAACGGTTTTCAAATTCGGCAATGAGTTATAAACCAAGTATTGATATTTTGTTAGCAACCTATAATGGGCAGAAATATTTAGCAGAACAAATAGATTCTATTCTTGCCCAGTCCACTCAGGATTGGCAACTTCTAATACGTGACGATGGGTCAATCGATAATACCGTAAACATCGTAGAAGACTACGCAGGCCGCCTGCCGGGCAAAATCAAGTTAGTTATGGATGATGGAAATCATTTGGGGGCAAATTTGAATTTTGGAAAATTACTGGAGTATGCTGATACCGAGTACATTATGTTCAGCGACCAGGATGACGTTTGGCTGCCGAACAAAATTGAGCTGACACTGAATGCGATGAAAGCTGCGGAGCAGATTTATCCGGACAAACCCATATTGATACACACGGACCTGCAGGTTATGGATTCCCAGTTGAACACTATTGCAAATTCGATGTGGAATTATCAGAAGCTTTTTCCTGAGGCAGGCGATGATTTAAGCAAGATTATGGCCCAAAATGTTGTAACAGGCTGCACAGTGATGATAAACAAAAGGGCCAAGGCTGTATCCATTCCTGTTCCGGGTGAAGCTATAATGTACGATTGGTGGCTCGCCCTTAATGTGTGTAGGCACGGCAAAGTTATTTATGTGTCGATTCCGTCCGTCCTCTATCGGCAGCATTCCAGAAACCAGATAGGCGCACAGGAGGCACGGAGGATAAATATCATTCATTTTTTGAAAAAGTTGTGCCGCATAAAAAAGCTGCTGTCGGCACACTATCGAATGCTGAAAAGATTTGACCCTCATGCCAGTTTTTGGCTGCTGCTGTTAAACAAAACCTTGGTAAAAACTGCCCAGCGATTCAGATAAACGCATTAGGGTACATGTTGGCCCAAAAATGATTACCATAATTATTCCCACATATAACGCGTTGGATTACCTGCCGTCTTTGTTGACGAGACTCGAATCCCAGACGTTCGATGACTACGAGTTAATAGTGGTTGATTCCTCGTCGCAGGATAACACTACCCAAATCGCACGGTCTCATCAGGCCAAAGTTATAACAATCCCTAAACAGGAATTTGACCACGGCGATACCAGGACACTGGCAGCGAAGCAGGCAAAAGGTGATACAATACTTTACTTGACTCAGGATGCTTTGCCTTACGACGAGTATGCTGTTGAAAATATTGTTAAGCCTTTTGCAACTGACGAAAAAATCGCAGCTGTCTTCGGAAGGCAGCTGCCCTACCCTCAGGCGTCGGTTTTTGCGGAACACCTGAGGGCGTTTAATTACCCTGACACTTCATACACAAGAGTCTTGGACGATAAAGAAAAGTATGGCATCAAAACAGCTTTCTTGTCCAATTCTTTCGCAGCCTATAGAAGGTCTGTGTTGAAGGAAATCGGATATTTTAAAAGCGGTTTACCTTTTGGAGAAGACGCTTGCGCCGGAGCCAAGATACTTTTGAAAGGCTATAAAATAGCCTATGTCGCCGAAGCAATGGTGCTTCATTCCCACAATTACACCGTCGGGCAAGACCTTAGACGGTATTTTGATATGGGAATATTCCATAGGGCGGAAAATTGGCTTTTAAGAGAATTTGGAAAAGCCGAGGATGAAGCAATTAAGTACGCAAAATCGGAGTTCAGGTTTTTGCTGAAAAAAAGAAAGCCCTACTTGTTTCCCGAATTCATATTGAGAACCTTTATGAAATATTTGGGATATAAGTTGGGAGTAGGTTATGAACGCATAAGGTCGTGGGTCACAAAGACCGAGCCTGTTATAGCATCTTCGCTTCCAGCGGAAGCAACAACGCATCGCAAGGAACGATTCAAAATGGCTTTTATCTGTGACTGGTTGACTGCTATGCGGGGTGGAGAACGCTGTTTGGAAGCCATATGCGGGATTTATCCGGATGCTGACATCTTTACGTTAGTACACTTTCCAGGCTCCGTATCCCAAATAATAGAGTCGCACAGAATATACACTTCATATATCCAGCAACTGCCGGGCAATATAAAAAATTTCAGACAATATCTGCCTCTTTTCCCATACACAATAAAGCAATTCGATTTGAGCGGCTACGACTTTGTCCTGAGTTTTAGTCATTGTGTTGCCAAAGGTGTTAAAGTTCCGGAAGGTGTTCCACATGTATGTTATTGCCATACTCCGATGCGCTATGCTTGGCATATGCGGGACGAATATTTGAGTAAATTCAAGGGGCCTAAAAAATGGGGTGCTGAAATCTTGCTTGATTACCTCAAAAACTGGGACAGAAAGGCCTCTTCCGGCGTAACACACTTTATAGCTAACAGCAAAAATGTTCAAAATCGAATAAAACAAACCTACGGTAGGAGTTCAGTAGTGATTTATCCTCCGGTTGAATGTGATAGATTTGCCATTTCCAGTGATGATGATGGCTATTACCTTATTGTTTCTGCACTGGTGCCTTACAAACGAATAGACGTCGCGGTTGAAGCCTTTGGCGGAATTGACCGAAGGCTTACAATTGTAGGAGACGGGCCTGAGTTGCCCAGTCTCAGGCGTATGGCACCAGCTAATGTCTCCTTTGTCGATGATGCCGATGACAATGAGGTTGTTGAATATATGAAAAAATGCAGGGCCTTGGTATTCCCCGGAGAAGAAGACTTTGGTATTGTACCGCTCGAAGCACAAGCCTGCGGCAAGCCGGTCATAGCTTTGGGCAAAGGCGGAGCATTAGAAACGGTAATAGGATTGGACCACACTAAAGCTACAGAAGCAAATGCGACGGGAATATTCTTCTTTGAACAAAGCCCCGAAGCACTGCAAAAAAGCATTTCTCTATTTGAGGAAAGAAGAGCGGAATTTGACGCCTGTAAATGTCGTGATAATGTACTTAGATTTGACCGTCTCGTCTACCAACAATCGATGCAAAACTATATTCAATCTGTCATGGCTGAAACTGCTCATCTCGCCAGACAAATTTAGGCTAATGTGTTTGCCTGTATATAATAACTTTAGAGTTCTTATTACTCCCCTCGATAGAAAAAACCTCTTTTGTTTGTAGCATCTCTGCCTCAGTTGGCATATCCTTTTCATCTTCGAATACTTTTACCACATACTGGGCTTCTTCGGGAATCGCCTGACCAGTATATTGGACACTTCTACGGCCGGAATAAAAACCGATACGCATATCAGAAACTGCTATGATATCTTCCTCGTCAGTATTCTTTACAAGCCATTGGGTAGCATCCCGATAGCTTTGTTTTTCTATACGTATAGGTCTTAGTAATTTCGGAATACATATAGAAATACCAACTACCAATAAAACCAAAAACCAAAAGTTCGTATTGGCCTGGATAGTAAATAACCGTTCCGTTGTCTTGGAGAACCTCTCATTGAACCAGGGGGCTAAAGCCCGCAAACCGACAGGAACATAAAAAATTGTAAACACTACTAATGGCAAAGTATGTCTTCTGCTCATATAGCCGTATTTACAATATAGCAATATCATTAAAAGTATGTTAAAAACAACAAGGACGGCTATAAAAAACTTCTCTGGCTCGTACCAATTCCACCTTCTAAAATACTTATAAACTCCTATTAACAAAACTGGAACGAAAAACCACATCAGCGTCTCGCCAACTCTTTGCACCAGCTTACCCAAAGCCCTCGCAATATCTGACGACACAAAGCCTGTCGTATATATTGTACTTGGGTAGATTTGGATTTCCTGTTCATAAGTTTCAGAGGTCTGTGTATTGGGTACGAACTGAACTAACTGCTTTTTAGGAAATACCGCTCCTTTCAGTTTCATATACGGCCCGGCTATAACCAAAAAACCAGTAAACAGCAACGCTAACGCAAACACCGCTTTATGTCTGCCCATAGTACGTTGTGACCAAAACAGCTGCAGTCCCAGCCACAAAGTACCAAACACAACCACTTGAGCGCACTCAGGCCGAACAAGATAGCCTATTCCAGCAGCCAGTCCCGCGAAACCAAACAGCCACCATTTCCTGCTTACTGCTCCCCATATCAGCAGCGAAAAGCCGGCTGACAAAAAGAAAATATGCGGCCAATCACTGAGGGCATCACTTCCAAGCTGCGCAGGATCAGGAAGCAAAATAAGAATCAAGATAGCCCAGAATCCAAATCTTGGTCCTACAATTCTTTTGCCCAAAAAATAAAGCACTGCTACCGCAAGTAATCTGAATATCAGTGCCACAGCTTGAGCAGAATAAATCCAACCCCACTGCGATGAGCCCTCAGATGCTATTTTCGCAATTTGATGTGCTGCGAGAATCAGGAATGAATAACCTGGGTGCTGACGTTCATTCACCATCGTTTCGATGGGGTCAACCTCAAGTTGCTTGGCATATTCTATGAAAGTTACCCCATCTTTTGAAATGAGAACTGTCGTGCTGATAAGATATATGCCGACGCAAAGCGCAGTCGCCAGCAGGATTGAGGTGTAAATAATATCCTTACTTTTACCGGTTCGTTCGTCCGTTATTTTAATAGGCATTTTTGCTCTTTATGGCGCGCCAGGAAGTTAACAACAGTATTCTAAGGTCAAGCCCAAACGACCAGTTTCTGATATAATATAAATCATATTGCAACCTCTTTTTTAGTGAGGTATCACCTCGAAACCCGCATACCTGGGCCCATCCGGTCATCCCTGCCTTGAACTTGTGCCTGAACGTATACTTTTTGTATTCTGCTGAGAACTGTTTTACAAAATGAGGCCGTTCAGGCCTCGGTCCCACCAGACTCATTTCTCCTTTTATCACATTTATAAGCTGAGGCAGCTCGTCCAGACTTTTACTGCGAAGCCACCTGCCGATTGGCGTACGCCTTGGGTCATCCGGCTTAGCCCATTGTGGACCGTTTTCTTCTTCCGCATCGACCGTCATTGTGCGAAACTTAAAAATCCTGAATTCTTTTTGGTCCAGTCCCACCCTCGTCTGTTTGTAAAAAACCGGCCCCTTACTGGTTAGCTTAATCAGCACAGCAATTATTGCCATAGGAATGGCGAATACGGCGAGCAGTATCAGCCCCATCACGCGATCAAAAATTTCCTTGAGGACGATACTGTGGCTGCTCAGCGGTGATTCTGCCGCCGAAAACAGCAACTGCGAACCGATAGGAACGGCACTTGCCTCGCTTATGGATATGAGATTGCCCCAGTCTGGAATGATGCGGATGGTTACCCCGGCACGCTGAAGGGATTCAAGGATAGGATATACCTGCTGAGCCTCGTTTCCGCTGAGGGTAAGATAGACCTCGTCTACCCCTTTGGCTTTCGTTAATTCGGTTAGTTTTTCGATGGTGCCGTATACACGAACACCCATCAGTTCCTTACCAATGCGGGTGGGATTGTCATCAACAAAGAACGCGCATTTCAATCCCAGCCATCCCATTTGCTCAATATCTCGCACCAGCATTTGCCCCTTTTTGCCGGCGCCTATAACCGCATAGTATCGCAGGTTATATCCTTTTTTGCGAAGGAAGCGCAAAATCGTCGTTACCAGCAGATGCGAGAAACACAAACCTGCAAACAGCATGACCATAAAAAGTACCAGCAGCTTTCTTGAATAAGGCATGTCTTGGAGGTAATAGAGAAATGCCAGCACCAGCAAACCGCTCAAGAAACTTGCCTTTAGGATGTCACCGAACTGCTTAAACATATTCTGGATACGTTTAGATTTGTATAGACCTGACCATAAACAGCCCAGGTAGCAGATGCACGTTATCGGCAGCATCAGTTTCAGGTGCTCTCCAAGGTCTGGTATTCCCTTCGGAGCGGCGAATACACCCAGAGAGAATCGAACATGGTAGACCGCGAGCCAGGTAACACCGATTATTACGATATCCGCAATTGAGCGGACCAGTGCGAAAAATGCTGCGTGTCTTTTGAGCATATTATTCTTCCAAACTCGCAATCAGGCCCAAAATAATATGGCCACAGAAAACATCAGATAACTTTTTTATAAACTACCAGCTTAGAATTTTTTTTCAAGACTACAGTATGCACCCGCTGCCAGTTTTCCTGCGGTTTTTTGTCCTCGTCCTCAGCATTCTTGACTATGCGCACAGCGTAATTTGCCTTGTCCTGCTGCGATTCCGCAACTGCCTGCCTTTGAGCGTAAAAGGTTATGCGGGAGTCAGTTACAGCAATAAGGTCTTCCGGGGAGGTGTTGTCGTTTAACCACTTTGCGACGTCTCTATATCCCTGTTTTTCGATGCGTATAGGCTTGAGCAGGTGATGCAGACACACAACCACGCCAACCGTCAAAAGAACAATAAAAAGCTGTGAGTTTTTATTGGCCTGAGGCTGGCCTTTGAAAAACCCTCTCCTGAACCAGTCGAGCCAGTCAGCCAAAACGCCCAGACCGACAGGCACATAGAATATTGTTAACGCAACAAGCGGCAGGCAGTGTCTCCTGCTTATATATCCGTAGTTGCGATAAAGCAAAATCATCATGGTAATATTGACAACTATAAAAGCGGCAATGAAAAATTTTTCTGCCCTTGTTGTCAGGGGTGGTTTGCGAAAGCGATAGTAAATCCCGACCAGCAGAGCAGGTGTAAAAAAGTGCATCAGATTCTCACTAATTCTGTCAATAAACAATTTGCCAAATGCCCTGGATGTGTTGCCGGAGAAAACTGAGACCGTCTGCGTTTGAGTGTCGCTATTGCGATTGTACTGTCGGCTTTCGTCTGGTTGTGACTGAGATGGACTGAGCAATTCTTTCACCTTTGTTGGCAGAATTTTTCCCCTGGTTTTCACATACGGTGCCACGGGTACAATGAAACCAGCCATAAGAATGACCAAGGCGCAGACGAGCTTGGGCCTGGTCATACTTCGGTTTGGCAGAAGCAGTCCAATCATCAGCCAGGCAGCGCCGTATATGATCAGTTGTGCGCACTCGGGCCGAATCATATATCCGAGTCCCGCAGCCACCCCGGCCGGCCCGAACATCCACCATTTGCTTTGCTTTGCAGCCAGCAGCAGAAACAGAAAACCCACCGCCAAAAACAGAACATACGGCCACTCCCGGAGTATGTCGCTGCCGAACTCGGCCGGATAAGGCAGTACAATGAGGACAAGGACGGCCCAGAAGCTTTGGCTGCCGCCGATTAAAAGCCTGCCTATGTAATACAGCGCAATCAGCGCACCCAATCTGCACAGTAGACTTACGGCCTGGGCGGAGTACATCCACCCGTAAGACGATGTGCTGCCGCCAAACATCACGACGAGCTTATGAGCTATGTAAATAAGGAATGGGTATCCGGACGACTCACCTCTGAAAGGTTCACCCCTGACCGCGCTGATTGTGTCGGTTGAAAACTGTTGAGCCTGGGCGATGTACCGCGTACCATCTTCGGCAATAAGAACAGTGGTGGCGATTAGATATATGCCTATGCCGGCAGAGATTGCTAAAAGTATTGTGATGTGTGTTACATCGCTTTTTTTGGTGGCCAAGTCTGCTTTTTTATCAAGAACCATTAGGATTCACCAATTATTTAAAAAAACACCCGGCCGGGCAAAGACTACTGCATAACAGCCGTTCTGCCGCGACTTAAGTTTTATATGTCTTTTGTGGGTCGTAGACTTTTTCTGCAATGAATTTTAACTTCCCCTTTGTTTTTTTGTCCAGGGAACGGTAGAAACAGGACTGATACCCTACGTGGCACTGGCCTGCATCGACGCTCACTTTAAGCACAAGGCAGTCCTGGTCGCAGTCGACGAGTATCTGCTGCACCCTTTGGATGTGCCCGCTTTGCTCGCCTTTTTTCCATAGTTTTTGTCGGCTCCTGCTAAAGTACGTCGCATAGCCGGTTTGAATGGTCAAATCAAGCGATTGGCGGTTCATATAGCCGACCATCAAGACTTGCCCGGTCTCTGCATCCTGAGCCACAGCCGTAATCAGGCCGTCCTCGTCGAATTTTGGGTTGAACTCAAGGCCCTGTTCGGTATCCTGCATTGCAGCCACTTTTGAGCCTCCTAAATTCTTATTGTTGGCTTGCAAGTGAATGTTTTACACGTTATTATCTGCGAAAACAAGTTTTTTTAAGGCAAATTAGTTTAATGGCCAATGCCAAAACCAAGAAAAGTAAATGCATATTTCTGTCTCTGCGTATTGCGGTAGTTATGTGCGGAATAGCCTGGGGGATATATTGGATTTCCAGAGGGCAAAGATGGGCTAATCTAAAACAAATTTTCGCACAAATGAATTTGTGGATTTTCGCAGCTGCTCTCGGCATTTTTATTTTAGGCCAGATATTAATAGGCTTACGCTGGTGGTTACTGCTGAGGACTCAATCCATCTTTATAAGGTTCTGGGCAGCCGTCAGACTGCATTTCTTAGGACTTTTTTATAATAATTTCATGCCGAGTTCTGTGGGAGGTGATTTAGTTCGTGCTTGGTATGTTACGAGGCACACAGATAAAAGGTTCGAAGCAGCTTTGAGTGTATTTGTTGACAGGATGATAGGGCTATTAAGCACGCTGATAATCGCTGCTCTTTTCTATTCGCTTTTCTTACGAGGTCAGGGAGCGATAATACTTTCAGGTAATCGGGGCGGTTTTCTCAACTCTATCGCTAAGCACAAGGGGATTATTCTCTGGGTGGCGGTAGCAGCGTTAGTGGCTTTTTGCGTTTTGTTGTTACACAGGCGAGGCAGAGCGATACTGATAAGGCTCTGGTCATCTATTCGTGTGCACGGCATAAGAATAATCAACAGACTGAAAAATGCGATTTTTATCTACTGCAGCAAGCCCCTGACAATACTTGCGGTGTTTGGGTTAACGGCTTTTCTGCAGATTATGGTAATTACGGGCTTCTGGTTTCTCGGCGTAAATCTTGGCGCTGACGTCAGCATCAAATATTACTATGTTTTCTTTACACTGACGTGGGTACTGGGTGCGGTGCCGGTAAGCATTGGCGGTGTCGTGGTGGTGGAAGTCCTGCTTGCTTCGCTGTTTATTAAGTTTGCCGGGGTTGGTGAGGAAGTGGCCTCCGCGCTGGCATTGTGTCAGCGGATTATATGGATGCTCGCTTCACTGCCCGGAGCGGCTATCCATTTGTTCGGAGCCCATCTGCCAAAAGACTTTTCTATTGACTACGACAAACCCATAAATTAAGCTTTATTTAGCTGCCAAAATGGGTTTTTGCGGCTCTGCAGCCAGTGTAGGGCGAATATACGAAAGTCCCGTTAGGGACACTGTGTTTTGCCGGCAGCAAAGGATTGTTGTTTAAAAATATGGCAATAACAGGACGCTTCAAAAGCTATTTTCTGCGGGGTTTGGCGGTTCTGCTGCCGACCATCCTGACGATATGGATATTTATCTGGGGCTACAGGTTCATCCAAGAAAATATCAGTGTTCATATAAACCGCGGCTTGGTTCGACTGATAATGTTGGCTCAGGGCATAGACTGGCAGAACCCCGATGTCAGAAAGCCGTTGGTCGATTTTTGGGTATATGGGTGGGGCTCGATAGCCGGCTTTCTTGTGGCCCTTATTATTGTCTTCGTGGTTGGTGCGTTGCTGGCCAGTGTCGTCGGAAGGACACTGTGGCGAATGGTTGAAAAGTTCATAATGAATACACCGTTTTTGAGGCAGGTCTATCCTTACGTGAAACAGGTTACGGATTTGTTATTGGCACGGCAGGAGCAGGAAAGGGTTTTTTTGAGGGCTGTTGCGGTCGAGTATCCACGTGAAGGTATATGGTCGATGGGCCTGGTCACAGGCTCTGCCTTTAAGAAGTTAACAGACCAGAAGAAAAAAGAGTTTCTTACTGTTCTGATACCGACTTCACCGACCCCCTTTACGGGGTTTGTGATAATGGTTCCGAAGGAGCAAACTATAGATTTGGATATAACGGTGGAAGAGGCTATAAGGTTTATCGTCAGTGCGGGAGTGATAACGCCGCTGCGGCAGCAGGTGGCTTTGCCGCAGGACAGTTCGGCACGTAGCGAATAAAAAAAATTTGATAACAATGGCAGGCAGGGAGGACTATATTGCTTTTTACAATTAGTGGTAAGCATATCGAAATAACCGAGGCTATCAAAAGCTATGCACAAGAGAAGACTTCCAGGCTTCCGAGGTACTACAATGGTGTCAATCAGATCGAAGTAGTTGTCGACAGCAGCAAAGGCGGAAAAACAAGTATTGAGATAATTGCAAGGGGAGAGCACCGCAAAGTTTTTGTCGGCACCGAAAGCGGCGAAGACGCGTATAGGTGCATTGACTTAGCCGTTCACAAACTCGAAAAACAGCTTAGAAGGAAGAAAACAAAAGAACGTAATAATAAACATACCGTCGGTACTCGACGGTCAAAATAGCCTGTGTTTGTCGACCACGCTCTTCGCGTGATTATGTTCTGGCTGCGCAGGCCGGGCCAAAAGGGTGGTTTTTAAGGAGACAAGGTTGAAATTTGCTGATTTTGTCTGTTTTGAGGCGATAATTCCAAAGCTCAAAGCTACAGACCGTGACGGCGTGGTAGCCGAGCTTGTTGCGGCACTGGCTGGCGCAGGCAGGCTTGCCAACGCCGATTGCAGCAAAGTTCTCAAGGCCGTGATAGAACGGGAAAAAGAGGCAAGCACCGGAATGGGCAAGGGAGTGGCTGTGCCTCATGTCAAACACACCGCCGTTACAGATGTAATCGCCGCCGTTGGACGAAGCGATACCGGCGTCGATTTCTCATCTCTCGACAAGCAGCCGGTTTATTCAGTGATACTTTTAATCAGCCCGGCGGACAACCCTGATAAACACCTGCAGGCAATGGAGAGCATCTTTAAGCATTTGCAGAAGGATAAGTTCCGAAAGTTCCTCAGACAATCACAGACTGCTGAGCAGATAGAAGACCTTCTCAGGGAGGCTGATGAAGAGCCGTCTTTATAAAGTACGAATTCACGATTGCAATGCAGAGGTATACGTCTGAACATGCAGACTGAAGAAAACACATCTGAAGGAGTAGTTTGTGAAACAGTGGTTGAAATTAAAAACGCCGACGGGCTGCATATGCGACCCGCGATGCAGTTTGTTGACGCTGCGAGTCAGTTTGATTGTGATATTACCGTCAGCAATGCCGAAAACAGCGTCGACGGCAAGAGTATTATGCAGATGAGTATGCTCGCTGCCACTTGTGGCACTACCCTGACAATCAAAGCCGAAGGTGCAGACGCACAGCAGGCGATTGATGCGTTGCGGGAGCTCGTGGAAGTTAAAATGTTCGGCGAGCCGCCGCCCAAAGACCGAAGTAGGAATTAAAATTTCGTAGAAATGCGATGGAAATAAAAAAAGGAATAGCTGTTTCGCCGGGCATCTCTATTGCAAAGTCGCTGATTATTGACTCCGAAGATTATCGAATCCCTCGGCGTTCAATAGAACCTTCGCAGCGAATGGCGGAGGCCCAAAGGGCAAGAAATGCCTTTAGAGAGGCGATCGACGAACTAACCAGGCTGGAAAAGGGACGAGAAGTAGCAGAACAACGCAAGATAAAGGATATCTTTGCCGTTCATCTGCGATACCTGCGGGACCGAAGCCTGAGAAAGAAAGTAACCGACTTAATTTATTCGGAATTGGTAACTGCTGAATACGCCGTCTCGCACACCTTGCGGGAAATCGCATCCCATTTTACCAAGGTAAAAGACGCTTACATCAGCGAACGAGCGGCTGATATTTACGACATCGAACGACGATTGCTCAGACGGCTTC
>Ga0315545_1003301_pt1 | contig 13897 bp, 10 predicted proteins | sample SalMarSW160210MG_FD_203096 | JGI IMG/M metagenome (GOLD analysis project Ga0315545, IMG submission 203096) | Salt marsh sediment microbial communities from the Plum Island Ecosystem LTER, Massachusetts, United States - Salt Marsh Sediment SW1602-10 ... | reverse complement strand
GCTCCATCATTTGGGCCATAGTTCGGCATTCTGCCGCTAAATTCATCCTGCATCTGGCAAAGAAAACCAGCAGCCTTTTTAACACGGGAGAACAACTCGTCACAAAAAGAGTCGTCGTTCAACTGCGCCAGTCGAAGCACCCAAAGAAAATCCTGCAGCATCAGGCGATGATAATTCATCGAATGCTGGATATAAGCACCGTCAAGATAAATCTGCTTCAAACCCTCCTTCATCAAGACTTTTTTTCCGAGTTTTAACCAATGCTCTGAGCGTTCAAACTCAGGAAATAATACACCAGCAGTATAAAGGCCGACTGCTTCGGTTAAAGAATGGTTCGTGCGGGTGGAAATAGCAAAGTCTATATTCTTTTCTATTCTGTCTGCGTGAACCGCGATTGCGGTAACAAGTTTTATTTTCCTCTCGACGGTGCTGGGGCGGGCCTGAGAGAAAGCATACAATGCAAAGCACATTGCCATCAAACGAATCGCACATTCCTGGCCGCAGGCGTAGTTCGGCCCTATGTTGGGCTGGTTGGCAACGAGCCAAGACTCAAACAGTGTCCAAAACTTCTCAGCGTATTTTTCGTCACCTGTTGCCGCGTACGCCCGCACCAAGGTATACACCCAGGCAAATCGGGATGGCTCCCAGATAAATTTTATATCACCGACTGTGGGGTCGAAAAGGTCAATGTCACACCAGTGCAGATAAGACTTTGCTCTGGCACCGGTTACCGGGTTCAGGAACCAGTCGGGACCGGCGCCAAGCTCGTAATAATCGTTAAAGAAGTAGCGAAACCGGTTCTGAAGTATCTGGTCAGCCTGTGATACGATTTCTTTTTTGTAGCATTCGTTTAACCCTACAATAGTACCACTGTCAAAAAAGAAATGCCCGCCATTGGCTTGGTGGGCTTTAAGAAAGCTTACCGGCTCAGGGTCAGCGCTGCTTTTGAGCCAATCGGAAAGTGTTATCTGCGACCAGGGTTGGGCAGGAAATTTGCGTTTCAGCAACCCGACTTTCCGACGGAGCGCATAGTGCGTGCGAAATACACAAAAGCCAATGCCGTAGTTACGAATGAATTGAATTGCTTTTTCGAATCTATTCAAGAACGCTCTTTAGATTTTGACCAGACCCGCCCCTTCGGCCGATTTGACGGCTGCAAAACTCGCAAGGGTTACATTTTCAATTTCAGCAAACGGTATCAAAGGGTCACCACCGCTTTTTATACTTTCTACAAAATAACGAAATTCAGCTTTATGACCTTTGTCCTGGCTGAACAAGTTCATGTTCCTGAAATTGCTCCAGCCGAAACCGCTGAGTTTTCGGAAATTATCCAGCCGTAAAATCTTTCCATCACAGAAAAGTTCAAAAGTCTCTTTCGGATAACTCTTATAGCCGTTTGCGAAATAATGTACCGTCCCTATTGAGCCATCTGCGAAACCAACCGTAATGCTCATCTTGTCATCGCGAATCTCTACACCTCGAGCCTGTCCGACCATAGTTGCCGATACTTGGATGATTGGTTCAGCCACTAAATATCTCATAAAATCAAGCCAGTGACAGCCTTCCCCTATTATACGTCCCCCACCAACAGCCCTGTCCTGCACCCAAACGTCTGCCGGGATATGTCCGGCGTTTATTAGCCAGCTCATACACATTGGAGCGCTGCGCGTCGCAACCAGTGCGTATATCTTTTGCGCATGCGGCGAGAACCGTCGGTTGAAACCGACCAGCAGTTGTCTACCATCAGCCTTTTCGTAAGCCTCTTTTACACAAGCCAGTTCCTCTCGATTCAAACATAAAGGCTTTTCGACATGTACATTTTTGCCGGCTTCGAGGGCTTCTATTACCATAGGAGCATGCAAATCATGGCGCGTTGTGATAAATACAATGTTTATTTCAGGGTCAATTAGTATTTCCTTGTAATCGTTCGTGGCATTTTCAAAACCAAATTTACGCGCTGTGTGCGCTCCTGAAACACCATTGATATCAGCAACCATCTTAAGACGAATACCAAGAGGTTTTACAGCCGGCAGTAACGTCAGCTTTGCGAAATTCCCGGCTCCTATCAGGCCGGCCACAACCTGCGGAAAAACAGGTGACTTGACATATTCGGTGGGGGTTTCGATTGTCCCAGCGGCTTTAGCTGCACCATAAGGATATGTCAATATAAGGGCCATCTTCGATGGCTCGTCCATCAGAAGCTTGTAAGCCTCAGGAGCTTCAGACAACGGAATACGCTCACTTATCAAATCGTCGACAAACAGTGTCCCAGCAGACATACTGCTCAGAATTGCTTCGAAATTCCTTTGCTCCGTCCAGCGTACAAAACCATATGGATAGTCATGCCCCTTGTCTTCATATTCGGTATCATATCGGCCCGGCCCGTACGAACACGAAACCTGGAAAGTCAACTCTTTCTCGTAAAAATCAGCACGGTCAATATGCAAATTCACAACACCAACCAGAACTATTCGGCCTCGCTTTCGGCACATCTGTGCCGACTGATGAATTATTGTGTCCCGCTCTGCTGAGGCGGTAATCAACACCGCATCGACACCTTTGTTGTCCGAATAGGCCATCGCTGCACCAACGGGGTCTGAACCGCCGGAAATATCTATGACTTCAGCACCAAACTTGCGAGCCATCTCCAGCCTGTCCGCGCTTAAATCAATCCCTATTACTCTACAACCACACGCTTTCAGCAATTGCACAGACATCAGTCCTATCAACCCCAAGCCAAAGATAGCGATAGTTTCGCCGAATGTCGGCTCAATTAAACGTATGCCTTGTATACCTATCGACGCCAAGACTGCAAATGCCGCTTGCTCATCGGTAACGTTGTCGGGTACCTTAGCACAAAGGTTCTTGGGGACAGAGACTATCTCTGCATGTGGTCCGTTGCTTACGACCCTGTCGCCGACCTTGAACTCTCCGACCCCTTTACCAACTTCGATAACTGTACCGCAATTGCAGTAACCAAGTGGCAGCGGCTCATCAAGCCTGGCAAAAACGCTGTGAAGCGTCGGCAGTAAACCATCGGTTTTTATTTTATCTATAACCTGCTTTACTTTGTCCGGCTGCTGTTTAGCCTTGCCGATTAGTCCGCTCCTGGCAAACGAGACCAGCATTCGTTCAGTTCCACTCGATATGAGGCTGCACCGGGTCTGTATAAGCAAGTGCCCGGGTTTTACCATTGGCGCCGGCACCTCAGCAACCTCCAGTTGACCCGTTTTTAGATTCTGCAAAACCTGCTTCATGAAACACCTTTGCATATATTAAACTCAAAAAAACATCGTCTACCGATTACTCTATTTGACGGCGATATTATTATAAAGTTTCTTAAGACGTCTCTCCATTTGCGCCCACGTGTGATTTTTCAGATATAGTTTTCGTGCCCACACTGAAAATTCCGGCAGTTTCCTGCGATTGTCTCCCAACGATTTCACAATTTCCCGAAGCTTTTCCACATCATTATATTTACACAAAAAACCAACTTTATTTTGCTCTACCCATTTTGCAACAAGCGGTTCTGAATTCATTATTACTGGTCGGCCCACACTCATCGCGTCATAAACTTTATTCGGACTGGCATATTTATTGTTTACCGATACCGGTGCGTAAAATGACAGTATAGCATCACATTGTGCCGCTAATTCCAGCGACTGCCTGAGAGTAACAATTCCTTTGAATGTTACCTTCGGATGTTTAATAAATACCTCCCTGGCATAGTCATAGTAAGGCCATCCTGTCGAAATTATTTCCGCATCCTCAATACTTTCCACCGCTTTAATGATGTTTTCCAGCCCCCTGCCGGAACTCAACGAACCAGTAACATAAATTTTGATTTTTCCTTGAGGCATTACATCTGACAGTTCTTCTCCCGGGTCATCTGGAACATTCTCGACAACGACACACTTATCGCGGTATCTTTCTCTTACCCTCTCCAGTCTCGTTGTATCTGTTACTATCAGCCGGTCGGCAAATGCACTGACCGTCTTTGAGATTACCCATAGAACTATGCGAAGTGGCCATCTGCGGTGGCTATGTCGGTCAAGCATAGAATCATAAATATCGCAGACCAGATATTTGTAAAATATTCCACGGAATGGAAGAACCAGAAAAGTCAAATCCTCATTCACACAGCACACAGTATCGGGCCGGATTATTCTGAGTCTGCTTGCTATATGTCCCCAGAAATGAAACTGCCCAAACATATTCCATCTGCCGCATCTCGTCGACAGTTTCATTATTTCCATCGATGTATTTCCAAGGTCTATGGTCTTTTCCATATCAGGGTTTCTGTCCCAGCCAATGAAGTATACCTCATAACCCATTTTGCTCAGTGACCGACACGTTTTCCCAACCCTGACATCAGAACCGTCGTTGCCATGGATAACAGCTATACGCATACGTTGGCGTTAAGTTATTTTGACCTCAAAGTCAATATCAATGAATCGAGAATCCTCTGGGAAGCCCTGCCGTCACCATAGGGATTGGTGGACATAGACATTTTTTCATAAACCTTCGGCTGACATAACAGACGCGACGCCTCGGCCAGAATCCTTTCTCGACAAGTGCCCACCAGAATAGAATAGCCGGCCTGAACAGCTTCCGGTCGTTCCGTAACCGCTCGTGTAACCAGCACCGGTTTGTGTAAAGATGGCGCCTCCTCCTGTATGCCGCCGGAATCTGTGATTATGAAATAACTGCGGTCCATCAGATATACAAACTGCAGGTATTCGAGCGGCGGAATCAAATAAATATTTTCTTGGTTACCCAATATTTTTCTTACCGGCCTTTGCACATTTGGGTTCAGGTGAACTGAATAAACCAGCACTACATCTTTGTGTTTTTGGGCCAGTTGCTTTAAGGAGTAACACAATTCTTCGAATGGCTTGCCAAAACTTTCTCTTCGATGCCCCGTTACAAGAATCAGCCGCTTGTTTTCCAGTATTTTATCCTGGAGCATTTCAATATTTGGTTTTCGACGACGCACAATATCCCTGGCAAGATGCAGTGCATCTACTACGGTGTTACCCGTCACAAAAATGTTCCCTTCAGGAATATGCTCGGAACGCAAATTATCAGCCGCACTTTTGGTCGGAGCCCAGCACCATCGGCATATCGGGTCAACTAACCGGCGATTCATTTCTTCCGGCCATGGCGCCTTGAAATTATACGTGCGCAGGCCCGCCTCAACATGTCCGACCGGGATTTGCAGATAAAATGCCGCTACCGCCGAAAACAAACAGGTTGCCGTATCTCCATGGACAATCGCTGCGTCGGGCTTGATACGCGATAATGATTCATGAATCCCGACAATTACACGAGCAGAAACCTCAGACAAATTTTGGTTTGGTTGCATTATATCAAGGTCTATATCAGGTACGACGCCAAATACTCCCAGTACTTGGTCGAGCATATGCCGATGCTGAGCAGTTACTGCCATGGTAACTTTCAGCCGCGAGTCCCGTTTCATTGCCAGATACACCGGCGCCATTTTAATGGCCTCGGGACGCGTCCCGACAATAATAACCATATTTACAGGAGCTTTCTTCGTTGCCAATTTATTTCCCCCGATAATAATCCTTCGGATAATTCCGGACGGGCCACCGGTAAAATCATTCCAGGTCGTCCAGTTTTCTTACGCCGTTTGCGCCCCTAACAAATGCGATGAAGTGTTTGCCCCAATTCGGGCTGCGGCTGTCAAACGGGCAGGGATAAAAAGCAACTATTCTGGCTCGGTCAAACGGAGCAAACCTTTTAGGGTGTTCCGAGTACCATTTAGAATTCAGCTCCGCCCCAAACTCCCAGGAATATATCAGGTCATAGTCCCAGTTTGAATCCCAATTCTGGCCGTTGAAGTTTCGCCTCAGGCCGCTGCCCAGCGCGACCCAGGGCGTAACTTCTTCAATGCCTAATTCGTCAGCGAGCTTACATGTTCTGCGAAAGGTTTCACGCATACGTTCGATCTCAGGGAGAGTGTAAAAAATGCAGGACAGAGCCCTGAACATTTTGCAGTGAACGAAAAACGGCGTCTCGCCCCACCCGTCTTTACCCCATGCAGCTTCGACTCCCTGCGCAAACCATTCTATTCTCGCGGAGGGGAAAATCCGGACTGCGGCCTGCTGAACTGTTTCAAACGCGTCACAAATGGCTGAATTCCACTTTTCATCCGTCTTGCTTCTGACAAATCTTTCACTGTCAAAAAGAATGGCTGTAACCCGAACGTCACTGGAATATTTCGCGTTTGCTTTGCCGACCCAGCTTTTTATCAGCATCAGACGAGTAACCAAAAAGTTCAATTCTTCCTGGAAACTTGCGCCCCGGTCCGCCGGCCCGAGATTTTTTTCAAATTTGTAATGAAAAGGGCTTAGATTTATTGCTATCGACGCAGGTATTTCAGGATTTGTTCTGTCGACTCTCGCACAGACATAAACCGCATTAACAATCTGTTCCTCGCTTACATACGCCCCGGTTATGCCGATTGAATGGGTGATTCTCGCAAGCTCATAAAGCAGCTTGCTGTTGGGATCGTTAATTAAAGTTCCAAGTCCCCAGGAATAATGCACCTTAGGTAATGGCTTTAGCTGTCTTAACTTTAAAACAATATCTATGTCACTCAGGGGCGATGCAGCACGAGAGGCAGAATATAGGGTCACAAAACCGAGAATCAGCAATATCAAAAAGAAGTGCTTTTTCAGAAAGCGATAATTCATAATACCTTTGAAAACCAACAATTTATGATGAAATTTTCTACAAGGACCGCGGCCGCAGTGACCGTGGCAACATTCTCCTGCAAATCCCTCGCAACACATAAAAACCATCGCCCTGTTTGGTGTACCAGTACGCGCGGCAAAGATGCATAGTGACCTTTACAAGAATTTCAGGATATCCGCTGCATACGGAACGCAGATATCTGTCTCGAGCAGTATTGTGCTCCATACGCTGCCGCTCCGAAGGTGTGCTGGATTTTGAGCTGGTATGCCAACGAAATTTAGCTAAGTATTTTCTTATGTGCTTGGCATTTATATGAGCACCAATACGGCAAAAAAACTCATAATCCATCGAATACTGCAACCCGTCATCAATATAACCATACTTTTCAAAAAGTGCCCGTTTCCAAAAGGTTGCGCACTGCGACAGCGTAGAGCCTATAACAACGAAGGCTGTAAAGCTAAAGTGAGTGTGTCTTTCGTAGCGCAGGATATTGCCGTTTTCATCTACAGCCAACTTGTCTCCGAAAACGAAGTCGACATCAGGATTATCCACAAACGTCTTTGCCACCGTTTCAAGAGCTCCAGGCAGATACATATCATCGCTATTCAGCCACGCTACAATATCACCAGTTGCTCTTTTAAAACCCTTATTCAAGGCATCCGACTGGCCCTTGTCCTTTTCACTAACCCAGTACGCCAGTCTATCAGCGTATTTTTTGATAATATCTACCGAACCATCCGTACTGCCTCCATCAATTACGATATACTCCAAATTGGGGTAATTTTGCTCCAATACAGAACGGATAGTTTGTTCCAAAAACGCCCCTTGGTTATATGATGGTGTTACAACGCTTATCTTAGGCCACTCCTTCATAAATCTGTCTCTTTCCTTGTGTCATCCAAAGAATTCGCCGGCTAACATCTCTTCCGAACCACCCCTTAAAAAGCCACTTTCATCATATTCCTGCCAGCCGTAGAGCTCGATTTCTCGATTTTCAGCATATACGCCTTCCTGCAAGGCAATCGCTGCGTAAGTTGGAAGTATTCCAGTTGTGGCAAGCAGTCCGCCTCCAAGGAAACTCGCAAAAATGTATGCCGATAATAGCGCAGCCGACAAATTTGCCATATCTTTAAGTTCCTCAGTATAACAGTGCCGCTGTAAATACAAACCTCGCAAAGGAAGACGTACGAAAACAAAGAGCATCATTACGGCAAAGGGAATGCCATGCTCAACAGCAAACGCAGCATAGCTGTTATGATACTGAATGCCGGCCTCGGTTATTCCCTTAACAAGCGAAGTCCCCGTTCCCCAGCCAACCAACGGTTTGATCTTAATTTCCTGCCACGCCAACAAGAACAATTCAAGTCGTCGAGAAGGTTTTTTTTGAAAAATCTTAGCTTTAACAGCCTCAAAGCCGGGAAAAGCTGTGACTACTCTTAGGCCAACGGGAATCAAAATGAGCCCCGCGACTAAGTATATAACGAGATTTCGCTTCAACTTACGAACCAACACAACCAATACGCCCAACACAGCCCCCCCTAAAGCTGCTCGTCCTGCTGAAAGGACCAACACAATAGAAGCAAGTGCAGCAAAAATCATAAAAAATATAAATCGAAAACTCCAAAACTTTTGTCTCATACCAAACCAGACCAAAATGATCACACCAGCCATACCAATTGCCATGATACCAACCACATTTTCGAAAACGCCCTCCAATCTGCCTCGAGTCATCCGGAAGAAAGGAATTTGCATGCAGGCCATAACAATTGAGAACAGCATAAGAGTTTTGATGAAAGCTGCTCGCCCACGAGCATCGGCAAGAATCCTTTGGCCACCCAGTATAAGTCCGACATAAAAAAAAGTCCATAAAATGCTCTGGCCAAAAGCATCTATAGGAAAGGGGGCCCTTGCTGAATTCAACAACATAACTATCGGAATCAAACCCAAGATAAGCATCGTTGACGAGAAAAACAATCTGTTTCTCCTGCCAAAAAGCGCATAAAGAGTTAAGACTATGGCAAGAATAAAGCGTCCCATCAGGGCAATACCATTGAGTGTATCCGACCTTGTGATTTGTAACGCGACAAAAATAGGTGCCAATGCTATGAGAAAACCTGCACCCCACCTCCATAGGATAAACAATATAACCATTAGCGTAAGTACGCCCAATGAGAAAACAAGCGGGAGATTAGCACCGGTTAAGCGCTCTTGGAGAATTTTCCATAATATAAGAAATCTCATGACAGATATTATCCTCTAATATTACGAATCAACCCCCAATTTGCCCCACATAGTCTCTAACGACTTATAAAGAGATACTCTCGACCGCCACACAACAACTCCCAGCAAAATTAACACTAATAATTAAGAATCAGCACAATCGGCAGGAAGCCGATACTCCCCATACGCGTAACAATAATATCTGTTAGCCATTTAAATTTCATGATAATTTTCCAACAAAAGCGGACCCATCACCTAAGCATAATCTTATCAATAATGCAGAGCCAAAAAAACAAAAATGAATAAAAAACAACAATTGTATTACTCCCTCTTAACAGCAAATAAAGTCATAGGTCCAGAAGAATCCGATATGCTTTTAAAGTATTATTTATCATTTTGCCGATAGAAAACTCATTTTGCCATCTTTGATAACCCCCCTGCCCCATTTTCTTTCTCAAAGAAGGTTCGGCAGCCAGCTCAAGCATTGCTGCAGCCAGAGATTTTTTATCGTTTAGCGGCACGACTATACCGGTAGTGCCATCCACAACAGCTTCAGTAACAGCCCCGCAATTTGTCGTTACAACTGGTAAACCTGCAGCCATAGCTTCCAGAATCGCATAAGGTAAACCTTCCGACTTTGAGGTCAAAACAAATATCTGGCTCTGAGCCAGAACATTTCCTACCCTATTGGTAAACCCTAAAAATTTCACTTTGCCGGGCATATTAACTTCAGTAAATGCCTGACATCTTTCTCTGAGGGGACCGTCTCCTGCAATAGTCAGGGAGCAGTCAGGATATTTCTCAAGAACTTTCTTGAATGCCCTAACCATCAACATCGGCTGTTTTCTGGGAATCAGTGAGCCGACCCAAATGAACGTTGGAGCTGTCCCATTGGAATCGGGTTCTGCTTTTTTGGCAACAGCAGGAACTCCAAGACAAACCATTTTTGTATTCGCTTGTTTACCCCAAAGACGTCTTGACCCGTTGAGAGATAAATTTGAAATGCTGATAAAGGCAGGGCAAGTTCTCCGAGCGCGAATCATATAGGACCATAATTTCCACCAGTTCTTCGGCCAGGTTAAACCTATTAATCTCCTCAAACTAAAAACCACGGTTCCATGCATTGTTTTAATAAATTTAACATTGTTTACCCTGCAGATATCCTGAATCCATTCCTGCCGTACCCAGGCATTTGAGTGTAAAAGGCCAACATTATATTTTTGCAGAACATTCCCAAGAAGCGTGCTGTATTCTTTGTTCCTGATTTGCTTATTTATACCAAGACACACAACCTCCGCACCGGCATTTTCAATGCTTTCTTTCCGACACAAAGGTTCGCTGTCTACTATAACCAAAGGTCTTAGCTCACGCTGAGCATAAGCAATTGTGAGGTCCTGGACATATCTCTCGGTGCCTCCCCAACCGAGGGTTGTAACTTGAAGAGCAAGAGTCCCACCAATTACATCAAGTATACTTTTATTCTCTTTCATGTGAAGCTGAAGCACCCTACTTGGGGATTTTTGGCTTCATTATAATCCCTACTTTATGTTTACTCTCATTACACCCCAACCACCCGTTGAGCAGAAGTATAAGGCTGCTATCTCTGTGCAGGCTATATTTCTTACTTAACTTAGACGAAATTTCCCTGAATGAAGCGGTCATCTTGCCGTCATTATCATCCTGCTCCCCCAATGCAAAATTAAAGGCCTGGAACTTCGACAAATATCTCGTGTTTGAGATGAGTTTGAGATACGAAGCCCTCAGCGGTTCAAAGGCGTATATTTGCGCTTCGGGCAGAATTTCGCGAATCATCTTAGAGAACTCGCCTACGCTCGCCCCAATATCAATAATTGTGTGGATATTTAGGGATTCCAGCCACTTATAATTGAAGTCAGCGGACTTGAGCCGCTTAATATCCGGCCCAAAAGCCCGGCCGATTTTTTTGCCCAAACTCATCAGTTTTGTCTTCGACATATTCATCGCTCCATTGCAAATTTTAACCGGCTTCCTTTTCTCAGTCTTTTAATCACAAACTATAATTGCATCCTTTTAACAACAACCAAGAAATCAAGCTCGTACTAATCTGATTTAAACTTCTTGCTGTTAAGCCGCGAACCGTGCTCAGCAGCCTCCTCCTCGAGTAAGTTGTCTAAGACATCAAAGAAATCTAAATTGTATTTCCACTTTAGTTTCGTCTTAGCCTTTTCATTGTTCCCATAAATATCGACTATTTCAGTTGGCCGATACAACTGTTTATCGACAATTAATGCTTTTTTAGAGATGCCAAGTCTTTCGAATACATGTTCGATAATCGACCTTAACGAGATTGATCGGCCTGAGCATATTATGTAATCATCGGGCTTGTCCAATTGAAGCATTGACCACATGGCTTTAGTATACTCCGGCCCATACCCGAAATCTCTATAGATATCTATATTTCCCACCCTTAACACTTTCTTTGTGCCATCTGCGATTGCTAAGGATTCTTTGATAACCTTTTTGACAAAAAAGTTATCTCTTCGCAAAAAAGATTCATGATTAAACAAAATCCCGCAGCAGGCAAAGAGACCAAAGGCTTCTCTGTAATTAACTGTTATCCAATGGGCGGACGCTTTCGATATTCCGTAGGGACTTACCGGATGCATAGCGGTTTTCTCTGTTATCGGCAAATGTTCAACTTTTCCAAACATCTCGCTGCTTGAAGCCTGGTAAAATTTTGTTTTATTATTCAATCTTTTTAAGCTTTCTAATAAGTTTAGTACCGATATCACATTAAATTCAATTGTTCCGAGCGGCTGAGTAAATGATATTCCCACAGAGCTCTGTGCCGCCAAATTGTAAACTTCGTCTGGATTATATTTTTGCATGACCTTGATAATATTTGTAATATCAAGCAGATTACATACCTCTATCGTAACCTTGGATTCGATTCCGAGATATGCCAATCCTTTCAAATGTGAATCCCCGGAACTCCTTACTAGGCCAATTACTTCATATCCTTTTCCGATCAACAACCCGCTGAGATATGCCCCATCCTGGGAGGTTATTCCCGTTATGATTGCTTTCTTCATAGAATATTCTCCAGCACAATTATGTATGCAGACACAGATAGCATCTGTATAAGTATTTGGGCAGCCATAGCTGATTTATTTATTTTTTGAACGAGCTGATATAACTCTTTGCATGTTCAACTGATTCTTTAAATTCTTCAGGTACTTGCTGGACTCCCTGATATCGGGGCAGCGGACTGTTTATTAACTCGATCATATCCCTGATATTGTCGCATATATGCATATTTGGAAAATAAGGGACACTTCTCGCTGCGTGTCGGGTGCAGACGATATTAATACTGGCAAGTGCCCAGTCTATAACACGGGTCAATGCCCCTGTGCCCCATTCTTGAGGTACTATTAGTGTATTAGCTTGGGCAAGTAAGTCAATGAGTGTCTCATTTGTAACTTTTCCAAGAATTTTAACGTTCTCACTGGCAAAAGACGCATATTGTTCTGTCGTACCAGCTCCTGCTACTATAACAGGCAGATCAAATGAAACATTCTTATCATGTACATAGTTCAGAAAAGAGGTCATGCCGTATTTCGTTGGTGTATTTCGCGCGGTACCAAACAATAAATTGTGGCGTACACCTGTGTTATTACGCAGTTGAGCAACTTTTTCAATAATTGTCATTTGATCTTTCGGTGGTATATACGGCAAAAAATAAGCGTTCACTCCTGCATTTCGCAAAAACCATGCTTCTTCTTGAGAAATCGTAAATACAGCGTTGCACCGGCGATACATCGAAATTTCATGTTTGAGTCGTCTTAGATGTGTACTTTGTTTCCCAAAATTGCCATGAGCTAAAGCATCTATGTTCTGTGGAAAGCCAATGACAGTGCAATCTGTACTCTTGGAAAGGGTTAAATCCGGGAAGTATCGAAAATATTCTATTGCTGCCAAATATGGCTTACCAACTCTCGCGATTTGCTTCTTGGCAGACATTCTGCCGGCCATATATGCTATCGCCCAACCTATGCCTGCTCTTAAACCGTATGTTCGCGAAAAATTCAATGACCACTTGATTAGAGTCGGGATTAGATTCACTGAAATAGCAAACTGCAATTTTCTTCTGCCGCCTGATGGACAAATAGGCTGCACTTCTGCCAATTCCGAAAGAATTTCCAGCAGTTGGGTTGACCGATTTTTTCCGCCATGGGATCCAGTCAGTGACACCGCATAAAAGAGAATGTATTTCATTTTTTGATCTATGTGAGGCACAAGAAAATCTTTTCAGATAAGTTTAAATTTTCACAAAAGGCATATGTTTAATTATTTCAAATTGTCCTTCCCACGCCAATCTGGAAATTTTTTCCTGATAGAAATTTTCCTGAAATTCTAACCCTTTAATATTTTTGCAAAACATATTATCAAAATGATCCGGCTTAATAAAAAAAGCGTTTACACCATTCCTTTCTACTGTAACGAATTGATAACCATGCTGCAGAAAGAATGTTTTCCAGCCAGCTATAGATACACCATAATACAATTGGCTTTTGTGAGCCTTGCGACAATTGAAATTTTTACGGTAAGCTATAGTTAGAGATTGGACTGGCCCAAATGCAGAGTTATATTCCACTACCCATATTTTGGGCCGGAAACCTGCGTTTATTATGGATTGTGCAATATAATAATCATTACCATCAATATCCAAAGAAAAGAGATCGGGATCTTTACATAAAGCGAACTTAATAAGTTCCTCAATATTGTTCTTGTCGATGAAGAGATGAAGGCATTCCACGTATAAATTCAAACTCGGCATCAACTGATTACACCGTTGGACTGACTTTGGATTTCCGTCAATCATCAATCCTCTGAACTTTTTTGCAATGGCAAGCCAAGCAGAGTTGTTCTCAATTCCATCAGCAGCCCCTATTTCTATAAAATAGCGATTGGGATTTCT
>Ga0315545_1003297_pt1 | contig 13905 bp, 9 predicted proteins | sample SalMarSW160210MG_FD_203096 | JGI IMG/M metagenome (GOLD analysis project Ga0315545, IMG submission 203096) | Salt marsh sediment microbial communities from the Plum Island Ecosystem LTER, Massachusetts, United States - Salt Marsh Sediment SW1602-10 ... | reverse complement strand
GGTGACGGGCACGAGCTACGGCATCATCGGCGCGTGGGCGACGGGCACGACGCAGGTCGTCTACGACGGCGGGTTCAGCAGCGAGACGTGGTACAAGATCATCGAGAAGTACAAGGTGACCGTGTGGTACTCGGCGCCGACGGCGATTCGGCTGCTGATGCGCGACGGGACGGAGCTGGCGAAGAAGCATGACCTGTCGTCGCTGCGTCACCTGGTGAGCGTGGGCGAGCCGCTCAATGCCGAGGCGGTCGTGTGGTCCGAGGAGGCGTACGGGCTGCCGTTCCATGATTCGTACTGGCAGACGGAGACGGGATCGATTCTGATTTCGAACTACCCGGGCATGGAGATCAAGCCGGGGTCGATGGGCAAGCCGTTTCCGGGGATCACGGCGACGGTGCTCGACATGAAGACGCTCGAGCCGATCACCGAGCCGGGGCGCGTGGGGCTGATCGCGATCAAGCCTCCGTGGCCGTCGATCATGCGGACGTACTGGAACAACACGCCGACGTACTACGGCAAGTTCCACCGCGAGTGGTACATCACGGGCGACCGCTCGACGATCGACGCGGACGGCTACTTCTGGTTTGTCGGGCGCGACGACGACGTGATCAACACGGGCGGGCACCTCGTCGGGCCGTTCGAGATCGAGTCGGCGCTGCTCGAGCACGAGGCGGTGGCCGAGTCGGCGGCGGTCGGGAAGCCGGACCCGGTCAACATGGAGGTGGTGAAGGCGTTCATCACGTTGAAGCCGGGGTTCGAGCCGGGCGACGACCTGGAGCTTGCGATCATGAACTTCGTTCGGAAGCGGTTGTCGCCGCTGGCGATGCCGCAGGAGATCGAGTTCGTCGAGTCGCTGCCGAAGACGCGCAGCGGCAAGATCCTGCGCCGCGTACTGCGTGCGCAGGAGTGGGGCGAGCCGATCGGCGACGTATCGACACTGGAGGACGACTGAGCGCGGAGGGAGACGCCGATGGGCGAGGAGTTGAAGGACATCGTTCTGGAGTACGTCAAGAACGAGTACATCGAGGAAGACGACGAGGACACGGAGATCGACTACGACACGCCGCTGATCAGCGGGGGGATCGTCGATTCGTTCTCGATGGTGTCGCTCAAGGTTTTTCTGGAGAAGAAGTTCAAGATCCAGATTCCCGACGCGAAAGCGACGCCGGAGGCGTTTGATACGGTCAACAAGATCTGCGCGGTGGTCCGTGAGTTCACGGGCGAGGCGTGACCGGAGTTCTCGGGGAAACCCTCACGCAAAGACGCCAAGGGCGCACAGAGGATGAATGCTCCGACTCGTTCTTTGCGGCTTTGCGTGAGAACAGACCGGAGGAGGGGAGACGATGGCGTATAGCGCGAAGGCCAAGGAGCACTACACGGGCGAGCTGAACGCGACGCGTGACGCGGGCCTGTACAAGGATGAGCGGTTTATCCGTTCGCCGCAGGGCGCGGATATCGCCGTCGAGTTCCCCGCGGGGTCCGAGGTCAAGGAAGTCATCAACTTGTGCGCGAACAACTACCTGGGGCTCTCGTCGCATCCGGACGTGATCAAGGCGGCGCACGAGGGGCTCGAGTCGCGCGGCTACGGGATGTCGTCGGTGCGGTTCATCTGCGGGACACAGGACATCCACCGCGAGCTCGAGGAGAAGCTGACGGCGTTCCTCGAGACCGAGGACACGATCCTGTTCCCGTCGTGTATGGACGCGAACGCGGGCGTGTTCGAGGCGGTGCTGGGCGAGGAGGACGTGATCATCGCCGACCGGCTGGTGCACGCGTCGATCATCGACGGGATCCGGCTGTGCAGCGCGCAGCAGGACAGCTACAAGCACTCGGACATGAAGCACCTCGAGCAGAAGCTCGAGCTGCACCAGGACAAGCGCTTTCGCTTGATCGTGACTGATGGCGTGTTCTCGATGGACGGCGATCTCGCGAAGCTCGACGAGATCGTGGCGCTCGCCGAGCAGTATGACGCGATGGTGATGGTGGACGATTCGCACGCGACGGGCTTTATCGGCAAGCACGGCAAGGGCGTGCACGAGCACTGCGGCGTGCTGGGCAAGATCGACATCATCACGACGACGCTGGGCAAGGCGCTCGGCGGCGCGTCGGGCGGGTGCGTGAGCGGGCGCACGGAGCTCGTCGAGATGTGCCGTCAGCGGGCGCGTCCGTACCTGTTCTCGAACGCGATGCCGCCGGTGATCGTGGCGGCGGCGAACGCGGTGCTCGACCTGATCTCGCGCACGACGGAGCGGCGCGACAAGCTCGAGTGGAACGCGAACTACTGGCGGCAGGGGCTCACGGAGATCGGGTTGGACCTCAGGCCGGGCGAGAGCCCGATCGTGCCGGTGATGCTCTACAACGCGAAGCTGTCGCAGGACATGGCGCGCGACCTGTACGCCGAGGGGATCTACGTCGTCGGGTTTTTCTTCCCCGTTGTGCCGAAGGGGCAGGCGCGGATCCGCACGCAGCTCTCGGCTGCGCACGACAAGGAGCACCTGGATAAGGGGCTCGCGGCGTTCAGGAAGGTCGGGGAGAAGCACGGCATCCTCGGCTTGAAGAAGAAGGAGATCCTCGCCAAGTTCGGCGCGTGAGAGCTGCCCACGGAGCTGAGAGATCAACCACAGATTGACACAGATCGCACGGATCAGAATCAGTGCTGATCTGCGGAGATCGGTGGTTCATCCCTCCTCTGCATAGGAAGGCGAGCGCAGCGGTTGATGAAGGCCTGGGTGTACGACAATACGCAGAAGGACTCGGACGGGGTCTATATCCATCGGCGCGAGGTGCCGGTACCCGAGTCGGCGGAGGGCTTTGTGCTGCTGAAGGTGCTCGGGGTGTCGGTGTGCGGTACCGACGAGCACCTGTTCCGCGGCGATCATCCCGAGGTGGCGCCGGGCACGATCCCGGGTCACGAGTACTACGGCGAGGTGGTCGAGCTTGGGCCGGGCGCGAAGGGCGTGACGGTGGGCGACCGGATCGCCGGCGAGTCGCACTACGTCGTCGACGGGCACATGGGTGAGGGCGTGATTGGTTACATGGGCCCGCGCGACGAGCACGGTCGGCGGACGCCGGCGATTGCGGGCGCGTATGCCGAGTATCTGGCGGTGCCCGACTACTGCTGCAACGTGTTACCCGACGGGCCGCTCCACACGGAGTTCTGGCCGTCGCTGCTCGAGGGGATGGGCAACGACTACTACATTGTGCACTGGCTCAAGCAGGCGGGGCGGCTCAAGGGGACGATGGGCATCATCGGCGCGGGGCCGCACGGGCTGTGCACGCAGTTGTTCGCGCGCGAGCTTGCCGACGAGCCGGTGCGGATCGTCACGTTCGAGGTGAGCGCGTACCGCCGCGCGTTCTCGCGCGGCTTCGGCGTGGCCGACGCGACGGTGAGCTCGCTCGATCCCCGCATCAACGAGATCATCGACGAGCTGACGGACGGCTGCGGGTTCGACGTGGTGGTCGACGGCGCCGGTGTCCGGCAGGAGGTTCTCGAGTTCGCGCTTGACCACACGCGCGACGGCGGGTGCACGGTGCTGTTTGCGCTGTACGACGATCCGGCTATCACCGTGGGCGGGCGGAAGCCGAACGAGCTGATCTTCGACAAGGTCGAGCTGCCGGTCGAGCACGCGGGCAAACGGATCGCGGTCAAGGGGATCACGGGCCGCGAGGGCATCTGGCAGCCGCTGATTCGGAGCGTGCACGAGTCGGACGTGATCCGCAGCAAGATGATGAGCATTGTGACGGTCAAGGGGCAGCTCGAGCAGCTTCGCGACGATACGATCCACGCCGACCCCGAGGTGATGAAACGCGCCTACCGCCCGTTCCAGGGCTGAGGCCGTTTCCCTGCCTGGCCGAAGAAGAGGCGCGTCTCAGCGCCGTCCCACCAGGTGATCTCACGACGAGCCGATAGCGCCCCAGTTCCGGCGAGCTGTCTCTTTCCGCACTGTGGCTTCTTGCCTGTAAGAAAGGGGCAGGGTGTTGCGTCAGGGATTGTGGAGGGCGATACTCGCAGCAGGCTGAGTGGGATCCCCAGCGAAGATCGAACTCCTGGAGCAGCAAAGGAACCGTATGAGACAGGGTCATGCAGAGCGGCTCGCGGAGTTGGCTGACCGTTATGGCCGGATGGTTTTCGCCACGGCCTACAGGGTTCTCGGCAATGCCGAGGACGCGGAGGATGCCCTGCAGAAGGTCTTTCTCAAGCTGCTCAGCAAGTGGAATGGGCGCTTGAAGCCGGATGCTGTCCGGGACTGGGGCGCCTTTCTCAGGGTGTCGGCGTCGCGCTGCGCGTTGGACATGCTTCGGCGCAAGGCGAGACGGAAGCGAACGACCGACACGCTGAGCGAGAGAGTTGGACTCGCCGCCGAAGAGAACCCGCGCCATCTGGCCACTCGACGGGAGGAGGCGAGGCTTCTCCGGGAGGCCTTGAGCGCGCTCCCGAAACGCGACGCCCGGATCTTCGCCCTGCGGTACTTCGAGGATTTCCCGTACGCCGAGATTGCGGAGCAGATGAACGTGAGCGTCAGCCAGGTGGGCGTGATCCTTCATCGCGCACGCAAGCGCCTGCGGGACATCCTGGAACCAGTGGTCGTTCCGGCGTCGCCGGGCACGAGGTTGGCCAGCGATGCCGGCCAGGAATCGGGAAAGGAGAACAGCAATGTCTAAGCATAGGGATGAGAAGAACACTGGGGATCTGGGAGTTCTCGCCGGGATGGTGGAGGCCGTGCGGGCCGACGCGCCGGCGGAGAGCGTGTGGTGGGATGCGCGTCGCAATCTGATGGGACGTCTCGAGGGCTCCCGAGAGGTAAGCGTCGTCACGAGAATCCTCCGGGGGAGTCGTTCGAGGAGGATCGGGTGGGCCGCCGCGTTGGGGATCGTCGTGGTTGTTGTTGCCCTGCTGATTGGGCTGAATCCGTGGGCTCGCGGCCCGGGCCAGGCTTTCGCCGCTGTCGTCGAGCAGTTCCGCAGCGCTCGCACGATGACCTGCACCGTGATCACTCAGGGGGAAGGCCTTCCGACCGTGCGCGCGGAAGTGGCATACAAGGAGCCGGGGCATATGCGGCAGACAACGATATTCCCATTCGGTCGTAACATCTCGGTCTTCGATACGACGCAGATGAGAACGCTGGTCTTGATACCCGCAACAAGACAATTCATGGAAATGGACTACTCCGAGTTGCTGCCGGATCTCCCGGCAAACCGGACTGCGATCAGCGATATCGAGAAGTTGCGGACGCTTCCCGACCGGGCGAATGAGCTGCTGGGAGAGCGGGAAATGGACGGCCGGAAGGTTCTTGGGTTCCTTGTGACCGAAGGGGGTACCAGGGTGACTGCCTGGGTTGACGCCGAGACATGGGACGTGGTTCGTGTGGAGTCGGAATGGGCGCTCGCTCCCGGCATGCGCGTGGTGATGACCGACTTCCAGTTCAATGTGGATCTGGACGACTCGCTTTTCAGTCTCACACCTCCGGAGGGCTATACACGTCTGGAATACCAGATGGACCTATCCACACTCAACGAGCAGGACCTGATCCGCTTGCTTCGTTCTTGGGCGGAACATGACAAGGACAGGCTGTTTCCGCCGGCGCTCGATTATACCAGTCTCGCAAAGGGTGCCGTGAAGATGGGCTTCTCGGCGAAGAAGACAGACTTCTCGGCGAAGGAGATGGGCTTCTTGGCGAAAGTGAAGGAGTATCGAGCCGCAATGAAAGAGGCCGAGCAGTTCGGCGCGCATATGACACGCGGAATGATGTTCCTGATGCTCATCATGAAGCCCGAGAACGATTGGCATTACGCCGGCGAGGGTGTGCAGCTCGGCGAGGCACTCATACCGATCTGCTGGTGGCGGCCCGACGGGTCGGACACGTACCGCGTCATCTACGGCGATCTGAGCATCGAGGATGTGGCGCCGGAGGACGTCCCTTCCGCCCAGGAGAGGCAGGACGCCGAGTAGACAAGCAAGCTCGACGCCCGAGATACGTACTGAGACTCAGCATGCGCGAGCCAGGCCGAAGCCTGGCTCGCTGTTTTTCGCACACCACGGCTTGGGCGTTTAGTTCGTGGTGAAGTCCAGGTTGTGGAGTTCCCATAGGCCGGGTGCGCCGGGCTGCTCGGTGGTGTCGGGGTAGGCGAGCTCGAGGGTGAGGGTCACCTCCTCGCCGAAGATGCTTCCGGTCATTTGCCGCGGGATTGTGACTTCGTGCGGCTCGAGTTGGCTGGTGAGATCGATCTCTGTGAGTTCCACGCCGTTGACGCGGATGCGGACGCGCGGCGTGGCGCCGTCGGGCACGTCGAGCGCTCGTGCCTCGAAGCGCAGGACGGGGTGGTGCCTGAGGACGTCGGTGCGCAGGCGGCGGATGACGCACGATGGGGTGTCCTTCACCGGGCGGAGGCGGTAGAGTGCGAACCGATCATCGCGCATCACTTCTTGCCAATACGGCTCGAGGTCCTTCTCGGCGAACGTGGACTCCAGGTGCGTTCGCCACCACCGGACACCTCTGAGGTCGACGACGAGGTACGCCTCCGGCCAGATCTCGCGCAGCCAGTCGGCGGCCCTGTCCAGCTTGCCCGGCGTGAAGTCGTGGCCGAGGCGCCGGTGTTGCTTCGGCATGAAGCCGGCCCACCCGTTGATGAGGTAGTTCCATTTGCCGACGGTGTCCATCATGGCGGGCCCGTCGAACTCGCGTGCGCCGAACGGGATCACGACGACGCTGACCCGCTCGGGCATCTCCTGCAGCAGTCGCTGTACGGGTGACGCAAGCCGCTCCTGCTGGTCGGAGAACCTGTAGGGGCGGGAGTGGGTCTCAACGAGGACAAGGGCAAGCGGCACGACCCACAGCCACCGCAGGCGCGGCCATTTTCTGAGCGCGGTGTCCAGGACGGCGCAGGCCACGGCGATCATGTAGAGCAACACGATGAGAGCGAAGCGGGTGACGACCCGCATGAGGCTGAAGAGCGGGATGATCTGGTGGAGGTAGGCCATGGGGCCCTTGCCCACGACGACGATGTCGTGGCCTTGTCCGAAGGTGACAACGGGGCCGAAACTCAGGATGAAACACGCAATGGCACCGACACCGAGGCCGGAGAGGGCTGCGCGCGGGTGCGCGATGTCGGGGTCAGCGGGCATGAACAAGAGCACGACCGAGATACAGAACACCAGGACGATCGAGGGTACTACAAGGTACTTGACGCTCGCGAAGCTCGACGTGTGGGTGTGGTACGCGCCGTAGAGGACGAGGGCCGCGAACACGAACCAGAGTGTGGCGCGAGTCAAAGCGAGCCCTTGTCTCGCGCGGGCCGCCAGGGACGCGTTGCGCCAACTGCGGAACACGAGGCGCCGGTGGATCCAGTAGGCGCACGCCAGCGCGCAGAGCGCGTAGCCGGGGAAGATGACGGTCTCGCCCGGATCCGCTTTCGGCGCGACCCGATGGACGAGGCTCGCTTTGCTGGGTCGCAAGTAGGTCAGTGGTTGGACCGAGGAGTGGGCTTGTTGCTGGACGGTGCGAGCGTAGTGCGCGTGCCAGCGCAGGTGGGCATACGGATAGAGAATGGGCGCGCTCAGGCCTGCCGCGATGAGGATGGTGAAGGCGGCGGACAGGTAAAAGCGTCTTTGCCGGAGCACCTGCGGCCGCCGCACGAGAAAGCCCGCGAGGATGAACGGCATCGGTACAAGGGTAATGATGGTGTAGTAGAGGTGCGTTGTGGCGGACACCGTGAGAGCGAGTGCCAGCCAGAGCGCGTTCCGGTAGCCCGGGCGCCGGAGCCACCGGATGAAGAATAGATACACAAGCGGGATGGCGAAGCAGTAGATCATGTTCAGTTCGACGTAGTAGGCGAGTCGGTACGGGATGAGGCAGAAGGCGGCTGCGCCGAAGTAGGCGGCGCCTCTTGAGACAGGCAGTTCGCGCAGGAACGCGTACACTGTCACGCCTGAGAGCGCCCACACGAAGAGCGCCGTCGCGTTCCAGACCAGGATCGGGTCGCGGAACAGGCCATACACGATGGCTGCAAAGAGCGAGGGGAACCAGACCGGCTCGTCGAAGGCGAAGGTGTAGGCGTGCGGGTAGAAGAAGTTGCAGTTGTAATCGGGCGCCCAGACGTGGCCGCGGAGGATGCTCTCAGCGTTCCAGCACAGGTGCATGGTGTGGTTCGGCGGGTCGAAGTGCTCGGGGAAACCCGTTGTGAAATGGCGGATCCAGGGGTGCACGACGAGCAGGATCACGACGGCCAACGCGATGAAGATGAGAAGGTACTCGAGCGCGTCCCGCGCGGTCTTCGTTGATGGTCGGGTGTGGCTTATTGGATCACCCACTATAGCTCCGCGTTCCGGGTTCGACGCTGCGGGGTTGTGTCGAGCGTCGTGGCTGGATGGGTGTCGTTGCGGCCGACGAGGGTGCAGACGACGGCCTTGGGTGCGGCAGGCTCGAAAACCTCGGGCAGCATGCCGATCGTGGTTTCCTCGTTCAGGCACGGGATCAGGACGGCGTAGCGAAGCGCTTTTCCCACGACGCTCCTCCTGCTCCTCCTCAGGGGATGCTCCCGCCATTGCGGGCACCGGGCACCATAGCGCCTTGGTATGTCGGCTGCAACGAGATTCGCGTATGGCGGTCGCGGCCCCCCCGCCTGGATGTGGCGGCACCCCGGTGTGGCGGATGCGGGGCGATTGGTCTAGAATGAGGCCTGCCTGGCAAACGGGCTGGGTGCCGGAGGCGACAGACGAGTTCGGGAGGGACGTATGCCGAGCGGCAAGAAGGTCATCGTCGTGATGCCCGCGTACAACGCCGCCTCGACGCTGGAGGCGACGGTGCGGGACATCCCCGCGGGGAGCGTGGACGAGATCATCCTGGTCGACGACGTGTCGCGGGACAACACCGTCGAGGTCGCCCGGTCGCTCGGGTTGACTGTGATCGAGCACGAGGTGAACCGCGGCTACGGGGGCAACCAGAAGACGTGCTACGACACGGCGCTCGCGCACGGGGCGGACATCGTGATCATGATCCACCCGGACTACCAGTACGACAGCCGCCTGGCGCCGTACATCGTCGGCTTCCTCGAATCGGGCATCTGCGACGTTGTGCTCGGCAGCCGGATTCGCACGCGGGCCGAGGCGCTCGCCTGCGGCATGCCGACGTACAAGTACCTGAGCAACCGGCTGCTGACGATCGTGGAGAACTTCCTGACGGGCCAGAACCTGGGCGAGTGGCACACGGGGTACCGGGCCTACACGGCCGACGTGCTGCGCACGATCCCGTACCGGCACAACTCCGACGACTTCGTGTTCGACAGCCAGTTTCTCGTGCAGGCGGTCTACTTCGGGTTCCGGATCGGCGACGTGCCGGTGCCCGTGCGCTACATGCCGGAAGCCTCGTCGATCAACTTCCGCCGGAGCGTCACGTACGGGTTGAGGACGCTCCAAGCGGCCTTCCAGTTTTACCTGGCGCGGCTTGGGTTGGTTCGGCCGGCGATTTTCCGCCGCGACGACGAGCGCGCATGAGCTCGCCGCCTTGCGGGGTCGAACCAGGGGCGGTACGTTTGCGTCTAGTGGGTAGGTGCCGACGGGTGCCGCGGTCGCGTGCATCGCGCCCAGACAACAACGGCGATGAGAGGTGAATTGAGATGAGGCGTTGGATCTTTCAGACAGCGTGTGTGCTGGCCGCCGTCCTTTGGGCGGTCGTTGCCGTTCAGGCGGCTGACGAGGCAGCCGACACGCCACCACGATTGCTGTACCACCCGAGCATCTGCGGCGAGACGATTGCGTTCTCGTGCTTCGGCGACATCTGGACCGTGCGCCGCGACGGCTCGGCGCTGAAGCGGATCACGGACGATCCTGGCCGCGACATGTATCCGATGTTGTCGCCGGACGGGACGATGATCGCGTTTGCCAGCAACCGGACCGGGCCATGGAACGTTTTCGTGATCCCCGCCGGCGGGGGCGAGACGAGACAACTGAGCTGGAGCCGCTTTTCCGAGCGGCCGGTCACGTGGACGCGCGACAGCGCGAAGATCGTCTTCCGGGGGCCGGAGAACGACTCGTGGGATCCATGGCTGTATACGGTGCCGGTCGAGGGCGGCATGCGCGAGCCGCTGCCGCTTGGCGCGGCGTTCGTGGGCACGTACTCGCTCGATGGCCGGTTCTTTGCGTTCAACCGGAAAGGGGTGGGGGCGCCGTGGCGCAAGGGGTACCGCGGCAGCGCGGATTCGGACGTCTGGGTGGCGGACCTCGAGAAGGGCACGTTCGAGAAACGGACGGACTTCCCCGGTCCCGACTCGTGGCCGATGTTCGGTCCGAAGGGTGAGCTGTTCTTCGTTTCGGAGCGCGACGGCGTGAAGAACCTCTACCGGCTCGAGCGCGGCAAGACCACGCCGCAACGACTGACAGACCACGCCCAGCCGGGGGTGGTCTACCCGTCGATCTCGCCCGACGGCAAGACGATCGTTTATCAGCACGGTTTTGCCATCTGGATGATCTCGACGCGGGGCGGCGAGCCGCGGCAGGTGCCGATCGAGATCGTCGGCGAGCCGAAGCGGGACCTGACGAAGTGGGTGAAGTACGACTCGCGAGCCGACGAGTTCGCCGTGCACCCGGACGGGACGCGCGTGACGGTGTCGTGCCGTGGCGAGCTGTTTGAGGTGCCGACGGACAAGAAGAGCGAGAAGACGCGCATTACGACCGACCCGGGGCGGGACCACGTGCCCGTGTATTCGGCCGACGGCAAGAAGCTGGCGTTCATATCGGACCGCTCGGGCGAGGAGCACGTCTACATCTACGATCGCGAGAGCCGGGAGCTTACCGAGATTGTGCCGCCCGAGTCGCTGCTGGCCGTTCAGATGTGTACGTGGCTGAATAACCGACTCGCCTTCCGGCCCGACGGCAAGGCGCTCGCGTTCCATGCAGGCCATGGGCTGTATGTGTACGATCTGGCGAGCGCCGAGACGACGAAGGTCACGGAGACAACGGAGCGCGCGATCGGTCGCTGCGCCTGGTCGCCGGACGGCAAGTGGCTTGCCTACTCGAAGGCCGACCGCGACCTCGAGGAGCACGTGTACGTGTACTCGTTCGACGCGGGCGAGGAGCACCAGCTCTACGACGACCCGTTCGGCGAGGGGAATCCCACCTGGTCGCCCGACGGCAAGTACTTGCTCTTTCTGTCGCGGCATGAGCTCGACAAGGACTACAGGTACGACAATGGCATGCCGTACGTCATGAGCGAGGTGTATGCGCTCGCCTTGCAGAAGGAAACGGTCGACCCGGAGGATCCGGCGGATGCTCCCAAAAAGAAGGACACGCCCGCCGGTGACGGCGCGGCCGGCAGGAAGGGCGAGGACGCGCAGGACGGCGACGGCGCGCGGTGGGTGTTCGGGCGATTGAGTGGATGGTTCGGCTTGGACTCGGCTGCGAAGGGCGACGACGAGACGGGCGGCAAGACGAAGGTCGAGATCGACTTCGACAATGTCGAGCAGCGCACGCGCCGCATCACGCACATGGCGGAGGAAATCTACAGCCCGCTCATCGTGACGCCCGACAGCAAGCGAGTGATCTTTGGTTTGACGGAAGCACGCGGCAAGAAGCGGCCGACCGTGCTCTACTCGGCCCCGATCGAACGCCGGAGCGATCCCGACGCGGAGCTGAAGGAGATCGCGCAGTTGTCTTTCGAGCACGTGCATCTTGCCGATAACGGCAAGACGCTTTTTGTGCTCGACGGTGGCAAGGTGAAGAAGGTGCCGGTGGCCGGTGGCAAGGTGGAGACGGTCGAGTTCTCGCTGGAGTTCCCCGTCAACCTGCGGGACGAGATGCGGCAGGTGTACTTCGAGGCGTGGCGCGCGATGCGCGAGGGTTTTTACGACGAGGCGATGCACGGCGTGGACTGGGCGGCTGCACGCGATAAGTACGCGCCGTTCCTGGGCTCCGTCGTGGACTCACAGGAGGTGATGGACCTCGTCAGCGAGATGATCGGCGAGCTGAACGCGTCGCACTGCGGCGCCTACCCGTCGTCGGACAACACGTGGGGCACGTACGAGGACTCGCGCCAGCTCGGGCTCGAGCTCGAGCCGGATGCCGAGAGTGGGTTCTACCGGATTTCACACATCTACAAGGATGGTCCGGCCGACGAGAGCTGGCTCGGCCTCGCGATCGGCGACTACGTTTTCGAGATCGAAGGGCACGAGGTTCGCGTGGGCGACAATTACGAGCCGCTGCTCGTGAACCCGCTCAACCCGAAGGTGCAATTGCGCGTTGGGCGCGAGCCGGATCCCGATGCCGCGCGCGAGGTGCGCATTCGCCATATCATTGCGTATGACCAGCGGCGGCTCTGGTACGAGGAACGAGTGCGGGAGAACGCGCGCATCGTTGACGAGAAGACCGGCGGCCGGGTCGGCTATCTGCACATCTGGGGGATGGACAGCCGGTCGCTGGCGAAGTTCCGCAAGGAGTTGTGGGGTCTGCGTCAGCGCGATGGCCTGATCATCGACGTGCGGCACAACGGCGGCGGCGGCATCGACAGCCAGTTGCTCGAGATCTTGAGCCGCCGGCAATACCACGTCACGCAGTACAGGGGCGCATCGAAGCACAAGCGACCCGAAGAAGCGTTCTACGGCGTCAAGGCGGTGCTCATCGACTCGTTCTCGTTCAGCAATGCCGAGATGTTCCCCGACGGGTTCCGCACGCTGGGTCTGGGCAAGCTCATTGGGGAGCCGACGGGCGGCGGCGTGATCGGGACGGGGAGTTTCCGGTTTGTTGATGGCAGCTCGATCCGGATGCCGCTCTTCGGCATCTGGAGGCTTGACGGGACGGACCTCGAGAACTACGGAGTGCCGCCTGACATCTTCGTCGAGAAGCGGCCGGAGGACGACCTGAACGGGACCGACCGCCAGCTCGACGCGGCCATCGAGCACGTGATGTCGGAGATCGAGGCGGCAGACAAGTAGGCGGTCTGGCGCATTTGTGGTTCTCGGGGAGCCGACGGGTGCCGCGGCCGCATACGGTACACTCGGGCAACAACGGGGAATACGAGGTGAGTTGAGATGAGACGTTGGAGCTTTCAGGCGACGTGTGTGCTGGCCGCCGTCTTCTGGGTGGTCGTTGCCGTTCAGGCGGCTGACGAGGTGGCCGACACGCCACCACGGTTGCTGTACCACCCGAGCGTCTGCGGCGAGACGATCGCGTTCTCGTGCTTTGGGGACATCTGGACCGTGCGTCGTGACGGGACGGAGCTGAAACGGATCACCGATGATCCTGGGAGCGACATGTATCCGGTGTTGTCGCCCGATGGGACGATGATCGCGTTCGGGAGCGACAGGACCGGGGTGTGGAACGTCTACGTCATCCCGACCGCGGGCGGCGAGGCGAGGCAACTGAGCTGGAGCAGCGCGCGCGAGTGGCCGGTCACGTGGACGCGCGACGGGACGAAGATCGTCTACCGAAAACCGGTTGCCAACGCGTGGGAGTCGTGGCTTTGCACAGTGCCTGTTGCGGGTGGCATGCGCGAGCTGCTCCCCATCGGCGAGGCGTTTTGGGGCACGTACTCGCTCGACGGCCGCTTTTTCGCGTTCAACCGAAAGGGGCTGCGGGAACCGTGGCGTAAACGGTATCTCGGCAGCGCGGACTCGGACGTCTGGGTAGCGGACCTCGAGAAGGGCACGTTTGAGAAGCGAACGGACTTCCGCGGTCCCGACTCGTGGCCGATGTTCGGTCCGAAGGGTGAGCTGTTTTTCGTGTCGGAGCGCGACGGCGCGAAGAACCTCTACCGGCTCGAGCGCGGCAAGACCACGCCGCAACGATTGACAGACCACGCCGAGCCGGGGGTGGTCTACCCGTCGATTTCGCCCGACGGGAAGACGATCGTCTATCAGCACGGTTTTGCCATCTGGATGGTCTCGACGCGGGGCGGCGAGCCGCGGGAGGTGCCGATC
>Ga0315545_1003294_pt1 | contig 13920 bp, 12 predicted proteins | sample SalMarSW160210MG_FD_203096 | JGI IMG/M metagenome (GOLD analysis project Ga0315545, IMG submission 203096) | Salt marsh sediment microbial communities from the Plum Island Ecosystem LTER, Massachusetts, United States - Salt Marsh Sediment SW1602-10 ... | reverse complement strand
ATAACCTATATTTTGCAGTTTTACCTTTCTCTCCTTTGCATTGTAACTATTACTCAGAACCGTTTAGCAAGCAGCTCCACCAGCTGATCCACCCACTCTTCCAACATGCTAACCTTGGATGCCGAAGTCACAGCGTCCACACCGTGTATGTTGGCCCTTACCGATTCCGGTAGCGCTTCTTCAGTGCTATTCGTAAGGAACAAAATCACTTTCGGTTTTTCCTGTTTATTTAAACTATTTTTTATGGCTAAAGATTTTTACTGTACAATCGTTTGCTGTATAATTACTTCTAATAAATTTATGCAAATAAACAATCGATTCTAAGAAAAAAGGTGGTTTGATGGATCCAAGGATAAAAAAGCTTGCAAAAACCCTGGTAAATTATTCATGCAGGGTACAAAAGGGAGAGAAAGTCTTAGTGGAGTGCGTGGGAAATTCTGCAATTCCGCTGGTGAGAGCCGTTATTAATGAAGTATATAAAGCTGGAGGAATGCCTTTTATAGATTTAAAAGACTACAGCGTTATGAGGGAAATACTTAAAGAAACCACTGCCGAGCAATTGAAATCCATGGCAAAGTATGAACTTACCCGGATGAAAGAAATGGCTGCTTTTATAGGAATAAGAGCCAGCGATAACATAAGCGAATTAAGCGACATCGCACCTGACAAAATGGCAGATTATATGAAATATTTTATAGAAGCTGTAAATAATATTAGAATAAATGACACCAAATGGGTTATCTTACGATATCCTAATAAGTCAATGGCTCAACTTGCAAATACCAGCATGGAAGCATTTGAAGATTTTTATTTCGATGTGTGCAATATGGATTATGACAAGATGTCAAAAGCAATGGATAATCTTGTAGAACTCATGAATAAAACAGATGAGGTTCATATAACCGGTAAAGATACGGACCTTTCTTTCTCTATAAAAGATATTCCTGCCATAAAATGCGACGGCGAATTCAATATACCCGATGGTGAAGTGTTTACTGCTCCGGTAAAATCCTCCGTAAACGGCAAACTTGCCTTTAACACTCCTACTGTTTTCCAGGGTGTTATTTATGAAAATATTAAACTTAAATTTAAAAATGGCAAAATCATCGAGGCTTCTTCCAGTGATACAGAAAGAATAAATAAAGTTCTTGATACAGACAGAGGAGCCAGATATATTGGAGAATTTGCCCTCGGTGTCAATCCCTACATAACCCAATCCATGAAGGACACTTTATTCGATGAGAAAATAATGGGAAGCTTCCACTTCACGCCCGGTAAATGCTACAAAGAAGCATCGAATGGCAATGATTCCGCAATACACTGGGATCTTGTAAATATCCAGACACCCGTGTATGGTGGCGGAGAAATACATTTCGACGGTGTCCTTATAAGAAAAGATGGAAGATTTGTAATACCCAAACTAAAAGGATTAAATCCCGAAAATCTAAAATAACTCGGGTCACTTAATCTTTTTTATTGGTGCAAAACTTACAAGCAGGTGTCTCAACCCGGCCTGATTAAACATTACATCCAGTTCACAATCACCGGCCAGCTTCTTCACTTTTAAAACTCTGCCCTGACCCCAATATTTATGTTCTATTAAATCACCTTTTTTATAACTGTATTTTCCCCCGTATTCATTATCTCCGCTCTTCGATATATTTCGTTTTATATTCTCGGATTCGATTTTATTTTCGTCTATTAAAAGATCTTCATTTATTTCATTTATGAAACGGGAAACATTTCTAAAACCTGTATCTCCGTAAATGCTGTGCAACTGTGAAGAAGATAAAAATACTTTTTCCATGGCCCGTGTAATTCCCACATAGCAAAGCCTCCTCTCCTCCTCGACCTGCTCTGCACTGCTCATACTTCTTGAATGTGGGAAAATTCCCTCCTCCATTCCAATAATGAATACGACCGGAAACTCCAGACCCTTAGCATTATGAAGGGTCATCAGAATCAGACCGTCAGTATTTTCATCATAATTATCAATGTCGGTAAGAAGCGATACTTCTTCCAAAAATCCATCCAGATTGTATAAATCAGTGGCACCAGTGGTATCCTTCTCATTCCCAGTTTGAGTATCCCTGGATTCTTTAAATGAACTTTCAGTTAAACTCCCTGATTCGGATTTTTCTTCATACTCTTTGGTGACCGTTAAGAATTCTCTCAAGTTCTCTATTCTGTTTAAAGCTTCTATAGTATTTTCATGATCAAGTTCCCTTATGTATCCTGTTTTTCCCCAGATCCTCTTTAGTACTTCGCTTACTCCATGCTCCATGGAAAAACTTCTGAATTCCGCAATAAGTGATATGAATTTATTAATTTTTTCCTTTGTGCCCTTACTAAGTGAAGGAATTTCATCATTTCTATAAAAAGCTTCACAAAAAGTGATATTTTTCCTCTGTGCGTACTTCTCTATTACAGCAATCGTAGATTTACCGATCTTACGCCGCGGGACATTAACGATCCTGACAAGACTTACCACATCCCTCGGATTTGAGATAAACTTCATATAAGCAAGCATATCTTTTATTTCTTTTCTATCGTAGAATCTAAGGCCCCCATAAATCTTATAAGGTATGTTCCGTCTTACCAGGTATTCTTCCACAGCCCTGGACTGGGCATTGGTTCTATAAAAAATAGCAAAATCCCTGTATCTTTTACTTTTTTCTTCCATATATTTTTCTATTTTTCTGACCACAAAATCGACCTCAGTTTTTTCATCCGGGGCAATATATTTTGAAACCATCTCCCCTTCAGGATTCTTGGTCCAGAGTTTTTTAGGTTTTCTGTTTTCATTGTTTTTTATTATATAGTTTGCGGCATTAAGAATATTTTGGGTGGAACGATAATTTTGTTCCAATTTTATAACCACCGTGTCGTCAAAACGTTTATCAAAATCTGTGATATTTTTTATTTCAGCCCCCCGCCAGCTGTAAATATTCTGGTCCTCATCTCCTACCACACAGATCCTTTTGTGTTCTTCCGACAGGAGCATGACAAGTTTATTCTGAGCAATATTCGTATCCTGGAACTCATCTACCAGAATATATTTAAATTTTTCCTGGTATTTCTTTTTTACCTCCGGAAACATCTCAAAAATATTGACGGTAAACATCAAGAGATCATCAAAATCAAGCGCATTTGCCTCAAAAAGCTTTTCCTGATAATGGCGATAAATCTTTGCCGCTATTTTATCAAAATAATCAGATGCATTCTTTGAAAAAGTCTCATAATCGATTAACCTGTTTTTTGCATCGCTTATGACAGACATTACCGCTTTGGGAGGGAATCTTCTGATATCTATATCCAATTCTTTTTCAACATTTGATATCAGGCTTATAGAGTCCTTATCATCATAGATCACATAATTTCCAGACATACCCAGGTGATGAATCTCAAACCGGAGAAGTCTGGCGCAGAACGAATGAAAGGTGCTTACCCACATATACTGCCCAACTTTTCCGACTAATTCGATTACTCTTCTCTTCATTTCTCTTGCTGCTTTATTGGTAAAAGTAATGGCAAGAATATTAAAGGGATCTACGCCTTTGTTTTTGATTAGATAAGCAATTCTGTAAGTCAGTACCCTTGTTTTTCCACTACCTGCGCCTGCAATAACCAGAAGTGGCTTCTCGGTACTTTTTACGGCTTTAATTTGCTGGGGATTTAAATATTTTTCTAGTTCCAAGTTTCATCAACTTATCTTATTTTCTTTCCAATTACACCGGCAACATTTTTTAACTGCCGTATTAATTCCACCAATTCCTTTATATTTAACTGTTGCTGTCCATCACTTAATGCTTTGGAAGGATTGACATGCGCCTCTACCAAAAGACCGTCTGCTCCCACAGCGACTGCAGCCCTGCTCATGGGAATAACCAGATCGCTTTGCCCGACAGCATGAGAGGGATCAATAATAATAGGAAGCTTACTCAGTTTCTTTATAACCGGAACTGCTGATAGATCCAGTGTAAACCTCGTGTCAGTCTCAAATGTCCTTATCCCTCTTTCACACAATACTACTTCCGTATTTCCACTTAATGTTATATACTCAACTGCCAGCAACCATTCCTTTATTGATGATGCCCATCCTCTTTTAAGGATGACTTTTTTATTTTTTTCATTTGCCACTCTGCCAACTTTCTCCAGCAGAGCGAAGTTAGACATATTTCTGGTGCCGATTTGAAGTACATCCACGCTATCGGCTACGATATCAACATGCTCTGTATCAGTAACTTCAGTTACCGTCATAAGGCCATATTTAGCATTGATTTCCCTCAGATACTTTAAGCCTTCTTCTTTTAATCCCTGAAAACTGTACGGAGATGTCCTGGGTTTATAAGCCCCTCCGCGTAAAAATGAAAGCCCAAGATCCTTTACGACTTTTGCAATGGCATCCAATTGATCCCAGCTTTCAATTGCGCAGGGACCAGCAATCACGGTAATATAGCCGTCTTCAATCAGTTTTATACTGTCTCCGACTTTTTTTTGTTTTTCTTTTTTATCTTCCATTTATTATATTTTTTAAGATATATGAAAATTTGCTTTGAATACTTCACTTTAGATACTTTAAAAATACGATAAAAAATTAAACCTTTACTTAAAGGTTTTCGTCTTTTTCCAGAACCTGGACATTCCTTAAAATACTTTCGAAAATCTGCACAATATTGTCATTATATAAGGGCCCTTTATTGTATTTGACGACATTGTTAAATAATTCTTCTTCTCTTTTTGCATCATATAATGGTACGCTTCTATCTTCTTTCAATCTTTTTATTTTCAACACCACTTCTGCCCTTTTATTTAAATAATCTACGATATTTTTATCGATTTCATTGATCTCTTTCCTGTATTTGTTTAACTTTTCCTTAAAATCGTTATTCATCAATACTCCTTTGACACTTTTTAATTTTCCTCTACTCCCATTCTATGGTGCTTGGCGGTTTGGAACTTATATCATATACTACTCTGTTTACTCCTTCAACCTCATTTACTATTCTCGTGCTCATTCTTTCCAAAACTTTATGGGGTAGTCTTACCCAATCTGCAGTCATAGCATCCGTACTGCCCACTGCTCTTATTATAATCGGGTATTCGTAGGTTCTCTCATCTCCCATTACTCCCACACTTTTAATGCTGGGGAGTACAGCAAAAGACTGCCAGATTTTCTTATACAATCCCGCTCTTTTTATTTCCTCCACTACTATCTCATCAGCATCCTGAAGTATTCTTATTTTTTCTTCCGTAACTTCACCTATTATTCGGATTGCCAGGCCGGGACCGGGAAAAGGCTGCCTCCAGACTATTTCATCCGGAAGACCAAGCTCTATTCCAATCTTTCTTATTTCATCTTTAAATAATAATCTTAAAGGCTCGATCAATTTAATTTTCATATCATCAGGAAGCCCGCCGACATTATGATGTGATTTTATCCTCGCCGCATCTCTGGTACCGCTTTCTATAACATCGGAATACAGCGTTCCCTGCACGAGGTAATTGGCATCCTTTATTTTTAATGCCTCTTCTTCGAATATCGCTATGAATTCTTTGCCAATAATTTTCCTTTTGCTTTCCGGATCAGATACTCCTCTCAGTTTACTCAGGAACCTTTCCGCAGCATTTATATGGAGCAGATTGATTTTAAAATTTTCTCTGAAAGTCTCTATGACTTTGCCAGCTTCTCCTTTCCGGAGAAGCCCATGGTCGACAAAAATACATGTAAGTTTATCTCCAACGGCTTTATTTACCAGGACAGCTGCAACTGAAGAATCTACCCCTCCGCTCAGTCCGCATATAACTTTTCCGTCTTTTGCCTTTTCTTTTATTTCTTCTATCTGCTTTTCGATTATCGATACCATAGTCCATGTGGGTGAACATCCGCAAATATCAAAGAGAAAATTCTTGAGTATATCCATCCCGGATGGGGTGTGCATTACTTCAGGATGAAACTGTATTCCATATATTTTTTTCCCGGGCTCTTCTATACCAGCTATGGGAAGATTGGAAGTGGAAGCTATTACGCTAAATCCCGGCGGAATCTTAACCACGCTATCTTTATGGCTCATCCAGCATGTCTCCGCGGGTTTCAAATCTTTAAAAAGAGCCGATTTTAGATTCAGTTTTATTTTTGTTTTTCCATACTCGTTATGTCCGCTGGTAGATATCTCTCCGCCAAATAATCTTGCTGTTATCTGCATCCCGAAACAAATTCCAAGAATGGGGATGCCCAGCGAAAAAATCTCTTTATTGACAACCGGGACCTTTTTACTTTCCGATAGGGTACTGTAAGGAGAACCGGAAAGTATCAGACCGCATGGTTTCTTTTCTTTTATTCTCTCGATATCGGTGTCATAGGGAATAAGTTCGGAATAAACTCTGAGTTCCCTGATCCTTCTTGCTATCAGCTGACTGTATTGTCCGCCGAAATCTATGACGAGTACGCTATCCATATTATGATCCCTTCTATGCTCTTACCTATGTTATGACCCCATACCCACTCTTTGCTGCTGCTGTTGTAGTTTACCTTCAGTTTTGATGGATGGTGCCACCATCACTTCAGCTTTTTGAAAATCTTTGATATTTTCATACCCGCAGGTAGCCATCGAGGTTCTGAGTGCCCCGAATAAATTTAAAGTTCCATCGTTTTCGAAGGCAGGCCCTACTAATATTTGCTCTAGGCTTGCCACTGCATCAGTTTTGATTCTGGTACCTCTTGGAAGATCAGGATGAAATGTAGCCATACCCCAGTGATAACCTCTGCCCGGAGCTTCTTTGGCTCTTGAAAGCGGGGAACCTACCATGACCAGATCGGCGCCGCAGGCAATGGCTTTTGCAATATCACCACCGGTACGCATACCACCATCTGCAATCACCAGCGAATATTCTCCTGTTTCTTCCAGGTGTCTGATTCTGGCAGCAGAGGCATCCGCGATAGCGGTAGCCTGAGGTACACCTATACCAAGTACCTGTCTTGTGGTACATGCTGCTCCCGGACCGACACCTACAAGAACTCCAATTGCTCCCGTCCGCATCAGGTGAAGAGATGTAGAATACGATGCACATCCGCCGACTATTACCGGAACAGGACATTCGGGGATGAATCTTTTCAAATCAAGCGGTGCTTTTGTCTTACTGACATGCTCGGCACTTACCACTGTGCCCTGGATCACCAGGATATCAAGGCCGGCATCAATTGCTAACTTATAATACTTTTCGACATTTTTAGGAGTCAGAGAAGCGCATACTATATCACTTTTCTCTTTTATCTGTTTTATTCTTTTGGTAATCAATTCTTCTTTAACAGGTTCCTGATAAATTTCCTGCATCTCCCTGGTAGCTTCCTTATCAGAAAATTTTGAGATCCTCTCCAGAATCTCATCCGCATTCTCATACTTGCACTGCAAACCTTCCAGATTGAGTACAGCAAGCCCGCCAATTTTTCTCATTTCTATGGCAAATTTTACATCCACGACGCCATCCATTGCCGAAGCCAGTACAGGTAATTCTAACCTATATTTACCGATACTTGCCGAGATATCTATATCCTCAGGATCCCTGGTCCTCCTGCTTGGAACTATCGATACTTCATCGAAACCATAAGATCTCCTGCCGGTTTTCCCCCTTCCAATTTCTATTTCCATTTATTCCCCTTATCTTTTAAGTTTTTTCTCTTCTTTTTTAATTAATCTTTTAATATTTTCCCTGTGAGTGATAAAAGTAAGCACACTCCAGAAAAAGGCCGCTATCACTATTGCCCATCCGTATCCAGTGAAATAGAAAGCAAATGGATTGACAACAGCCGCACACAGAGATGCGAGAGATACAATCCTGAAAATCGAAAAAATTATGGCCCAGGTGCCCAGAATGATAAAAATCGGAAGTATTTCCATCCATACGGGATTATCTATAAAAGGAAGACATGAAACAGCTATTATTACTCCAAAAGAGACTGCAATTCCCTTTCCGCCCTTAAATCTAATATAAACTGGAAAAACATGACCCAGTATGACGGCAATAGACACAAGAGCCAGAAGTATCATATTTTCAGGAATATCTTCAGGATAAATGAAGTATAGAACAAGTATGGGTATAAAACCTTTGATGATATCGGCTATAATAGTTATGATACCATAACTTACTCCAAGTGTTCGGGTGACATTGGTTCCTCCTACATTTCCGCTTCCATATTTTCTTATGTCGTCGCCTTTTTTAATTTTATAGACCACATAGGCAGTTGGAAAAGAACCAAAAAGGTAAGCTCCGATTATAAATAAGATCCTGTAAAAAAAATTAATACCCATAATAAATATACCTTGCTAAAGAAATTCCAGAAATAATTAAAAGACTTAGATCTTTTAAAAAACGGTAAAATTACTGTTCTGAAGTTCACAGAATAATATTAAAAGAAATATTACTATAAGTCGTTGATTTATTCAATTTATAAAGTACAGATGTAGTTCAGTTTTGCTATTATTTATTACCGGTGAAAAGAAAATCATATTTGGTAAAAGCTATGAAAACTTAATTGATTTTATCTCCAGTTTATTAAAAAGATTTTTTATAATTGGGGAAATTTTTTGTATATACTACTACTATTTTATTTAAATGCAGCAGCACTCTCTATCAGCTTTTTAAGGCGTTTTACAAACCGGGCAGCCGGTGCACCATCTACTATATCATGATTAAAAATTACGGTCATACTCAGAAATTCCCTTATCAAGATATCCTGTCCTACTACCGCAGGTTTTTTAGTGACACCCCCCAGGGCAAAGGAAACAGCGCGCGGACCTCCAAGATAAGGAATTGCAAATCCCGAGGCTATCGTAGTCACAGAAGTAATAAAAGTCGTACCGGACATTTTTTTTACATTAAAAGGATTACTAACAAGCTTTCTTAAAATTAAAGTTCTCATAAACTTCGGCAATATAAATAATATTCTCATCAGCCTCAAAACCCATTTATCTTCTTTCCCTGCATCTCCAAATTGCTGGTACTGCTTTCTTGCCATATCAATCTCATGATTAATTTCTTCAATAGTCTTTTTGGCTGCATTTCTGACAACAATTTGATGTACGAACTTTTCTCCATCAGAATTTAATTCTATGGGTACATTAATATCAATATCCTCAAATTCAATAATCCGGTTTCCACTGCGGATAGAATTCAACTCTTTATACTCATTGAGAGCTGTAGCAATTGACTTTACTGCAAAAGAAAACAGTGATACTTTTTTACTATTTTTCTTTTGTGCTTTGAGGATTTTTCTCGCTTCTGTAATATCAAATTCTATTAAAGCCATCATATTGTGACCAGCTGGAACAGCATCAAAGCCATCCACAACAAGACGCCGCAAAAAAGATATTTTTTTAATTTGATATTCCCCGAGTGTATTATTATAGTTTTCTGATCGATTATGTGCACTTCTAAACATCTCTATTTATACCTTTGTTAAGTCAAATATTCTTTTTCATATGCCTGATTATTCTATCCCACATACTTGGGATAAATTCAGGAAATAATCTATAAAGCCACCAATATATTATCTGCTTTTTGGGTGAGAAGATAATTCCACGATTTTTCTTAACTCCCATCATTATTCGATCAATACAATCCTCTGGAGTATGGAATTTCATATCCGCTTCCATTTCTATATTTTTTTCTGAGTTCATATAATCTGAAACAATTAAAGTAGTCTTTTGAATATTCGTTCGCATGTATCCCGGGCAAAGAACACTTACTTTTATTCCGTATTGTTTTGCTTCGCTTCTTAAAGTCAAAGAAAAACCAACCACCGCATGTTTACTTGCAGAATAAATTGTTGTTAGTCCTCCTGGCATAAGACCGCCAAGTGACGCAGTATTAATGATGTGACCAAATCCCTGCTTTATCATAACAGGATAAACAAAACGGCATCCATAAATCACGCCCCATAAATTAACATCCAGCACTTGCTTCCAATGCTCCAGATTAAGATCTTTGAATTCCCCATTTATAGAAATTCCAGCATTGTTAAACAGATAATCTATTCGCTTATGTTCTTTTATAGTATCTTCTACTAACGACTTCATATCTCCAGGTTTAGAAACATCAACACGTGCTGCTTTACCATAACCACTATTTGAAGTAATAAAAGACTCAGTCTCTTTTGCTTCATCCGGATTACGATCTGCAATAATAACTCTGGCGCCATGTCGTGCCAGATAAACACAGATTGTTTTACCAATGCCTGAAGCCCCACCAGTTACTATAGCAATCTTATCTGCGAATGGATTCTTTTCCCCCTTTTTAGAAAACATAATATCTCCTTTTAGCTTAGCTAATTGATAATTCTTTCTACTGCTTTGATGTTTGAATAAAACTAATTTTCTCTAAAATATTTAACACCTTCTAATTTTTTGTAATTTCACGCATCAGGGTTCCGATATAATTTTTACAAGTTGCGGTGAAATTCTTATGAAGTCATTGATATTTAAAGTTAAAATCCTGCCAATCTTTATTTGCCTGGCAGCATATAGTATTAATTCATCATAGCTCGCACCATCGATAATATTGTTAGATGAACTTTCATCTAACAATCCAATATAATCATCAGTATTATATTTGCCATTATAATATGGTTTATGGCAATTTTAAATGGCATTCTGCATCTCATATATATCAAATACTGGTAAAATGATTATAAGACTTAAAATTATCCTTAGTATTAATCTGCTATAAAATAAGGGCTGGCTTTATAAATAAAACTAGCCCTTATTTTTTCTATTTTTACTGATAAAGTTGGAGTAATTTTAATATAACTTCACTTCAACTTTAACTAACTTCCAGTTATTACATCGGGGGCATTCCTCCGCCGTATCCGCCGCCTGGAGGCATCCCCATTCCTTTATCTTTTTCAGGTTTTTCTGCAACGATTACTTCAGTTGTAAGCAACAGAGCAGCTATGGACGCAGCATTCTGCAGTGCACTTCTTGTGACTTTTGCCGGGTCTATGATACCTGCATCTATCATATTCAAATATTTTCCGTTTAACGCATCGAATCCTTCACCAGCAGGCATCTTCTTTACATTCTCTACTACAACCGAACCTTCCATGCCAGCGTTGGAAGCTATTTGTCTTAGCGGTTCTTCCAGAGCTTTCAATACGATAGCTACGCCGGTTCTGACATCACCGTCAAATTTACTGAGATCGATTTTCGGAATTATATTTATTAGAACCACTCCTCCGCCTGAAACGATCCCTTCTTCAACTGCAGCCTTGGTAGCAGAGAGTGCATCTTCTATCCTGTGCTTTTTCTCTTTAAGTTCGACTTCGGTCGCAGCCCCGACCTTTATTACTGCAACCCCGCCTGACAGTTTTGCGAGTCTTTCCTGGAGTTTTTCTTTGTCGAAATCCGAATCGCTCTGCTCTATCTCATTCTTTATTTGTTTTATCCTGCCCTTAATGTCATTTGCGGATCCTTTTCCTTCGACAATAGTCGTATTCTCTTTGTCTACTTTTACCTGTCTTGCCGTACCGAGCATATCAAGAGTGACATTTTCCAATTTTATACCGATTTCCTCACTTATTACTTTTCCATTTGTCACTATGGCAATATCTTCCAGCATAGACTTCCTTCTGTCACCAAATCCGGGAGCTTTTACAGCAACGACAGTAAGAGTTCCTCTCAGTTTATTGACCACAATCGTTGCCAGTGCCTCTCCTTCAACATCCTCAGCTATTATAAGAAGCGGTCTGCCTGACTTCTGTATCGTTTCGAGAACCGGAATCAGGTCCCCGACTGCCGCAATTTTCTGATTTGAAATAAGAATATAGGGTTCGTTTAAAACTGCTTCCATTCTTTCTGTATCGGTTACCATATATGGAGAAAGATATCCTTTATCAAACTGCAGTCCTTCGACAAGTTCTATTTCGATACTAAACTTATTCGACTCTTCAACAGTAATAACTCCGTCCTTACCTACCTTATCCATTGCATCAGCAATGGTGTTTCCGATTACTTCATCGGCAGCCGATATTGCCGCAACTTCGGCGATTTTCTTTTTATCGGTTGCAATATCCTTACTCATCTTTCCAATTTGATCCACAACTATTTTTACTGCTTCCTCTATACCTTTTTTCAGCATCAGTGGATTGGCTCCTGCAGCCACATTTCGCAGTCCCTCTTTTACCATTGCCTGCGCCAGGAGTGTTGCGGTTGTGGTACCATCTCCTGCAACATCGTTGGTTTTGGTAGCAACTTCTTTCAAGAGTTGAACACCTGCATTTTCAAAAACATCCTCGACTTCGATTTCCCTTGCGATAGTTACACCATCATTAGTAATCGTAGGGGCACCGTATTTTTTATCCAGTACCACATTCCTGCCTTTTGGTCCAAGGGTTATTTTTATTGCATCCGCTATTATATTTACACCCTTTTCGAGGGCTCTTCTTGCAGTCTCATCATACTTAAGTTCTTTAGCCATTGTTTTTTACCTCCATTTTAAAATAAAATTTACTCTACGATTGCCAGAACATCACTTTCTTTGATAATCAGATGTTCCTGGCCGTCAATTTTAACTTCTGTTCCCGAATATTTGGAATAAAGCACTACATCTCCGACTTTTACTTCCATGGGAATTATATTGCCTTTTTCATCCTTTGCGCCTTTTCCGACTGCCAGTACTTTACCTTCCTGTGGTTTTTCCTTTGCAGAATCCGGAAGAACGATCCCGCTTTTGGTTTTTTCTTCACTGGGATTAGGTTTCACCAGTAATCTGTCACCAAGTGGTCTGTATTTCATTGTTTTTCCTCCTTAAGAAATATGTTACAGATTTGTGCTAAAACACAAAATAATGTCAGCACTCTTATATGTAGACTGCTAACATTAAAAAATAATATTATAACGCAACTAAAAAATCAAGAATAAAACGTGAAGAATTTTAATTTTAAGGAATCAGACAGAAAATCTTCGGCTGTTTTAAATTGACTATTTATAAAAAAAATAAAAAATAATGTTTATTCCAATGTTTAAATGTCACTCCTCGAATAAACATCTACCTTAAGGTCATTGAATCTTCCATCTATACATCTATGATAACCAAGACATCCAACCATTGCTGCATTATCCATACACAGATAAAGAGGAGGAATATATATTTTGATATTTTTTTCCTCGCCCTTTCTTAAAAACTCTTTTCTTAGTTCGCTGTTAGCTGCAACCCCGCCGCTAACCAGTATTTTTTTTACACCAAATCTTCTTGCTGCCTTTAAGGTTTTTTCTGTCAAGACTTCGACTATTGACCTCTGGAAACTTGCAGCAAGACCGGGAATATTTTTTTCGGACATAAGTGTCTTATCTTTTTTTGTTCTGTAGATAAGAGCTGTTTTAAGTCCGCTGAAACTGAAGTTAAAATCTCCGCTGTCTATCATAGGCTTCGGAAAGTCTATATAGGAAGGATCTCCTTTCCGGGACAGCGCATCAATAAGGGGGCCTCCCGGATATCCAAGCCCCAGATACCTGGCAATCTTATCATATGCCTCTCCCGCAGCATCATCTACGGTATGACCTATCTCTTTTATATTCCACCCATTGTCCACAAGATAAAGGCTCGTGTGTCCGCCTGAGACGATGAGCCCAATAAATCCTCCCCCCATATCGGGATTCTCCAGAATATTGGAATATAGATGAGCCTCAAGATGATTTACTACTATAAGTGGTATGTTTCCGGAGTAACTCACAGCCTTTGCCGCTCCGACTCCCACTAAAAGGGAACCTATGAGACCGGGTCTGTTCGTAACACTGACCGCATTTATCCTACTAAAATCGATACCTGATTTTTGTATTGCTTCGTTTATTACCATGTCTATCACTTCTATATGTTTCCTCGACGCGATCTCGGGCACCACGCCTCCGTATTTTCCGTGGATCTCAT
>Ga0315545_1003292_pt1 | contig 13923 bp, 17 predicted proteins | sample SalMarSW160210MG_FD_203096 | JGI IMG/M metagenome (GOLD analysis project Ga0315545, IMG submission 203096) | Salt marsh sediment microbial communities from the Plum Island Ecosystem LTER, Massachusetts, United States - Salt Marsh Sediment SW1602-10 ... | reverse complement strand
CGCGTTTGCCAGAATGTCAGGAACAACAAAAACGCCCCTATCAGCCAAAACCTTCTCTATTCTAGGGCGTACAGGAAGGTTAGCTGCCTCAACCACCAGTTTCGCTTTAACGCGCTCCACATTGTCTTTTGTGATAACGTCGGGAAGGGCGGCGGGAACAAGAATGTCCACAGGCAACTCGAAAAGCTCCCTGTTCTCTAATATTTTGCCTGGACGATAATTGATAACCGAGCCTGTTTCTGTCTTAACATCCAACAGTTTCTCATATTCTATTCCCTCAGGGTTGTAGATGCAGCCTTTAGAATCAGAAACCGCCACAACCTTCACGTCAATCTGGGTCAGATACTCAACAACGAAAGAGCCGACGTTTCCGAAGCCCTCCACCGCAGCCGTTGCATTGTCGATGTCCAAGTCTTCCACATAATTTGCCGCCGTGAACGCAGCCTGAACCACCCCCAAGGCAGTGGAGCCATACTCGTGGGGGATGCCGCACTTTACGCCTGGCTTAACGCACAGGTGAGCTGGCTTTCCTGTGGCAGACTTCATTGAACCGTTCTCTTTGGCAAAGGCAGCCATCTCCTTCTCTCCGGTGTTGATGTCCGGCGCAGCCACGTACAGGCTTGGGCACACCCTCTTCAAGGCTCTGGAGAAGGCACGTATTATCTCCATTTTCTTCTCTTCAGACATCTGCTTCGGATCAGCGATTATGCCGGATTTGGCCCCTCCAAACGGAATTTTTGCTAGGGCACACTTCCAGGTCATTGTTCTGGCTAAACGGAAAACTTCCTCGGTTGTTACTGTGGACAGCATTCTGATTCCGCCCTTTCCCGGACCTAAAGTCGTGTTGTCTATGACCAGAACGCCCCTCATTCCCGTTTTTGGGTCGTAGACCTGCAGTATCTTTTCTGGACCCCACTCGTCAGCGAATGCTTCTATTTTGATGTTCATTCCTTTTCGCCAGAAGAGTTTATGACTGATATACAAACTGAACTATTGTAAAAGCTTTCTTGAGTAGGAACATTGTATATTGTTGAGGCAACCGGTGAAATAATTAAATTGGAGGCATCCCATTTGTTATTTTGGAGAACTTTTAGAATAGGAAATCGGTTTGTGGAGAGTTAGAAAGTTGGGTTACATTTATCTATACACTGGAACTGGGGGAGGAAAAACTGTAAACGCGTTGGGTTTAGCCCTCAGGTCTGTGGGTCACAAACGCAAAGTTGTTATAATACAGTTTTTGAAGTGGTGGAAGAACACGGGAGAATACAAGATACGGGAGAAGCTTCAGCCATACTACGAAATTTACCTTTTCGGCAGAGAAGGGTGGATTGGATTGGACAACTTGGGCGAAGAAGACCGTAGGCTCACCAAGGAGGGGCTGGAATTCGCCAAAAAGGTCGTTGAAGAGAAGAAGCCTCATCTGCTGGTTTTGGACGAGATAAATTTGGCTCTCCACTGCCACATGCTAGAAATAGAGGAAGTTCTCGAGTTTCTGGACAGTATCCCAGAGGAGATTGATGTTGTTTTAACCGGGAGATACGCGCCGAAAGAACTCGTGGACAGGTCTGATTTCGTCATCGAAGTGAAAGACCTGAAACACACAGAAGAAACGGTGACCACAGAGGGCATCCAGTACTAGCTTAGCCGCCTGTTTGAAGAAGAAGTATCGCCTTAGCGAGATCTCCGTCGCTCGATTCCAGGGCTCGTTTAGCGTCTTCCATGCTTTTTCCTGTCTGGTCCGCAACAAGCTGCACATCCTCTTCAGGAATAGTTACCTTAGCCTCCTGCGTTTCTAGAGCCCGTTCGCTTACTTCTCCGGTGACCTGAAAGATTTTTTGTCCCTGCATCTCAAGGACGGCAACCTGAGCGTTTTCAACCACGATTTCTTTGTCGGCTGTTCTGAAGATGACTTCCTCTACGTCGGGCATCTCTCCCATGTTCATGCCCATGCGCTGCATCATTCTCTTCGCGTTTCTTGGACTCATTTTTCTCCGCATTTCCGTTCCCTTCTTATACTCTATCAATCGTCTTCTTAACTTTTTTCCGCCACGCCTCGGCGAACCCGCACAGCCATTCCCCTGCTGAACTCTTTCATTTCTGTTCCAGAAAGAAGAGCCCGCCCAACAGCCAAAACCTCATCCTTTCTGTTAATGACTATGACCTCCTCGTTGGGTCTTATCTCATCGTCAGCGTCTATCACATGTTTGGCAAAGGCGCTTCTTCCCTTCGACACGAAGGGCTCGGCATCGTCATGAACTTTAACCCAACACCGTATAGGCTTCACTTCACGTATCAGACGCTTGGCTCCGGCAAGGGTTAAAACAAAGAGTCCCGTTGTGGGTCGGAGAGTAGCCAGCAGTTCCTTCTTCAGGTGTATGTGACGTATTTTTCCCGTGTTTTTCGAGTACACAATTCTAACCTCGTCTGGGAAAAGTTTTGTTCCTGCATCTCTTCCGAACTGGTAATCAGCTACACTACGTATCTTCTGAAGAGCATCCATGTCCACAATTTCTCCAACAAGCTTCACATTAATGTATGGCTAAAGCGTTAAATCTTGTTCTCTGCGCAGGTAAACGTAGAGTCGAAAATAAGAACCTTTAAGTTTTCTCCTTTCCCGTATAAAGAAACTAAATAGGCGGAGAACCCAGAATGGAAACGCTTCACCACTACGGCGTCCTAGTTCCACCCCGATACGAAAGAAAGGGACTCACAGTCAAGGTAAAGGGAAAGGAGATTAGGCTAACAACTGAGCAGGAAGAGATGGCTGTCGCGTGGGCAAAAAAGGCTGGAACGCCCTACGTTGAGGATAAAGTCTTCGCCAAGAACTTTCACAAGGACTTCTCAAAGAAACTTGGCACCGAAGTTAAGCCCGGAGACGTTGACTACTCAGAAATAATCTCCCTTGTTGAAGAGGAACGGGAATACAAAAAGAATCTTCCACGAGAAGAAAAGAAACGGTTGGCGGCTGAAAGAAAGGCGGCTAGAGAAGCCAACAAAGAGAAATACGGGTATGCTTCTGTTGACGGCGAACGAATGGAGTTAGCCAACTACGTTGCAGAGCCCAGCTCCATCTTCATGGGACGCGGAAAACATCCCTTGCGGGGAAGCTGGAAAGAAGGGCCTTCTAAAGAGGACGTTATTTTGAACCTTTCGCCTGACGCGCCGAAGCCAGAGGGTAACTGGAATGAGATTGTCTGGGAGCCTGAAGCCATTTGGGTTGCCCGTTGGCAGGATAAGCTCAGCGGCAAAATGAAGTACGTCTGGTTTTCTGATTCATGCAGTTTTAAACAGCAGAAAGAGATTGAAAAGTTTGACAAGGCAAAAGAGTTTCGGCAAAAGCTTCCTCAAGTAAAAAGGCATATCCAGAAGAATCTTGAATCTGATGACATTAAACGCAGAAAAACTGCGACAGTCTGCTACCTTATCGACAAGCTGAAGATACGTGTTGGCGACGAAAAAGACCCTGACGAGGCGGACACTGTGGGCGCCTCAACCCTCAGAAAGGAGCACATCAAAATCAACGGCGACGGAACAGTATCATTCAATTTTCTGGGAAAAGACAGCGTGCCCCACATTTTCACCACAAAACTCCCTGACAAAGTAATCGAAAACCTCAAAGAATTCTCTTCGAACTCGGAATCTGCCCTCTTCAACGGAGTGGGCTCCAGCAATGTAAGCGAGTTTCTGGATGAGGTGATGACTGGGCTCTCAGCGAAGGTTTTCCGCACCTTTTATGCTTCTGATGCTGTGCAAACGAAGCTAGACAAGACCCCTGTTGAATCCGAAGACCCAGAGTACGTCAAGAAGTATGTGGCGAAGATGGCGAATCTTGAAGCCGCCAAAGTTTGCAACCATAAGCGTACAATCCCGAAGAGGTGGGCTGCTTCTTTAGAAAAGAAGAGGGAGCGAGTCAAGGTTCTTAAGGATCGGGCGAAGAAGGCGCAGGCTAAAATTGAGACGAAAGCGGAGAAACAGGACAAACGGTATCGGATACGGCTGAAGAAGCAGGAGGAAAATCTGAGCGCGGCTGAGGAGAAGCTGGAGGAGATTAAGAGGCAGCTGGAGGAGCGGCAGAAGCAGGGTAAATCGGTTGAGGCTCTGACGAAACGGATTAGAAGTAAACGGAAAGTTATAGAACGTACGAAACAGCGCATCAAAGAGTTGAAGGCTAAGCATAAAGAACTGATGAATAAGCAGAAACAAAGGTTGGAGAGCAGGAAGCAGCGGGATAAGGCGGCGTTAGAGAAGACGAAGCTGAACATAACGACTCAGGAGGAGACCCGAGACTACAACCTTTCAACTTCCCTGAAGAGCTACATTGACCCCAGAATCTACTACGAGTGGGGCAAAAAAGTGCAGTACGACTGGAAAAAATACTACCAGAAAGCTCTGCACAAAAAATTCAGCTGGATAGAAACCCAAGACAAAACAGAAAACAGCTAAAGGCACTTTACCCCACAAACAATAGCCACTTCTGTTTTTCTGAAAAAAGAGAAATAACCATAAAACCCAAAACACTGTAGCCTCTAGTATATGTGGGGTTCACGAGAATGGTGACTGAAACAATAGCTACTTCTGAAATGCGCGCCCTAGAAACAAACGCTGAATACTACGGCATCTCACTGCTGCAGCTTATGGAAACTGCTGGAAGAAACGTTGCAGAGGAGATTGCGGCACGATTCCAACCAGAGAAAACGCGGGTGGCGATTTTTTGTGGTTCAGGAGGAAACGGCGGCGACGGCTTTGTTGTGGCACGTTATCTCACCTGTCTAGGCTTCAAGGTTGAAGTCATACTTGCAGGAAAAGCCTCAGACATTACAAGTGAATCAGCCAAGAAAAACTGGATTGCCCTGCAACCCCTCAAAAACATTATCCCCCTGACAGAGGTTAAAGATTCCGCGCTTATTCCAGACGTTAAAGTAGACGTTATAGTGGATGCCCTGCTGGGGATAGGCTTGAAGGGAAAACTGCGTCCGCCAATCCTGCAGTTAGTGGAAAAAATCAACTCGACGGATGCATTCCGCGTCGCCGTGGATGTTCCCACGGGAATAGACTCTGATTCAGGCGAAGTTTTGGGCACCGCTGTAAAGGCGAACCTAACCGTCACCTTTTACAAGGCGAAGCCGGGACTCGTCAAAGCCAAAGAACACAGCGGCGAAATTGCAGTAAAGAATATAGGTTTACCATCCGAGTTTGAACGATTTACCGGTCCCGGAGACGTAAAATTAGCTGTTAAACCCCGTCATCCAGAAGCGCACAAGGGAACCTTCGGCAGGCTCCTTGTAATCGGAGGAAGCAACGTTTTTTCGGGTGCTCCGGCATTAGCTGCCATGGCTGCTCTACGCACCGGAGTTGACATCGTCACAGTGGCTGCTCCAGAAAAAACTGCAACTGCAATCTCTTCCATGTCCCCGGCGCTGATCACCATAAAACTGAAGGGAAAACACCTGAATTCAGGCAACCTGTCCGCGCTTGAGGAGCAGTTGGATTCGGCGACGGCGGTGGTTTTGGGTCCGGGTTTGGGGCTGCACAGCGAAACCAAGGAGGCTACCAAACAAATTATAGAGCAGCTAGAGAAGAAGGGGACGCCGTTGCTTTTGGATGCTGACGGGCTTAAAGCCTTCGCGGAATTCAAAAGAAAAGTTGAGTTGCCTTTGGTTTTGACTCCTCACGCCAGAGAATACGAGATTCTGACTGGAAACAAGCTGCCGGATGATGTTGAGGGAAGGGCGGAAAAGGTTCAGAAGAGTGCGCGAAAACTTGGGGCAACAATACTGCTGAAGGGACCTGTTGACGTTATCTCTGACGGAGAGCAAACTAAATTTAATTTCACCGGAAACCCGGGAATGACGGTGGGGGGGACGGGGGACGTTCTCTCCGGAGTAGTTGGAGGCTTGTTGGCTATGGGAACGGGTTCTTTCAGGGCTGCGGCGGCAGGCGCGTTTATCAACGGGGCAGCAGGAGATTTTGTGGCTGCTGAAAGGGGCTACCACATGATCCCCACGGACCTTCTTGAGTATATCCCCAAGGTTATGGATGATCCCATGTGCCATCTGGAGGTGCGGAGGAATCAGCCATAGCCCTGTTTCAGTAACCGTTTATCATGCTAAGCAGTGTGACCCCAAAAAATGCAGCACACTGAAGCTTAAACGCCACAACCTAGTGCGGGTGGTTCACAGAGTCAGAGAGCTGCCTCGAGGAGCAGTCATCCTGAACCCTTTCACACCGAAAGCTTTCTCTCCCGCAGACCAGCAACGACTAAAACAGAGAGGCTTAGCCGCATTGGACTGCAGTTGGGTACACGCAAAAGAAGTTTTTGACGTATCCTCCCATTGGACTCCCCGTTGCCTGCCCTACTTGGTGGCGGCGAATCCAGTGAATTATGGAAAACCAACCAAACTCAGCACCGTGGAGGCGTTGGCTGCGGCTCTCTACATCGCCGATTTCCGTGAACAAGCAACAGAACTGTTATCCAAATTTAAGTGGGGACCCCAATTCATCACTTTAAACAAGCAGCTTCTGGAAGGCTACGCTCAAGCAAAGGATAGTGCCGGCGTCGTTAAAGTGCAGAAAGCGTATCTTGATCAAGATTGAAGCACACAATAAATAAACTGCCACCCAATCATATTTGGAGCCTAATAAAACTTCATTGTTGAAAACAGCCTTTTTCTGAAAAATCAGGCACACACTTCATTTGTTTTTAGTGGTTTTCATTATTCCATTTTTAGGCAAGTGGGGTTAACTAGCTTCTGTTACCATTTCTATGATTCTGTTGATTTCTGTGGATATGTTTTCTGGGAGCCCCATTATGCCTACGTTCATGAAGCCTCTGATAATCAAGGAGACAGCTTGGTCTCTGGAAAGCTTCCGGGTCATCAGATACAATATCTCATTCTCCGATAGCTTACCCACCGCCGCCTCATGAGTCAACTCTGCACCCCGCCTCTTCGCTATCAACTCAGGCACAGCCTCAAGGTAAGCCTCTTCATCCAGAATCAACCCCCTACATTCCAAGTGACCCCTACACTCCGCATTGTTTCCCTCCATCTTGCCCCGCGAAAAAATAGCAGCATTCTCTCTGGCGATAGCACGAGTAATCAACTCTGCCTTGCTGCCCCTTCCGTTTAGAACCGCTCTGGAACCAATATCCAGAGAAGAATCTTTGTGACCGTACAGAATCGAGTTAAAAGACACCCGCGAATCTTCACCGTTACAGAATGCCACAGGATACATCTGCACATCCTTCACCGGAGTCAAACAGATATAATTGGAAACAAAATTTCCTTTTTCTTCAATCAATGTTGCGCTTCGGGGTCTAACCAAGGTCTGCTCGGTCCAGTTGTGGATCATGGTAAAATTTAGTGTGGCTCCCTTCTTCACGTAAATCTCTGAAACCCCCAGATGAGTAGCCGCCTCGCCAGTCCGATGCTGGATGCAACCCGTTATGATGTTAGCCTGAGACCCCTCCTCAGCAATTATGATGTTGTGAACTCTCTGCTCAGAATCCTTTTTGGTCATCATAAGACAGGACTGAAGAGGCAAAGTCACCTCCACCCCGGGAAGTATGCGCATAAAATATCCGCCACTATATTCTTCGTCCACTTTGCGGGTGAACTCGTCCTTATCTGGATCAACCAGCTTCCACATGTACTCTTGGAGCCAAGAATACTTTGCTAAAGCCTTTTTTGTGTCCATTATCTCTATTTTGTCTCTGAAGTACTCGTTGATTTTTGTGTATACTGTGGCTTGGTCCACATGAAATAATGTTCCGGAACGAGTTTTTTCATCTACGTCGATGCCCACATTATAGACGTCTTTGAGTATGCTGTGAGGAATCTTTGTCAACGCACTTTCTTTTTGAACCATGTTACCAACCCTCCTCCACCCGTTCTCGACAAGCCACACAATTCTCGTAACCGCCTTTTTTGATATTCTCGTAGATGCGCTTAGGCTCAGCAAAACAGTAGACAATACTTTTCAGGAGAACACAGGCATACTTCGCATCCACATAATCCAATATGTCGCCTTTATGGGTAACAATGAGGGCGGTGCTTCCGCTCTCTTCAACGTACTTCTGAATCTGTTCACCAATCAACCTGAGGCTTTCAACATCTACACCAGAATCTGGCTCATCCAAAAGAAGCAGCCTCGGCTTCAAAAGCAACATCTGAAGAACCTCAGCCCTTTTTCTTTCCCCTCCCGAAAACCCCACATTGGTGTCCCGATCCAGAAACCCGCCCAAATGGAAAGCGCCTATCAACTCCTTCTCCTCACCGCTAAAATCGTCCTCAACATCTTTACCAACACACAACTTCAACAAGGACGAAAGCTTGATACCGTTAATCTCTGGCGGATACTGGAAAGCAAGAGCCAAGCCCAGCTTAGACCGCTCTTCCACACTTTTTGTGGTGATGTCTTCGCCCAAAAAGAGGATTTTTCCAGATGCAATTTTGTATTGGGGGAGACCCATTATGGCGTTGATTAATGTTGTTTTTCCTGATCCGTTTGGTCCAAACATAACGTAGTTCTTTTTTTCAGTCAGTTCCAAGTTAATGTCTTTGAGTATAACCTTGTCTTCCACCATCACCTTCAGGTTACGAACTTCCAGTATGTTCATCATCATCTACCTTCATTCAGTAAGCTTATGTGAATTTTTGGATAAAATCTTATGCTTAAATAGTTTAGCAAAAATTCGGTGACAGAGAATCTGAAATCTGCCCCCACATCACTTATGTTCTAAATGAGTCCGGGTTAGAAATGTTTAATAAATCCAGTTACGCAAAAGGGGATGAGTGAGCAGAAAATGCCCAAAAAAGAGTTCACATATCGCGGACACACCATAGAGGAACTGCAAAGCATGTCCATGGACGAGTTCATCAAGTTGCTCCCGTCGCGGCAACGCCGAAGCCTACAACGGGGACTCAACACAGGACAGAGGATACTCCTAGAAAACATCAGAAGAGCCAAAAAAAGCCAAAGCGAAGGACAAACGGCAGTCACCAAAACCCACGCCCGCAACATGATAATCCTCCCAGAAATGGTGGGCGCCACCCTCCTAATCCACAACGGAAAAGAGTTCACATCAGTGGAAATAGTGCCCGAAATGATTGGATGCTACCTGGGAGAGTTCGCCATCACCAACAAACCCGTGAGACATGGATCACCAGGTATCGGTGCGTCAAGATCATCGATGTATGTGCCACTGAAATAGAACGTAACCCGGGCAAAACATACCTAATTCAATATTTTTGCTAAAAATCGAAAGATGGCTAGCTTAAGCTCTGTAGGTTGGCTCAGACCGTTTCTGTTTTGGGGCAACAGAAATTTTTGGGAGCGGAATAGGCGGAGGAATGTTTAGGCTTCGGCAGATGAGCACCGACTCCAAGAAAACAACATTAGATATAGATTGGAGAACAACAGGTGGAGGAGGCTTCTTTTCCTTATGATCCTTAAGAATCCGCTCAAGTTCATCCTTTGACCCTTTCACGTGACTCTTTCCCTTCAAGCTGATTTGAGCCACTCCCGGATTGTAGTTTATGGTAAAAACGAAAGGAACCTCCAGCAGTTCTTCACTCTTCTTGTTGATTCCAACTACGTTGAGATTGGTGGCTATCTGAACAGCTGGAATAGGCTTTCCGATCTCCCAGAAGCTCTCAGCGGAAATGTTTTTCACAAAAACTCTTACATTAACCATTCTTCAGAACGCCCATCCAACCTCTATATTCTAAGCTTCACTATTAAAACTTGGCTAGCTTAACTTTCTTGTTGTTTGTATCGAGTTAAACCGCAATGTCCGCATGTGTAACGGTCACCGTGATCAGCCATGAAGTATCCGGGTCCGCACCGTTCACAACTGGGACGCAATCTTTTGAGTTTCCCTTCCTCAATCTTGTAGTATGAAGAGACTCCATTTTGCTTCTTTTTGGCTTTTTTCTCTCCAGCTTCTTTTTCAGACATCTACTCTTTCCCCTCCTCTTTCTCTGTTGCCTCTTCTGGGGCTGGTGCCTCCTCAGGCTTTTCCGGGGTTGCGTTTCTGGCGATTATATGCTTGGGTTCCACGAGTTTCGCCTGCTCAACTGAGTCGTAAGCGTTAGCTTCGCCAATGGCAACCATTGTGCCTGTTTTCGTTTCTAACTGTTTAACGTAAACCAAATCGAGGTCTGTTTTCAGCAATGTTGCAAGCTCTTTCCTAACCTCAACGCGGGTTGGAGTGCCCCCGGTCTGGGCATGTTCAATGCTGAAGATTACTTCCCTTCTTTTCATCAGAGGATTCTGCTCTTTCGAGACGATCTTAAGATTCATTAACACACTTCCGCAGGTTGTGGTTGATTTGACACATCCCTCTTACTTTAGCTTTTCGAAGATTTCTCCATGGCATCAACAAATCGGCGCATCATCTCTTTTGTTTCCTCTGTAACCTTGACTACAACAATTCCCCTGTGAGGTTGCCCATAAACCACGATGGCATCTTGGGGCGCAGCCAGCACCACCGCAAGGGTAAGCAAATCTTCCTCCCCGTCAATCATCACCCTTGTTTGTCCCTTTTGCTCAACAGCGCTTCTTATGGCAGCCCAAGCCTCGTCGGTTATGGCTCCTGGAGGATTCTTTGCATGTAATGTTTGGTCAGCGTCCACGGTTATCGGCTGGATGGGTTTTCTCATAACCTTGTTGTCGACAATTAAAACATTCGGTGAGATCCCATATTCAATCATGTTACGGGACACTACGTCGCCCACAGAAATGATCAATGAGGGCTTTTCCTTCTCGACAAAGTCTTTTAGCCTCTTCATGGTTTTTTCTAAGGGACCATCAATCAGCAGTCCCTGAGGCTTCTTCAGTTCCTTGCGTAGTTCAATGGTTAGGAGACGAATTCTGGTTACCTACCTTACTCGAAGTGCGTAGTGCCCTTTCTCCTTCACTTCCATGGCGCGGGCTATTGCCGAGCCCTCCGGGTCAATGATCACCACTACACCAGAGAAGTCGTCGCTTAGATTAGTAGCCTTACAGTTAGGGCATACAGAACCATAGGATATGAAGTGGCATTCCCGACATGCTTTATCTGTCATTTCTCTGATTCACCTTCTGCTTTCTCGGCATCACCTGAAACTTCTGCACCGGTTTCCTCTAACTTTTCCACATCCTTCTGAATCCACTCCAGCTTCCCAAGGAACGGCTGCCTAGCAGTCACACCAATCTTTCCGGAACCTCCGCTGCGACCTAAAGAAACGGCTGTTATGCGAACCCGCACGCGGTCTCCGGTCTGCAGTTTCCTTTTGGTTTCTTTGCCCATGAGAACTCCTTGCCGTTCATCATATGAGATGTAGTCGTCCATTAGCTGAGATACGTGGAGGAGGGCGTCAACGGGTCCTATACGGATGAAGGCGCCGAACTCCGCTATTTCCACAACTTCTCCCTCTATGACTTCCTGAATCTTTGGATAGAACGTGAGGAGAGAGAATTCGACTTTGTGAAAGGTGGCACCGTCTCCGGGGATGATTTTTCCGAACGGATTTACTTTGATTTTTGTAACGCCTATGACGTAGCCAAGCGTTTCGTCTACCATGCCATCGTACTTCATTTTCAGCTGTTCATAACCTACAGTATCGATGTCTTGTCCGAACCTATCCGGAGGTATCCGAATCGCATCCTCGAGAGTTACAAGTTTGAACACTTATCTCACCCATTCTTAAATTGATGACATTTACGCGAAAGTACCACGTGGGTTTTCGCTTCCAAATAAAAGACGCCCCCATTTATAAGCCTATACCGCGCCCTCCATCTCTAAACGTCGCTTCTGCCTCAAGAAAATAACTGGTACTCCAACTTTTCTCAGTCTTTTCCTGAGTTCCCGGTCGTTTGTGGCAACAGGAGACTTCCACTCTGCCGACACTCTGACAATCACGTCGTCATAAGTCTCCTTTAAACCTTTTTCAACGGCAACAACACGACACTTTTCAGCCAATCTAAGAGCTAACTGTGCCTGTTTCCGCTGTTTTGGGGAACGTGATTCGGCGAGTCCCTGAAGTTCCTTTTGTGTCGAGGAGAGAAGAATGGGTTCAAAACGACGATTTAGCAGCTTCTCCAGTTCTTCGAAAACATCAACATTGAACTGCGAGGCAACAAAAAAGAAGTTTGCGTCTAAAACAACTTTAATTGGTTCTTCTTCCAAATCAGGCACGTCTACACCCCACAGCATTATAAATTGAGAGGATACGTAAGCTTTCTTCCTAAAATCAGTTATCTCTGCATTTAGACATTGTGCAAGAGCCTATTACTGAAGTTCAACTAGAACCGCTGAACCTTCTGTCTTAACTTTGAATGTTTTTAATGCTTTATGTGCTGGAGGACTCAAGACTTCTCCTGTGGTGACATCAAATTTTGCGTAGTGGAATCCACAGGTGAGTATTTTGCCGTTTTAAACTTCCCATGTAAAGAGGGTAATTCAAATGAGGACACCTATTTGACACAGCGTAAAACTTTCCTTTATTTTTTCTGTAGATTGTAAATAAAATTTTGCATCTGATTTAAAAAAAGGGGAAGTTGAAGTTGACTTCGTCTAATGCTTTCTATTTGACATGTAGAGCCTTATAGACGGGACGCTTTCCAGTTTTTTGTTTCTGCGGCAGCTGTTATACTAAGAGATTAGTGAATGTGTCATGATGCCCTTCTTCGTCGCCCAAAATGTCTTCGGCAAGTCTTCTTGTTGTCACGTCGCCTTCGGCAGCAGCAACTTTGATTATCTCCCTGTAGAGAGCTATTGCATCCTCCTCTGCCTTCACGTCGGCTTGAAGCATCTCTTTCAGGGTTCCGCCAACGAAGATAGGCGCAGGTTTCGTTGTTGGAGTTCCATCAAGATAAGCCAGTCTTTCCGCGAGTGCTTCAGCATGCTTCATCTCTGTGATGGCTGACTCTTTAAAGACATCAGCAACTGCAGCGCTGTCAACTCCTGTAGCGGAGACGTGTTGCCACATATACTGAATGGAAACTTGCAGCTCCATTGCTATTGCCTTGTTTAACATTTCCAGAAGCTTTTTAGAAGCCATAAAACCACACCCCCCTTCTATTTAAGTAAAGATCCGTTGACTTTTAAACAATTTGCTATCTTCCTCTTTTTTCAGTCGCCCTTATCGCTTTTGGGTGTTAATGCTTTTTACTGTTGATAATTTCTCTGCATTTGTCTGCGTATTGGCACCAGTCTAGACAGGACGGCTCCTTTTCGGATCTGCCAACTTCCTTGCCGCATATGTCGCATATGCCCGTGTCCTCGTCGCTCCAAATCTCCACGCTTCCGCCGCAATGGGGGCATGGAAAATATTCTGGCTTAGGGCGAAGGAACTTTTTTATTCCCGGACACGATTCTGCATTGGAATCTATCAACTTCCATTCACTTCTCCCTTGTTTTATTACGATAATTTTTCTCCCTTTATGCTTATTGTTTCCTGCCTCAAAGGAAGCTTCTTTCCAGACAGTTCCAAGGATTCTTGAACTAGGCGATGTAAGCCGAAGCAGCATGGGACCTCCATGTTGACAACTGTGACGCTTTTTATGTTGGACATCCGAAATATCTGAGCTAACTTGTTCCTGTAAAGGGTTGCGTCATCAAGTTTGGGGCATCCGATGGCAAGAGTTCGGTTCTTCAGCATGTCCTCATGAAAGTCTGCGTACGCGAAGGGCACACAGTCAGCGGCTATCAGCAAATCCGCATTCTTGAGGAATGGCGCGTTGGGCGGCATCAGTTTTAGTTGGTATGGCCAGTTGGAAATCCTTGACTGACTCTTTTCTGTCTGTTTTGCAGGCGTATTGTAATCTGCGGGAGCCGCTCTGTTTGTTTTTACATGTTCTTCTGCCGCTTTCTCATCGAATTCTTCTGCTTCTCGCTGTATGATGGTTATGGCGTCTTGGGGACATTTTCCTAGGCAGGCT
>Ga0315545_1003291_pt1 | contig 13928 bp, 13 predicted proteins | sample SalMarSW160210MG_FD_203096 | JGI IMG/M metagenome (GOLD analysis project Ga0315545, IMG submission 203096) | Salt marsh sediment microbial communities from the Plum Island Ecosystem LTER, Massachusetts, United States - Salt Marsh Sediment SW1602-10 ... | reverse complement strand
CTGATTAAGAGTCAGCATAACACGCTCAAACTGCTTAACAAATATGGGGTGTTAGCCCTCAAACCCTGCGCTATTACCGGGAAAGGTTGTCTAAGTTTATTGCCAATGTGAACTATATCAGTGCTGACAGACAAAATATAGAGCAATATTTAAACCAGCTGGGGAAAAGGATAAGACTACTAACACCTCAGTTTCCCCTGGCAAAGGCCGCCGTTGTTTTAAGAGGTTAGAGCTCAATTTCTCTAAGGTCGGGAGCCACCATGAGTTTCGGCTCGGTCAGGGATTGAACCTCCTCAGGTGTCCAACCTGGAGCAATCTCTTTTACTATAAGCCCCTCTTTAACGACTTCAATGACAGCTAGGTCGGTGATGATAGTGTTAACAACCTCTCTGGCGGTGAGCGGGTAGGTACACTGTCTTACTATGCGAGGCTCGCCTGAAGCAGTGACATGCTGCATAAGCACTACCACCCTTTTGACTCCACAAGCCAGGTCCATTGCTCCGCCAACGGCACCTACCCTTTCAAAAGAAGTTGTCCAGTTTGCCAAATCCCCCTTTTCTGACACCTGGTAACCACCAAGAATTACTAGGTCAATGTGCCCCCCACGGATCATGGCAAAGCTGTCAGCATGATTAAAAAATGACGCGCCGGGTCGTAAAGTTACGGGTTGTAATCCAGCATTAACCAGATCGATATCCATCTCTTTATCTTCAGTGGTGATGCGCCCGTAGCCCAACACTCCGTTTTCAGCATGAAGCATAACTTCCATGCCTTCGGGGATGAATTGCGAAACCAAAGTAGGTAAGCCGATGCCTAGATTAACATACATGCCTTCAGACAATTCTTTAACTGCCCTGAGAGCAATCAGCTCTCTACTTAAGCTTGCTTTCACTTTGATACATCCATTCTCCCCTTTTCGGGGCTTTTACAACTCGATCTACGAAAATCCCAGGGGTAACAATAACCTCTGGGTCTAACTCCCCAACATCTACAATCTTCTCAACCTCGGCAATGGTGAGTTCAGCCGCCATTGCCATTAGCGGGTTAAAGTTTCTGGCTGTCATGCGATAGACAAGATTGCCCATCCTATCACCCTTATATGCCTTTACCAGAGCTGCATCTGCCTTAAGGGCTAGCTCTAACAGGCATTCTCTCCCGTTAAAAATCCTCTTCTCTTTTCCCTCTTCAACAAGTGTTCCTGCTCCAGTGGGGGTATAGAAAGCAGCTATGCCCGCCCCGGCAGCCCTAATTGCCTCAGCTAAGGTCCCCTGCGGTACCATTACTAATTCAATTTCCCCAGCTGGAACCTGCTCATCTAATGGGTTAGGTCTGGTCCGATCAACCCAAATGGGAAAGGAAGCAATCAGCTTTCTGACGCGCCTATTTTCCACCAAGAGGGCAGCCTGCGAAATAGAATTGGAGATTACTGTCAACCCTTGTGCTCCTTGTTCAACCAGCGCTTGGACCAGGTTAAACGGTGTCCCTGCCTGTCCAAAGCCACCAATCATTATGGTCGCGCCATTTCTAATACCAGCTACCGCTGATTCAACGCTGGGCACTATCTTGTCTATCATGGGCTTTAGAAGTTAACCTTGTTCTTTCCCTTGAGCTTGAGTATACTTCTGGCTTCATCCGGAGTGGCTATTTCCCGGCCAAGCTCTTTAGCTATCCTTACTACCTTTTCCACCAGCTCAACGTTGCTCTTAGCTAATACTCCCCTCTCGATGAATACATTGTCTTCAAAGCCTACCCTGACGTTACCACCCATTGCCATTGTCGCCGCAGCGGCGTGAAATTCTAGCGGGTAACCTAGCCCAATAGTGCCCCAGTGGTAGTTGCTAGCCCCGAATAGCCTATCTGCAGTATTCCTCAGGTGGACGATATCCCCAACGTCACCACCAATTCCTCCCAATACTCCCAAGACAAAGTTCATCTGGAGAGGTGGTTCAAAAAAGCCCCTTCTAATCAGATAACGAAGGTTGTAAAGATAGCTTATATCATAAATCCCGAATTCAGGCATAACATCATTTTCCTTGTAAAATTGACTTGCTGTCTCCAAGTCAGCAAAGGTATTGGTAAAGACCCAGCCCTTTGTCTTTAACAGGTGCTCCTTTTCCCAGGGATATTTCCAGTCTTCGTCCTTAATTCTCTCAGCAATCGGGTGGACGGCGAAGTTTAGGCTGCCCACATCACAGGAGGCAATCTCGGGCTTTAATTCGGCAAGGATCGCATATCTTTGCTGCACAGTGAAGCCGGCTACACCCCCTGTGGTTGGGCAGATGATTGCGTCACTTCGCTCCTTTATTTTAGTTAGGATGCTTCGCATTACACCTAGATCGGCGGTTGGCTTGCCGTCTTTAGGGTCACGGGCATGAATATGAACTATCGACGCCCCAGCCTCAGCTGATGCTACAGAATCGTCTGCAATCTGCTCAGGGGTAATCGGTAGATAAGAGGTCTGCGTAGGAACGGTCAGATTGCCTGTCACTGCTGCTGTTACAATCAGCTTTTCCATTTTACTCCTCCTAAATTCTTTTTCGTTTTTAATGGTAAAGCCAATAATCAAGTCCTATGTTGTTTTGCTCTGTTCTTTTCGCACCCGATCCAACAGGTACTCCAAAAGCTTTTCCCTAGACCTCTGTGCTTCTTCAGCAGACCAGGTGTAGAAACCCTGCCCCGTTTTGAATCCCAGTTCTCCCTTTTCTACCTTTTCCCTTAAGAGGGGCGAGGGGTTGGGAGAAGAGTTAAGATACTTTAGAATGTAATCGTGGATGGCTAAGGTCAAATCAAGCCCTACCATATCAACGTTCTCTAGCGGCCCCAAGACCGGGAGCCGAATGCCAAATCCCTCTTTTATCACCTCATCAACAGTAGCTGGCTCAGCAATGCCGTTTTCCACAATAAAGATCGCCTCTCGCCACAAGGCGTGCTGAAGCCGGTTACCAACAAACCCCGGTACATCCTTCATGACCTTTACCGGGTGTTTACCAGCATTCTTGAGGAGGCGATAAGTCGTTTCTACAACCTCCTCAGAAGTTTCCCTTCCCTTAACTACTTCCACCAACGGAATTATATAAGGGGGGTTCCAGAAATGAGTCCCCAGAATTCTCTCCCGCCTACGGGCCTTGGCTGCGATTTCTGTTATGCTAATTACCGACGTATTGGTAGCCAAAATGGTCTGTGGGGGGCAAAGCTGGTCTAAATCATGAAAAATCTCCTGCTTTAACCCCAGATTTTCGGGCACAGCCTCGATAACAAGCTGAGCATCTGAAGCTGCTTCGGCCATGTTGGTAGTAGTTTTTATCCTGCTTATGATTGTATCGATTACACTCTTCGAGATGACCGCCTTCCTGGCCATCATGGAGAGGTTTAACCTGATATTTTCAACAGCCTTTGACAGTAACTCACTCTTGACATCCGACAGATAAATATTGTAGTTCGCAGATGCAAAAAACTGAGCGATTCCGTGTCCCATCAAACCGGCGCCAATCACAGAAATATTCCTAATATCTTCAGCTTGCATAAATGCCCTCTTTCACCCCGCCGTTGTTCAATACAGCACCCCTAACCTGGGTCTCAACGATATCCACCCAAACAGGACATTACCCTAATAGCTAATAGCCACCAGCATGCTCACCGGCTTATTGGTCTTGTTGATGATCTCCCTCCCTTCATTGGGAGCAAGGTAAACCAAATCCCACGGGCCTAGGGTTATCTCTTCCTTCTTGGTCTTAACCGTGATTTCTCCCTCCAGGACAATGTAGACCTTCTCCGTAGGTGAATCTTCGTAGGCGTATTCTGCCCCACCCCCAGGGAGAAAATGGGAAAGCCCCACCCAGAACTTCTGGGCCCCGGTCTCCTCCTTACCGCTTAGCTTCATTGCAACCATATTGAAATGTCCTGGTGCCGCATATGGTTTAACCTGAGCCAGACTAATCTTTTTCATATATCCTCCTCTGTTAATAATGAAATACGCTAGTCAACCGGAGGCTACTGGTCACCCTCATCCACGATGGCTACCAACCTCACAATAGAACCATCACCTTTTACCCATCGGATAGGAAAGCCGACGAAGGTACACCTCTTACCGGTTACCTCATCCAGGTCACCACCAACGTTCTCATAGCCCATAATGCCTGCACGCATTATAAGGTTATGGCATGGCTCCCACTCAGGGAAGTCTTGTAATACATCATGACCAGTTTCCCGCTTATACTCTTGGCAAATGTCTGGTCGCAGTGGGCCTGGTCCATGGGGACCGATAGCGGTAGCTAGGGGATGGTCCAGCGCCTGCTGGTCAACACCGATGCACTTCACGCCCTTTTTAACAAACCACTCGCCTGCTTCTCGGTAAAGCCCGGGGGAATAGCAGAAATACTGGACACTGTCAGAATAATAGTGGTGCCAGCCGGTATTAATCATGACGATGTCACCCTTTTCAATCTTGGGCCTTGCCTTCTCCAGGTCCTCCGGCATAATCTTCTCCCACTTTTTCTTGGGAATAGACACCGCCACTCCAGTGCCGTAGTACTTCTCCAGGGGAATCTCGTCAGTAAACATACCCCCTTCAAACACATGGGCCGGTGAATCGGCATGAGTCGTGCAGTGCATGGTGGTTGTAATTACCTGGGAGAGCACACCGGATTTGGCATGATAATGCATACGCTCAATCTTGACATCGGCAAAATAGGGCCACAAAGGCACTTTGTCACCAAAGGGGTGACTCAAATCAACAAGTCTTACTTTTCCCATAATAGAACCTCCTTGCAGTTTTAACTGCTTAACATATTGCTACCAGGTGGTCACACCACCGTCAATATAAAGGACCTGTCCGGTGATAAAATCTGACGCCTTTGAGGCAAAAAATATAGTAGCCCCGACTATGTCCTCTGGCATTGCCCAGCGGCCAAGAGGGATGCGGGACTTCATCATCTTGGCATAATTGGGATCGGCTAAGGCAGGGCGGGTAAGCGCGGTCTCCACAATGGTAGGAGCAATCGCATTCACCAGCACGTTATACTTGGCCCACTCACAAGCAAGCGTCCTTGTCAGGGTATCCACCGCTCCTTTGCTGGCACAGTAAGCCGCATAGTCTGCTGGCAGACCGTATCTGCCCCTCACCGATGATAGGTTTATGATTTTACCACTGCGCTGCTTAACCATCATCCGCCCAACTGCCTGACAACAGAGGAAAGTTCCGCGAGCGTTGATATCCATTACCTGTTGCCATTCATCAATTGGGAAACTGTCGGCAGGCTTGCGAATCGCCAGACCGTGAGCGTTTACCAGAATATCAATGCGGGGGAATTTCTTCAGGACACTATCTACCATAGCTGCTACCGATTGCTCCTGAGTAACATCCACAGAAACGGCCAGAGCTTTTCTACCTTTAGCTTGTATCTCCTTAGCTACTGGCTCGAGATGCTCAAGTTTGCGACTAGCCACGACAACATCAGCGCCAGCATCCGCTAGGCCCAGAGCCTGCGCATGACCGATGCCACCGGCACCACCAACCACTATAGCAACCTTGCCTGTCAAATCAAATAAATCGGTCATATTTAACTCCTCTTCTAGAATTTCCTTTGCTTAGTGCGGCTATTGGTTATTTTATAATACTATTACCTATTCTGCAATCCAGCGCTTATCCTTGCAGAACCCTAACCGCCACTCTCTTGACAACGAGGGACGATAGTGCTATAAACCAAGGGATTGAGATAACCAATTTTTGAATGCAACCGTGATTGGGGAGGGGGGGGTGATGCTTATGACAAGGTGACAAAGGAGCCAGGTGAACCTTGGTATCTTATGTAAAGGAGCAAATGGCAATGAAAAAGCTTTTTTTGATAGTTGTGGCGATTGCACTGGTAAGCGGGTTGATTTTCGGTGGTTGTGCTAAGCCACCAGCGGGTCCGGAAGCACCAGCAGGTCCGGAAGAAATTCTCATAGGCTTCTGTGTACCAACGACGGGCATGTTTGCCGGTTTCGGTCAGCAGGCATTTGGGGTGCAAGCGGCTATCGACGATATCAACGCGCAAGGCGGAGTATATGTAGCAGAGTTCGACCGCAAAATACCCGCCAGATTGATAGTCGCCAATAACGAGAGCGACCCGGCAAAGGTAGGGTCTCTTACTGAAGACCTAGTTCTCCGCGACGGGGTACACGTCCTTCTATCACCTGATGAACCTTGTACGCTGCACAACGATATATCTCGCGTAGGTAACCAGTATGGGATCCCACAGATCATTTGTGGTGGTCCTTTTGAGCCCTGGTATTACGGTATGCGGGCGCAGGTTGAGGGAAATTGGCCTTACACCTGGTTTGCCGGTTTTGCTATAGCTACTCCGGCGGCACCGCCTCGCGATGTTCCGGGATTTACCTGTGTGGATACATGGTTTATGTATATGGATAAGGTCGACGTCAAGACAAACACTAACATGGTAACCGGGGTCTTCGCCTCGGATGACCCCGACGGCATAGGTTGGTATGCAACATTCCCTCCGGAACTAACAAACTACGGTTGCACCGTTGTAGGCGTAGATGAAGAATTAGGCCTGTTTCCCATGGGGACTACAGACTTTACGTCTATCATAGACCAGTGGAAAGCCGCTGGTGTGGAAATACTTTGGGGCAATTGCCCTGGTCCTGATTTTGGGACGCTTTGGAGCCAATGCTACGCCAAGGACTTTAGGCCTAAGGTAGCTTTGTGTGGAAGGGCACCCCTCTTCCCTGTAGATGTAATCTCCTGGGGTACGACCCCACCCCTAGGGTGGGGTGTCGGCGTAGAGTGTTGGTGGAGCCCAGCATATCCGCCAGCAGACTTCCCCGGTATTGGCGGCACAACCGCAGCATCGCTCGCTGACAGATACTTAGCCACAGGCGAAGCATTGAACCGGGGCATAGGACATGGCTATGTGGGAGCTCAAATCATGTTTGATGCCATTGAGAGAGCCGGCAGCCTTGACGGAGATGCGATTAATGCCGCTCTGGCGCAAACCGATATGAAGAGCATTAATGGCTGGATAAAGTTTGACTCAGAGTCACACTTCAGTCACATGCCGCTCGCCCTTGGTCAGTGGTTTTATGAGCCTGAGAAAGCACAGCCGTGGACAGAATATATAGTCTGTTCCGCACTGGATTACATACCGGAAGAGGCCAGCCCGTTATTCCCCATTTCTGAGCTGTATCCCTGACCTATAAACTAAGCTATAGGGGAGCTAAGTGCAAGGAGAAGCCGATATGATGACAATCATATCGGTTTCTCCCGAAGAGAAATATAATTAGCGGTTGGCGTTAACTTCTGGCCAGTGGAGGGACACAGACAAACCAGTGCCTGCAGTTTTTCATGAAAATTTTTTGGCTCGATTTTAACCCCGAGAAAGGTAGTGACGTTGGAAACACCGATTTTCGCAATCGATGGAGTAACTAAACATTTCGGGGGAGTAGTTGCTGTTAGAGACTTAAGTTTTGATGTGCAGGCGGGTCAAGTCGTAGGTTTGATGGGTCCCAACGGTGCTGGCAAGACGACACTATTAAATGTCATATGTGGTGAGTACAAGCCTGACTTTGGAAGAGTAAAGTTTAAAGGAAATAACATCGTGGGTCTCCCCCCGCATAAAATTTGCCATCTCGGTATTGCTAGAACTTATCAGATTCCTCAGCCCTTTGTCAATTTAACCGCTTTGCAAAACATTGCGGTAGCAGCAAGGTATGGACGAGGTCTTACCAAATCTGCTGCTGAAACTGAGGCTCCCAAAATACTTGATATGGTAGATCTTTTAGAAAAGAAAGATGTGTTGGCTAGAGATTTGGCGGCGATAACTCTGAAAAGGCTCGAATTAGCTAGGGCTCTAGCCAGTAATCCAACACTACTGCTGATTGATGAAGTGGCGGCGGGCTTAACCGAAGAGGAAACCCCACGGATACTAGAGATCCTGCAACAGGTACGTGAAATGGGCATAACAATTCTACTAATTGAACATGTTATGAAAGTAATGACGAAGGCAGTTGATAGGATTATAGTGGTGGATAAAGGCGTGAAAATCGCCGAAGGCACGCCAAAAGAGGTAATGAAAGATAGGAAGGTAATCGAAACCTACCTTGGTTAGTAATATCGATAGCTTTTCAAAGTAAGATGGAGAAATAGAGCAAAGAAATGCCTCAAAAAGCATTGCTAAAAGTTAGCAATATAGATGTCTTTCACGGCACCTTTCAGGCCTTGTGGGATGTGTCATTAATAGTCAAACGCGGCGAAATAGTAGCTCTTATTGGCGCCAATGCATCAGGTAAATCCACCCTGCTCAATGCAATATCGGGCTTAGTGCATCCGGCTAAAGGCAGCATTGAATTTGAGGGGCGGAATATCTCTGCATTGGACCCTTTCCAAATAGTGACTTTCGGCATTTCCCAAATTCCAGAAGGAAGAAGAATTTTCCCCAATATGAGCGTGCTAGATAATCTCATTATAGGTTCATACAATCGGAAGGCAAGATCCAAGAGAGAACAAAACCTCAAAATGGTTTACGAGCTCTTCCCTATACTAAAAGAGAGGAAGAATCAACTGGCTAAAACACTAAGCGGAGGGGAGCAACAGATGTTGGCCCTAGGGCGGGGCTTAATGTCAGCCCCAAAGCTTTTGCTTCTTGACGAAATGTCTCTTGGCCTTGCCCCCATAGTTCTTAATGACCTGTATAAAGCCTTAAGGGAAATTAGAGAAAGGGGCATTACTATCCTCCTCGTCGAACAGAATGTAAGGCGAAGCCTCAAAGAAGCTGACAGGGCATATATTATGGAAGTGGGGCGTGTTGTCTTAAGCGGGGATGTAGCGAAACTCCGGGAAGAAGAGGAAGTTAAAAAAGCATACTTTGGTGTATAAGGTCGCTTAGGGTGCTATAGATGGAAGTTTTAGCTGGGTTATCTACCCCTATAGTGTTTGGTATTTTATTAGGTGGGTTATATACGTTAATTGCCTTAGGTCTTTCGCTAGTTTTCGGGGTTATGAAGGTGATAAACGTAGCTCACGGAGATCTGGTCATATTCGGTAGCTACCTTGCTTATGCAGCAATGACCATGTTGGGGATAGACCCTATTCTAAGCTTAGTCATGGGCATACCCATATTGTTTGCCATCGGCTTCGGTATTCAAAAATTTCTCCTCAACCGAGCTTTTACAATATCATTGGACGCTGTACTGCTAGTTTGTTTCGGGATTTCCATAATATTTCAAAATTTTTGCCAGATCATCTGGACTCCATTCTCCAGGGGTTTGAGACCACCTTACGGCTTGGAAAGTTTTAGTGTTGGCGTAGTTAATATTCCGCTAGTATATCTGCTGGATTTTGTTGCCGCTTTAGTTGTGATGCTTTTCCTCCGCGAATTCCTCAGGAGAACATATTTGGGCAAGGCAATCAATGCTGCCTCTCAGGATACTAAAGCAGCTCATTTGATGGGGATAAATACTGGCCGTGTATATGCCTTCGCCTTCGCTATCGCCATGGCCTTTGCTGCTATAGCTGGCGTGTTCCTTGGATTGACTTATCCGTTTACCCCGACATCAGGAGTCAGCTTCCTGATTATTGCCTTTGGCGTGGTTATAGTAGGTGGCTTAGGCAGCATACTGGGGACACTTATTGGGGGTATGGTCTTTGGGTTAGCCCAAACTCTTGGTGGCTATTTCTTAGGTGCTGTGGCTCAGATGCTTGTTGCCTATATCCTGGTGTTTGTAATATTAGCCGTGAGACCACAAGGCATATTTGGCCGTTAGGAGGAACATGAGGGTTACCATTCCACGATTGAGAGGAGGATTGGTACCGTTTGCAGCGGTCGTAGTCGTGCTGGCGGTGCTGCCAGTAATAGGGACGCCTAAGCAGTGGCTCCTTTACCTCTTTCTCTTTTTTATATACCTAGCTCTGGCAAATATGTGGAATTTGCTTGCTGGTTATAGTGGTCTGATATGCCTATGCCCGGCTGCTTTTGTTGGGCTGGCAGGCTACACCGTAGCAATAGGCACATGGGTCGGTTTGCCTTTTTATCTGGGAATAATAGCTGGAGGTATAGCAGCGGCAGCATTTGCTCTACTCATCTCTTTTCCTGTCTTTAGGATGAGAGGCATCTATTTTGCTATCGGGACACTGGTTCTACCTGAAGTACTGAAGGCTTGGTTTTTGCTTTGGAGACCTGTCGGAGGGGCGATGGTCGGTAGGGGTGCGGGCTACGCCGTAAAAGGTGTAGCCGGGGTTTCCTTAGTGGAGTGGTACTGGGCAGCTCTTGTTATCGGGATAGCATCAATTTTCCTTATGCGAATAATCTTGCGTTCAAAACTGGGACTGGGGCTTGCCGCAATTCGCGATAATGATACTACTGCTGCCAGTTCCGGGGTAAATGTTTTCCAACTAAAGTTGTACTCCTTTCTCATTGCCGCCTTAATAATGGGGATAGCTGGGGCCGTCTTCTATTCTTACGGCGGATATATAGAGCCGGTCGGCGCCTTCAGTATACGGTGGCTACTTGTAGCACTCCTCGCTACTGTCATAGGGGGCGAAGGCATTGAAGGGGGACCGATTATTGGAGCGGCTATCGTTGTCATTTTGCACTTCTTGCTAGCCAGATACGCTGGAATCAGCCTACTTATACAGGGTGCGTTACTGATCATCATAATGTTGCTAGCACCGCAAGGTATTGTTGGCTACATGCAAAAGACCCGAGCTTATCGTTCCCTATCAAAGTTAGCCACCGGACGATGAAATGGACTGGGAAGTAACGCAATATCCAGAGTATTGGGGTGGTAAGAAATTGGCTTACCCCAATGTAGCTCCCGAAGCGCCTAAATTTTCTAGGTCTGTCGTGGTCGGCAATCTGATTTTTGTCTCCGGTTGCCAAGGTCAGAATGACGAAACTGTCAGAACAGAGACGAATATTTTTGAAGAGCAAATGGTAATAGCCCTTGACAAGGTCAGGAAGGCCATGGAGGAGGCAGGTAGCTCTATGAACAATATTGTCAAGACACTCATACTTCTCAAGAATTTAGAGGATTACCCTCGTATGCGAGCGACAGAGCTAGAGTACTATCAAAAGCATGCCCCGCTCCTGGTAGACAACCCACCAGCTAGCACTTTTATGCAAGTTGCCAGTCTGGCAAAACCCGAATTTTTGGTAGAGATAGATGTAATTGGTGTTATTTCCAGAGAAAAGCAGCGTTAGCTGATACTATTTAATACCTTGACAAACCCCTCGCTAGGGGGCAAACTATACCAAAGGGCAGCCTCAAGACAGCCAGTAAGAGGAAAACGTGAATTCAACAATAGCTGGTAAGATATTATTAAGATCACCGATAATAGCAAATGCGACCCTCTCAATAACACTTTTTGGCCTTAAGCTACTATTAAAACAGAGAGCAATGAGGCATCAGTCGTTCAGGGACCGTCTTAAAGAAAGAAATTTCACCGCACAGATAAAGGTTGAGGATAATTCAATAGGTAGGTATTTTACCTTCAGTGACGGTAAGATTATTTCAAAAAGAGGAATTCATTCCAACCCCGACATTTGTATGACCTTCAGAAGTGCCCATTTAGCTGTGAGTCTCCTCATACCGCCCAGGGACGAACTGTCCCTGATTAGTGCCATGAAGGATTTTCAATTAGGGTTGGAAGGCCCTGACGAGCTCGCTTATTGGTTTATGGAGACACTGAGCCTGATGCAGACAGTCGGTACAAAATATGGAACCCATGTTGGTAACGGTGTAAAAAGATACACCAGTAATACCAATGGCGGCCCTGTCTTTGTTTACGTGAAAGACGGTAAAATAATACGGATCACACCCATTGACTTTGATGGTAGCGATGCAGCGTCCTGGACCATTAAGGCCAAAGGCAAAACGTTTACCCCTCCGCGAAAGACAACTATCTCACCCTATACGTTAGCATGGAAATCGATGGTCTATTCACCGGATAGGCTGTTATACCCAATGAAGCGGATTGATTTTGACCCAAATGGCGAACGCAATTGCCAGAACAGGGGGATATCAGGCTACGAACGGATCAGCTGGGATAAGGCGGTAGATATTGTTGCTAATGAAATCAAGCGAATTAAAAGAGATTATGGCCCGGGCGCCATTCTGAACGGTAGCGGGTCCCACCATACGTGGGGAAATTTAGGCTACTGGTTAAGTGTCAGACTCAGGTTTTTTAACTCCATCGGTTTTACTCCCGTTGTCCATAATCCAGATAGTTGGGAGGGGTGGTACTGGGGAGCCATGCATCATTGGGGACACAGCATGCGGCTTGGTGCTCCAGAGGCCTATAGCACAGTTGAAGATTGTCTTAAAGAATGTGAAATGGTGGTATTCTGGTCGAGCGATCCAGAATCCACCAGCGGGGTCTACGGTGCATTTGAAGGGACCGTTCGTCGTCAATGGCTGAAAGAGTTAGGGGTCAAAATGGTGCACATTGACCCATTCTATAATCATACGGCTGCCCTGCTTGGCGGCAAGTGGTTTGCCCCTAGGCCGGCAACGGGCAATGCCCTGGCTCTTGCCATTGCATACGTCTGGATCACTGAGGAGCTCTACGATAAAGATTATGTCGCCAAGCGGACCACTGGCTTTGACAAATGGAAAGACTACATTCTGGGTAAGGAAGACGGGATACTCAAAACCCCGGAATGGCAGGAAAATGAGTCAGGAATACCTGCCAAGGATGTCCGAGCTTTGGCAAGAGAATGGGGAACCAAAAAGACTTACCTGGCAGCTGGGGGGCTGACCGGTTTTGGCAGCGCCTGCCGCTGTGCTACAGGAAATGAGTGGGCGCGTTCCATGGTCTGCCTCATGGCTATGCAGGGTCTGGGTAAACCCGGCGTGAATATGGGTGGTATGCAGCAGGGGGCACCGGTGGACACCAGGTTCTTCTTTCCGGGTTACGCAGAGGGAGGCTTTTCTGGCGACCTGGAAGCTACAGCGCTGGCTGTCAGTATGTACCAGCGGATGCCTCAGCTCCCCACTGTAAATACAGTCTATCAAAGGGTACCGAGGCTGAATATCCCCGAAGCAATCCTGGAGGGTCATACGTCTGGTTATCCGACTGACTCTAGGACTATCGAAGGCCAGTTCCTAAAATTTGAGTATCCAGCGCCGGGCTATCCGCCAATCAAGATGTATTACAAATACGGAGGCTCTCATATCGGCACCATGAGTGATACGAACCGCTACGTGAAGGCTTATAGGTCCGACAGTCTGGAATTTGTGGTCAATCAGTCCATCTGGTTTGAAGGTGAGGCCAAGTTTGCCGATATCCTGTTGCCAGCCTGCACCAGTTTTGAGCGGTGGGATATTAGTGAATTTGCTAACTGCGGCGGGTATGTCCAGCATAGCTTCAACCAGTGCAACCACCGTGTCGCTATCATGCAGCACAAGTGTATCGCCCCCTTGGGTGAATCAAAATCAGACTTCCAGATTTTCCTTGAGATTTCTGAAAAGCTGGGGCTTTCATCACACTTTGCTGAGGGCGCAACTGAATTTGACTGGTGCAAGCGGCTATTTGATGCCAGTGATCTCCCCAAATACATTTCATGGGAAAAATTCCTTAAGAAGGGCTACTATGTTGTCCCCGCGCCTAAGGAGGAGTTAAGGGATCCTGTATCCTTTAGATGGTATGCGGAGGATAGATTAAAAGACACACCGGAGATAGCACCGTTACCGGCTGACTATACCGAAAAGTATGGTAAGGGGCTTCAGACACAGTCAGGCAAGTTAGAGTTTGTTTGTTCAAGCCTGGAGAGGTTTGACCCGAACGACCCGGAGAGACCGACCATTACTAAATACATTCCCTCATGGGAGGGGCATCATACCACGGAGCTCTATGCAAAGTACCCGCTGCAGTTGATAACCCCGCATCCCCGCTTCAGCTTCCACACCATGGGTGACGCCAAGGATAGCTGGAT
>Ga0315545_1003288_pt1 | contig 13938 bp, 10 predicted proteins | sample SalMarSW160210MG_FD_203096 | JGI IMG/M metagenome (GOLD analysis project Ga0315545, IMG submission 203096) | Salt marsh sediment microbial communities from the Plum Island Ecosystem LTER, Massachusetts, United States - Salt Marsh Sediment SW1602-10 ... | reverse complement strand
GATGATATAGATAAAATAAAGAAACAAGATGAAGATGAAAACAATTCCCTCCAGTCTGCCCACTGTTCCGTTTCTGGCCAAAAGATAAGCCAGCACATCGATGGAAAGGAGGAAGACCGCGGCTGTTCTCAGCAACCGGCAGTTGACCATGATCGCTGATGCAGAGAAGACCGCGGCCAGGGCAAGGGCCAGTCCATCATCGCAGATAACAGAGCCAATGGCATTTCCCAAGGCAATCTCAGGATGCCCCAAGAAAGCCGCCTGAACAGAAACTCCAAACTCGGGAGCGGTGGTGGCCAAGCCGACCAGTACAATACCCACCACCATCTTTGGAATCCTGGTCACGTGGGCTATTCCTACAGCTCCTGAGACGAAAAAATCGGCACATTTGAAGAGCACAGCAAAGGAAAGGATCAACAGGGCAAAATACAGAAAGATCATCTCAGATAACTACCTCTGATAAACGATTTCTCCATCAAGAATAGTGATCATCACCTTGGCTTCCCTGATCTCTTCTGGAGGAATAACGAAGAGATTCTGATCGATGACCACCAGGTCGGCCAGCTTACCTTTTTCTATGGATCCTTTCTCTCTCTCTGCAAATTCCGCATAGGCTCCGTTGATAGTGTAACCCTTGATGGCCTCTTCCAGGGATATCCTCTGCTCGGGAAACCAACCCTCAGGATTCTTCCCATCCAGAGTTCTCCGGGTCACCGCGGCATAAATCCCGGAGATAGGATCTAAAGGAGCCACAGTCCAATCTGAACCGCAGGCCAGAATGGTCCCTCCATCGACCAGCGATTTGAACGCATAGGAAGTCCGGCATCTCTCATGCCCGATTTTCTTTTCTGCCCAGCGCCCATCATCAATAGCATGGTAAGGCTGGACAGAGGCAATGATACTTAGTCGCGCTATCCTCTCGATATCCTCGGGAAGAAGATGCTGGGCATGTTCAATCCGCCAGCGCCGGTCTCTCGGACCGTTCTCCTGGATGACTCTCTCGAAAATATCGAGGATGATATGGTTGGCTTTATCTCCGATGGCATGGACAGCCACCTGGAGACCTCCCCTATCAGCCCTGAAGATGCGCTCTTCCATGATTCCTTCCGGGAACATGTGAGAATAGAAGATACCTCTTTTTGTGGAGTCATCCGTGTAAGGTTTGAAAAACAAGGCCGTGGAAGAGCCTAAGGAACCATCAACGAAACCTTTTAAACCCGCTATCTTAAGAAAGTCATTCCCGAAAGGGGACTTCAGCTTCAGCCGGACAAGAAGCTCAACCTCAGTGATGGGAATATAGAGATACAGACGGGCCAGAAGCTCGCCCCTCTTTTGAAGCTCCTGGTAAACCTCGAAATTTCCGGCAGAGGCCATATCATGGACAGAAGTTACTCCTATTTCGCTGGCAAGCTTGAACGCGGATTTGGCCGCGCTTATTTTCTGGGCAAGGGAAGGCTCAGGGATATGACTTTGGACAAGGTCGATGGCCGCGTCTTTAAGAACGCCTGTCGGTTCTCCTGTGTCCGGGTCTTTGAGGATAACACCCCCCTCGGGTGATGGAGTGTCTCCAGTGATGCCCGCCAGACGCAGGGCCAATCTGTTGGCCAGGACCATGTGTCCATCAAGTCGGTTGACACAAACAGGGTTTCGAGTAGTAACCGGATCGATCCATTCTTTTCTGGGAAGCTCCGGAGGGTCAAACTGCTGATGATCCCAATCCCCCTTGAGGATCCACTCCCCCTCTCCCAACTCCCTGGCTTTTTCTTTCATCCGGGCTGCAAATTCCTCCCGACTCTTGACATCCCTCAACTGGATGCTGGCCAAGGCGAATCCGCCATCGAGAAAATGAGTATGGCTGTCGATGAATCCAGGAAGGAGGAGGCCTCCCTCCAGATCGACAATCCTGGTATTTGGCCCGATGAGTCTCTTTATTTGCTCTGAGGTGCCCACCTCGAAAATTCTCTTTCCAATGATGGCCACGCTCTCAGCCTTTGGATATTCTGGATTGACTGTCCATACAGTGCCGTTAAGGAATACCAAATCGGCCATATTTTTTTTCGATGGATTGTTGCAGGATAGGCCTAAAGAAAAAATGAAGAATATGACCAAAGCATTCAATCCCCTCATAGCCGCCTCCTGTGGAAATTAAAGAAGACGTTATCGATTTTAGAAGATCGGTACATGTTCCTGATTTCCTTCATAGATCTATTTTTATGAGATCCTGAGGAACGATCAGCTTTCCTTCAAAATTTTCCCGTATTTCCTTCTCTATCTCAGCAAGGGAAAAATCCAATTCTCCAAAAAAGTGGCAGGGGATAAGGCACCTGACTTTTGCTTCCTGAGAAAGCCTTCCCAAATCCAGAGAATGTGTATGCATCCTGTAGAGGGAAGGATATTTATTGAAAAAGCGAGAAGGAGCACTGCAGTCATGGATGAGATAATCGATGCCAGCTGAAGCCTTGAAAAGAGAAGGAAACACAGGAGTATCACCTGAATAGGTGAGATCTCTTCTTGTGTCTTCGAATCGGAATCGGTAAGCAAGCGAAGAAGAATCATGAGGGATTCTCATTGCTGAAAAGATAAGGGAAGAAGACAAGCGATAAATCTTATTCTTCTCCGTATTCTTGAAACAAATTCTTGTCTTAATCTTTTCTTCTCTCAAATGGAACAAGTCCAGAAGATCCTGACAGAATCGGATAGTTTCTTCCGACCCATAAAGCTCGACAAGACATTCATCCAACATCAGGCTGTGAACAAAGGAAGGCAAACCATAGATATGATCAGGGTGGATATGAGTGACCAAAATGGAGGTGACACTGCGCGGATCAAATCCTAATCTTTTGATTTTCTGAATAACACCCCCAGGGCAGTCGATTAAAAGCAGTGCCTCTCCTGAGGAAATGACCAGTGCGGTATTGTCCCTTTTCTCTGTAGCTACAGAACCTCCTGTTCCGAGAAAACAAAGCTGGGCCATCTTCCTATCGACAAGAGTCCTTTATAAATGAAAAAGAGAGCAAAATCAAATTTCTGGGGCCAGCCCCCTATTGAACATTAGAGGGCATTTAATATAGAGTATTTCTGTTGAGCCGAAGGTATCTATGAAAAATTTGATTCTAGGCGGGCAGAGAAAATGATCAACGCAACCCAAATAAGAAAAGGAATGATCATCAAAATTGAGGATAGTATCTACAAAGTATTGGAGGCAACCCACATAACCCCAGGAAAAGGTCAGGCTTTGATGCAGACAAAGCTTCGCAACCTCAAGGACCAGACCCTTCTGGATTACAGATTTCGATCCAAGGATAGGGTGGAACAGGCCTTTCTCGAAGAAAAAGAGATGGAGTTTCTCTACCAGGAAGGAGAAGATTACATCTTCATGGATCTGGAGACCTATGAACAGGTCAAATTTTCTGGGGATGTTATCGAAGACAGCATCTGTTATCTCGTGCCTAACGTGGTCTTCACCATAGAGATGCACGAGGGAATAGCAGTGGGAGTCAATCCTCCCCTGACCATAGATCTAAAAGTCGTTAAGACAGATCCCTTTCTGAAAGGAGCCACCCAATCTGCCAGCAGCAAGCCTGCTGTGCTGGAGACGGGAATCACGGTGAATGTCCCTCAATTCATAAGAAAAGGAGACATTGTCCGCATCGATACACGAGAAGACAAATACCTGGAGAGAGTGAAGAGCGGATAGGACTGGATTCTCCTAGGAACCATCATCAAAGTCGATCGTTGTAAGGCTCGTTCTCCTGACGGGCCGATATCCCCCATCTAAAATGAATATCTGTAAACGCCTGTGTTTCCCTGACTGTCTTTCACTTTAAGAGTCACAAACCTTTCAGAATTTGCCGCTAAAGTTATATTGAACTTGAATTCTTCCTGTTTGGAATCGCATATCCCGTCCAAAGGAAATACACTCCGCCATTTATCCGGTCGGATGATGTAAAGAACTTCCTCGATAGAAGACATGCTATCTTCGGCAGAAAAAGTTACTGTCAAGGTATTCTTATCCTGGGTAGCCTGGAAATTTTTGACTGCAGGGAGAGAATTATCGATGATCAAAGGCGAGCTTATTCTTCCAGATTTTAGCTCCATCCCCAGAGGATTAGAAGGACTATCCGTAACCTCCACCTTGATATGATAAACTCCATCTGGAAATGAAACCGTATCAAAAGCAAAGATTGATTCCTCCCAGTTCTCCTTCAGGCTTAGCCACTGTCTGTCATCTTCTCTCTTCAGGTAAAGGGTGTAGATGAGTCTGTCTTCGTTTTCATCAGAAGCCTCCCAGATGACAGTCTGGAATCCCATCCTCTCCGTCTTCTTGGTCAAGAAATAGTTCCTTTTATCTTCAGGTTTGGACTTCTGCGATATATCTACATCCGCCCCCCATATAACATCATCCTGTTCAGGCGGCTTCAGAAATACCTGGTTAGGGGGTAAAAGCTCCAGCCTAGTGATGACCGGTTCGAGGTTAGCCTGAAGATAAAAGAGAAAAGCCTTGGAAAGAAGGGGTGAGACTTTTCCCGATTGGGATTTGAAAATGACTTTGAACTGAATATAGCGAGCCTTTGGACTGAGAATCTGTTCTCCTCCTTCCTTCTGGTAGGGAGGAGACCAGTCTGACCAGCTCTGGTTAGTTTCTGCCGAATTTCCACTCCGGGTTTGAAACTGGATGCTGGCCCCTGTTGGAAGCTCAGCATCCCATTCTATCCTTCCCCAAGATGAAACAGTCTCGGTGTCACAGACCTTGCTAAGATATTCTCCCTCATCTCTTTGTTCGGAAAGAAGAACTGTCAAACCGGAGGGATTATTGGAGAGTACGTAGACTCGGGAATCCGAGGGGACAAGGGAGTACACCTGTTCGGATTCCCTTTGGAGGAGTAATGAGAATTTATCTTCCCTGCTGAGAGCATAGATTCTGCCCTTATTCCCTGTACCAAAGATTATTCTTTTTTCTCTCTCATCCCAGATGAGGCTGTAGGTCAAATCCTCCTCAGAATGCCAAACTCTCTTGGCTACCCCTGCGGGATTTATTCTGTAAATCGCGCTGGGCTGTTTTTCTTCAGAGAGGGATGAAACCTTTGTTTGAGCCGAAGAAGGAGTAACGGTTAAAGTCACCTCTGTTTCATCTTTGATCTTAGCCGGAGAAATCTCCGCTCTCTTGGGGGTGGTGACTTCGCCACTGGCTGCAGCGTAGATATTCCCTCGATCATCCAGGGCGATACTTCTGATTTCTTCATAGGGGGATTCAAAGAGGATGGACGTCTTTTTCCCTTGCGTCAATCGGTAGAGAAGACCTTTGCCGCCGCTTCCAGCGATCAGATCCCCGTTTTTGTCCATTCTCAGGCAGAGGATATGGTTCTGCTCTGCCTTCAGGATGAGATTCCCTTCTCCCTCCTGATTTATCTCATAAATCCCGCCGGCCTCACCGACAGCGGCCAGCAAGATATCTTTATCCGTAAACAACAGATCCCAGACATATTTCTCTTCGGGATTAAAGAATGGGTCGCCTTTGCCTTTATCAGTGATTCTGTAGATCTTTCCATTAGGAGAGGCACCTGCGTAGAGCCTGCCTTTCTTATCCAGAGCAAGACAGTAGATATCCATCTCAGGCACTTGAAAATAGAGCTCCGCTTGACCGGAGCTACTGATTTTATATATTTTTCCTCCATGTCCTGTTCCCAGATAAATATCACCTTGAGGGCTTACTACACAGGAAAGGAAAAACTCCTCTGGAGGGGCTTTGATTTCCTCTTCTTTGGGGGAAAGGGAAAGGAGGCCATCCTCAAAAACAGAAATTCCCTTAAACTTCCCCTCCAAAAAATCATCCCTGCTCCGCAGTTCCCATTTTTGAGGCACAACCGCATGAACAAAGTGAACCAAGAAAAACAGGATCATAAGACCCGTCATTAAGCCCTTTCTCATTCCCTCTCTCCTATTCTTTGATTTTAATAGGTATTATCACTGCTCCTCTGAACATATAAGGAACTTCCACCTGGTATTCTGTGAGCGTGGATTTGCTAAGCTCTGTGGGGCCTGAAGCCGCTGCTCTGGGTGAAGAAAACATCGATTTCATGGTCGGCGGAAGGTTGGGCATCTCCTCCCCTTTCAGGAATAGACCTGGTTTGGAGGCGATGACTTTGAAGTAGATGCGGTTGTTTTTCCTGAGACTGCTCAAAATCCTGATCAACTGATTCAGACTCCGAGGGACGAAGGCCTGCTGTCTATAAAGGCTCATTTCTATTTGATGAATCGAGTTGGCATCGGCAATCACTAACTGGAATTCAGAACCAGGAGGAAGATGGGGTGTGGGAAGGCCCACTTCCCGGATGTCTGTGTCTCCTCTAAAACTTCGGGTATGAACCTGGATATAAATCCTCTCCCCAGGTGAAGCCTCATACTTGTCCAACCACACTTTTTCCAGATAGGAAAGCTTCACCTCTTCTGTGGCATTTATACTTAAATCGATCCGATGGATCCTCAACTCCTCGAACTCATTGTTGACCAAGAAATAGACAACAGCCATGAGAAGTCCGGATAAATCAGTGACAGATGTATCAAAATTACCGGAATAAAGGTCTTCCAGACGGACATTCATCCCGTTCTCTAGATAGATAGTTCCACTGAGCTCAAGGGAAAGATTGCCTACGGATCTGCCTTCAACAGAAATGAGGTTAGCAAGAGAGAAATTGACCAAAACAGGAGTCAGGATCCTGTCTTCGACGATCTTTATCTTGAAATCACTTGTATTGCCTTTTCCATCATTCATCTTGATATTGATAGGGATAAGCTGGGGATTTTTTCCGATCTCACCCAGCAGGCCGGAGGTGCGATCTTGAGTGAATGCTCCCACTACAGCCTCTGGCGCAGCCAACTTGAACGAGACCGAAAGACTGGGAACGACAGTAATTACTTTTGCCTTGGCCATGGCATAATCCACAGTACCCAAGTTGTAGATAGGGTGTCCGAAGGCCAGCACACGGTTGCCATCCACATAGGAGACCGTTCCCAAGGCTGTCATGCTAAGGTCCCCGGTAATCAGCTGAACCCCAACAGGATCCCCCTCATTAAGAAAAAGATCAGGAGGTGATATAACTGTCCGTTCCTGGCCTGAGGGCCCTGCCATCATCGGACTGAAACCCAGTGGGGTAAAGAAAGATTTTGCCTGCTCGAAAACATGAGGAGAAAATCCGCTGAAGACGAGAGGAACAGGAAGGGGTTTGAATGTCTGTCCTTCTGAATAGAGAGCGGATTGGGAAAGAAAGAAGTCCTTGTTCAGCTCAAAGATTTCCTTCAATTCCATCTGCTTTTTCACAGGAATCTGGGGAGAAAACGAGGCCTTAGGACTCTCTTTGTCTGATATGTCCAGCATCTCCTCTATGGGAGTGATTCCAGCAATAGCTTCCTTAGCATAAGGGAAACTATAAGCTATCGCTCCGATCAACTTTCCACCCACATAAACGGGACTGCCGCTCATACCCTGGATCATTCCAGCGGTATCCAATCTTCCTCCTTTGAGTCTGGCCAGTATAATACTCCTCTTGGGCTGCACGTTGTGGAGAACGCCCAATATTTCAACCTCAAACTGCTCGATCTTGTCCTTTTCAAAAACACTCTTGCCGATTCCTTGCATCCCGGCCTTGACTTCACTGAGGGGAAGAATGGTACTGGACCCATACATACTCAAAAACACAGAGAGAATAAGCAATACAAATAAATAAAATTGTCTGAATTTTCTTTTTAAAAGCATCGCTCTCACCCGATGATTCCTAGCTGTTTTCCACATCTCTGGAAGCTCTCAAGCACAGTCTCCAGCTCTTCATCGCTATGGGTCGCTGAATAGCTTGTCCGAATAAGAGACTTTTCCTTGGGAACAGCAGGATAGATCACTGGATTGGTAAAAATGCCATTCTCTCTCAACATCTTCCACAACATAAAAGTCAATTCATCATTTCCGATCATGACGGGGATAATAGGTGTCTCAGTGGGTCCTGTGTTGTATCCCATCGCTTGAAAACCGGATTTCATCTTTTCTGTGATCTGCCAGAGTCTCTCCCTTCTCTCCGGCTCAGTCTGGATGATCTCAAGGGTGGCCAGTACAGTGGCCACAGAGGCAGGGGTGATGCTGGCACTGAAAATCAAGGAGCGGGCAAAATGTTTGATGTAGGAGATGACTTTCTTTTCTCCTGCCACAAACCCTCCCAAAGATGCGAAGGATTTGCTGAACGTGCCCATGACCAAATTGACTTCCTCTTCCAGGCCAAAATGCTCAGCCGTTCCTCTTCCGTGCTTTCCCATGACTCCGATTCCATGGGCATCATCCACCATCACTTTGGCGTTGTATTTTTTAGCCAAGGACACGATTCCAGGCAGATCGGCCAGGTCTCCCTCCATGCTGAACACGCCATCAACAGCGATGAGCTTCCCTGCATTTTCTCCCAAGGATGAGAGGACCTTCTCCAGATCCTCCATGTCGTTATGCTTGTACTTGTAGACGCTGGCAAAAGACAGTCTGCAGGCATCGATGATGCTGGCATGAACCATCCTGTCGGTGATTATGACATCTCCTTTGCCTGCTATGGTGGAGATGATACCCAAATTGGTCTGAAACCCTGTGCTAAAAGCAAGGGCTGCCTCCTTTTTCATGAATTCTGCCAGTCTCTCTTCCAGTTGAACGTGGATATCGAGGGTGCCGTTCAAGAATCTCGAACCGCAGGTGGCTACTCCGTATCTCTCCATAGCCTGCTGCGCCGCTTTTATCACTCGGGAATGATTGGTTAAACCCAGATAATTATTGGAACCAACCATGATCATCTCTTTACCATCGATCAGAACCTCATTCCCGTTGACCTCCTGGAGGGGGGTGAAATAAGGATAAAGACCGCTCTGCTGGGCCTCCTCGGCTCGTGTGAAGGCATAACATTTACGGAAGATATCCACCATTTCCTCCTTTCAAATGACCATTGCCATAAGCTATATGCACAATCTTCTTTATTATTACAGTTTGACCAGGGCAGGCAATTTTCATAAAATTTGAGCGATGAAAGCATTCATCACTGGCGGCACCGGTTTCATCGGAAGTCATCTGATCGATTATTACCTATCAAATAATGAGGATGTCGAAATCTTTGCCTTGGTCAGAGATCCAGACAATCTAAAATGGCTGGCAGGGCGTGATCTCCATATTATGGAAGGAGATTTGTTTTCCATCCCTTCTCTTCCTTCCGACATTGACTGCGTCTTTCACCTCGCTGGCCTTACATTGGCATCGGATTTGGCAGATTATTATACAGTAAATCAACTCGGCACAGCAAGCCTTTTTCAGTCCCTTCACACCCAAAAGATCTATCCCAAGCGAATCGTTCTCCTCAGCAGCCTTTCTGCAGCCGGCCCCTCTGTCGATTGCTCTCCGATTAAAGAGAGCTCTCCTGCCCATCCCATAACTCCTTATGGGGAAAGCAAATTAAAGGGAGAGCAGGAGGCTCTAAAATTCAAAGATATCTACCCGGTTGTCATTCTCAGAGCCACGGCGGTGTTTGGGCCTCGGGATAGAGATTTTTTGCATTACTTCAGATTCATAAGAAAGGGGATTATCCCCGGCCTCCTTGGTCAAGAAAGGCTTCTCAGCCTCTGTTACGTGAAGGACCTGGTCAGAGCAATCGACCTCAGCATCCAGAAGGACTTAGCAAGCGGCGAAGTGTTCAATATCGCTTATCCTCGACCTCACAACTGGGATGAGGTCGGTCGTACAGCAGGAAAAGCCATGGGAAAATCCCCCCTCCCATTGAAAGTTCCTTATTTTCTCCTCTCCCTCATCAGCATCTTTTCTCGAGCAGCAGGAAAAATCACCCGGAAACCTATCCTTCTCAATCCATACAAAATAAAAGAAATGAAAGAGAAATGCTGGATCGCTGACATCAAAAAAGCTCAGGAAAAGCTCGCTTTCTGCACCCGATATCCCCTGCAGGAAGCCATCCAGGAAACCATCGACTGGTACATCCAGCATGGATGGCTGTAGGCTTTAGACAAAGATTGAAGTTTTCTCAAGGAAGAGTTTACTTCTACTTGCTTATCACGGTCCGGCGGGTGTAGAAAGAAGCCGAAAAAGTCGTGCTGCTTTTTAAACACCACCCCTCCTTCGGACAACAGGCAAAATACTTGATTTTTCCTTTAAGGACGTGATTGCCCTGGTGAGCCTCCAACTTGACCGAGAAGGGAATTTCTATCGGCTTCCCTAAGTTTAAGTATTCCTCACCATCCTGCTCCGAAGTCTCTATTTCCAAGTCAGAGGCTGTAAAGAAATTTTTGGGGAAATTGATCTCTTCAGACGGTTCAAACTCAATCACAAAGGACGGTTGTGGATTGATGGAAATTCCCTCTTTAAGGGAGATTTTAAGGGTAACCTTCCCTTCCTGTCTCCTTGAGAGCCGCTTGGGATTTATCGAGGCATTTATCTTCAGCGAGTCATCTTCTTTGGCGAATGGGAAAAAGACGAGTGTTAGAATCCCCACCAGAGTAAGGATCCACTTTTTTAAGTTCATGTTATTCTTTCTGTCTTCTGGATATTACCCCCTCAGCCTCTTTGAGTCAAGAACCTGCAGATCAAGGATAGCACCTCTATTTCCGTGATCAAAGAAAAGAGCATTGGGGGATTTTTTCGCTCCTGTCAGATTTTTAACGCCATTCCCTCATCAACCTTCTCGGCCCTGCGGAACTGCGCGTGTTTATCAGTTTTCACACCCAGATGTCTCTTAGCTATTCTCAGTACCGTCCTATGTATAGTACCGTGCTCAAACAGTCCTCGGGCCCGACTTCGTCGGGTTCCCTCGAAGAACGATGAGGGAAGGCTAAATCTTCCAATGTCGCTCAATCCATCCCCCAATGCTCTTCATTCCTCGGAATCCAACTCTAAAGCCATCACAGGAAATGGAGACGCCAATCTAAGTACGCGATTATCTTTATTTTTCCAAAATTATTGATTATAATTGAGCGCATCCAAAATGAGTATACGGGCTCAAATAACAGGCATAGGTCATTTCGTTCCCCCTCGGGTAGTCACAAACCTCGACCTGGAGAAAGTGATAAATACTTCCGCCGAGTGGATCCGCCAGAGATCCGGTATCGGCGAGAGGAGGCATGTGGAGGTTGGAGTAGGAAGCTCAGATCTTGCCTATGAGGCTGCCCTCAAGGCCATCCAAGATGCTAACATCGACAAACCTGAAATTGATTTTATGGTCGCCTCCACCCTTTCTCCTGATCATTATTTTCCCGGGATAGGGGTCATCGTCCAGAAAAAACTTGGTCTTGTGGGTATTGGCGCTCTCGATGTAAGAAATCAATGCTCTGGTTTTATCTATGCTCTTTCTGTGGCTGATCAGTACATCAGAACCCAGACTTATAAGAAGATACTTTTAGTTGCAGCAGAAGTCCAATCCACTAATCTGGACTACTCAGACGAAGGAAGAGACATGGCTGTGCTGTTCGGAGACGGCGCCGGAGCCGTCATCCTGGAACCGAACCCGAGTGACGATGGTAGAGGCATCCTTTCCACGCATCTTTTCTCCGACGGAAATTTCGTGGCGGATTTGTGGATGGAAAAGCCAAGCCCTAAAGACAAACCCACTTTCTTCCCCTCCTTTATAGAAAGCAAGAGATATTTCCCCCGGATGAACGGAAGGAATGTCTTCAAGAATGCAGTGGAGAAAATGCCTGAAGCTGTCAGGATCGGCTTGAAACACAACAACCTGACCATAGATGACGTCGATCATCTCATCCCCCACCAAGCAAACGAGAGAATCAGCCTGATGGTCGCCAGGAACCTCAAAATCCCGGTGGAAAAAGTGATCAGAAACATCGATCGCTACGGGAATACAACTTCGGCCTCCATACCTATTGCCCTGGATGAAGCTGTGAAGCAGGGAAGAATAAAGGAAGGCGACATCGTTGTCCTCACCGCTTTCGGCTCTGGATTCACCTGGGCTTCTGCCATCATCAGATGGTAAGCATAAGCCTGTCAAAGGCTTGTCATTGCCTTCGGTAATGATTTTATGGTAGGATTGCACTTCTAACTCAATCATTCTAATGATAAAAATGTCTTTGTGGAGGAGGAGTCAATGAAGAAAGCCATCTATGCCTTTCTAATACTGATCCTTATTTTATTCATCCCCCTCATAGTTACCTCCCAACAGAATGAAGAAGATGGGAAATTCCAGAAGATATTGGAATCCTATCTTGATGAAATGTGGAAATTCTATCCCACCTCAGCAACCATGGCAGGTTTTCACAAGTACGATGATAAACTCGAGGATCTCAGCAGCAAAAACATCGAAAAACGTCAGGAAACTCTGGATAAATTCAACCAGGATTTCGTGGCAAATGTGGATAAAATGAAGCTGAGTCCCGACTTCATGATCGATCATGAAATGATGGTGGATGCCCTGGATTTAGAGCTTCTCGACCACGAAGCCCTGGTTCCTTGGGAATATAATCCTCTTTTCTACAATAAAATCTTCAGCAATTGCCTCAGGAGCTTGACCAAGGAATTTGCTCCCTTGGAAACCAGAGCAAAAAATGCCGCCGAAAGACTGGAAGATATGCCCAAGCTTATCAAACAGGCCAAAGAAAATTTAAAAACACCTCCTCATCTCTATACAGAAACGGCGATCAAGCAATTTCCTGCTATCATCAATTTCTACAGAACAGAGCTTGCTCAATGGATCGAAAATGCTCCGGCTGCCTCAAAATCCAAGCTGCAGCAGAATCTCACAAAAGTTATTTCTGCCTTGGAGGATTATCAAAGCTTCCTCCAGAATGAGCTGCTGGCTCGTTCAACCGGAGCCATCCGGCTCGGAGAACAGGCTCATCGAAGGTTGATCCAATTGACCTTCCAGAACAACATAACTCTTACCGACCTGGTGGCGCGCGCCACAGCGGATTACAAGAATATCCGGAGGGAGATGTTTCTGGTCTGCATTCCCTTTTACAAAATCATGGCCCCTAAAATAGACTTGGACAATCCTCCTCCCAACCTCACCGAAGATCAGTTGATCAACGAAACCATCTCCCATGTGCTGAATAAAATAGAAGGAGATCATCCCAGCAAAGAGGAATTCATTGACCAAGTTAAAGCAAACGCAGAGGAACTAAAAAGTTTCCTCGCTGAAAATGATCTTATCGAGCTCCCAGAAGAGGTTCTCAACATCGAGCCCATGCCTTTGGAGACTCAGGGAATCTCTTGGACCAGAATCCTCTCACCCGGCGCCTACGAAACTTCGGGAACGTTTACCTGTCAAATTTCACCCCTTCCCGAAGACTGGACAGAAGAACAGATCACATCTTTCCTGGAGGAATACAACAATTTCCTGCTCCCCTTCTTTACCGTCCGTCATGCCTACCCTGGCCCATTCGTTCCTCTGTTTTTCACCAGAAAGAATCCTTCTTTGGTAAGGAAACTCTATCCCAACATGCCATTGCTCAAAGGCTGGCCCATTTACCTTGAAGAGATGCTTCCCAGATCAGGGTTTAGAAACTATGACCTCAGGTTGCGCCTGAACCAGCTTAAAATGAAATTGAGAACGGCAATGAATTTTATCACTGAATTCAACGTCCATGAAGGAAGCTGGACAAAAGAGCAGGCTGCGGCATACATGACAAGAGGCGGATTCCAGACTCCCGCTGAAACGGAAAGAAAATGGAATCACATCATCCTCAATCCCGGCGATACAGCTTTTGCCTACGTTGGCTACCAAGAAATCCTGGACATGGAGTCGGAATACAGAAAGCTGAAAGGGAATGACTTCAGCAGAAAAGAATTCCTGAAAAAACTTCTGGATTACGGCGCTTTGCCCCTGCGCCATCTGAAGAAAAAGATACTGGAAGAGTGACATCTGGATACAGACAGACTCCAGAAACGGAGCCCTATCTGTTTGAAGACTC